>Ga0126381_100007581_pt1 | contig 12091 bp, 9 predicted proteins | sample PanSoiMetPlot_28_FD_96465 | JGI IMG/M metagenome (GOLD analysis project Ga0126381, IMG submission 96465) | Tropical forest soil microbial communities from Panama - MetaG Plot_28 | ecosystem: Environmental > Terrestrial > Soil > Tropical forest > Bulk soil | place: Panama | collected 2016-02-17
GCATGGCCACTCTTCAAATTACCGCTCAAGTGGTCTGCGCTCACGTTTGCCGCAACCGGCGCAAGACGAACTGCACCGCCTTTGCCGGACAAATCCGACGAGCGCACGCCGCCCTCGCCGCGAATCTCGCCGGTCGCTTGCCACAGCGTCAACTTCTTGGCCGAAGTCAGGGTGGTCGCGTCGCGCACCGCTGCGCGTCCAGTCAACGTGACGGTTTGCTCGGCCCGCACAAATTCCGCACGATCGCCTTGGGCGGCCCGCGTTCCCTCGTTTAACCTCACGTCGTCGCTCAATTCCATCCGCGACCAGCCGCCCGGTTCCTGCAACTCCACAAGCCCATTCTTCGCCGTCGCGGTCTGCTTCTCCGCGCCCACGGTGTTGCGTTCGGTTCGCACATTTCCCTTTGCCTCTAAGCGCGAAGCATTGCCGGCTCCGTCAAATCGCATTCCCAGATGGTTCGCCTGCACTATGGTCTGTGATGCTTTGCTGTTCGCGTTTCCGGCATCGCTCAGTTCCAGTCGCCCCGGTCCGGGTGTTTCGGCGCTGGCCAGCTTCGTCCCATTGCGTTTTTCCCGTTGTGAACCTTTCTCCAAAAACACCAATCGCAGTTCTTCCGTGGTCAACTTCCGGGAGTCGCCAGATTCGACCGCTGGCCCGCCCATCCAAGCATCGACCGCGCCCTTCAATACCAGCGTCTTCGGCGCATTCTGGCCTGCCACCATTTCCATCACCGCATTCTGGGCCCTCACCGACCGCGTTTCATCGCCCTGCCGCGATTCACCGCTTACGTTTCCCTGCGCTGCGGCGCGCGTGATCCATCCCGCGGGAGCAAAAGCCGCCGTGATCTGGTCGGCAGAAAGTGTTTGCTTTCCCGCGCCCTTTTCCGCAGTAAACGCCGGGCGCAAGTCTTTCCCGTCTGACTTGGCAATCAATCGCCTGGCACGAAAATTACCGTCCAACTCCAGCAACATAGCCGCAGCCGTCATCCGCTGACCCTGGGTCTTCGCTTCCGCCGGGCCCGACAAATAAACCGTCCCTTCATCGCGCGAGAAGTCCATACGGCTGCCGGCAATCTCGATCTGCCCTTTCTTCGCCTGGGCCATATTCTTGCCGTGCAACGAGGCGGGCTGGTCAAGGTTCAACTTAACGTTTCGCTGCAGCCGCAGCGTCCCTTCCTCGGAGCGATATCGCGCTCCCTCTGCCTGGCCGCTTCCGTTGGAAAAAGAAAAACGTACCGGTTCATCGGTCTTGGCTTCGCCGCTAGCTCGGTCAAAGACCACGCCTCGCGTTTCCACCGTCATGGTTCCTGGAGCGCCCGGTTTTCCCGCAGACAGTTTCCATTGCTCCGCGCTCATCAGCGTGATTTCCACGTCGCCCGCGCAATCGATGTCCCCGCTGTCCTTGTTGTAGCGGCAGGTGTGCGTCTCCATGGTGTCATGCCGAGTGCCGTCCTTGCCGAAAATCGTGATCTTCACACCTTCCAGGTCGCTGACATTCAAGCCTTTGAAATCGATGGATTTCGAGGCTTCGACAGTAAAAACCTTCTGCGTTCCCTCGCCCTTGGAAAACGTCAAGTGGCTCGATTGCCGTTCCACATTCAGGGGCGCTGACGCCGGCGCGTTTTTCCGCTCGATATGGCGAGTCCAGCCGCGCTTCAAGTACACGCCAACCGTTAAACCGGCCAGCACCAGAGCCGTGGCCGCGCTCCAACGCGCATATCTCGCCGCTTGGCTTTTTCGCATGGAGTAAAGCCACCTTCGCCGGCGGCCTCCGCTTTCAGTAAATCAGAATTGCCCATGCCTGTACACCTTGCCGGTCGACCCTGCAAGGCCAGTGGATCGGTTAGCGAAGAATCGCGCTGGCGCGGCTGGCGGCCGAGCTGCCGTGTCAGAAGCTTGCCGGCGCTTTCTTTAGGCTATGAAATGTCGGTTCACTATCCAGCCGACTCGGCGGATGCAGCCGGCAGGTGCGGCAGGATGCCGACGTTGGCCACCGCCACGCTGTCGCGATTGGTGTTTTTCGCCAGATACATGGCTTCGTCGGCCAGATGTAACAAACCTTCTTTGGTGCGTGAATCGACAGGATATGATGCCACGCCCATGCTGGCGGTCAGTTTGATGTTCAACCCTTCGCCCGGCAGCCACGTCGATTCGCGCAGCATTCGGTGCAGCCGGCGCGCCACGAACATAGCGTTTTCTTTCGAAGTTTGCGGCAGCAGCAGCACAAACTCGTCGCCGCCATACCGGAAGGCAAAATCAATCAACCGGCTATGCGCCTTCAAGGCGTTGCCAATCTCCCACAGCAGCCGCGAGCCCACCAGGTGGCCCTGGGTATCGTTTACCTGCTTGAAGTGGTCGAGATCGATAAAAATCAGCGAAAATTCGTAATTGTACCGCTGCGAACGGTAGATCTCTGTTTCCAGAATGAATCCCATGTGACGCGCGTTGTAGAGTGTCGTGCAATCGTCGGTGATGGTCAGTTCGTGAATGCGCTTTACGTGGCGGGCATTTTCGAGTGCGATGGCGGCAAAGTCGGAGAGCGCTTCCAGTAGCTTCAAATCGCGGGGATCAAATCCTTCCGGACCGATGCAATTGATCAGCTCGATTACGCCCAAGCAGGTGTCGCGGAACTTTACCGGCACAGCGACAATAGACTGCGTTTCCGTCTTGGTCTTCTCATCCACTTGCGAGAAGAATCGCGTGTCCTTCGAGGTATCCGGCACCACCACGGTCTCGCCATGCTGCGCCACCCAGCCGGCGATTCCCTGTCCCATCCTTACACGCACATCTTTTAACGCTTGCGATGCCGTACCCACCGCCAGCTCAAAATACAGCTCCTGTTTGGCTTCATCCAGCAGCAGCAGCGACCAGTTGTCCGGGCGGAGGAATTCGTCGATTTTCTCCATAATCGTCCGCAGCACCTGATCAAGCTGCAACGATGAGGTCAGCGCTTTTCCGAGCTCCTGGAAGACCGCGACTTCGCCTGCTTCGCGTCTTTCCCCCGGCAACCCCGGATTGCGTCGCCGTTCAACGACGGGGAACTGTTTGGTTTCCTCCACGCTGGGCAATCCTGTCCCTTCTGGAGCGGCGTTCGCGTCGGGGGCACAAAGCGCACTGCACCGTTCGCAGCTTCGCTCTTTCTGCGATTCAAAGTCAGTATAGGCGCGCTGCAAAAACCGGCGCAACCTATCCGTAGTACAGGCGTTGCTATATCGCCATCCTTGTTCCGCGAAGCAACGTTTTTGAAGCGCCAGACGAGCCCTGTCGATTCTTGTCCATCCGTTTCCTTTTCAAGGGTTTGACACCACCTCAGCACCGCACTTATAGTTCGTCAGGGCCCTGTTTTCCGCCCATCGCTGCCGGCGCCTCTCGTCTGGCAGAATCCGCGGCTTCCGCCAAAATCGAGGATCGGTTCGACGAAATGGCCAAGGGTATGTTTGGGGAGCACCTGAAGCGCGAACGGGAACTGCGCGAAGTCAGCGTCGAGGAGATCTGCTCGGCCACGCGCATTTCTCCAAAATTCCTCGAGGCCCTGGAAAACGAGCAATGGGAGAAGTTGCCGGGCGGCGTTTTTGGGCACGGTTTTGTGCGCACCATTGCGCGCTATCTTGGATTGAGCGAAGAAAATTTGCTTTCGGAGTACGACTTGGCGCGTGGTGAGGCGATTCCGCCATCGGCGGAAAAACCCAAGGAACGCATTCCCTCCGCGTCAAAGTGGATACCTGCGGTGGCTCTGCTGGCTCTACTGGCCGTACTTGCCGGACTCATTTTGGGCGGCAGGTATGCCTGGCGCATGTACGCCGCACATCGCGCGAAGAAGAAAACGTCCGCTGTCGTGACCGCCTTGCCGCCCACTGGAACGGCAGCCTCCGCGGTGAACGACCCGCCGCCTCTGCTGGCTTCCGGCAATGAACCAGTCGTCCCTTTGCATCTTTCGGTCGTGGCGTCTCAGACCACCCATGTACGCATAGTGGTCGATGGCACAGTGGTACACAATGCAGACACTTCCGCGGGACAGAACCTGCTTTTTTCCGCGCTCGACCGATTTGAAGTCAGTGCTTCCAGCGCTGCGGCGGTGTTGCTGCAGTTGAACGGGCAAACGGTTATGCTCACCGGCTTACCCGGTTCCTCCGGTACAATTCTGTTGACGGCAAAGGATCTGAGGCCGAATGCCGGTGGACCAACTCACCCCTGAAGTTCTGGACGAATTGCGCAGCGGACGCGCCAGCCGCGAGGAAAAGCTGGCGGTTTGTACCGGCGGAGTGAAGCTGGCGCCACCCGATCTGGCGGAAATCCTCACCGTGTTGGCCGTCGATTGCGACGTACTGGTCGCCACCCGCGCGCAGGAATCCATTCTCGCCCTGCCCATCGAGAATTTCGTGGAAGCGCTGCATCGGCAGCAGGCGCTGGAGCCGCTGTTTGAGTTCGCCTCGAAAAATCTGGCTGGCAAACCGGGCATCGCCGACGCTCTGATCAAAAACAAGAATTGTTCGCCGGAACATCTGGTTCCATTAGTGCAGCATCTTTCCGCCCTGGGTATTCAGGCGCTGATGGACGAACTGGACCGCGTCAGCGAATCGCGCGAGCTGGCCGAAGCGCTGGAAAAATCCAGTTCGGTGACCTTTGAACAGAAGAACCAGCTGAATGAGCTACTGAGCGACGCCATGCCGGATATGGAGGCGCTGGCCGAGTCGCTGGCCGACGCCGAGCCGGACGACGAGCGCCGCAAGACGCTGCTGCAGCAGATTTCCACCATGACCGTTTCGCAGCGCGTGAAATTCGCGATGAAAGGCGGCTCAGAAGCGCGACGCACGCTGATTCGCGACACCAACAAAGTGGTGCAGCGAGCGGTGTTGCAGTCTCCACGCCTCACCGATCAGGAAGTAGAGGCATTTGCCTCCATGACCAATCTGACCGACGAAATCCTGCGTTTGATCGGGAAGAATCGCAATTTCCGCAAGAATTACAACGTGGTGCGCAATTTGCTAAACAACGGCAAGACCCCTCTCGATGTGTCGCTCGGCCTTCTTCCCATGATCAACCCCGCCGATCTCAAGAAGCTTGCCATGAACAAGAATATTCCGGAAACGCTACGCTCCACCGCCGGCAAACTGATCCGCCAGCGCAACGAAACCAAACGCTAGCGATACAGTTAAGCATGACGCAATGAAATTACCCTTAGCGTATGTTACTAAAGCCCGTAAAACATGCGCTCGAAACGCAGACACACCGGAGCACCCGCTGGTGAGAGATTCGCTCTATCGAGCCCCAGTCGTCAGCATGGAATCGGGAACCGAGCCACGCCCGAGGAGTGTGCACTTGCTGCCGCACCTTCCCCTCGATACCATGATGCTATGAAGGACTGCGTAACTATCTTGTTGAGCGAATTTCGATTGGTGTTCCTGTTCGTCGTTTTGATGTTAGGCCCGTTGGCGATGCGATTCGCGGTTGCCGCACCCGCCGATCCGTGGAGCGCGCAGCAGACCGTGCAGGCCGCGCAGTTCGTTGCAGAGCTGCAACAGGAAAAGGATCCTCATCCCCTGGTGATTTACGTTGGAGTGCGTGCGCTTTACAACGGCGGCCATATTCCCGGCGCGGCGTACTACGGTCCGGGATCGACAGAACAAGGAATCGCCGATTTGAAGAAATACGCCGCGACCCTGCCGAAAAACTCAGATGTGGTTCTGTACTGTGGCTGCTGTCCTCTCGAGAAATGTCCCAATGTGCGGCCAGCCTTTACGGCGCTGAAGGATATGGGGTTCGCAAGGCTCCGCGTATTGATCCTGCCGACGAGCTTTAGTGTTGACTGGGTAGAAAAAGGGTATCCGGTTCAAAAAGGAAATTGAATGCGGCAGTCTTTAGGCGTCGAGTTTTGCCTAAAGCTTGTGAAAGCCGGTGGCCTCCTGATAGGCGCGCGCTGGCGCTAGCAACTTCGATTCTCCGTACAAATTCCCAAGGAAGGCGGGACTTGTCGGGACGCCCGGCCCGCCAACATTTTTTCGTCATCTCTCTGCTGATGGCGGTTTTGCCTTACAACTGCAGCCCTCAGGCAAAAGGGCGCCGCCGAAGACGGAAACACTGCTTTCCCCGCGCAGTTGATGTACCCTTTACAGCCTATGAATGGGAATTACGGAGGAAAGATGAAAGTGAAAGGAAGTCGAATTTCGTTGTTCGCACTGGGAGCGCTCTGCGCCCTGCTGCTTGTCACGCGGCCAGCCCTGCGCGCGCAATCCGCGTTGCCAAAGCCGGACAAAGACACGGTGCTAAGGGCCGCGGACATCAAGCCAAAACTCTTCCCCGAGTCGGTGTTCTTCCGCGGTCAAACCGCTCCCGCACAAATGCGTAACACCGCAGGCGTTCACTTCTCGGATGATTTTTACGTATTGGCGGCGCTGGTGGACAACTCCGGATACTCGACGGGAATCCGCGAAAAATACCAGGCCTATCTGATTACCGAGGTGCCGCTTCAATTCGGCGGCTCGCAGACGCTCAAGCCCGGCGCCTATGGAATGGGATTTATCGACGGCGGAAAATTCGTGGTGCTGGACCTGGCAGCCAACGACGTCCTTCAGGCGACTTCACAAAAAGATACCGAAATGAAGCGGCCGGTTCCTCTGCAGATCATCGCAGCGGATGGCGGCAAGTATCGTCTCCACGCCGGGCGCGAGTACATTGAATTCAGCCGGGCAAGATAAGCGCTTTCCCGAAACCGCAACGATTTTTCAAGAATCAAAATAGCGATCAACGAAGGTGGCGAGCATCCCATGAACAGAATTTTTCCGGTGCGGAGTTCTCTCGCGCTGAGCGTCATGCTGATTTTCGCCGCAGTCGGCAACGCGCAAAAGCCAGCCAAGCCCATCTTCGACGGCAAATCCTGGTGGGATCACGTGAAAGTCATCGCCGACGACAGCATGGAAGGCCGCGAAACCGGCAGTCTGGGACTACGCAAAGCCGAAGCTTACGCCATCGAACAATTGAAGCGCGCGGGATTGGAACCGGCGGGAACCGACGATTTCTACCAGAACGTGAAATTCGTGCAGCGCCAAATCGACGAGAAAAATTCTTACGCTTTTCTCGCCGCGAACGGACAGGCCAACCCCATCGCTCTGGGGGACGACGCATTTTTTTCCACACGCGTCGAAGGGTCGGATGACGAAATCAACGCGCCGCTGGTGTTCGCCGGTAACGGCTTGCGCGTTCCCGAAAACGGCGTTGATGATTTAGAAGGCCTGGACCTCAAGGGGAGGGTAGTGGTCTATCTTGCGGGATCGCCGTCAACCGTGCCGGGCTCGCTCGCCGCGCACTATGGCGGCTTAGGCCAGCGCTGGAAAAACTACGCTGCTGGCGGTGCGGTGGGAATGATCGTGATCCCGAATCCCGCATCCATGGATATTCCCTGGTCGCGCTTGTCGCTGAACCGTACCCACCCTTCGATGGATCTGGCGGATCCAGAATTCAACGAAATCGCAGGACTAAAAATTGCGCTGGTGTTCAATCCCGCTTCGGCGGAAGCGCTCTTTGCGGGCTCCGGACACAGCTTTGCCGAAGTTGCCGCGCTCGGACGCGAGCGCAAGCCGCTCCCCCATTTTGATCTGAAAGTATCCTTGAAAGCGTGCGCGGCCATCCAAAAAATCAATCTGGACTCCGCGAATATCGTGGGCAAACTTTCCGGCAGCGACGCCACTCTGAAGAACGAATACGTCGTGCTTTCCGCGCACATCGACCACATCGGAATCGGCGAGCCGGTGAACGGCGACAGTATATACAACGGCGCAATGGACGATGGCAGCGGTACCGCGGCCGTTCTGGATATTGCGGCTTCGCTGAAACAACATCCAGAAAAGCTAAAGCGTTCGATTTTATTCCTGCTGGTCACCGCGGAAGAAAAAGGATTGCTCGGGTCAAAATACTTTGCCGCGCATCCCACGGTGGATGCCAAGTCCGTCATAGCGGACATCAATATCGACATGTTTCTGCCGATTGTGCCGTTGAAGGTCCTGCGGGTGCAGGGAATCAATGATTCAACACTCGGGGAGCGTGCCGCCGCCATCGCACAATCCTTTGCAGTGAAGGCAGTTGCCGACCCCGAACCGTTGCGCAACCTTTTCGTGCGAAGCGACCAGTACAACTTTATCCGCCACGGAATTCCTTCGGTCATCATGGACGTTTTCTATGAGCCGGAGTCGCCGGAAGCTAAAATCTTCAAGGACTGGCTTACCCTGCGCTACCACGCGCCCAGCGACGACGTGAATCAGACGGTGGACTTGAAATCGGCGGCGTTATACGAAGAAATTGTGCGCAGGCTGTTGCTGGAAACTGCCAACGCCGGCGAACGCCCGCAATGGAAGCCGGACTCTTTCTTTAAGCGATATGCACAGACTCAGGCCAAGTGAAATTTGCTCAGCCCGGTGTTCACTCATGCCTAACCGGAAGTGAATATCCATGATGGATCTCGACTGGCTAAGGAAAACCTGCCTCTCTTTTCCCCATGCCACCGAACAGATTCAGTGGGGCTACGATCTGGTATTCAAGATCGGCGGAAAGATGTTCGTCGTTGCACCGACCGAGCCTGCCCCTGTCTGCCTTTCGTTCAAATGTTCGGATGAATCCTTTGCGGAGCTATCCGATCGGCCCGGCATCATCCCGGCTCCGTACATGGCCCGCGCAAAGTGGGTGGCGCTCGAGGTAGCCGAAGCCATTCCGCGCATCGAATTGGCTGCGTTGTTGAAAACATCCTACTCGCTGGTATTCGCGAGATTGCCGAAGCGGGTGCAGGCAGACCTGGCCAGCGGCCGGCAAACCAGCACAAAGGCAGACAACAATCGGGCTAAGAAGAAATCCCTTCGGAGCAAAAAACGAACTTAAGCGGTGACTTTGTTGGGTGCAACTTTGGGGATGGCGCGCCGCAGTGGCTTGGCACCGGGAATCGGAAAAGTCATGTTCCAGAAATTTACTTCGCTGGAGAGAAATTCCAGACCTACGTAGGTTCTGCCGTCGCGGTTGTGTTGAACCGAAGCCACCCGGGCCTCTACTTTGCGCGCGTTGCTTTCGTTCACCGCGACAAGGATTTGCCCAACCACCAGCGGATGCTCGGTTTCAAGCTGCGCACCGTGCTGGCTAACAGCCTTCGACTTCACGTGGATGCAAAATTTCTGATTGTCTTCGTTATGCCCGTGCAAGGCCAGGGGAACGGTCAGCGAGACTCGTTGCGTGCGGCGACGTTCTTTGCAGCGAAAGTGCAGTAGGGACATGACTTAGGGCCAGATACTCCTGCTGGCTTCAAACTTGAGGACGCTTTCGCCGGTGGGCTAGCCGTCGAAGCAGCGGAACCTTTCCGCGTTCTTGCTACCGGCCGCTCACACAGGAAGCTGTCCCGCTTGCAGCCATGTTCTCAATTGACCGCGAGATCGGGCAATAGAGGGGTAGTACCAGAACTTCTCACCCAGCGAGTAGTACGCTAATACGTGGTTTCTTGGTCGTCAACGGCAAAATCGAAATGTAAATAATCTTTCTTCCAGCCGGGGAAAAATCGCTCGCAGTCACTCGTCCTCCTGCGGCCTGGTGGCGAGCATCTTTTGAAAACGCGGGAATGTGGTAGCTGCTCGTCGCGTTTATCCCGGAACATGCTGGATTTCCACAGATTACCGCGGGCTGCTGTACGGGAGGACAGCTGTCCCGGTGACCGGCTCCGAATACCCCGGCATGAGCCGGTAACCGGATCGCTATTTGCAGTTTGACTACCACGTGGCGCGCCGCCGCTCAGCCTTGCGAAGCGTGTGCTAAATTTCAGAATTGGCGGCGCATGTCCGCCCGCAACTGTGAACACGCAATCGCCAAACAATCCGCATCACCAGCACGGGCCCGAGCGGGTCAAGCGGGTAGAAGTGTATTGGCACGCAGTCAGCTACAAACAACTGATCGCTTACGTTTTGATTCTTGGCGCGCTCATTTTCGCCGCGGTCTATTTTGTGACGCCGGGATTTTACGCTGCTGTCCTGAAGAAAGTGGTGAGCGGCGGGGACAGCGATGTGGTGCCTCTGGCCATGAATCAAGCAAAGTTCGTAAATCTAGACGGCCGCGTTCAAATCAAAAAAGTAAATTCTGTGCAATGGGTGGAAGCCACTTTGCAAACCACGCTGGACAAAGGCGACCTGATTCAGACCAACGCAGACGGCGCGGCGCGCATCACTTTTGCGGATACCACGTCGTACACCATCAAAGCGGACACTCTGGTCACCGTCGAAGAGAACAATGTCACTAGGGAACAGGCCAGCACCGCGGTGCGCGTCAATATTGGTCAGGTAGATCTTTCCACTCCCAATTGGAGTTCGCCGAATTCGCATGCTGCTGTCAGTGTGGAAGACACCGTCGCGCAGATCCGGCCCAACAGCCGCGCTTCCGTGAAGTCTGATCCGCAGACCAAGGAAAGTGAAATTTCCGTGGCCAGCGGTAGCGCACAGGTACAACGTGGCAGCGAAAAAGTGGAATTGGGCCAGTGGCAAAGAGCCAGTATTCCGTCCGAGGGACCGATTACCAAAACTGACGTGTTGGCGCCACCCGAACTTTCCGAACCGCTGAACCTTGCGCCCATCATTGTTGAGGTTCCGCGGGCCGCTTCCATCCACTTTGAATGGAAGCCCGTAAAAGACTCGGTTTCCTACACTTTGCGCATCAGCGCGACTTCGATGTTCGCCAAGATGGTGAAGCAAGTGAAGGTTTCGGGTGCTTCCGCCGATATCAACGGACTGGATGCCGGAGACTATTTCTGGAACGTCATCGCTACCGACGCTGCCAAGAACACCAGCGAAGTGAGTGAAACATTCAAGTTCACCATCGTCGCGCAAGGCCGCACTCAGGAAATGGTGCTTGAGATTGGCGGCACACGGCTAAATGGAAACGTAGTGGAAATTTTTGGAAAGACCGAAGCGGGTGCGGCCCTGATTATCAACGGCCAGTCGGTACCGAACATTGGCGGTGATGGCGCTTTCCGCTACTTTACCGAGCCCCTCACCCCCGGCGAACATACGATTGTGATCGTGGGGCAAAATCGGCGTGGCGGCACTGCCAAGCAGCAAGTCCGGATTGTGGTGCCCAAATAGAATTGTGCTTGCGCGCGAATTTTGCACTGCGCGCAATCTTCGGAGAGAATCGGGTTGCAGGGCAGGTACAATCCCTGCGTTAAAATAAATTACGCTTCGCACGAGAATCTGTGACCGCCTCTGCATCGAGGCATCATCGGCGGGTTGAGCTTCTGTTTCTGATTTGAAAGGACTGGGGGAATGAACAAGAACGGTTACAACATGAGGTCGGTGTTCAGTCTTTTTTCGTCTGACCTGGCCATCGATCTGGGCACGGCCAACACCCTCGTCTTTTCCCATGGCAAAGGCATCGTGGTAAACGAGCCGTCCATCGTGGCCATCAACAAAGTGAGCGGCGAAGTGGTAGCCGTTGGCCGCGAAGCCAAGGAAATGCTCGGTCGCACCCCCGGAAACGTTGTCGCCATCAAGCCCATGAAGGATGGCGTGATCGCCGACTTCAAGGTCACGGAAAAAATGCTCACTTACTTTATTCAGAAAGCGCACAACCGCCGCGTCCTGGTCCATCCGCGCATCGTCATCGGCGTCCCCAGCGAAATTACTCCTGTGGAGAAACGCGCTGTGCAGGACTCCGCCTATCGCGCGCGAGCCAGCGAAGTCTATCTCGTCGAACAAGCCATGGCCGCGGCCATCGGCGCGGGCCTTCCGATCGAAGAACCCAGTGGCAACATGGTTGTGGACATCGGTGGCGGCACCACCGACATCGCCGTCATTTCGATGAGCGGCATTGTCTACTCGCGCTCGGTGCGCGTGGCCGGAAACGAAATGGACGAAGCGGTCATGCAATACCTCAAGCGGAAATACAATCTGCTGGTCGGCGAACGCACCGCCGAGCAAATTAAAATGGAAATCGGTTCGGCTTATCCGTTAGAAAAGCCGCTCACCATGGAAGTGAAAGGCCGCAATCTCATCGAAGGCGTTCCTCGCACGGTCACCATCGATGACAGCGAAATTCGCGAGTCGCTCAGCGAATGTGTAGCCACCATCGTCAACGCA
>Ga0126381_100007582_pt1 | contig 12090 bp, 8 predicted proteins | sample PanSoiMetPlot_28_FD_96465 | JGI IMG/M metagenome (GOLD analysis project Ga0126381, IMG submission 96465) | Tropical forest soil microbial communities from Panama - MetaG Plot_28 | ecosystem: Environmental > Terrestrial > Soil > Tropical forest > Bulk soil | place: Panama | collected 2016-02-17
GATTGAAGCCCTGTCGCTGGCCATCGAAGCCAAAGATCACAACACGCATGATCACTTGAGGCGAGTGCAAACCTATGCCATGCAAATTGGCAAGGATCTCCATGTTACGGAATCAGAACTGAACGCCATCCGGGCTGCGGCGATGCTGCATGACATCGGCAAACTGGCGGTCCCTGAGCACATTCTTTCTAAACCTGGGCGGCTTACGCCCGAAGAATTCGAGAAGCTGAAGATTCACCCCATCGTGGGCGCGCAAATCCTGGACCGCGTGCAATTTCCTTACCCGGTCGTACCGATTGTGCGTTCACATCACGAGAAGTGGGATGGAACGGGGTACCCCGATGGCTTGACTGGCGAAGCTATCCCGATTGGCGCACGGATTCTGTCTGCCGTTGATTGCTTTGACGCGCTGACTTCGGAGCGGCCTTACCGGCGCGCGGTGTCCGTCGACGAAGCCATGAGTCTGCTCCGTGAGGAGAGCGGCCGAAGTTATGACCCCCGCGTCGTGGATTGCATCGAGTTACGCTACAAGGAATTGGAGGAAGTAGTAAGCCGGGCAACGCGGGAGGGCAGTCCCTTAGAAGTTCTCTCAAAAGTGGACCGACCGGTGGCTCCCTCCGCGGGATTTGCTGAGATGCCGAACGAAGCAGAAGTTCGCGCAGCGTCCTTCCTCGCTTCGATTGTATCTGCCCGGCAGGAGGCGCAACTTCTCTTTGAGTTAGCGCAGACCTTAGGCAACTCTTTGAGTTTGCGGGAGACCCTTTCGGTGGTTGCCGTGCGCCTGAAGGAGATGATTCCGTACGACTCGATCGTCTTTTACATCTACGAGGAAGGGAAGTTGATCCCTCGCTATGTGCACGGAATGGACTACGATCTGTTCACCTCGATCGAGATCCCGCTCGGGGAAGGTGTTTCAGGATGGGTAGCGCAAACCGAGAAGCCCATCATCAACGGAGATCCCGCTGCGGAAACCAAATACCTGGGAGAGCGCGCGCGAATTCCCGTGCTGCAATCGGTGCTTTCCGTACCCCTGCGCGGGCGCGATGGAGCCGCAGGCGTGCTCTCTGTCTATCTTCGGGCCAAGCAGGGCTTTACAAAGGATCATTTGCGCCTGCTGCTGGCTGCCAGCTCGAAGCTGGGGCTGTCGGTCGAGAATGCACTGCAATATGAGAGGGCCCAGGACACCGCCAGCACCGATTTCCTGACCGGATTGCCAAACGCCCGCTCGATCTGTGTCCACTTGGAGAAGGAAATCGCTCGTGCCCGTCGCGGCGGGAACGCTATGGCCGTACTGCTGTGTGACCTCAACGGTTTCAAGAGCGTGAACGACAGCTACGGGCATCTTGTTGGGAACAAGCTTCTGCAGGAGATTGCAAAGAACCTGAAGAATGCTTGTCGCGAGTATGACCAGGTCGGCCGCCTCGGAGGGGACGAATTTGTTTTCGTGCTCGCGGAACTACCCACGGATTGCCTCCTGGAAGAGTTGAAGCCGCGACTGGAGCTGGCGGTGGAAGATGCCGGAAGTGCCGTTTGCGGGGAGAAAGTGGTGACGGCGAGCATCGGATGCGCGCTTTATCCGAAAGATGGTTCCACGGCCGAGGAACTCCTGTCTGAGGCCGATCACCGGATGTATGAAACCAAAGAAACGTTCTACAAACAACGCCGTGACGTGTCTCGGCTTCAGGTCGGCTGATTTAACCTCGCCGATTTTCATTTCTGGAGCGGTGCCATAAGCGCGAAATTAGATGAGAGCGAGAATCCAAATAATCGGAAGTCAGCTGCTTACCCTGGCGGCCCTTGGCCTTTTTGGAGGCTTGCTGAGCGCATCGCTGGTTCGCTTTGCTCCCGGCTATGGAGTGGATGAGCGTGAACTTGATCCTCGCCTGAGCCAGGCAAGCGTCGAGGCCATTCGCAACTCACATCGCCTCACGGGCGGGCTTCTTTCCTATTACCGCCATTTTCTCGCGAGCGCGCTGCAGGGTGATTTCGGCAGGTCAGAGTGGCTCGAGCGTCCTGTTTCCTCGCTCATAAAAGAGCGCTTTCCGGTGACCGCGCGATCCGTCGTATTGGGGGTCACTCTAGCCTGGGCGACGGCGTTGGGGATCTCCCTGTCCGGCCTGTTCTTTCGTGGATTTTTCCTCGATATCTCAGGCACGCTCGCGAGCAGCGTGCTCATCGCGTTGCCAACTGCGGTGATTGCCGTCTTCTCCGTGTATCTTCGTGCGCCAGTGTTTCTGGCCATTGCCGTGGTGATGTTTCCTAAATTGTTTCGATATCTGCGCAATCTGCTGGCCGAGGCCTACGCACAACCCTACATTCTGGCGGCACGGTCGCGCGGGATTGGACGGGCCCGGATCCTGTTTCAGCACGTTCTTCCCTTGGCTTCTCCCGCGCTTTTTGCGCTCTTCGGAGTTTCTTTGAGCATGGCTTTTGGGGCTGCGATTCCGATCGAGGCGCTTTGCGATTCTCCTGGCGTAGGACAGCTGGCTTGGCAGGCAGCGCTCAATCGCGATTTGCCGCTGATCATGAATCTAACGCTGCTCATCACGCTGCTCACGGTGGCCGCAAATCTGCTCGCAAATGCTGCCCACGAGAGGGCACTGTGAGATCCGGTGGAATGCTTCGCGGAATCTCGGCAGTGATCTTGTGTGTCATCTTCACTGCTGGTTTGTTTGCCGGCGCGGTTGCTCCCTATCCGTATACAAAACAATTCCGAGAGCGGGTGAATGCTGCGCCGTCCGCGTCCCACTGGCTGGGCACGGACAGTCTTGGAAGAGACCTGTTTGCGCGCCTGGTGTACGGAACGCGCGTCTCTCTGTTGCTCTCGCCTGCTGCCGCTTTTCTGTCCACGCTCATCGCCGGCGTCCTCGGTGGCTTCGCCGGGCTAGTGGGAGGATGGTGTGAGCGATTGATCCTGGCGGCCGCTGATCTATCGATGGCCCTTCCGCTGCTGTTTGTCCTGCTTGCGCTGCGTGCGCTGCTGCCGTTGAATGTTTCTCCCCTTGTTTCGGTGATCGCCACGTTTGCTTTGCTCGGTTTGCTGGGATGGCCTTCGTCACTACGAGTGGTCTGGGCCACAACAAAAAATCTCCGAAACTCTGACTTTCTCTTGCTTGCTCGAGCAACGGGATGCGGACGTTCGAGAATGATCGCGCGCCACGTGCTTCCCAATCTGCGCCCCGTGATGTTCGCGCAATTCTGGATCTCGATTCCCTTGTTTGTTTTAACCGAAGCCACTCTGAGCATGTTGGGGCTCGGTGTGATGGAGCCTCTGCCTTCCTGGGGCAATCTATTGCGCGGTCTAGAGGACGTTTCCGCGGTCAGCACAAATCCCTGGAGGCTCGCCCCGCTCATCGTGCTGATGGTGGTGGTCGTCTGCTTTCAACTTATCTTGCCCACACCGGAGGAAACCGCGTGAGATCCCGTTTGCCACGGAACCTAGCCCTCTTGATCCTGCTGGCCCGCGCGCTTCCCGTTGGTGCGCAGACGGGCGGGGAACTGCACTTCTGCCTCCACGGCGAACCCAAAACCTTCAATCCGATCTTAGTGGACGATGAACCTTCCGAGAACATTCGTTACTTGACCGGCGGCGTCCTGATCCGGCTGAATCGGCAGTCCCAGGCGCTCGAACCGGCCCTGGCAACGTCTTGGACGATCTCCCGGGATCGGCGCACAATTACCTTCCATCTGCGCAAAGAGATTCATTTCTCTGACGGCACGCCATTCAGTTCCGAAGACGTGGGCTACACCATGCGCATGCTCATGGATCCGGAAACCCATTCGTCCACGGGAGATGCCTTCCGGTCGGGGGAGGGAAGCGTCGCCGTCGAATCTCCCGCGCCAGATCTCGCCGTCATCACATTCCCGGCTCCAATCGCTGGGCTCGAGCGGCTGTTCGATCAAGTCGCCATTCTTTCGGCACATTCTCCAAAGAAGGAGATGGCCGTCCTCGGCCCCTTCTACGTGGCCGACTACAAAGCGGGTTCCTACATTCTGTTGCAGAAGAATCCGAACTACTGGAAACACGACGCCCAAGGACATGCTCTGCCCTACATCGATAGCGTCCGCTTGGACATCCAGCGTAATCGCGACATTGAGTTGCTGCGATTTCGTCGCGGCGAATTGCAGCTTATCAATCGCCTGGACGCGGAACAGTTCGACCGCCTGCAGCACGAGAATCCCGCGGCTACGCGTAACGCGGGCACGGGGCTCGATGCCGAGGAGCTGTGGTTCAATCAGTCGCCGGCCGCTCCGCTACCGGAATACAAGAAAGCCTGGTTCGGCGCCAAGGAATTTCGCAAAGCTATCTCCATGGCCATCAATCGCGGTGACCTTTGCCGCATTGTTTACGCCGGCTATGCGAAACCTGCTTACGGTCCCGTCTCTCCCTCCAATCATTTTTGGTTTAATTCCTCGCTCGAAGAGCCGAAATACGATGCGCAAGCCGCTTTGCGGCTCCTGACACAAGCAGGTTTCCGCCTGGAAAACGACACACTGAAAGACCGGGCGGGAAATCGCGTCGAATTCACACTTGTCACCAATTCGGGCAATGCGGCAAGAGAAAAAATGGCGACGATGGTCCAGCAGGACCTCTCGCAAGTCGGAGTCAAGGTTAATGTTGTCACGCTGGACTTTCCGTCGTTGATCGAAAGAATGACGCGCACCTTCGATTACGAGGCTTGCATCCTCGGTCTGGTCAACACCGACCTGGATCCCAACGGCCAGATGACCGTTTGGCTGAGCTCCGGCGAAAACCACCAGTGGAATCCCAGTCAAAAAGCTCCGGCCACGCCTTGGGAAGCCGAAGTCGACAAGCTGATGCGTGAGCAGGCCGCCGCTCCCACAGACAAAGGGCGAAAGGCCAAGTTCGACCGTGTCCAACAGATTGTCGCCGAGCAGCAACCTTTCATCTATCTCATTAACAAAGACGTGCTTGTGGCTGTCTCTTCGAATGTTGTTGGCGCAGCGCCTGTGGTGCTTAATCCTCCGGGATTCTGGAACGTGGAAACGCTGAGGCTAGGACCCGCGCCGGACCTGGGAGCCCAGAGGTGACCTCTTCCGCGCCGTTGCTTTTCGCGCGGCTTTCTGTGGACTATCGGAACAAGCCCGGGGTCCTCAGAAATATTGTTCTGGAGATTCGCCGCGGGGAGATCCTCGGGCTCGTCGGCGAAAGCGGTTCCGGGAAAAGCACGCTGGCGCTGGCCCTGCTGCAACTGCTCGAACTGAGAGGAGCCAAAGTCCGAGGCGAAATCCTCTTTCAGGGGGAGAACCTTCTCGAGAAAACAGAAAGTCAGCTTCGGGAGATTCGCGGCCGGCAAATGAGCGTCGTGCTGCAGAGTCCCCTAACCTCTTTGAATCCTGCTCTTCGCATCGGAACCCAGCTGAGAGAGGCCTGGCTCGCACACGCAAGAGGAACAAAACAGGAGTGCATCGCGGCTCTGCGTGCGGTGCTAAGAAGCGTGAGTTTGCCGGATGACGACGAATTCCTGACCAGGCGGCCCTCGCAGCTCAGCGTCGGCCAGGGACAAAGGGTCATCATCGCCATGGCCATTCTTCACCGGCCGGCGTTGCTGATTGCCGATGAGCCGACGAGTGCGCTGGACACCATCACCCAATCCGAGACCCTGGCTTTATTTACCCGGCTGAACCGAGAACTGGAAGTGGCCATCCTGTATATCTCGCATGACCTTCTTTCCGTGGCTGCGCTTTGCCACCGGATCGCCATCCTGCGCGAGGGCGAGATCGTGGAGTGTGACGTGCCTGAGGTCATTTTCGATTCAGCGCGCCATCCGTACACCCAAAGATTAATTGCCGCGCTACCCAGCCTCGAACGCCACAGACCTTCCGTTGAGTCCTCGGATCGATTTGCACGGGACCTGCTTCCGGTAACAGCCCCGACCCGCGACTAACTCCTTCGAACGCGACACAAAGAACTCGTCGGCTCGGCACCCAATTATGTAGAGGTCGAACCACGAAAGCAGAAACCACGAGGCTGCTGGACACACGAGCAGTGCGCGGGAAAATGCATGGCAGAAAATGGCCAGAGAGGTGTGCTGAACTCGTTGAACGTTGCCAAAGTGGCTGCGGCATGAAATCCATTCAGCGGCAAGAGCGACGAATGGTAGCCTGTTATCTCGACAGCAATGCATGCGCTCTGGGAAACGACTTACGATATCAAGGTGATGACCAGCAGGGCCGCTCACCTGCTCGGCTTATTTGTGCTCGCGCTTCTTACGGCAAGCGGGACGAATGCGCAGCGTGAACGTGGCGAACTGCGCATTGAGGTACGTGATCCACAAGGGGCGCCGCTCGCGACTCAGGCCGAACTGGTGAGCGAGGGCAATCAATTTCGCCGGACATTCCAGGTGGGTGCGGATGGTCGCTACGTGGTCGAGGACTTGGCTTTTGGTGTCTATCGTCTCAGCGTAAGCACGGAGGGATTTGCGCCCTGGTCTGGCTTGGTCGAGATTCACTCCGAGGTTCCCGTTCGCTTGTCCGTGAGTTTGGGCCTTGCCGCGGTCGAGACCCAGGTACAAGTGAGCGATTCGGTCACTCTCGTTGACCCTTCCCGGACAGGAACGGTCTATTCCGTTGGCCGCCAAACACTGGGGGAAGCTGTCGTGAGCCAACCGGGCCGAGGCCTTTCCGACCTAGTGAACGAACTTCCGGGATGGCTGTATGAAGCCAACGGTGTACTCCATCCGCGCGGCTCAGAAAACGACGTGCAGTACGTGATCGACGGATTGCCGGTCACGGAAAATCGCTCGCCCGCTTTAGCGACGGCCATCGATGCTGACGCAGTAGATTCCATGCGTGTCCTGACGGCCAGCTATCCCGCCGAGTACGGCCGGAAACTTGGCGGAATTCTAGAGGTGACGACGGAAAAGAATGCCCCCTCCGGCCTGCACGGGCTGTTCGATCTGATCGGCGGAAGCTTCGCGACCGCGAACGGCTCCGCTGGAGTTTCTTATTCGCGCGGAAAAGACCGCCTTGCACTCAGCGCTGACGCGTTTCATGCGGAACGCTATCTGGACCCGCCGGTGCTCGCGAATTACACGAATCGTGCCAGTGCGGGCGGCTTCTCTTCTTCCTATGAGCGTGATTTCTCGGATCGTAATCGCTTGCGCGTGACCGTCTCGCACAACGTAGTTCGATTCCTGGTTCCCAATGAACTGGTTCAACAGGAAGCGGGACAGCGACAAGACATCACCAATACCGAGACCACGGGGCAAATCTATTTCCAGCGCATCATCTCGCCGGAGTTGTTGCTCAGTATTTCCGGGAGTGTCCGAGACACAACGGCGACGCTCTCTTCAAATGTGTTGGCCACGCCCATCATCGTTTCGCAGGACCGGGGCTATCGAGAAGGCTACGTTCGCGGAGACCTGGCTGGTCACCACCAGCGCCATGACTGGAAGGTAGGGACCGACGCCATCGTAAACCCTGTCCGAGAGCGCTTGCATTACATCATCACGGATCCGGCGCAATTCGATCCCGGGACGCAGCAACAGTTCGGATTTTCAGACCACCGTTGGGACGTGGAGCCGTCTGCCTACGCGCAAGATCAAACGCGCCTGGGCCATTGGAATCTCAGTGCCGGGCTTCGCTTCGACCACTACGGTTTCGTCGTGCACGAATCGGCCTGGAGCCCTAGAGTCGGGGTGTCTCGATACGTTTCGTCGCTTAATTTGCTTCTTCACGCTTCTTACGACCGTGTGTTTCAGACGCCGGCCGTCGAGAATCTGCTGCTGGCAAGTTCCCCTCAAGTTGATTCGCTCAGCCCGGTTGTGGTGCGGTTACCGGTCGAGCCGGCGCGGGCCAACTATTACGAGGTCGGTATTACCAAGCCGTTTTTCGGAAATGTCCGGCTTGATGCGAACGTGTTTCGCCGGGATTTCCGCAATTATTCGGACGACGACGTATTGCTCGATACGGGTGTGAGTTTTCCAATCGCTTTTGCGAGAGGTCAAATTTCGGGCGAAGAGATCCGCATTGAAGTTCCGCACTGGGGCCGCTTCTCGGGTTACCTGAGCTATGCGAATCAGGTTGGGAGCGGCCAGGGTCCGATTACGGGAGGTCTGTTTCTTGGAAGCGACGCGTCGAGCGCGCTGACTAGCACCGGCCGGTTTCCTGTCACTCAGGACCAACGCAACACGGCACGCGCACGCGTGCGCTTCCAGGCGACTCGGCGCATGTGGCTGTCGATAGGAGGGACATACGGCAGCGGCCTACCAGCAGAGGCCGGTGATGCCTCACAAGCCTTCCTGCTGACTCAGTACGGTCCCGCGATATTGAACGCAGTGAATTTGCTGCGGGGACGCGTAAAACCGAACTTCTCTCTGGAGGCTGGAGCCGGGCTCGAAGTCTACCACCGGGAGCAGCGCAGTCTGACGCTACAGCTTCAGGGTTGCAATCTGACAGACCGCCTCAACGTGATCAATTTCGCGAGTCTTTTTTCAGGTACAGCCGTCGCCCCGCCGCGGAGTGCATTCGGGAGGTTTAAGGTCACGTTCTGACCGGAGCCGGTCCGAACCTCCCGAAGATTAGGCGACGGAGGGTGGCGGGTTGGCCAGGATGGAAATGTGGCCAACATGTTCAAAGTCGGCGGGCGGCATGTAAAACTTGGCGTTGAGGTTCCTGCGGCGTCGCAATCGGAAAGGCGCCGATGGTGCGAGTTAGGGGAACGCCGCCGATAAATGCTCAGAAGCGGGTGATAGGAGGTAATCGTATTGAGCGGGCATCTCTTGATAGGCGTCGGCCGAGAAATTCACTCGGTGCCGGACGATGCTTTCCAAAAAAGCCTAAAAGCTCTTCCTGCCCGAATGGCTTCGCGTTTGGCGTTCATGTCGCGGAACCACCACTCGGTACGCGACTTCGCAGTTCGCGAGCTTCCGAGGCAGGACCGGCCGCTTTCGCCGGTGCAGATCGCACAGGTTACCGGCCTCCCTCGAGAAAGTGTGTCGGCCATCCTAACAGACCTGGAAAAAAATCTCTTTTTCCTGGTGCGCGACTCTGAGGGGAATGTGAGTTGGGCGTTCCCGGTCACCACGTCCGAAACCCCACACCGCCTGACGTTTTCAACTGGAGAGAAGATTTTTGGAGCTTGAGCGGAAGATGCCTTCGCCACGTCCTTCGTCGAAGGATGCCTAAGAGGAGAAAAGCTGAGAGTTCGTATAGATTCCGAATGCCACCATTGTTCACAGCGGGTTGCGATGGAGGTCGATGAACATCTACGCTTCCGGGTCGTGTCGCGCGGAGCGTTGCCACTGCTTTTCGAGCCCGACATAGATTGGGGCACTTTTCACGGAGCAAACATCATTCACGATTATTGAAGTCAGACGGTCTTCTTCTGGTCAGAAGAACACGCCCGTGATCACCGGCGCACCCATCCACAGCCCGACGGCACGTACCTCACGCTCGAGCAGGCTGCGTTTGCAGAACGCCATGCGCAATCAGGATTGTTCGCCGCGACACTGGATGGTCGGCTACAACGCTAAGCGCCGGAAGGACGAGCGGGTGTGTTTAGCTGGCTTTACGCCAGTTGCTGACCGGCACGCCCCTTTGTCCAGTCGCGCATATGAGTGTCGCCCGCTCAACAGCAACGTGAAGTGAGTTCTAAAGAATTACGGGCAGCCGCTAGTTTGCAGTTCCTTCAATTCTTGTCGAGCTTCGACGCTTCCACGTTTAGCCGCTGCCCGCAGAAGAACTGTTGCTTGTTCGCAATTTCGGGGAACTCCATCTCCCCTCAAATAAAGTCGCGCCAGGTCGACTTCTGCGGAGGCGTTACCCGAAGCAACCGCCGACCAAAGACGCGTTACCTCCGCGCTCCTATCCTGCGCCGAATTCGGCGACTGACGAACCGGCGAACGGTCCGGGACTTCCTTTGTGGGCGGAATTGCAAGACCTAGGCTCTGCGAATTGACCTGCCTGGAGGTATCAGGTGGCAGGGCGGAATCCACAGAAGCCTCCCTTTGAAGTACGTCTGGCTTCGCTTCGGTGGACGGCGAAGGGCGTGCTGGAACTGGAGGCAAACTGGGTAGCCGAGATGAAGTCTGTCGTTGTGGGCCGATCCCTGTTATCTTTTCTCCCAGATGGATCAGCGAAGTCCCCACCTCCGGACGAAACATCTCAAAGAGCACTACGACGGCCACTACGAGCACACCGATAAGGAATCCTGTCGCAAGCCTATAGGCGATCGCCAGCTGAGCGGCTTGAGAATCCTGCGATCGCCCTGGCAAGTTCGACGCAAAAAGAGACGGCAAAGCTGGAATTGGACGTAGCCCTACCGGCCGCGCTTCAGCAACGTTGGTCCTTGCCCCTGCTGCAATTGGCGACCGCGGAAGGTCCGCATTGTGGCGGGTCTCGCGCCGCACCTCGGGCAGCCTTCGCGTGGACCTGGCAGGGCCAGGAAACTGTTGGACTTGGGGAGATACCTCCAATTCACTTGGCTGCCACAGCCAAGTGCGAATTTGATCGGAGCTGTCTCGGCTGGTCTCAATGAAACGCAAACCGCCGGTCTTGTTGGAGCTATCCGTCCATACCACGTTGCCGGTGATCTCAATACGTTCCTCGGGGCGAGGAGAGGTCCAGATCCGGATCCGGCTTGGGCCTAGTTGCTGAACCGCGCCGGCGGCTCGGAACCCAAGTCCCCTCTCTGATACATCGAGTACGATTCCCCCCCTTCCCGCCTCAAACTCGAGGTAGGAAATCCCGGCGAGCCTCTTCCTTTGGACACACCGCCGCTCGGTTTGCATGGTTGCTAGTGACGCAATGCCTTTGGCTAATTCTCTCATTTGGCGCTGCAATATCACAGGAATCTTTTTTGACCAGCAGCCTCCGGTCGTTAGACACCTCGCACCGTCGACTTCGATGGGGCCCGGAGGCCGGGGCGGCTGCCGGCACGCAGGCAGTCACAAAATAGTGTGTTGAGTTCATGATTCGTTTCATTACACGGAGTCGGCTGAGCGTTGGGGAGGATATTGGGGCGGTGCTCCGAGCTGTTTATGACCGACGTGTATGCGTTTACGCTTTCCAGACTGCCGGCTATCGCTTTGCTCGGGCAATCGCCCCGCTACTACGAAGAAGCGCATTGCGTCGAGAACACCCTAGACAACGTGAGTCCGGCAAGACTTACAACAAGCGATGACTGTGCGACAGTGGCCTCGTTTCTCCTCGCAGACTCGCCGACCATGCCACTTACGCGCTTTGGTTCTCGAGCAAACTCGATCCTCGCTGATTCAGGGCAAACAAAAACAGATGGTTGAGCTGTTCGGACTCGTGGCCCTTCAAAGAATGAGACGAAGGAGATCTGCGGCATGACCCTACTCATCGATGCGACCGCTTTACCGTCGGTTTAGCGAGAAGCCTATAGGCGCTCCAATGAGAGATTCCGGGAGCTCTATCGGCGATTGGCAAAGTAAGTGTCCGAGCGGACCTATCTAACTGTCGCTGAGGTCTTGGCCATCCAGTATGAACAGATTGAGGAATACGGAGGAGTCTATGGTGTGCGGGACAAAGGGCTGCTGGAATCGGCCGTATTCCGTCCTCAGGTGGGTTACTACGCCGATGCTGCCGAGGAGGCTGCCGCCCTCATGGAATCGCTGGCCAACAATCACCGTTTCTTCGACGGCAATAAGCGGGTGGCGTTCGCCGCTACTCACACATTTCTGCTAATCAACGGGTATGATCTGGAGACGGGCCCTCTCGCGGCATATAAGTTCATGATAGCTTCAATCGCCAAAGGAGAATTCCGCTTTGCACAAATCCTAGGCTGGATCAAATCCCACATCGTCAGGATGTAGGAGCTGTTTCGCAAATTTTTTTGCGAAGGTGAACACCGCATGTGCCGCTGAAGAAGCAGGGCGCTTACTCCAAACTCAGGGACTACGTTAGAATCAGGTACGGAGGAGTGGGTGAGCTGTTGAAACCGGCGGCCTTGAAAGCGTTCCCGCAACTTCCGTCTTGCATGTTGTCAATCGGTTCGCGTCAATAATAATCGGCTCTGGTTCGGATGTTTCGGGCACACTCGGCGCCGAGTATGCAACTGAATATGCAACCATTTCCGCCGCGAGCAAAAGTCTATCTTGAGCC
>Ga0126381_100007583_pt1 | contig 12089 bp, 12 predicted proteins | sample PanSoiMetPlot_28_FD_96465 | JGI IMG/M metagenome (GOLD analysis project Ga0126381, IMG submission 96465) | Tropical forest soil microbial communities from Panama - MetaG Plot_28 | ecosystem: Environmental > Terrestrial > Soil > Tropical forest > Bulk soil | place: Panama | collected 2016-02-17
ACGTGGTCGGGATGATCCCCAACTATCTGCGCAACCTCGCGGGCGGCAAGGCGGTGGCCAACCAAAAGGGTCGGGTGATCAGCGCCAGCGGCGCGTTCATCGTCTACGACGGCGCGCGCGGTTACGGCCAGATCGTCGCGCGCGAGGCGACACAGCTCGGCATCGCCCGCGCCCAGGAAAGCGGTGTCGCGGTCGTCGCGCTGCGCAACGCGCACCATATCGGCCGGGTGGGCACCTATGGCGAGATGTGTGCCGCCGCGGGGCTGGTGTCGATCTCGTTCGTCAATCTCACCGACCAGAGGCCGGCGGTCGCGCCGTGGCGCGGCGGCGACGGGCGCTTCGGCACCAACCCGGTGACCGTCGCGATCCCCGGCCCGACCCCGGAGCGGCCGATCATCGCCGACATGGCGACTAGCAAGATCGCCATGGGCAAGGTGCGGGTCGCCCGCAACAAGGGGCAGCAGATCGCTCCCGACACGCTGCTCGACAATAGCGGGCAGCCGAGCACCGACCCCAACGTCATGTACCGCCGGCCGCGCGGCGCGCTCTTCACCTTTGGCGAGCACAAGGGGTATGCGCTCGCCTTTATCTGCGAGATGCTGGCCGGCGCCGTCACCGGCAGCGGCACGATGCGGCCCGAGCGGCAGGACGCCGAGTCGGTGACCAACGGCTTTCTGCTGGTCGTCATCGACCCGTCGCGCATCGTCGACCGCGCCTGGCTCGTCGACGAGATCACCGCGATGACCGATTACGTGACCGCGTCGCCGCCGCGCAACCCGGCCGAGCCGGTGCTGATCCCCGGCGACCCCGAGCGCCTGTCGCGCGACAAGCGGATCACCGAAGGCGTGCCGATCGACGACGAGACCTGGCGCGAACTGGTCGAGGCGGCGCGCGGGGTCAATGTGCTGGTTGAGGCGGTTTAAACCAAATACGGTCGGGCATCCGCCCGACCTTCGGCGCCGGCCCGCGCCCCCGCCCGGCCACCCAACGGGTATGCTGATTGGGGGCGGGGTGGGAGCGCGGGCTGGAATCGAGACTCGGAGGAACGCATGAAAATCAAGCGCATCGAGCACATTGCCGTCGCTGTCGAGAACCTCGAATTGATGGCCGGGCTGCTCGGCGACAAATTCGGCCTCGACCTCGAATACACCGAGGAGCGGGTGGCGACGCGGATCGGCATGCTGCCGGTCGGCGAGACCTATATCGAGCTGCTGCAGGGGGTAACGCCGGAGTCGGGCGCCACCAAATGGCTCAAGGAAAAGGGCCAGAGCCTCTTCCATATCTGCTTCGAGGTCGAGGACATCGTCGCGGCTCTGGCCGAGCTGAAGGCCAAGGGCACGCCGCTCCTCAACGAGGAGCCGATCATCGGCCACGCCAATTGCCGCATCGCCTTTATCGATCCGCGGGCGACGGGCAATCTGCTGTTCGAATTGGCCGAGATGCCAAAGGACGGCCACGCCGGACATTAGGCATCGGGTTACAACAGCGGGGTGCGTGGTTCGTGGAGCGGCGCCGCGTTGGCGCCACGCCCCGCCACGAGGTTTTTGTTATGACATCAACATACGGTCCTCGCCGCGAGGAGCGCGCCAAACGCGTGCCGCGACGGATGCACGCCGGTTCAGCCTTGCTGTTGTTCGGCGCGGCGCTCCTTTGCGCCTGTACGCCGGATCGGTCGCAATACCCGCCGGTACGCCATCCGACCGGCGCACGCGAGGCGCTGCATCCGGGGCATTGGCGCGGCACGGTCGGCGGGACCCAGGTCGATTATTACATCGATCAGGTGACGCCGCTGGCGGTGTCGGTGCGCGTCTCGGGCACGGTGCTGCACCAAGCCAACCGCAGCTACGACAAATCGAGCCCGGACAACTACTTTTACGACCGTCCGCGCAGCTGCAAACGCACCGCGGACGCTCGCTCCTTCGATTGCACCCGCTATACCGACATGCACATCGACAACGGCCTCTTGTGCGGCGTCTACGCGGCGCCCGACCAGGTCTATCGACCCTGCCTCGAACCGGCGTCCTAAACCAGGCTCTTGCTCAGGAAGATCCGCGTCGCGCCGTCGGGCGGGCAGGCGATCTCGCCAAACCGGCGATAACCGTATTTCTCGTAAAAGCCGGGCGCCTGGAAGGTGCCGGTGTAGACCAACGCGGTGGTGCAGCCGCGCCGCCGCGCCTCCGCTTCGGCTTGCGCCATGATGCGGCTGCCCAGGCCGCTGCCGCGCAACGAGGCGGGCAGGTAGAACAGGTCGAGGAAGAACATTCCGAGCGAGCTGCGGCCGAGCAGACCACCGATGATCTCGCCCTTTCCGTCGCGCACGAGGATGTCGAGGGTCTGCGTATCGACGCGACCACAGTTCTCGCGATTGAACTCGGCGAGACCGCGCGTGACGACCGCCTCGGCGCGCGGGATGCGCTCGCGCTCCAACGCGATGTCGAGGCCTTGGCTCATCGCGCTTCCGCCGGCGCGAGTGCGATGTCGAGGACCTCGACCGACGTCACCTCGTCCGGTTCGCCGGTATAGAGCACGAACGCGGTGGTTTCGCTGGCGATCATCGCGCTGTGCGGCTGCCCTTCGGGATTGAGCGCATAGCCGCCGGCGGTGGTGACCGGTTGTCCGGACTTGGTTGCGCGCCCGCCGGCGAGGTTGAAGATGTGCTCGTCCGAGCGAGCGACCGCAACGACCTTGATCAGCTTGCCTTCGGGCGGGCTGAACCGCAGCAGATAGGCGATGCCGCCGCCCTCGGCGCGGCGATCGCTCAATGTCTTGGCCTCGATAATCGGTTTGCCGTCGAAAAAGGCGCCGTCGCCAAAGACTTCGGTCCACGGGGTCCAGGCGACATCGTCAGGATGGGTGCGGCTGCTCGGCATGGGTTCTCTCCTCGAACGGGGACCTAGAACGGCGGGTAACGGAAATATTCGGCCGGCAAATGCTCGAACGCCGCATTGGGGCCGCGGTCGGGCAATCGGAGCACCGTCCGCCAAAACCGCCCGACCGGGCGGCTGACCCGCAGCCACAGCCGGAACCCGGGCTCGAAGACGGTGCGGTCGACCGGGACGCGAAACGCCGCGAAACTCGGTTGTAAGGTCGTCACCGCATCCTCCTTGCCGCTCGCTGGCGCGAGTGTAAGCTCCACCTGCTGACAGCGTTTTGTCAGGAGCCTCGATGCCGCTGCGCCGCGCCGATCGCCTGTTCGACATCCTGCGGATTCTACGCAGCGCCGGGCAGCCGGTTACCGCCGCTTCGATCGCCGACGAATTGGAAGTGACGGTGCGCACCGTCTACCGCGATGTCGCGACCCTGCAGGCGCGGCGCATCCCGATCGCGGGCGCGGCTGGGATCGGCTACGTGCTGCGCCGCGGCTTCGATCTGCCGCCCCTGATGTTCACCGAGGACGAGGCGGAAGCGATCGCCGTCGGCGTGCGGATGCTGGCGCGCACCGGCGATCCCGGTCTGCAGAAGGCGGCCGAAAGCGTGCTCTCCAAGGTGACGTTGGTGGTGCCCGACCCGCTGCGGGAATACCTCAGCGCGGCGCCGGTCTATGTCTCGAAGAGCGGTGCGCCGGTGCCGGCGCAACGCAACTTGCCGGAGACGATCCGCCATGCCATCCGCGATACGCGCAAGATGCGGATCGCCTATCGCGATGAGCAGGGGCAACAGACGTTACGGGTCATCCAGCCGTTCGCTGTCGCCTATTATACCGAGGCGACACTGGTGTGCGCCTGGTGCGAGCTGCGCCGCGACATCCGCCATTTCCGCACCGACCGGGTGGTGAGCGCCGACGTGCTCGACGAGCATTTCGTCCTGCCCGAGCCGGTCATCGCCGCTTGGCTCGCCGAGCGGCAGGACAGCTGATGGCGTGGTGGATCAATACCCGAGGGCCGCCCCGGCCGGGCGGCGCGGATCGTTGACCCCCGTGAAGCGGCCGCCCGGCGCGATCCCGATCAGCTCGACCGCACCCCATGGCGATTGCTCCTTGAGGCTGTATCCCATGGCCGTCAAGCCGCTGAGGGTTTGCGGCGACAGGCCGTCCTTCTCGTAAAGCACGGTGTCGGGCAAATACTGGTGGTGGAAGCGCGGCGCGGCGACCGCGGCAGCGGGCTCCAGGCGAAAATCAATCAGGTTCATCACCGTTTCCAGCACGGCGGTGATGATCCGCGGGCCGCCGGGACTGCCCAGCACGTAGACCGGGCGGCCATCCTTCTCGACGATCGTCGGCGTCATCGAGGAGAGCGGCCGCTTTCTCGGCTGGATGGCGTTGGCGTCACCCTGCAACAGCCCGAACATGTTGGCGGTACCGGGCTTGATGGAGAAATCGTCCATCTCGTTGTTGAGGAGGAAACCGGTGCCGGGCGCGACGACCGCGGCGCCGAAATTGCCGTTGATCGTGTAGGTCACCGCGACGGCGTTGCCGTCGCCATCGACGACCGAATAATGCGTCGTCTGCGGTTTTTCGGCCGCGATCGGCGGCGAACCCAGCGCGGCTGACGGCATTGCTTTCTCCGGATCGATCCCGGCGCGGATCGTCGCCGTGTAGTCGGCCGACAGCAGGCGGGCGAGCGGGTTGACGATAAAGTCAGGATCGCCGAGTTGGCTGTTGCGGTCGAAGAACGCGCGGCGCATCGCTTCGACCGCGAGATGCGCCGCGCGCGGCGAATGGAAGCCCGCCGTGGCGACGTCCCAACCGGAAAGGACGCCGAGGATTTCGCACAAGGTCGTGCCGCCGCTGCTCGGCGGCGGCGCCGAGACGATGTGATAGCCGCGATAGTCGCAGCTCAGCGGCGTCAACTCCGTTGCCGTGTAATCGGCGAGGTCGGCTTCGGTAATGAGACCGCCATTTGCGGCCATCGCTTGCGCGAGCGCCGCGGCGACGGGGCCGCGGTAGAACCCGTCCGGGCCGTCACGCGCGATGTGATCGAGCGTTGCGGCAAGATCGGCCTGGATCAACCGTTCGCCGGCGCGAACGGGGGTACCGTCGGCGTGCAGAAAGACGCGCATCGCCCCTCGGTCGGCGGCGAGATGCGCGGCCGACCGGGCGATGATGTCGGCGTCGGGTTTGCCGAGGACGAATCCGTCGCGAGCGAGCGCGATCGCCGGGGCCATCACCGCCGCGCGTCCGAGGCGGCCGTAGCGCCGAAGTGCCAGATCGAGACCCATCACCGTGCCGGGCACCGCAACCGCCCGATAGCCGTGGAGGCTCGCGTCGCGGATCGGGTTGCCGTCTTTGTCGAGATACATATCCGCGGTCGCCGCCCGCGGTGCCGTCTCGCGGAAATTGACAAAGATCGTGCGCCCGTCGGCGCGGCGGATCAGCATGAACCCGCCACCGCCGATATTGCCGCAGCACGGATCGACGACCGCGAGCGCGTAGCCGACCGCCACCGCCGCGTCGACCGCGTTGCCGCCGGCCTTGAGGATGTCGAGCCCGGCGGCGCTGGCCTCGCGCTGCGCGCTGGCGACCATGCCGCGGGTTCCCTGGGCGACCGCATCATCCGCCGCGGCCGCGGCGGGCAGGGTCAGCCAGGCGGCAAAGCCGAAAGCCGCAACGCACCGCCGCACCGCCCCGATCGCGCAAGTTTCGCGCAACATTTTTGCCCTATCGTGCCAGTGATGAGTTGATCGTCACCCTCCCAGGGTAAGCAATATTTCGTTAACCATCAATAGTAAGGCACAGTTAATCATCAATTGAACTGAATTTTATTCAATCATTGGGTAGATTACTGGAAGTCCGCTGGACGAACGCGATATTCGCGAGAATCGCCAGGTATTTGCGAGATAAGAGGTAGTCTCCATCATGCCCTCCGATCGCATCGCAGATCTCGACATTATCGCCGAACTCGCACCGTCTTCGTTCCGCCCGCGCGGCCCGGGAGGTCGGGTCGATGGGGTCTCCCGGCCGGCAGCCAGCCGTTTCACCGCCGTGTCGAGCGGGCGCGGCAACCTTCGCGGAGCGGCGGCGCGAGGTCGCGAGGACCGCGGCCCGCCGCTACCCCGCGTGTCGCTCGACCGCGAGCGTTTGCCGCGCATTCAGCCGGCAGCGGTCGCCTCGGCGCTGCAGCTCGCCGATCTCGCGGTGGTGCTGATCGCCGGCGCGGCGAGTTTCGCGCTGCAGCCCGCGCTGCATTGGCCGCTGCCCTTTCTTCCCGCGACGGCCGCGGCGCTGGTGTTGGCGCTGATGACCCGCGGCCTGGCCTCGGCGACCCCGCTGACGGATCCGACGCGTCGGTCATTCGCCGGGCTGTTCGGCGCCGGGATCGCGCACATGCTCGCGGCGTTCGGCTTTGCGCTGATGGCTGCGGTTGCGGTATTCCAGCCCAACCCCGACGAGCGCGCGCCGCTCGTCGCCTGGCTGCTCGTCTGGGCGGTCAGCGCCACCGCCGGCATCGCGACGGCGCGCATCGCGCTGTCGGTATTGCGCGGGCGCTGGCAGCAAGCCGGGCGGTTGAAGCAGCTGGTCGCGATCTATGGCACCGGCGATCACGCCGAGCGGCTCGCCGAGCGCCTGCGCCTCTGCTCCGAGACGATCGAGATCGTCGGCGTGTTCGATGACCGTGCCGGGCGCGGCGTCGTCGGCGCCGGGCTGCGGGCGCTGCCGCACGGCACGACCGACGAACTCGTCGAGATGTCGCGCCAGCTCGAGATCGATCGGATCGTCGTCGCTCTGCCGCACTCCGCCGAGAGGCGGTTGCTCGAGATCCTGCGCAAGCTGCACAAGATGCCGGTCGAGATCAGCCTGGCGCCCGACATGGTCGGCTTCAACGTGCCGATCAAGGACAACGAGGAGTTCGGCGGGCTGCCGCTGCTCGACGTTTACGGCAAGCCGCTGAGCTTTGGGCAGAGCCTGATCAAGAGCGCGTTCGACCGGTTCGCTGCGGCGCTGGCTCTGCTCGCTTTGTCGCCGGTCCTGCTCGCGGTTGCCGCCGCGATCAAGCTCGACAGCCGAGGGCCGGTGCTGTTCCGGCAAAACCGCTACGGGTTTGGCGACCGGGTGATCCAGGTCTTCAAGTTCCGCACGATGAAAGCCGAGGCCTCCGACGCCAACGGCGAGAAGCAGACCGAGGTCAACGATCCGCGCGTCACCTGGGTCGGCCACTTCCTGCGCAAGTGGAGCGTCGACGAGCTGCCGCAGCTGCTCAACGTGCTGCGCGGCGAATTGTCACTCGTCGGACCGCGGCCGCACGCGGTCAGCATGCGCGTCAAGCAGCGCCGCAACGAGGATATCGTGCCGGATTACGCGCTGCGTCATCACGTCAAGCCGGGCATCACCGGCTGGGCCTAGGTCAACGGCTATCACGGCCCGGTCGACACCGAGCGGCACTTGCACCAGCGCGTCGCCTACGATCTCGACTACATCAACAACTGGTCGCTGTGGTTCGACATCCGGATCATTCTGAAGACAGCGTTTATCGTCTTCGGTCATCGCGAAGCCTACTGAGCGTGGGATCGGATCACTCGGGGATCACCCGGCCGCGGCGCGATTCGCCAACCGCTTGGCGGCGGCGATGCGCCGCGGGCCTCGTCAACCCGCGGGGCGTCGCCTTGTCGCGCGAAAGCCTTGCCGGCACCGCCGCGCTTCGCCGACACTCCGCGCCTCGCCGTGCCGTCGGGGTGAGCCGGGGAGCCCAAAGTGAGGATTGCGTGGCTGGTGGTGCCGGCCGGCCTGGTGCTTGGATCGCTTGCCGCCTGCGCGCCGGCGGCGCCAAAACTCGACGCCGGGGCGGTGCCGGGCGGAGTGCCGCTGACCTCGGAGCACGTGCTCGATCCCGGCGACGAGTTCGAGATCCGCTTTCCGTTCTATGCCGATCTCAATGACCGCATCCTCGTCGGCCCTGACGGCCGGGCGTCGCTGCAGCTGATCAATACCGTGCCGCTCGGCGGGCTCACCGTCGCCGACGCGACGCGGCTGCTGAACGAGCGCTACGCCAAGGTCATCCGCGACCCGCAGGCGAGCGTGACAATGCGCACCTATGCGCCCGAGGAGATTTTCGTCGATGGCTGGGTCGCCAATCCCGGTCTCGTGCGCAGCGACGTGCCGCTCACCGTGTCGCGCGCGATCGCCCAGGCGGGCGGCGCGAAATCCGGGGCGCATACCGACAATGTCCTGGTGCTGCGCCGCACCCAAGACGGGGTGGTGCATTACTTCCAGGTGGCGCTCGGCAATTATGCCGGTGCCGGCAGCGAAGACCCGCTGCTCAACACCTACGACGTCGTCTACGTGCCGCAAGGCGTGCTCGGTTCGATCAACGACTTCCTGGCGAATTACCTCAAGAACGTGCCATTCTATGTCAATTACGCGATTCAGTAGTCGTTAACCTTGCCGCCCTACCTCTCATATCGGCGCCCCGGAACCCGCTGATGGACGGCAACCCGTACGACCTGACGAGCCGCGAGCTCTTAAGCATCCTGTTCAAGGAAAAGCTCAAACTTTTCCTGGTGTTCGTCGTGTTGTGCGGGCTTGTCGTCGGCTACTCGTTGCTGCTGACCCCGTATTACGAGGCGACGACGCGGCTGCTGGTCAAAACCGGCCCCGAATACCAGACGCAATCGGATGCGAACGGGCCGGTCGCCAGCGCGCCGAGCGTCACAAAGCTCGAAATCGTCAATTCGGAAATTCAGATCCTGACCAGCCGCGACCTGGCCGGAACCGTGGTCAACAAGGTCGGCGCCAACCGGCTCTACCCCGGTAGCGGCAGCATCGACGCCGCGATCCGCATGTTCCAGGCGGATTTCAAAGCGGCGCCGGTCGAGCAGGCGGACGTCATCGACGCCAGCTATCACAATCGCAGCCGGGAGCTGGCGGTCGAGGCGCTCACCGCGGTGGTCGCCACCTACCAGCAAATGCACGGCGAGATGTTCGCCGACCCGCGCTACCAGTTCCTCAAACAGCAGACCGGGCAATACGCCGAACAGCTCGACCAGGTGACCCGCAAGGAAGCGCAAATCCGCAACGACAAGTCGCTGTTCGACGTCGACGCCCAGCGCGCCAAGCTGCTCGACGATCGCGCCGCCACCAGCTCGACCATCGATCAGCTGAAAAGCCAGTCGATCGATGCGCACCAGCGCATCGACTTCCTCACCAACCGGCTGAAGACGACCCCGGCGCTGATCCCGGCGGGACAGGCGCAGTCCGACGTCGTCGAGCAGGCGAAGGCGCGCTTGCTCGACCTCCAGGTCAAGCAGCAGCAGCTCAAGGAGCGTTATGTCGGCGACGTCAAGCCGCTGCAGGACGCGGATGCGGAGATCGCCAAGCTCCGGGACTTCGTCTCGCGCAACGACCCGATCAACACCAAGCAATGGTCGCAGCGCAACACCGCCTATGACGACATGGTCGTGGCATTGAACCGCGCGCTCGCCGACGCCGCACCACTCGACCAGCAGATGACGCTGCGGCAAAAGCAGCTCCAGTCGATCGACGAGCGGCTGCGCGACCTCGAGCAAGGCGCGACCGCGATCGCCGATCTCGAACGCGAGCGGCGCACGCTTGAGGAGCTGACCCACACTTACCGCACGCGCTACGAGAACGCGCGGATGAACGAAGACGCCGAGCGCGGGCGCATTGTCAGCGTCAGCGTCGTGCAGCGGCCGGACGCCTCGGATCGCCCGGCGGGGCCGCGCCACCTGCCGTTCGTGCTCGCCGGTCTGTTGATCGGCCTCGTCGGCGCCTCGGGGGTGCTGCTCTATCTCTTGGTGTTCCGCGAGACCTTGATCACGGTGGAGAGCGTCGAGCGGATCATCGGGCTGCCGGTCGTCGCCTCGGTCGCGGCGCGCTCGTCGCCGCGATAGAGCCGCAGAGGACACCGGCAAACCAGTTCTTAATCGTCGTCGGACATTATCGGGCGACATCCGATAGCCGGGCCGATCGACGATGAATCCTTCGCAACGACGCGTACTTTACGTGCTTCAGGGTCTGCCGGTGCCGTTCGACCGGCGCGCCTGGCTGCACGCCACGACCCTCGCCAAGAACGGTTATGCGGTCAGCTTTATCTGCCCCCAGGGGCGCGGCTTCGACGCCGCGCGCGAGGAGCGCGACGGGGTCGACATCCATCGCTACTGGCGGCCGCTCGAGGGCGAGGGGAAGCTCGCCTTTATCGCCGAGTCGCTGTGGTGCTTCTGCGCGACGTTTCTGTTGTCGCTGCGCGTCGCCGTATTTGGGCGCGGCTTCGACATCCTGCACGTTTGCAACCCGCCCGAGATTTATTGGCCGATGGCGTGGTTTTGGCGCGCCTTTGGCAAGGTCTTCATCTGGGATCATCGCGACTTGTCGCCGGAGCTGGCGGCGGCCAAGTTCGGCGCCGGCGACGGCCTCATCATGCGGCTGCTGCACCTGCTCGAATGGCTCAGCTTCAAGGCGGCGCAGATCGTCGTCGCGACCAACGAGAGCTACAAAAAGATCGCCATCGAGCGCGGCGGCAAAGAGCCCGACGACATCTTCATCGTCCGCTCGGCCCCGTCGCTGGCGAAATTCAAGCTCCACGATCCCGACGCGTCGTTCAAGCAGGGCAAACCCAACCTGATCCTCTATCTCGGCGAGATGGGGCCGCAGGATGGGGTCGACAATCTGATCCGCGCTCTGCGGGTGCTGCACGACGATTTCAGCCGCAAGGATTTCCACTGCGTGCTGATCGGCGGCGGCACCTATCAGCCGACCGTGGCGGCCTACGCCAAGGCGATTGGCATCGACCATCTGTGCACCTTCACCGGCATCATCAGCGACGAGATGCTGTGCCGCATCCTGTCGTCGGGCGATGTCGCGATCGATCCGCTGCCGAAAAACGGCTGGTCCGACCGCAGCACGATGAACAAGGTGCTGGAATACATGTTCTTCGGCCTGCCGATCGTCGTCGGTGAACTGACCGAGGCGCGGGTGTCGGCCGATGCGGCAGCGCTCTACGTCGAACCAGGCAATCCGTCGGCGATGGCGCAGGGCATCCTGGTGCTGCTCGACAACTCGGAGCGGCGGCAGCAGATGGGCGAATTCGGCCAGCAACGGCTGCGCGACAAGCTGGCCTTCGAGTATTCGGTGCCGAATCTGCTGGCGGCCTACGACGCGGCCTGGGCCAAGGTGCGTCGTGCGCGGCTTGCCGGCGGCACCATGGTTCCGACACAAAGCTCCTGATCTACCTCGCGGATTTTGCACGTATCGAATGCCGGCGGAGTTTGCTGGCGGCCGATTCGCATTGCCGATAAGCTGCGCGCTCGCTGCGTCAGTCGGTTGGGGGACCGATGTACGAGCGTTTTTACGGGTTGTTTCGGCAGCCTTTTGCGGTGACGCCGGATCCGAGTCTGCTCTACATGAGCCGCGTGCACCGCGAGGCGCTGGCGACGATCGTCTACGGCATCGAGACGCGCAAAGGCTTCATCGTCTGCACCGGCGAGGTCGGCACCGGCAAGACCACCGTGGTGCGTGCCTTCTTCGACCAGGCGCGAAGCGACAGCTTCGAGATCATCTACATCTTCACGCCGCAGGTCAGCCCGCTCGAAATGGCGACGTTTATCTGCCGCGAGCTCGACGAGGACGATCCGCCGAGCGTCTTCGCGGCGGTGCCGCGATTGCAGTGGAAGCTGTTGGAGATTTTCGAGAGCGGCAAGACCGTCGTGCTGATGATCGACGAGGCCCAGCTGCTGTCGCCGGAAACGCTCGAATTCCTGCGGCTGCTCAGCAATTTCGAGACCGACCGGGAAAAGCTGATCCAGACCGTCCTTGTCGGCCAGCCCGAGCTCGACAACACACTGGCGCGGCGCGACATGCGCCAGGTCAACCAACGCGTGGCGCTGCGCGCCCGGCTCGCGCCGCTCGGCGCCGCCGAGAGCATCGAATATATCGAGCACCGTTTGTTGGCGAGCGGCGCCGAGGATCTGGCGCAAGTCCTCTCGCCGAGCGCCGCCTGGCGCATCGCCGAGGCGGCGTGCGGCATCCCGCGCGCGATCAACATCTTGGCCGACAATGTGCTGATCGCCGGGCTGGGCTCCGGGCAACGGCCCGTCGGCGCCTGGCTCGCCGACAATACGATCCGCGAGTTTATCGACAAAACCGGCGCGGCGAGCCCGCTGCGCCCGCGCCGCCGGATCTGGCCGCGGCGCCGCGCGCG
>Ga0126381_100007584_pt1 | contig 12089 bp, 8 predicted proteins | sample PanSoiMetPlot_28_FD_96465 | JGI IMG/M metagenome (GOLD analysis project Ga0126381, IMG submission 96465) | Tropical forest soil microbial communities from Panama - MetaG Plot_28 | ecosystem: Environmental > Terrestrial > Soil > Tropical forest > Bulk soil | place: Panama | collected 2016-02-17
CTTCTTCCACAGTGTCAGCGTAATGGCTGCAATCTTGCGTGCCAGCGTGAGGCGCACCATGGTGGGCTTGATGCCTTTGGCGAGCGAGCGCTGGTAAAACTCCTGGAACGGTCCGGGCTTTACACTGGCCCGGGCGCGCCTTTAAACAGGCCTTTCAGATCATGGTTGTAATTCTTGTTCAAGCCGCGAATGGTCGCCTGTTTTTTGCACCGCTGCACTTGCCCGCGAACGTAGTGATATTCCCCGCTGTCGCGGGTTTCCAGCCCTAGTCCGCTGTAGGTCCATGGATCCAGAGAGGTTCTGGAATGCTGTTTGCCTGGCGTGCGGAAACGCTGCCCGTGATGTGAAGGACCCAGTTCGCAATGGCGGGGCAGGATTCGAACTCGCACCCGCCTTGAGGGTACCAATTGCTTTCGACCGCGTAAGCGATTTGTGGCCTTGGTTTCCGCAAGGACGTTCTCTCATCAGGAAAGGCCCTCCCAACTGCCAAGTCTTTTGTTTCTCGTTAGTGTCACGATCAAGAAATATGATGAAGCCGTGCAAGGCAAGATTCACAGTCTCGGCAACACCGAATAGCGCGCAATAACGAGCGGCGAGGCAGTTTGTGCAGTACTGCCGCAAATGAAGCATGCCATGCAGGCCACAACCGCAAAGACCCTCGCCAAGACTGCCCCCGCCTCTTATACGGAGGGTCCGACTCTCTAGCTGTCTACTCTGACCCCGACCCGCAAGTGGCACCCTGGTCAACATCGCCGGGTAGGGATTGCGGGTGCGCTAGAAGTTGCGCTGCCGAAGAACACACTGGAGACTCAGCGCCAAAATCGTCCCAACGCAACTGATAGTCTCGAACCGGCAGGTTATGGGCAGCCGCATACTTGTTCCTCGCCTCGGCAATGGATTTCACCCAATTTCCAAATGGAAGAATCCGCTCGCGGTTCACGAGGTGGCTCATATCCACCGTTCTGTCGGGCAGGTGGTCTTTGACGTCGTCCAATTCATGAAGGAACTTTCGTCCGTTTGGCTGCGGCACCCGAGGAAACCAGCTCTCATCCCAGGTCGCCACCACGTTCTGCAGAGTAGTGTTGCGCTCTCGCCAGATGGACACCGCTGTATTCAGGGCCGAGTCAGCCTCAGCAATAGCTTTCTTGGGGTCCATATCTTTCACCTTCGCGGCGGAGGCAAGCTCTGAATCCATCTGCTGGATTCCGGAGATCATGTCGAGGTTCTGGCGACAGAGGTCTGCAATCGAAAGAAACACCTCGAGGTTGTAGCGATTGAATTGTGTATGTGCAATCTTGTCTGTTAACATGCCCTGGACCGCCTCATTGTCGATCTTTGCATTCGATATCAACGCCAACCGCTTGGCGTTTTCCATTGACCAACTCGAGTCGTACTGCAAGCCGGGCCCTGGAGACGGCGGTAGTGGAACGCTCTGATCATGGGCCGGGACGGGAGTCTGGTATATCTGGTACGACGAACCCCAGATCGGCTTGCGGGACTCCGATTTCACGGTATCCCAGCTATCGGCCCAGTACTGAGCCTGTAGACTCATTAACTGGTAAACACGGTTCATATCTGTCGCGCGCGCGCCATAGAACTGTGAGAAAAACTCCGTGCTGAACTCCTGTGCTCGCGGAACTCCAGGGTGCCATCCTGCCGCACTCGAAGCTGCGTATCCGAGCCAGAATGTTTCGGGATGCAAGCCCTCGTCACCCCAACCCGCATCGACCTCGCCGATAAGGTCGGCATTAACTCGCGCCGAGTCGAAAGAAATCTTCTTGAAGATGTCTTCCACCCGGGAAATCGGGGCGTTTCTAGGATGCAACCGATCATGTTCAGGCAGAACTGAGTAATCCGGGAACAGACTCTCGACACCCTCAACTGAGGTATAGATCATCTGCTTAATTCCCCGCTTCCTAAATTCCCGGTCGAATTGCGGGCCATAGACCTCGCCATTGACCAGATACGGGGGTAGCGCGGAGATATCGCTTGGCTTGAGAGGGTACTCTCCCCAGAACATCACAGTGCGGCCATGATCGTGCAAATAGCCATCCGCATCATCCAAGAAATGCGCGAATACCTGTCCGACAGAGCCGAGCTTCTTCGCCATCGAGGTCTCGTCGTCTCGTCGCACTGCGGATTCTGTGCAACGCCCAAGTAATAAGGTTCGTCGGTCGATTGATAAAAGTACTTCACGCCCTTATTTGCGTCGAGAAGGTCCTGAAACATTCCCTTGAGCAGCTTGTAAGACTCAGGGTTGGTGGCGCAGATTTCGTAATTGCTGTTGGAGAATTCGCGAAGTTTGGCGTATTCCGGATGCTTCAGGATAAATGCGATGTGCGCCGGCCCATCCAGGTAAGGAATGAGCTGGATATGATAGTGCAAGCCGTAATTGGTGAGGTCCTGGAGCTCTGCAGGAGATAACGCATATGGCTCCACAACGGCAGGTGCACTCTTGTACTGGAAGTGGCCGTCCAGCTTAATGACGAAACCGTTGATCTTATAAGACGCCGCCTGCCGCAACGCACGCTTCAGATAATCAATATGCTCCAGATGGTGGTTGTCGTCGCAGTAAATATGACGTAGTTCGAGATCCGGCCAATCTTCGATGGTGCCTCCCGGCACCCAAAGCTTCCCTGCTTCAGGCCGGACTAGTTGCACTAAAGTCTCAACGCCGTAGAACAGTCCGGTTGGCGCATTTGAGGTAATAGTAATTGAACCGGGCTTCAAGTCAATGCGGTAGGCCTGTTCTGACAACGCCGGTTTATTGCTGTCCTGTACCTTGCCACACTTGCACGCTGTTGTCTGCAATTCTGAGAGAAACAACACCGGCAGAATGAGGTGCAGATCCTAAAGACACGTCGAACCGGTTTGAGAGCTCATCCTGGAGAGCCTCCACTGCGACATCACCGTTCGGCACACTCTGGTCGAAGCTCAACTGCCAGTCGCTGCCGAAACGAATGTCATTGTTGCCGAGCGATACGTTCTGGGGCTCCGGAATAACCTGATAGCCACGAGCAAAGAGTGTGGACACAGATTGCGCTTGTCCTTTTGACGAAAAGAACACCACAATGACAGCAGCAACGGCGAGGAATGCTTTCGTGACGTTCATCTGTTCGGCGCTCGATTCGGAACGCATGACCTGCACTGCATCTCGCCGGAAAGCGCACTGGCGAGTAGGCATGCATTGATCGTATTGAGTTCGGTTCGGGATCGCCTTCTCAAGCGATTCCCAACTGATTACCAAACCAGCTTCAAACCAAGTTGTAGTTCACGTCCTGTACCAGACGCGGTGGACCGGATCCTGCGTACTTCGACATGAAACCTGCCCAATTAATCCGCGTAATCTAAACTGAAAACCGATCGATGAAGCATGGACGCTCCCAAAGGAGTGCGATTGTTTTCGTTTTAGGCCCCAGACAACCAAGTTTTGGTTGCGTATTGTTTCGCATTATTACGATCCCTGGAGCGACGCGCGAAACCATACGCAAGTGCGCCGAAACGAAATAGATAGCACCGTGAAGACGAAGGTCGAGAGAGCATTTTTGTATCGTTTAGTTACGAAACTTACTTTTCTGTTGACAGTCCTCTCAGGATTGAAGTATATGGTTTCGCGCGTCGCTCTGGGATCGTAATAATGCGAAACAATACGCAACCCGACATGGTTGCTTAAGGACCTAAAACGAATCGCTCTCCTTTCGGGAGCGTCCATGCTTCATCGATTTTTCAAATCAGTTTTACATTACGCAATTAATTGGGCGGGGGTTCATGTCAAAGTACCCCGAACTGTAGTCGGCCTAATGCTTCTATCTCTCGTTTAGGGGGAAGAAATGTGGATTCGTCGGATTGCCAAAATCGTGTTGCTGACTGTAGCCACAGCGGTGCTTAGCCCTGCCCAAGTCTCTAATGGAAATATCTCGGGGTACGTCAGAGATGCCAGTGGCGCTTTTGTGCGTGAAGCCACCGTCACAGCCAGAATGGTGCAAGAAGATGTGGTGCGGAGCGTTAAGAGCGATACCCAAGGCTTTTATTCGTTGCTGGCTCTACCGCCAGGCGACTATGAGCTGACATTCGAGCTTACTGGATTCCAAAAGCAGAACCAGACCGGGTTGAAGTTGACCGTTGGTCAGAATCTTCGGGTTGACGCCACACTGCAGGTTGGTTCTGTTCAAAGTGAAGTGACCGTTGGCACACAGGGGCCTCTTGTGGATACGACTGCCGCGACGTTGAGCGGCTTGATTGATGACCAACGCGTGCAGGACCTACCTCTCGAGGGCCGCAACGTGATTGGGTTAGCTCGGATTCTCCCCGGCATCTTAAACGTCAATGCGCCTCAGGAGATGAGCGACGCACGCAGCGGCCCAGAAATGGACGTCAACGGCGGTCGCCCGAACATGAATCTCTTCACCTTTAACGGCGGATACTTCGAGAACCCGTCGCGCAATACCGGAATCAATTTCCCTCCACCTGATGCAATTCAGGAAATTCGCATTCAGACCGCGAACTTTTCGGCAGAGTACGGCCACAACCCGGGCTCGCAGGTCAATGTGATATCGAAGGCAGGAACCAATGCGTTTCATGGTTCAGCGTGGGAGTTTCTGAGGAATAATGATTTCAACGCACGGAACTACTTTTCCCCTACCGTTCCGGGGCTGCATCAAAATCAGTTTGGAGCGGCCGCGGGTGGTCCAATCAAAAAAGACAAGGTGTTCGTCTTTGGTACCTACGAGGGACTCCGGGATGCCCGGGAGGCGCAGACAATCGAGTCCTTGCTACCAACGGCAGCAGAGCGCAACGGAAATTTCACCGCATCAGCGTCGACACTTGCCGATCCTGTTGACCCTCTTACAAATCAGCCGCTCACCAGTCCTTCAGGTGCGCCGTGTGTCGCCGCAAACATCCTTAATCCTGGCTGTATCAGCCCGGTCGCTCAAAAGTTGTTGCAGTATGTTCCCCAGCAATCCGGTTCGTATGTTGCACTTGCTTCACAGCCGCGTTCGAGCGATCTGGGCATGGCGCGAGTGGACTGGAACCACAGTGAGAAACACCGGGTCTTCGGAAGCCTCTACTGGGCCGATTATACCCAAAACAGCCCTCTTCTCTCGAATGATGGCACTCTTCCCGGATATATGTCCGAGAGCCTCGTCACAAGTACTCGGGAGGTAGTCGCGAATGACATATACACGTTTACCCCGGCCGTGCTGAACCAGTTTACGTTCTCCTTCCTGGATTCAGGGTCAAACCAGCTACAAGGCAAAACCGTTCCTCCTTCGACTTTTGGCGTGAACATGCCACAGTACGCCCCTGGAGGTTCAATTGATTTCAACGTCAATGGTGATTTCATTCTTGGCTCCGGGTTTACAACACGATTTTTCAGCCATAACTACCAGTTCAAAGACACGATAGACTGGATGAAGGGCCGGCACAATTTCAAATTCGGCGGTGAAGTCCTCCGCCTCCAATTCGAGCAAATCTTTATCGGAGCTCCATCGGTGTCGTTTAATGGGACACGTACTAGCAGCGCGACAGCCAGCGGCGATCCTTTCGCAGACTTTCTACTTGGAGCCTTTGCTAGCGTCTCGGGCGATTTCGGGGTGCGCGATACAAATACAATCACAAACGCCATTTCCGCATTCTTCCAGGATCAGTTCAAGGTGAATAACCGGCTCACGCTTACGCTGGGAATACGATACGAGCCGTTCTTTCCTTGGACAGAAAAACACAACCGTATCAACACGGTGGTTCCGGGCGAGCGGTCTACTGTTGTGCCCGATGCACCGCCCGGTATTCTCTTTCCCGGGGATAAGGGTGTACCTAGCGGGCTTGCACCGTCCGACTTGAACAATTTCGCACCGCGAATCGGCCTCGCCTGGGATGTCTTTGGCAACGGCAAGACTTCCGTGCGAGCGGGTTACGGTGTTTTTTACGAAAGCATCAATGCGGATTCTCTGGCGCAGGAGAATCCGCCGTTTGCCGGCTTCTATAACGCCTACAACGGAAACATCTCGGATCCGTTTGGCTCAACCGGTCAGGTTGCGCCACCTGCTGTTACGAGCGGTCATTTCGGGTGTGTCAAAACCACCACGTTCCCGGGGTACAATTGCCCGCTGTTTCCATTGCCAGCCGGCGGTGTATTTACTGATCCATCACTCCGGACCCCGTATATTCAGGCTTGGAACCTATCGATTCAACGCCAGCTCACACCGACCCTAATGCTTGAAACAGCTTATGCCGGAAAGATCGGGACCAAAATCGAGGCCTTGCGCCAGTACAACCCGGCGAGGTACATAACGGACCCGATCACAGGCGCGCCTCCGTCGTTGCAAAACGTAAATGATCGCGTTATCTTCGAGCCTGGAATTCTCAGCCCCATAGGTTTCCTGCTGGGCAATAACTTCAGAAGCTGGTATCACAGCTGGCAGACTCAGATCACCAAGAGATTTTCGAAAGGCCTGAGTGTGCAAGGTTCGTACACTCTCGCGAAGTCAATAGATACCAGTTCAACCGACAATCTTGGCGCGACGGTATCCGACCCCTTCAACCTGAGAACTGAACGGGGGCGGTCTGATTGGGACCGCCGGCATGCATTTGTCGCTTCGTGGCTATGGGCACTTCCGTTCAGGTTTAGCAACCACACGGCGAACAGTCTGCTTGGCGGATGGACGCTTACCGCGATTCACTCAATTCAGAGTGGGACTCCGCTCACGTTTAACATAGGTCAGGATATCGCTCTAGATGGGACCGAAAATGGCGGCGGCCAACACGCATTCCTCGAGCCTGGAATTACAGCCGGCAAAATTTCGCTGTCCCACCCGAATCGCCAAGCGATGGTGTCGCAGTTCTTTAATACTGGAGCATTTATCCCAGTGAATCTGTTGCCGCCTGGGCAGTACGGCAATGCAAGCCGTGGACTGATAAGTGGCCCTGCATTCAACAGCACGGATTTCGGCGTACTCAAGGATTTCGCGATTCGCGAATCGTTGAAACTGCAGTTTAGGACAGAGATGTTCAATCTCTTCAACCAGGTGAACTTCAATAACCCGGATACAACTCAAACCGATACAACATTTGGGCAAATCACGAGTGCCCAGGACGGGCGTGTCATCCAGTTCGCTTTGAAATTGCTCTGGTGAGGTGTGCAGTTCTATCGGCTAATCGCGGTTAGCGTAATCTGTTGTGTTGCTGCATCTGCGTACCAGTCCGATGATGCCCTGAAGGCTTTCGAGCAGGCTCGGGAGTTTTTTGATCACCGGGACTGGGACCAAGCAGAAAGAGCAGCAGCAAAGGCGATCGCTATTGATCCACACCTGGGTGATGCCGAGATTTTGCTCGGTCTGGTGGCTACCGTCCAGTCGAGATTCAACGAAGCGGAGACGCATTTCTTTAAGGCAGTCGCGCTCGAACCTGAAAATTATCAGGCGCATGCCTATCTTGGCTCCACATACCTCGAACAAAAGAAATTATCGGAGGCAGTCCGCAGTTTCGAGAAAGTGCTGGAATTAAATCCTGGAAACGTTGCCGCTAACTACAACCTGGGCCTGATTGCGTTGGAGCAGGGTGCGCCAGCTGACGCGCTGGTACGTTTCCAGACCACACTCCGTAGTAGCCCGGTCGACGTGCCCGCGCTGACTGGCCTGCTGACTTCTCAGCTCATGTTGAACAGAGTAGAGGATGCCCGCCACACCACAGAGCAGCTGCAGCGTCTTCTGGAAGATCGTGATCCGCGGCTGTTGCAAGTCGCCGCGATTCTGGCGGAGCACGGCGATCCTGCGGCTGCAATCCCCGTGATGGAACGATTGCGCAAGGCTTTCCCTCAATCCTGGGATATTAACTATAACTTGGCCGTGGCTTGTTTCAGAACGGCTCAATACGAGCGTGCGGTGGAAATACTCCAGCCGTTCACTGGTCCGGAGGGGAGGGCAGAAGCATCCGACATGTTGGGCGCGATCGAAGAGAAACGCGGACATATTCCAGAAGCGGAGCGCGCCTTCGCCGAGGCCGTTGCGCGCGAACCCTCAAATGAGGATTACCGCTTCGACTATGGGAACTCGCTTGCTCAGCACAATAAGGTGCAATCAGCGGTGACCGTGTTTCGCACGGCGGTCGGCGAAATGCCGCGTTCTTGGCGGCTCAGAATTGGGCTCGGTTCAGGGTATTACCTGGCTGGCGAATACGAGAACGCGGCGCAGACATTGCTCGATGCCGTCCGACTGAAACCGGATTCCGTGGTGGGCTGGTTCCTGCTGGGCGAGGCGTACGAATCTGCACCGCTATCGGAACGTAAGATTGAAACTGCATTCGCATCTTATCTGCAGACTGCTCCACGCGATGCGTGGGCCTACTATCATTACGGCGCTATACTTTATCTACGCGCACAGGCAGAGGGCCGCCGCGACTATCAAGAAGCAGTCTCCAATCTGAATCAAGCGCTACACCTGAATCCAAACTTCGCGGAAGCGCATTTGGAGTTGGGGCTAATCGCGCAGGCAGAAGGTAAAACAGAGCAGAGTATCACTGCGTTTGAGCGGGCAATCAATCTCGAACCCGAGCTTGTTACGGCTCATTACCGCCTGGCCTTGGCTTATAAACGAATTGGTAAACAAGACCGTGCTCAAGAAGAGCTTAGCCGTTTCCGGGCCCTCAAGGAGGACGAGGGCCAACGCGCCCGCGTGCTCAAATCGTTGGCCACTATTTCAGCTAGCGAGGGGGCCTCTGCGGAACAACCTTAAGGATCTCCACCAGTTGCGACTCCCCGGCTCTTTGCTTGGCCTTGAGCTGCTGCAATTTTGCTGCTAATTGTTGCGCTTCATCTCGCTTAGCCTCTTTGCGATACAACAAACTGAGCTGGTAGAGGGCCGTTGCATTATCCGGATCGAGTTTCAACGCCGTTTCCCACTGTCGCGAAGCAGCTCCCGTGTTGCCCATATCTAGCTCGAGACGTCCGAGCAACGCGTGCGAATTGGCGTCATCCGGATCGATCTCGATAGCTTTTCGAAGAGCAGCCACTGCTCTCGCCCGAGTTGACTCGACATCTCCGGTGTCCTGTTTGGATAAAGCCAGCGCATAGAGATACCACGCGCGGGGATCGTGCGAGTCCCGAGCACGAGCCCTCTGAAACATGACTGCTGCCTGCGCTGCGTTCCCCGCCTCCAATTCCGAAACACCCAGCGCAAGTAAGGGCAGCTTCCAGTCTGGCTTAAGCCTGTTGGCTTGTAAAAAGCTAGCTTGCGCCTCTGTGCGGTTACCAATCAGGGCCAGCAGAATCCCGCGCTCAAATCGCAGCAGCGATGATTGTGGCAGACGTTCCAAGCCGCGCTTGATCACTTGAAGGGCGTAATCATTGTTCGCATGGGCGGAAGCGAAGTCGGCCAGCGAAAGATAACTCTCTTCCGAGTTGGGGTCCATTTCGATGGCATGCTCATAAGCGCGATGAGCATCGTCCGGTTTGCCTTCTCGATCGTAGGCCTCGCCCAGCGTGCGCCAAGTCTCAGCGGAGTCGTTATGCACCGACACAATTCGTTCAAGAGCTGTAATGGCCTGCTCCGGATGGCCGTATTGCAAGAAGAGCGCGCCGGCATGCGACAGGATTGCCGCATCTGGACTTTCAGCGCGAGTAAGCCGGTCGAGTACGGTCGTCGGGAAGCTTACGTCGCGGCTGGCGAGATAAGACTCCAGAACGGGCGGAATCACCTCGGGGTTATCCAGGGCAAGGGCTCCGGCCCGTTCGAACTCTTCTTTCGCATGCTCGAACTGATGGCGCTCTGCATCGGCCAACCCCAGATATAAATGCGGGACCGGATCCCCTGGGAGAGCTTTGGCAACAATCAAAAACTCCCGCTCTGCCTCATCCCTCCGGTTGAGGAACCATAGCACGGTGCCGAGATTTTTGCGCGCGGCATGAAATCGAGGATTCAGTTGAATGGCTTTACGGTAGTATCTCTCCGCCGCGACGAGATTGTTTAGTTGCGTGTAGGCGATCCCAATTTGCTGGCACAGATTAGGATCCGTAGGCGATGCGCGCTGCAGATTCAAAAGAATCGGCAAAGCGCTTTCCGGTTTGCCTTCTTCGAGAAGAGCCTGCGCCGGAACTGCCGGCAACTCCTGAGCGACAGCAGGCACAAGTGCGAGCGTGCAGAGTAAAATCAAGCGCCAGCTGTTCATGCCTACTTTTAGAATAGCGCCCCATGCTAGCACGGATCTGTTATCACGAACAATCCTTTCTTGGCCATGGACTCTTATCACACCTTCTTGCGACGACGCCAACGTCGCTCACTGTTGAACATCCTTTCTTTAAGTATTCTCCCCAAAGGAGCGCTTGAGCCGCGCCGAGGGTTCGTAGTGAAACCCGATGATCTCCGGTGTCAGAATCATTACGGCATAGGGATCGCCGCCCTGCTCCAGTGCCACCAGGAGCGTTCGCCGGACATCCAGCCAGAACACACCGAAAAGTAGCCACTGCTGGGAATAGCGTCCGCCCGGTCCGCCACCGCCGCAGTTCAACACGCTGTTATGTCGATGCACAGCCGATGGTGGCGAGCAGTGAGATCCGTGGCCTTTCCCGCTGCCGGCGGCGGACAATTCCCGAAAATCTCGGCCAACCTCATCACAAACCGGTCGGCTGGGGCCAAGGCGTCCGGCCTCGAGCGTATTATGATCGGCTCTCACGATCACGCGAGGCTGTCCGGGCATGAATTTAATATCTAAATGGTTGACCAGACCGTAAAGTGGTGGGACCATATCAAAACATCACGGTGGAATGACTGAAAGATATAGCCGCCGAGGAATCGAAACGCGCGCAACAAAACAGCGTTGATAACCGGCCAGGACCGGAAATCCTGGAAGAGACCGGCGAAACGATTTCACGAAGCAGGCTATCAAGTCGGACTGTCCGACTTACATGGAACTATTGAGCCGCTGCTCGCGGCTATTTACAGATTCACTATGCATTCGAAACATTGACCGTTGAGGGGACGTGTCTGGAATGGGAGTGATTCGACTCGTTGGATTATTCTTGCCGCTCTTGTTTGCCTCAAGCGCGCTGGCGGCGACCACGTCACCATTATTTGCCCGTGGTTACGCGGTCATTCCAGCGCCGCAGAAGGTGAGTCTGGGCCAGAAGGACTTCGAATTCACACGCGCTTGGCGCCTTGAATTGGGACCAAATATTGGGCCCGACGACATCGCCGTCCAGAGTCTGCGAGAGCAATTAACAGAGCGCTTTCAATTAGAGCTCGCGGGATCTGCAGCGCAGGTGGTGCACCTGGCCATTGCTCCGAACTCAATCTCCATCGGCAATGCGACGGATGCGAATAAGGCCGCTTTGGCGGAAGAAGCGTATCGCGTGGAGCTGGCGCCCGATCGTGTGAGCATCACCGGCAACACGGCGACTGGCCTGTTCTACGGAGCGCAGACCCTTGTGCAGTTGCTGAAATCGGAGAACGGTAAGCTGTGGCTGCCTGAGGGCCGCATCGAGGACTGGCCAGATCTGGAGTTGCGCATTATTTACTGGGACGATGCGCATCACCTCGAGCATCTGGATGTGCTGAAAGCGGCCCTGCGGCAGGCGGCGTTTTACAAGATCAATGGATTCGCCATCAAGCTGGAAGGCCACTTCCAATATGAGCACGCCAAGCCGATTGTTGAGCCGTATGCTCTGACGCCCGCTGAGTTGCAGGAGTTGACTGATTACGGTCTGAAGTATCACGTGCAGGTGATTCCGTACCTGGATGGCCCTGCACACGACGCCTTCATCCTGAAGCATCCCGAGTATGCTGGCTTGCGCGAATATCCAAACAACAATTACGAATTCTGTACGACGAATCCCGCGACTTACAGGCTATTCGAGGGGATGATGCAGGATCTGCTGGCGGCGAACAAGGGCAGCAAGTATTTTGTACTGTCGACCGATGAGCCGTATTACGTCGGCTTGGCCAGCAACGAGCAATGTCATGAAACGGAACGGGCCAAGGAGTTGGGCAGCGTGGGGAAGCTCCTGGCGGAGTTCGTCAGCAAAACGGCGGGCTACCTGCACGATCTTGGCCGGACGGTGATCTTTTGGGGAGAATATCCGCTCAAGCCCGATGACATTA
>Ga0126381_100007585_pt1 | contig 12088 bp, 11 predicted proteins | sample PanSoiMetPlot_28_FD_96465 | JGI IMG/M metagenome (GOLD analysis project Ga0126381, IMG submission 96465) | Tropical forest soil microbial communities from Panama - MetaG Plot_28 | ecosystem: Environmental > Terrestrial > Soil > Tropical forest > Bulk soil | place: Panama | collected 2016-02-17
AAGCGAATTGCCTTCCGAGTTGGTGCCGAACACCGCAAGGCCCACCCCGTGTTCGACGAGCCACCGACAGTGACGCGCGAGCCGCCCCGCATCGGGAGCGCGCTGGGCGTCGAACGGCGTGACCACGGGCGCGAATACGCCATGCGGCCGCACGGATTCTGGCGCGGCCGGAGTCATGGCGCCGGGTCTCTTTGGCTAACTCTCGCGCGGAGATAGCCCGGCTTGTCTTCGAATTCGAGAAGATACGGCATCGTCCACTGAATCTGCGCAGGAAACGGGCACCCTTTCCGTCGCATGGGTTAGGACCGGCCGTATTCTTGATCAATGTCACGTCTTGTCAAGTGCGACTGGCGATGATTCCAGGCGAATCGAGGTGACCAGACGTCTCTTCCGCTTGACTCGGCGTTGATACCCATTATAATTGCGGTACCGGATATATATACGGGGTCATTGTTGCCGTCGCTTCGACATTCTTCTCCTAGATACGGGCGACCGCGCAGCGCTGACGGGAACGCTCCGCGGCTGACGCCTCGGCAGCGACAGATTCTCGACTGGATCCGCAGCTTCATGGACGCACGCGGCATGCCGCCCACACGCGCGGAGATCGCCACTGGGCTTGGCTTCTCGACTCCCAGCTCGGCTGAGGACCATCTGCACGCACTCGCAAAAAAGGGCGCGATCGAGATTCTCCCCGGCGCCGCACGGGGTATTCGCGTCAAGGATGCTCCAGGTATTCCCATCCAGGGAACGTTGCCGCTGGTGGGAAGAGTCGCCGCGGGCAGTCCCGTACTCGCGGCAGAGCACATCGAGGCTCACCTGCGGCTCGATCCCGCGCTGTTCTCACCGCGCGCCGATTATCTGTTGCGCGTGCGCGGAGCAAGCATGCAGAATGCAGGCATCCTGGATGGCGATCTCATCGCTGTGCACAAAACCAGCGAGGCGCGTCCCGGACAGATCGTCGTCGCGAGACTTTCAGACGATGTGACGGTCAAACGATTCAAGCGCCGCGGCTACGACGTTATCCTGCAACCCGAGAACCCGGACTTCACGGCGATCGTAGTGGATGTGCGCACGACTCCCCTAACTATCGAAGGCATTGCAGTCGGCCTGCTTCGCGACAACCAGCGACATTGATCCTGGAGTCGCACCCGCAGTGTCTGTTCCCCCGCATCATTTCCCGAAGGAGGTTTGCAATGGTCCAGCCTATTCCCACCGGTTACGCCGGCGTCACTCCATATCTGATCATTCGCGGCGCAACCCGTGCGCTCGATTTCTACAAGAAGGCGTTCGGCGCTGTCGAGTTAATGCGCTTTCCAGCGCCTGGAGGCCTAATTGGTCACGCCGAGATCAAGATTGGCGACGGCATCGTGATGCTTGCCGACGAGATGCCCGATTCTCCATATCAGAGCCCACAGAAGTTTGGCGGCACCCCGGTGAGCCTGATGTTCTACGTCACGGATGTCGACAAGCGTTTCGCTCAGGCAGTCGCCGCCGGAGCTACCGTGCAGCGGGAACTCAAAGACCAGTTCTACGGCGATCGCAGCGGCACGCTGGTCGATCCCTTCGGTCACATCTGGACCATAGCAACCCACGTCGAGGACGTTTCGCCGGCTGAAATGCAGCGGCGCATGGCGGCGATGGAGGCAAGCGGCGAGAACGCGTAGCGACGTATTGAACGCGTGCAACCAATCGCAAGGTCACGAAAGCCATAGCCAGGAGGAAAAATGTACGCGTTGTACGGGAAAAAAGGCTCGGGGTCGGCGGCGATCGAATCGGCTTTCGAGCTTGCCGACATTCCCTATCGGCTGATCGAGACGGCCTCGTGGGAGCCGAACGAGGCGTTCGGCGAATTGCTCAAGGTGAACCCTCTCGGCCAGATACCGACGCTGGTGCTGCCTGATGGAAGCGCACTTTCGGAAAGCGCCGCGATCCTGATCCACCTCAGTAGCGCTCACCCCGACAGCGGCCTCCTGCCTGCCGATTCGGCGTTGCGAGCCCAGGCCGTGCGCGGCCTGGTATTCATTGCGGCCAACTGCTATGCGGCAATCAGCGTCATCGATTTCCCGGAGCGGTGGTGCGCCGATGCCGATTCCGACGATGTCATCAAGGAGCGGATTCGCGCCGGGACGCGCGGGCGGCTGCACCAGCACTGGGAGATATTCGCCGATCTGTTTCCCGCTCGCCCGTGGTTGAACGGTGCACAGCCAGGTGCGCTCGACGTGCATGCCGCCGTCGTCTCCAAGTGGGCCGGTTCACGCAAGCACCTCGAGTTGCAGCGTCCGCAATTCTTCGCGCTGCTGCAGCGGATCGAAGCGCACCCCAAGCTCGCCAAGGTGTTCGCAAGACACTGGCCTGCCGCTTGACTGCCACTTGAGTCTCGGGCGAGGCGTCCTGCACGTCTCCCGGTGCTCGGGCGCCGCCGTCTAGTCGCGCCGTTGCGCTGGTCCTGTCTGCAACAGCTTTTTGTCGCGGCCGCATTCCCCGTGCGTCTGGCGTTCCGAACAAGAGGTCCTTAGCGGTCGCTCGGTGTGCGAGGCCGTTATAATGCGTCGATCCTCGCCCGTCAGGGGCGAGGCCACGATGATGCGCATCCTGCTTTCCAACGACGACGGATATTTTGCTCCCGGTCTGGAACGCCTCGCCGCCGATCTCGCACCCCACGCGGAAATTACCGTCGTCGCTCCGGAGCGCGACCGCAGCGGCGCATCGAATTCGCTCACTCTGGACCGGCCACTCACTGTGCGTCGTGCGCCCAATGGCTTTCTGTTCGTCAACGGAACCCCCACCGATTGCGTTCATCTCGCGGTGACTGGTCTGCTGGAGCATCTGCCCGACATGGTGGTTTCGGGGATCAACCTCGGTGCCAACATGGGCGATGACACCATCTATTCTGGAACGGTGGCCGCGGCGACAGAGGGTTATCTGCTGGGCATCCCGTCGATCGCCGTGTCGCTGACAAGCAAAGTCGGGCGCCATTTCGAGACAGCGGCCAAGGTCGTGATCGAGTTGGTGCAGCGCCAGCGCCTGCAGCCTTCCGGGCCGTGGCTGCTCAACGTGAACGTACCGGATTTGCCCGAGCGCGAGATCAAGGGCCGGTGTGTAACGCGACTTGGAAAGCGGCACAAGGCCGAGCCCGTAATCAAGACACAAACGCCACGCGGCGAAACCTGCTATTGGGTCGGCGGCGCAGGCGCGGCAGCCGACGCCGGCGAAGGCACCGACTTTCACGCCGTCGACGCGGCCTGCGTTTCGGTGACACCGCTGCAGATCGACTTGACGCACCATTCGCAGATGTCGCAGGTGGCCAAGTGGCTGGTGGCGGATCTGCAGGGGGCTGCCGCGTGATCGCGGGCGTCGAGAAGTTCGACGGCGTAGGCATGACCTCGGCGCGGACGCGCACGCGCATGGTGGAGCGCCTGCGCGAGCAGGGCATTCGCGACGAAACGGTGCTCGCCGCGATGAGCAGCGTGCCCCGCCATATTTTCGTCGAAGAAGCGCTGGCGATCCGCGCCTACGAGGATTCGCCGCTGCCCATTGGCGCCGGCCAGACGATTTCGCAACCTTACGTCGTCGCACGCATGACCGAGCTCCTGCGCGCCGGGGGGCAGCTGCATCGGGTGCTCGAGATCGGCACCGGCTGCGGCTATCAAACTGCGGTACTCGCACTTGTTGCCGACGAGGTGTACACCGTCGAGCGCGTCGGATCGCTGGTGGCCAAGGCGCGTCGCAATCTGCGCCAGCTCAAAGTCGACAACGTGCGCATCAAGCATGGAGACGGATCGACGGCGCTCAACGAAGATCTCACCGTCGATGGCATTCTGATCACGGCCGCAGCGAGAGAGGTTCCAACCGGCCTGCTTAAGCATTTGAGCGTGGGCGGCCGCATGGTGCTGCCACTCGCCGGTCGCGGCGATGACGATCGCGGCGTTCAGTATCTGACGGTGATAGAAAAGGCAGCGAACGGCATCCGCGAGCAGACCCACGACGCGGTAAGATTCGTGCCGCTGCTTCCCGGACTCGCATGATCGATCGCGTTCAAGTTCTGCCCATTGCACTGATCGCGTCGCTGGTCGTCACGGCATGTATGACGCGACCGGCGGCGCCTGTCGTCGAGCGCACTCCGCTGCCTCCACCGTCCTCTGCCGCGGCTCCGCCGCCCCCTGCTGCACCTTCGCCCGCACGCGGCGAAGTGCGACCGCAAACATACACAGTCAAGAGCGGCGATACGTTGGCCAAGATCGCGCTCGATAACGGGATCGATTATCGCGATCTCGCGACGTGGAACAACATCGAAAATCCGAACATGATTCGAGTCGGTCAGGTACTCCTGCTCGGTCCCGCGGGAGCAGGCGGTACTGGGCCCGGTGCAGGCGTCCTTACCGCACCGCTGGCCGGGAATGCGCCTATCGCCCCCGCCGGAGCGGAGGCCAAGCCCTCTGCTGCATCCCCAAGCACAGCTACTGGTGTCGCTAGCGTTGCGTCCGGGCGTAACACGACGACATTCAAGACCGAGCCGAAGATGGTCAAGCTTCCTTACTCGGAGCAGGCTGTCACCCAACTGCAGGCGATGCCGGTGCCTCCGCCGACGCCTGTACCTGCGACGGCTGCACCGACGCCACCGCCAGCGGCGCCGCAAGTCGCGACGGCGGCACCGAGCCTACCGCCGCGGCCCGACGCAGCGCGCGTGCCGGAGATCGACGACGACAAGATCGATTGGATCTGGCCGGCGACGGGAAAAATCGTCTCAGGTTTTTCCGAATCGGCGAATCTCAAGGGCATTGACATCGCCGGCAAGGCGGGACAGCCGGTAGTCGCCAGCGCCGCAGGCAAGGTGGTCTATGCAGGCTCGGGACTGCGCGGCTATGGCAAGCTGGTGATCATCAAGCACAACAATACCTATCTGACGGCGTACGCTCATAATCGCGAGATCATGGTGAAAGAGCAGCAGCAGGTCGCGAAGGGACAGAAGATCAGTGAAATGGGCGACACCGATGCCGATCAGGTCATGCTTCATTTCGAAATTCGCCGTCTGGGCAAGCCCGTCGACCCGACCAAATACCTGCCGCCTGCATGACGGCTCATTCCGCGCCTGATGACGAGGGCTTGAGCGCGGCGACCGAGCCCGATACGCACACGCAGGATCTGCCGCTCGATGTGCCGGTCGTCGGCGTCGGCGCCGATTTTCTAAACGACATCACCCAGATCTACCTGAACGAGATCGGGCAGAGCCCTTTGCTCTCCCCGGAGCAGGAACTCGAGTACGCGAGAGCGACCCGCGAGGGCGATTTCGCGGCCCGGCAGAAAATGATCGAGCACAATCTGCGTCTGGTGGTGAGCATCGCCAAGCACTATCTCAATCGCGGCTTGACGCTTGCCGATCTGATCGAGGAAGGCAACTTAGGGCTGATTCACGCGCTCGAGAAATTCGATCCGGAACGTGGGTTCCGCTTCACGACCTACGCCACCTGGTGGATACGCCAATCGATCGAGCGGGCGATCATGAATCAGTCGCGCACCATTCGGCTACCGGCGCACGTGGTGAAGGAGCTCAACATCGTGCTTCGCGCGCTGCGCCATCTGGAGACGCATGGAATGCTCGGCGAAAACCGCGAACCGACGCTGGACGACGTCGCACATCTGCTGGGCAAGCCGGTCGAGCAGGTGCGCAAGGTGCTCGGCTACAACGAGCACGTGACTTCGTTGGATGCGCCTCTCGACGCTGACCCCGGTTTGTCGGTCGGAGATCAGCTCGCCGACGACGATGCGCCCAGTCCGGAACTGCTGCTCCACAACAGCGAGATCGAAGCCTGGGTCAAGCAGTGGCTCGATGAGCTTTCGGAACGCCAGCGCGGCGTCATCGAGCGTCGCTACGGCCTGAACGGACACGACGTCGCGACGCTGGATCAGCTCGCGCGCCAGTTGAACGTCACGCGCGAGCGAGTGCGGCAAATCCAGTCGGAGGCATTGGAAAAGCTGCGCGCCCGCTTGCGCCGCCGCGGCCTGTCGCGCGACGCGCTGCTGTAGCGGCACGAGCGCTCTCGGGTTGAGCCGCTGCGACTCGGCGCCATGGCGCAATGCTATCGTCGCGCGGGTACCCCGCTCGCGCCGGCCATTCAACCCACGAGTGGCCGCACACGAGCGACCCGCGTGCGACGACTGCGCCATATCGCGCCTGCGCTCGCAGCGGCTCAACTCTGCATCGCGTGCGGCTGATGGCCTCGGTGGCGGCCATGGACTCCGCGGCCAATGCCATCTCTAGCGGCCGAAGGCTGCAATCGCCCGCCTACGGGTGCCCGGCGCGGCTTCGCTCGTCAACCCACGCCTTCGCTTGCCGCTCCACCCGTTGCGGCGGGCGCAGCCCACGGCCCGCCGACGATGGCATTGGCCGCAGAGCAGAGCGCCGTCAAGGAAATCTCGCGCTTACACGCCTGCGCGCAACCGACGTGCTCCAGGCAGCGCACCGACGCTCACCCGTAGCTGAGAAAGCAGCGCTGCGCGCTGCTCCCGCTCCGGGCCATAACGCAAGTGCGCATAGAGCGACCCGACGCGCCGTATCGGAACGCTCCACTGCGGCCAGCGTGCGGCCGCTCTTTCGCAAAAATCGAGCGGGCCTTCGTCGGGACGGCGAACGAGCCCTGCGCGTGCGAGCCTGCGACAGACATGACGCCACAGCGCAAGTTCGGGATCGATCTGCGCAGCATGCAATCGGGAAAAGCCGAGCACTGCGAGGCTCCACGTCAGCGCCACGCCGGCGATAGCAATGGCCAGATCAACCGGGTGCAGGTTGTCGAATCCGAATTCGCGCAGCAGATCGCGCTGCCGCTGGACATTGAAGCCGACGACTCCACGTTGCCACTGATAGGAAATGGCGTCCCAGTGCAGGCGGATGCTCTTGAGCCACGTCATCTCCATGCGCGCGAGGTAGGGAACCGGCTCGCCTGCGGGGAGCGCCGCGCCCAGTCCACGCTCGACGCGCGACGGTGCGACCGCCGCAGTCGGGTCGAAGCGCTGCCATTTGCCGTCGAGCACTGCTTCGGCCCAGGCGTGCGCATCGGATTGCCTGACGATCATGTAGTCTCCGTCGAGGCTCATCTCTCCGCCCTGGTAACCGGTGACCACGCGCGCCGGGATGCCCGCAGCGCGCAGCAGCACAACGAAAGCGCCGGCATAGTGCTCGCAAAAGCCGCGCTGCGTTTCGAACAGGAAGGCGTCCACCGGATCTCGATCGAGCAAAGGGGGAGTCAGTGTGTAAACGAAGGGGTCGCTCCTGAACCAACCCAGAACGGCGTCGATGTACGCGCGATCCGACGCGACGCGCGCGCGCAGGTCGCGCGCGAAAATGGCGCTGCGTGGATTGTTCGGCGGGAGCCGCAGGTTGTCCGCTATGTCGCTTTCAGAGGCGGGAACGCTGGCGCGCAATGCAGAGCGCTGCGCATAGCGCACGCTCTGCATCACGATGTTGCGCGACAACAACTGCTGGTCGTAGGTGAGAAATGCCATGTCGCTCATCGGTCCGCTCATCACCGCATCCTCGCTCGGCGAGTGAGGCAGGCCGACCGGATGCTCCAGCGCGAAGAGCCACAGCTTGCCGTGCGGCTCCATGGTAACCGTATAGTCGGTCGGCGGTCCTTCGCGGCGGGCGAAGGCGCCCGCCTTCAACCGCGACAGCGCGCTCCATTCCCGTCCGTCGAAGCGAGCAAGAACCGGCCCGCGCCAGTAGCGGTCGCGCGGGCTCGGTGGCGGTCCGAGGAAGGCGACGCGAAACGCAACGGCGTCCGACAACGACAGCTCGCTGATCGAGCCAGGAGCCATGCGCTCCGACAATCCGGTGCGAGCGGCGGTGTCCGTCGCCGTTCCCCACAACGGCCCGGCGAGCCTCGGAAAGAGCACGAACAGCACGATAGCGAGAGGGATCCCCTGTAGCGTCAGGCGCGCTGGCCGCGCGAGCTGGGCTCGCCAATCGGCGCGCGGCGCCGTGGTCGCGAGCGACGCCAGTGCACCGCCGAGCGCAACCACAACGGGCAGCGCCATGAACGCGGCGATAAGGCTCTGCGAGTAGAAGAACTGAGTCACGGCAAGGAACAGCCCGAGGCACACGAGCAGCGTTCCTTCGCGTGTCGTTCTCGCTTCGAGAAACTTGATGCCGACCAGCAGATACAGGAACTGCACGCAGGGATCGCGCGCCAGGAAGTATCCGAACTGAACGCGGATCGCCACCGCGGCGATGAGCGCCAGAGCCGGGAGCAGCAATCCATTGAGCCTGCTCTTGCGCAGCGTGCGCAGAGGCAACAACCGCACAATGACCAGCGCGGTGCCGATCATTGAGACCCAGACGAAGGCGCTCGACCATAGCGGAAACTGCGCGCACAGAAGCAACGCGGCGAGCCATGCGGTCTGCACCGGCGTCAAGGGAGCATGCGCTGCCTTAGCCATGAGCTTCGGCGTTCGGGTACAAGGCGAGCGCGATCAGGGCGGCTCGACGGTGACCGGCACCCTGGCTCTGCGCGAGGTGGACGCCGGGCAGTCGCAGCGAAAACGCCCGTGTCTCACGCTCGGCCGCGAGAATCCACGCCGCGAAGCGTGCGAGGCGTTGCTCCTCATCCATGCCTGGAGGCAGTTCGGCCCAGTCGAGATCCACGGCGCCGCTGCCTCCGGAGCCCTCGAATAGCTTGGTGTACCAGCCTGCGCCCCGCGCGACCGCTTTCCATGCGATACGATTTTGTGCGTCGCCACGCTGGTATTCGCGCAATCCTGCCAGTTCGGCGTCGGCGGCAAGAGCCGCGCGCCGAGCCTCCGAGCCCTGATGTCCGGGAGGCAATGGGGGAGGTGACGCTTCAGGCACCGGATAGACGCTGCCCGTCAGCGGAAAATGGACGTAGGCCCAAGCACGCCAAAGGCCCAGCGGCACGCTGCTCGACAGCGTGACCCGGCCGAGAGGCAGCCGTCCGCGGCGCCGCGCATGTACGTACAGACGCACCGGACGCGTCGCGCCGGACGGAAGCTCCACCTCGATGGCCGGTCCGTCACGCGGTGCGACCTCGATGCCTTCGCGCGCGTCACCACCGCTCGCCAGGGACAGCGTGAACTCCAGCTGGCCTCCGGCGAAGGCCTCGCCCGCGACCAGCGGCGAGACTGCGATACCGGCGAGATTGCGAAACGTTGCCAGCAGTGCCGCCGCCACCATGCCCGCGCACAGAAACGTCAGAGCAAAGCCCAGCGACAGTGCGTAGTTCATCGACGTGAGCAGCATGATGACGATCGTCGTAATAAGTGCGAGGCCGCGACGAGTGGGAAGAATGTAGATGCGGCTGTGCCTTAAGATGACCGGATCGCGGTCCGCGGGCGCAAGCCGCCACAGACGCTGACGCCACATTGCGATCCAATGCGGACTGGCGGTTATCGTCGACATGGCTTGGCTCGCCGCCAGCCAGGGGGGATCTAGCCTGCTAGGGTAGCGCGACCGTGTGCAGCAGCGCGCGCGCCTGCGGACCACCGGCTCTGGCGCTGCCCGCCAGTCGGTGTGCAGCGACTGCGGGGAAAACAGCCTGGACGTCCTCGGGCAATACCATCGGCCGCCCGGCAAGCAGCGCCCATGCGCGACTCGCAGCGACCAGCAGCAGTCCCGCACGCGGAGAGAGACCGCGCTGCAGCCGAGGCGTTGCTCCGCTGGTGCCGCGCGAGGCGGCGAGCAACGCCTGGACGTAATCGAGGAGCGCAGGTGCGACGTGCACGGCTGCTGCCTCCCTCTGCCATGCGGATAGAGTCGCTGCATCTGCGCTGGGCGCAAGCTCGGGGATGCGCTGGCGGCGATCACCCGACACCAGCAGCTCGCGTTCCGCAGCAGGATCCGGATAACCCAGCTCGATAGCCATCAAAAACCGATCGAGCTGCGACTCGGGCAAAGGATAGGCGCCGATCTGCTCGGCGGGATTCTGCGTGGCGATGACGAAAAACGGTTCCGGCAGCGGCCGCGTTTCGCCGTCGACCGAGACCTGCCGCTCCTCCATCGCTTCGAGCAGCGCGCTCTGTGTCTTCGGCGGTGCGCGATTGATTTCGTCGGCGAGCACGATCGAATGGAAGATCGGGCCTGAATGAAAGCGGAACGCGTGTGCGGCCGGATCGAAAATCGACACGCCGAGAACATCGGCCGGCAACAGATCGCTGGTGAACTGGATGCGCGCGTAATTTATGCCAAGCGTCCCGGCCAACGCCTGCGCCAGCGTCGATTTGCCCACGCCTGGAATGTCCTCGATAAGCAGATGGCCTCGTGCCAGCAGGCAAGCGAGCGCCAGCTTGAGCGGCGTCTGTTTGCCGACGACGATGCGTCCGAGCTGTCCCACCACCGATGCCAGCCGGTCCGAGACGGGTACCGCTTGGGTATTCGCAGGACGAAGGCTCATAGACCCAAAACGGGAGCAAGAAAGGTGCCACTATAGAGGGCAACGATCGTCTAGTCACCACCACTCGCGGCGCGCTACACTCCGTTCGACCGCCCGCTCGACCGTTCTGCGGACGGCGCAGCACCCGCGAATTTTCGGCATTGTCCCCGTGCCCACCGCGTTCATCACCCACCCGACGTGCCACATGCACGACATGGGTCCGTTTCATCCGGAGTGCCCGGCGCGGCTAGACGCCATCAACGATCGCCTCATCAGCGATGGGCTCGACGCTTTTCTCGTTCACCACGCTGCCGTGCCGGCGACGCGAGAGCAGCTCGAGCGCGTTCATCCCGCGCGCTACGTCGATGAGATCGAGGCTGCCAGTCCCGAATCGGGCATTCATTATGTCGATCCCGATACAGCGCTCAACTCGCATTCGCTCACCGCCGCGCGGCACGCTGCCGGCGCCGTTGTGCTCGCAACCGACCTGGTCGCCAAAGGCGAATGCCGGGCAGCGTTCTGCGCGGTGCGACCGCCGGGCCATCACGCCATGCGCGATCGGGCGATGGGTTTCTGCCTGTTCAACAACATTGCCGTTGGCGTCGCCCACGCGCTCGCCGAGCATGGGATCGAGCGCGCCGCCGTGGTCGACTTCGACGTGCATCATGGCAACGGCACCGAAGACATCTTCGCCAACGACGCGCGCGTGGTGATGACCGGGACCTTTCAATATCCTTTGTACCCGTATTCCGGCGTGAATCCGTTGGGTCCCAACATGCACAACGTACCGCTCTCACCCGGCAGCGGCGGCGAAGAGTTTCGGGAGGCGTTCACCAAACGCTGTCTGCCGGCGCTCGAGGCGCATCGTCCGCAAATGATCTTCGTCTCCGCCGGTTTCGATGCGCATCGCGAGGATCCTCTCGCCAATTTGAAGCTCACCGACGCCGACTTTGCCTGGGTAACTCAGCAGCTGGTCGAGGTCGCCAAGCGTCACGCTCAGGGACGTATCGTCTCCACGCTCGAAGGCGGCTACGCGCTGCCAGCGCTGGGGCGCAGTGTCGCCGCGCACCTGCGCAAGCTTGCCGAGGTGTGAACTGGCGGTGGCTGGCATGAAGCGCAGGCGCTTTTTGACGGCGTGCGCTGCCGCGGCCGGAGCATCGCAGGTCGGCGCGCTCGGCAAAACCTGGGCGGCTGCCGCGCCGCATGCCTATCAGCGCTCGCGATTGATCGACATCCACGGCGAGCCCGTCGTTGCCGCAAAGCTGGCGCCTCGAACGAACTACGTCTTCAACTATCCCTACGCGGGAACGCCGTGCTTCTTACTCGACCTTGGACAATCGGTGAACGCTGCGCATGGACTGCTGCGTGCTGACGGTTCTGCCTATGCGTGGACGGGCGGGGTCGGCCCACGGCGATCGATCGTCGCTTACTCGGCCATCTGCGCGCACAAGCTCGCTTATCCCACGCGCGAGGTGAGCTTCATCCGCTTCCAGGCCGATCGTTCGCCCACTTCCGACGGCAACGTCATCCATTGCTGTGCGGACCATAGCGTTTACGATCCTTCGGCTGGCGCGCGCGTGATCAGCGGGCCCGCTCCTCAGCCTCTGGCGGCGATAGTGCTCGAGTATGGGCCCGAGAATGACGGGCTTGCAGCGGTGGCAACCGTGGGCGCCGAGCAGTTCGATGCTTTTTTTCGCAAGTACGATTTC
>Ga0126381_100007586_pt1 | contig 12087 bp, 11 predicted proteins | sample PanSoiMetPlot_28_FD_96465 | JGI IMG/M metagenome (GOLD analysis project Ga0126381, IMG submission 96465) | Tropical forest soil microbial communities from Panama - MetaG Plot_28 | ecosystem: Environmental > Terrestrial > Soil > Tropical forest > Bulk soil | place: Panama | collected 2016-02-17
AAAAGCGACTCATCACCCTCTTCTGTCGGTTCAAGTCGATGAGTTCTACGAAACCCGCGTCGTCCCCCTCCAGCGGGTGCTCGAGAAAAGCTAACTCTCCGCGCGGAGAAACTCGGATGTCGCTCAGCCAATGCCCTCCTGTCACCGCGTATACAGAGGTGCCGATTGGAAATTCCAAATTGCAGCGTCTTCCCGCCCAATGCACGATCGCCAGATTCTTTCCTTCTCTATCCCAATCCGCATCCTGCACATTCTCCAGAATTTCCCGTGGCGCTCCGCCTGTAATCGGCATGGTCGCCAACGTTCCGCGACTGATCCAGCCGACGCCGGCCCGGCGGTTCATCAGGATTGCCAAGTCACCTTGAGGTGAGACAGCGAGTATGTCAGCATCGGGTATCGGAAACGGGCGTGCGTCGGGATTCTCACCCTGCGCCCAGAGCAATTGCACCGGTTTGCCGTTCCAAGCCGCACCATAAATGATGCTGTTACCGTCGGGACCGAACCGTGCGGAACGGATCGCACCCTTGCCATAAGAGACACGATGAAATGTATAGGCAGCCTGTCCCAGCCGAATAAAGTAAATCGCGGCCACAGCCAAGCCGACCAGTCCAATTGCCATGGCAATTCCAATGCCGACTCGCACGCTCTGGCGCTCTGGCCCATTAGGAGGTCTAATCGAGCGTTCCCCACCGTTTGGCGCCAGCACTGTAGCGAGCGATGACTCCGCCTTAACGGCGTCTGTGTGCACGGGAGCGATGAAACGATAGCCTCTGCGCGGAACGGTTTCAATAAATCGCGGATTTTCCGCCGAGTCACCCAAAGCAGTACGAAGTTTCGCAACCGCCACGTTGACCGCCTGGTCGAAATCCCCATAACTGCTGCCAGGCCAAATTCGGCTGTGCAATTGGTCTCGGGAGACAAGTTCTCCTGGATGCTCGAGCAATACCTGAAGAACCTTGAAAGGTTGGTGTTGCACTTTGATTCTTATGCCCGATTTGCGGACCTCGCCCTCATCCAGATCAACCTCGTAGACCCCGAATTTCACCGCGGCATGCCGAGTGGGCCCCATGGCCTCGGGAGTCTATCACTTTTTCCCTCAATAGGAGGAAATCTACTCTTGAACTGCCTACAGAATCAGAGACTTACTTGGAAAGGTCCGGTTTATGTAGAGATGATCAATGGAAAAGGATCCAAGAATTGATCTTCCGCGTCTGACCCATGACATTGCCACAGAACGAAAGTGGAATTGTCATAGTGTCATAGTGTTTTGCAGGACGAAGGGGTGCGGGCGACGCCTCGTCCAGGCACCGGTAGACGCGAGAAACAACTAGGAGGACGTTTGTGACGATCAAATCTTCAGCACAGTCAGAGGCAGGACCTGAGCGTTCTGTTCAGGAGTTTATGACCACGATGTCTGTCGAGTGGAGACATCCATTTGCTCGTGATCTCCTCGCTCACGAACATCTTATTGACCTTGAGGTGGACAATTTCCATGTGATCCTGGTGCCGTTTGGCGCCTCGACCGTTGAGGAGACTGCGATTCGCACCCCAAGAGGCGATACGAATCGCCCTTTAATTCTCCCCCTTACGTGGAAGGAACTGGTGTCGAAGCTCGGCACGTCAGCTCAATTTTCAAATTGTTCGCGTAAGGCGAATGTGGTGCGATTCGGTGAGGTCACTCTCGACTTGGCATCCATGGAGGTCCATCGGTCAAACCGGTTAGTAAACCTGACGGCTATGGAGTTCAAAGTCTTGAAGTACTTTGTTGCGAATCCGAACCGCGTGATCTCCCGCGACGACCTCCTGGATCACGTCTGGGGCTACGAGAACTACCCGTGCACCAGAACCGTCGACAATCACATTCTGCGTTTGCGGCAGAAGCTTGAGCTAGATTTCGCAGATCCTGTTCATTTTAGAACTGTGCATGGGGTGGGTTACAAATTCACTCCCTAGGGTTGTTTGTGTTATTGCGGCAAATCGCAAAGCTATCTCTTAGGCGGGGTGGTTCGGCAAGTGCCGGCAACAGATCCGGGTTCCACTTTTGGCTTTTCTTTGGGATTGTTTCGTTACTTCCGTTCTCCACGTCTGCTAATTGTTCGAGCACGGCGAGATCAGGTTTCCCTCGAGGCGTGACGGCGGCGCTGTCGTGTCAGGGATTCGAATGGCATTACGGTGATCGGGTGAAGGCGACAACGGGACACTTAATTTTGAATGCGACAGTTCAGAATGCCAATAATCGGGACATTCCGAAATTGGGAGCTTCGGAGTACCTTCTGACTGCAATCGTGAGCAAAACAGAGGAGCGTTATGTCTGAATGGAAAATCACTCATCGGGGCATTGTTCATCCTTGGCACTGCGACCACATGGGGCACACGAATGTCATGTGGTACAACGGCAAGTTTGCTGAAGCCTGCTGGCAATTGCTGGCGATACTGGGTCTGCATCGGTCTCGATTCGCACAGGATGGGACCGAGATGGCTGCCGTAGAACAGCACATCCAGTACAAGCGAGAGCTAGGTGCCGGTGATGCGGTCACGATCCAATCGGCGCTTTTGGAAGTGAAGGACGAGTCCATTCATATGCTTCACAAGATGGTGCATGACGCTAGCGGGGAAGTTGCAGCAGTAACCGTCGTTGTCGGAGTTCATATCGACGCAAATATCCGGAAAGCGGTTCAACTCCCCGAAGATGTGCGCCGCAGGGCGATTGAAATGAAAGAACATGAGATGGCAGCGTTACAAGAGACCTGCGCATAAAAAGAGGAACGTTCCCCGGGCGATCGATTTTCGACTTTTAATCGCGTTCATGCCGACATGGCTCGCCAGAAGCTGGCGAAAGTTAACCGCAGGGACGCCTTCAACTGCGTCCCTGCGATCATTTCATTTTTGTTTTTCGCCCTTATTGGATCCTAACCGATACCGGAACCGAGTGACTCATGCCCCCAGACCTACCCGTGACCATGAGGGTCGCTTGGTTGTTAGTTGACGTGTGATTGGAATAGTTTCCGCATGCCACGGTAAACGTCGTTGCGGTCGCAAGAAGAGCCAGGCAAGTGATCAACATCAGCGCTTTTCGCTCAGTAGAGGACCCTTTCTTACGGTTGGCCAACAACAGCGTCCCGAACAAACCCAGACCCGAGAAGAGCAAAACCGCAGGATGCCCGTAGCCTCCTCCGGGTGCCGTGGTCGCCGCAGAAAGTGTCAGCATCGAGCTGGCCGCGGTTGAGCCAGGCGAAATCGTGTTGGGGTTGAAACTGCAGGTCAACCCCGCGGCCGGTGAGCACGACAAAGTGATCTGACCATTGAAGCCTCCGATAGCGGCGGACCCGATGGTGAGAGTCGTCGAGCCTCCCGCAGTCACTGACACGCTGCTAGCGGAGAGGCTCAAAGAGAAGTCCGGTCCGCCGACAACGGCTGCGGGCATCAAAGCTGCGAATAGGCCACCGGCCTGGTCAGCGCCTCCGGCCGTGAAATAGAGGGTGTCCGGATCGCCCGTTCCACCTAATCCGAAGACCATATCCCAGAGTCCTGGATTCACGATGGTGTGACCTGAAGAATCCGTCACCTGGCCGAGGAAATGACCCGCGGTGTCGTAGGCGTTCATGGCACCGTCGCCGAAGTTGCCGATCAGGACCGCATTCGAGAAGTCACCGAATGATGCCGAAGTGGCGACGATTCCCCATGGAGCGTTTAAGGTTCCTCCGGAAGCAAAAGTGCCGTGGAAGTTGCCCTCCATATCGAAAGCGTCGACTCTACCCAACCCGGCACCAATCACTGGGTCGTGCTTCGCGGCATTCTGCATTGCATACGCTACCAAGATCACATTGTTGATGACCTTGATGCCATGCGGCGCGTATCCCGCCGGAAGGTTGGGATCGGTCAAGTTACCGACGAGATGAGCTGCATTGAAGTTACGGTCAAAAACATCGATTCTGCCGCTGTTGAAGTTTGCTGCCAGTAGGAATGTGCCCTCAATGTTGGTCAATGTAGCGAGCCCCTTGTAGACCGCGCCCGATGACGAATTGTCGACGACTGTGAAAGCATTTCCCTGACCGGTCCAGTTGGCGATGATGCCGTCCTCGGTATCGAAGAGGAAGGCCCCATTTCCGAAAACTCCGGCCTGATCATTGGCGACGGTCCCAGTTGGACAACCCTGAGGGCAGGGATTATGTGAGGCGACGGGGATTACTACTGTCGGTTGAGTTTTGTTTCCTTCGGCATCATATAAAGTGGAGGTCCCACCGTTGTTGTTTGCCACCCAAAAAGGCTGTCCTGGGATGAACGAGATTCCCCATGGATTGGAAAGCTGAGCGTCAGCGTGATTGGCCGCACCGGCGGTGTTGGCGACCAGATTGGTTTGCGAGTAGCCCGTCTGCTGAGCCAAGACGACCGAAGCGCCCACGATCGTAAGCAACCCGAGTGTCACTGCCCGCAGGGCCAGTGGTTTAACATCCATTGTTTCCTCCCTTGCGAATTACCCGGATCAACTCCAGAACTGGTGGTTCGTGGTGCTGGTTTCAATTGTTTATTCAGCTTGCGTCCACTTTGCAATCCGCTTGCAGCATCGAGAATACGAGTCGGCGACCGGCTAGATGTCACGACCGCATCGTGACCTTGTAAATAGTGAAACGCGATGTCAGAAGTTGATCGCGAGCTTGTAAACAGTTGGGCAACAGGTGAGGTGTCACGATCTTGATGTATGGGAAATATCGAAATAGATTTCTGTCTCACGGAACGACGTGAATGCGAGGACACGGCCACAAATTATCGGTTTGAATGACTCAGCGGAACGGGTCGACTGAACCGAATATTTGGTAGCCGACTTGGGAAGACGTTTGGGGTCGGAGACATTTTGTTCGAAGATATTCACGCGTTTCATCTGCGTGAACCCTGGGGCCATGCTTTTAGAAATCAGAACACTTCTGCGAGTTTTGTGACGACTTCCCCGGCCCTGAGTAGCTGGTCAATGCAGAACTACACTGGTAGCACTCATGCCAGCATTTCGTTGCTCCACAGTGTCTTTACCAATCCCAGCCGAGGTGCGAGTGTCTCTCTAGTTAAGGCCAGTTTGAATGCTGGAGATTGTGGGTGGGTCACCAGCCCGAGGACCCGGAATCCGAACCTTGGTTCTTCGTGTCAGGAAACGGAAGAGTTCGGCAAATTGGCCCCCATCGACCTCTTCTTTGTCAAGGTTGGCTTAACCGAGAATGACAGGAACTTCGATGTTCGCCTGGATCTTCATTTACTCTGCCGTGCAGGCACCGGCCTCTCCCGCGGGCAGGGACTCGCGGGGGCCATTGACGGAGAGATGCCGGCTACGAATTTGAGATCCACCGACTTCTTTCAGCTCGATCTTCACGTCCAGCATTCCATCTTCCTTGACAAAGACATTGACGCTATCGACCCGTGTCAAACGTCCCCAGAGGTGGTTGTAAAACAGCTTCCCCTGCACACGGGAATCGCAGAAATTGACACAGGCAACCAACTTCTCATGAGCGACGTTGTTTGCGTCGACGTAACCCGTCGCGATCCGTTGTGGTGGAAGGCAAGGCGCAAATTGCTCCTCGGTATCGAGCTTATGGGGTGGAAGCTGCGCTACATAAGGCTTCACCGAGGGCTCTCCTTTCCAGAATCTTGCAACCCACGAATCGCTCAGGTAAAACCGCACGCTGTCTCCCTGCTGAGTGGGCGACACTCGAATGCCGCTGGAGGGCGAAGGACCGACTAATCTCTTGGGTTCTTTGGCAGGCCCCGGCCCCAAGGCCAGCAGTAGCGCAATCGTGCCGAAATACGCCGAAACCTGCAAAATCGGACTCCCCCGCAGGGCGAAACCTCGTTTCCGGATTTTCCCAGACTTAAGGCACCATGGAATTAAAAAACGGGTTGCCCAACACCAGGAAAGACGCCGGCAGTTCCCGCAATGTGTACTTGGTTCCAGTGTCAGAAGTGTGCCACTGATCAATGTCGGTTTCGCGGTAGCCGGGCTTGCCCGCGGGTAGGTTGAACTCCCGCACCACTCCATTGATCAAAGTCACGATGTGGTGGTTGTTCCACATCAAGTATGCACCGACGGGATTATCACTCATGAATTTCCTGATGTCCTTGAGATGCACATCTTTCAGGACGTCCGTCGTCGCACCGATGGAAGCAGCGAAATTCGCCGAGGTGTCTCCCATCCCGTCGTGTCTTCCGAGGGCGCTGCCGACAAAGCTCGTGCAGTCAAACCCGCGATTGCCGGGATCGATTTCAAGCAGCCCTCCATAAATGAAGTAATATCGTCCGTTGATTGGGTCAGTCAGCATGCGTCCGTATCTCGGACCGTCCTTCACGTAATTCAACGGGGGGTCTACAGCGCCAAGCTCGGTGAGAGCGGCGATCGTGCCCAGGTGCTCGACTTCCACGGGCTCGACCGGGCAAGGAAGCTTCTGCTTATTGGATAGACTCCCCGGAATCATCTCGTTGTCAAAGTAGGCAGCTACCTGGCAATCGACATAACGTGTGCTGGTTTTCGACCAGTAATCGTTCTCGAACAGAACATCCAATATCACCCTGAGATGCGTCGGCAGGTAATGCGGAGTGATATCAACGGCATCTTCGTCGCTCGCGATCAGAAGACGAACTTTCGCCCCTTTCGGTACGCTTCCGGAAAATTGAATCGTGTATCCACCTTGCTTCCACCATTTCCTTGCGATGGGGCAAAGGGTGAGAGCTTTCATTGATACGACAGCAGGGATAGCAGCCATAGATCAACTCCCCTCCGGTGTACCCCGGATTCTGTGCCCGGGAGATTACCAGATACCATATATTCCGACAACCCTGTTCGTTCAAGAGATTAGTGGAGTATCAAGAAAGCAAGAAATTTGGTACGCTTTGGTACGGTGGGTGTTTTGGACGGTCCCGAAGTGATTGTCCCGCAAGGGCTGGGCGCTTAACTCAGCGGTAGAGTGCCATCTTCACACGGTGGAAGTCATAGGTTCGAATCCTATAGCGCCCACCATTTTTTCAATGGTTTAGCTCGATTCGCGCTCTGTTTGCGCTCCATTACCGTGAAATGCAAGCCGAGCGATTTTGGCAGTCGCATGGCTCGCTTCATTCCCCAGCAGAGCACCATAAGTATCCATTGTCATTGCTATCGTGGAATGCCGCATCAACTGCTTCGTCACGTCCACGCTTGTCCCGATCTGACTCAACCACGCGCGGTAACTATGGCGGAATGTGTGTGTGCTCACCTGCCCCAACTCGGCAGCCTTCGCCGCACGAATGAGTTCCTGCCGCACGCCTGTGTAGCTATACGGCAGTCTGCCCAACTGGAACGGACTGGCGAAAACCCAGTCGTCAGCGCCGCTGAATTGACTAACCTGCTTCCATGCCACCAACCGAGCCATGAGTTCACTAGCTAAGGCGAAGGTCTTGGCTGAACCGTGCGTCTTGCACGCATCTACCTGTTGCATAACGATGCCACGGCTGATGTTGATGCGGGACTGCAGAAAGTCAATGTCGGCCCAGCGCAAGGCCAGTGTTTCACTGACTCGAAGTCCGAGCGAGATGGACACTAACGCCATCGTTGCGAATGGCTCACGGAGTTCTTTCAGCAGAGACCCAAACTGCTCCACCGTCAAAACCGGAGCCTTCCGGATACGCTTCGTTGCGCCGAAAGTTCGCACTAAGGAGATTGGGTTCCGTCCGATCTCCAATGCTCCGCTGAACATCGCAAACTCAAGCAGTGAATGCATCAGACTTCGGACGTGAGTCTTGGATTTGGGTGCCAGTTCTAATTCTCGCAACCACAATTCGACCGGCCGAGGCGCGATGTCCCGAACCAAGGTGTCTCCCCATTTCGGAGTGACGTGATTCTTGAGAAACGATTTGTAGACGTAGGCCGTCGAGTGGCGAGCCGGCATCCGCTCTGTCTCGTATCGTCTAATTAAATCCTGCATCGTCTCTCCGGGTGAAGTTTTAGGTTTAACGATCGCCTGGCGCTCTACTTCGTCCCATGCGCTCGCCTTCGTCGGAAAATCATGCTTCGTCCCGATCAATCTTGACCGGCGCTTGCCGGACTCGTACCACAAATAATTCCACGTTCGGCGCCTACGGTCGAAGCGCACAGAGCCGTGCGAATGACGCTGAGCCCTCATTACTGCCTCCTATCAGCAGAGCCAGCGGATGACGGGACAAGCATAGCATCGAGGTCGAGCTGCCTGAAGCGCCAAACGTGACGCTTTGTGCCAGACAATTGAAAGCCCCTCGCCTTACCCCGTCTGGCCCATTCGAGGAGCGTCCGCCGCTCTACTTTCAAGTACTCTGCTGCTTCCTCTGCTGTCATCCATTCAATCTTGGGCATTATGATCCGGGCATCCGACGTCTTTTTGTCCATAGTCTTCAATCACCTACGGTGTATAGCGATTAAGCTAACCGCCAACTCGCCGAACTCTTCGCAATACGAAATCAAAACCCTTTACCGGAACCGAAGCATGTGTCCCACTGTCCCAACGCCCTAAAGTCAAGGAGTTCTGGGACAGTCCCAAAAGCACAGGACGGGGGAGAAGCATTCATGCTGATGCTCTCCCCGTCCCGGATTCCTCGTCTGTCCCAAGCGCTGTCCCAACTTGGGACAATTCTGGGACTGGTGAAGCAAGTAATCTCGAAACCGTTGATCTGCCAATTCCCAACCGGTCTGCTATTTGGCGCGTACTCATTCGTTCGTCCCGCATTTCGCGAGCCTTGCGTTGCAATTCGGCTTTATGCGGCAATCCAGGGGCTCCGCGCTTACCTATGTGTGCCCGCATCTCTCCCGCATGTCCAGGCAGTTCCATCATCTTGAAGTGTCCGGTTTGATCCAGATGGGGACGGCCTTCAATGATGAATGGCTCACACGGCTGAAAATCACGCGGCTTCACGTTTTGGACAAAGATGCGGTTCCTGGCAGCGTCGATTTGCCGAAGGCCCCAAGCAGTGCATATTGCTGCGCCCAGATCACCACTTCCTCGCAGCACGTTCTCTAGATTCATGAATTCTTGAGTACTAAAGGCCTTTGGCGCGTGGTGGGCGCCTGTGATGGTTCGTGCACCCGCAGACAGCAGTCCGAAGAGAGTATTCGCAAATTCCCGTGCGCTCTCGACATCGTTTTCTGCGCCGGCCATGAAGCGCACAGCCGTGTCGAGGAAAACGTCGCTGCCTTCTGCTGCTTTCAGCAGTCGTGGATCAGAAAGCGAAATACTCTGTTGGCTAGATAAGGTGCGAATCAAGAGTTTGTCCTTGCGGGCGTATTCTTCCAGCCCAAACAACTTCACCCGCGTCCAGAAAGGTGGAAGGGTCGATTCCGGTATGAGATACAAAACACGCTTGCTAGGACGGGGGACCTTGAAATACCCGAACAGCGGCTCGCAATCAAGAAGGGCTTTCGCCATCGCAAGCATAACCAGCGTTTTCGAGTGACCGGGAAGTCCGGTGATAAAAGTGGTTCCTCCCGCTTGCAGAAAACCTTCAATCGCGAATTCCATCGGCGGAGCATTCTCGAATTCATGCCAGCTATGAAATAGTTTTCGCCAGGCGCTGGAATCCTTTGATTCGAGCAAGCACTGCATCTGTTCGAGAATTAGCGGACGATCTTCTCTCGGGCAACCACTCAGTTCTTCCTGTAACCGTTTAAAGCGCCGCTCCGCTGCCGCTTGCTGCACGTGCTGAACGTACCTGCAGAAGTTCTCTCGTAGGCCGCGATCGAGCAGGTCCGCAATGTATGCGATGTCAACATCACTCTCGACGGCCAGGATTTCCATGTCCGGCTTGGTGCCATCCGCGTCTAACTTAAGCAAGATTTGCCAAAGCGAACGGTGCTGCGTAGTCGAGAAGTCCTCGATCAGGTCTATCTCGACTTCGGCGATCAGTTCCGGATGCCGAATCAGACAACCGAGGAGTGCCTGCTCCATACGCATGGCATCTTCGGACTGCCTTTCTTGACCGTTCTTGGTCTCAATCGTCATTTCGCAACCTCAACCCTTACGCCCCTCGAGAATGACCGGCATTGCTTGCCTGTGAAGCTTCACACGATGGTTCTGCCGAACGCTCCCGTGAATATCCAATTTGAACGCCACAATTCGGACATTTCTGCTTGAGCATCCATTCGTGAAATCTATCCCTCTCTCGCTTGCGTTTCTCCGACGTACGCCGGCGCTTATCTGACCGTAGACAGGTTCGGTGGAAGTATCCACGTTTCCCGGGCGCAAGCGGCTGTCCGCAACCATGGCAATAATTTGTCTTGTACTCTCGGACCACAGCCTGATTGGGCATATTCCAACTGTCCCTTCTGATTTTCGGGTTGCCTTCCAACGCTAGCCTTGGCACACCTTGTTTTCGGCAACGCTGGCTATTTCACGGTGGTTTTCAAGGAATCTCACCAAGCTTCGCTCTGAGACGAATACCGCCCGACCCAGCTTGAAAAAATCAAGTGCTCGCTTTGCTCGATATTGGCGAAGTCTATGTTCCGGGATGCCATATAACTCTTTGGCTTCGCGGAACGTTAATGCGCGATCCCCACTTCGCACACCGGCGTCTTCTCTCATCGACATGATTCCGTCTCCCGATTTATTTGTCCTCGTGAAGCAGTACTCCTCTATTGGGAGTAGCGTGACAAGGTGAGTCACGGTTGTGAGGGGGAGTGTCACGATTGCGCGAGAATCAGTGAGATTGGAGGAAGGAAGAGCGCTATGGATTGCGAACGACCCGCCATCTGGCAGTGCCATCTCGATACATGAATTTGGAGCCTTTTTCTATTTGCTCTTCAAGGTGGCTCGCAGTCTTAGGAGATTGAACTTGAATCTTCTTAAAGGCGCGGATTAGAGCCTGTGTGATGCTCTGGCGGGCTTTTTCGGTCTCATCTGCGAACTCCCTGGGGCGACCGCGGAAGTTCAGAGAACCCTTAACGTACTGCTGAATCTCCGAAAGTTCCCTCTCCAATTCAGCCGCTTTTTTCGTGTCGCCGATGGAGATACTGAGGGCAATTTCCCCCTTTAGCTCCGTCAACTGTTTCTGGATTTCACGCAATGCGGTCGCATCTAACACGTCTTCTCTACCAGATTGCAGTTGCTCAGGAGCGATTGCATTGTCGGGGTCGTTCGAACCGGTACTGTCCTCCGCCAAGCTCAGCAGGGCTTGGGACCGGTTGTGGGGGAATACTGGAAATCCACCCGCGATACTCAGCAACTCGGATGCCCTGACCTCTCGAAGAGGGCGCTCCAGCAGGATGGCGATATAGGTTAGCCCTATCACTTCTGGCAGACTGCAGTGCTCCTCTTCGAATTCGATCACCCATGTGGAGCCATCACGCATGTAAAGGTTTTGGTCGTGGGCGACATTGGCCGGAGCTTCGTTGACCCTACTATCTTCCTTGGCTTCAACACGAAAGGGATCAAGAATGGAGATTCCGGTTTTGCCAGCTTCAATGACACCCTCGAACGAGTCATCTTGAATCTGACGCTCCAATCTTCGGTGAATCCGAAACTCTTGGGCTCTGACCCAATTCTGAGTCTCAACCAAAGAAAGTGGTTCGAGGTCGGATGCCGACAGCTCAGCATCGCGGTCCCCCATTTTCAGAACCCGAGACAGGCCCCAATGAGATTCGACCCAGGCTGGCAAGCACGATACGAAGGCAGAATCATCGTAAAGCCATCCCGTGTTTGTCGAGACACGTAATGCGCAGCGCAGCACTCGGCTATCGTCCCTAGGAGGGGAGTTTTCCATGAATATTTCCTCCACTCCAAGGAAACCACACGCTTGGCTCAATACTCGTTCTTGTGTCCATTCGAGTGGGGCTTGACTGCCGAGGTTGTGACGACCGGCGGTCGCTACTTGGAGTAGTTTTGGAAAATAAAGCCGGACTACCTCCGCCACTTGCTCCCCCGCATCGGTGAAAAAACGGGACAACGCAAGGTACTTCTTGATTCCAGACGGAGTACTCGCAATTGCGTCAGCAGTATCGGATTCTAGCCGTTGCCACCGATGAGTCAGCTCTCGCTCAAAACGAAGCTCAAAAGCGAACACCGCTGCGTGGAACAGGTCGAGTTTTTCAGGCGTATTCAGTGTCTTTACTAG
>Ga0126381_100007587_pt1 | contig 12087 bp, 16 predicted proteins | sample PanSoiMetPlot_28_FD_96465 | JGI IMG/M metagenome (GOLD analysis project Ga0126381, IMG submission 96465) | Tropical forest soil microbial communities from Panama - MetaG Plot_28 | ecosystem: Environmental > Terrestrial > Soil > Tropical forest > Bulk soil | place: Panama | collected 2016-02-17
GCAGGAGCACGAGAGGCGACCGGCCCCCCTAGGGTTGGTCGCCTCTCGTTTTGGCCTGTTCGCGTGGGGTAGGGGTATGGGCGCTGAGAAAAATCGCTTCGAATTCTCTGTACACACGCTGCGTACACACAGCAGAGGCTGGTGCGCTAGTGTGTGTACGTGCTCTCGTATGAACCCTGGTTGCGCTTGAGGCGCTTGCCTTGGCCGGTTGTCGAAGCCGAGGCGGTGCAGCTGGTCGGAGGGCTGGTGCTGTCGCCTGAGGACGCTCTGTACCTCGTTGCGTGTGTAAAGGGGCCTCGGGAGCGGGTGACCTCGGAAGGCTTCGACCCTTCGCTTACGCGAAGAAACCAGAGCTTCGGAACGCTGCAGGAGTTCTTGGCAGCGGAGTTAGCTGCACGCGTCTAAGGCAGAGGGGCCAAGCGAGTTTCACTTCGTGTGGCCCCTAACCCCCCAAACCCCCCTTCCCCCAGGAAGCGGGATTGTTGGTGGAATAGTGCGGTTTGCGTTCATCGCAGCGGCCCGCCGTCGGCGGCTCCCGCTGGATTCAGTGCTTACGCTTGTCCCGGCTGGTGACGTCGGGGCGGTCTGTGTTGGCGTGGATGCAGGCGAGACAAATAGCCCAGCGACGTCCGCCCCGAGTCCAGCCGGTCTTGGCCCAGTAAGGAGGGTCGGTGTCGCCACAACGGAGGCAGGAAACCCCCTGAAGTGTCACGTCGGCGTATTGCGCTCGCCTGAGCCTCCGCTGGCTGCCCGACAGGCGACGACGCTTCTTCTTTGCCTCAGGCATTCGGGCACCGCTTCATATGGCGGCCAGCAGAACAGCCGCATTCTGGGCAAACGAGATGCTTGGCGGACTCGGAATGCATCCGCATCGCCCCGTCTGTCCAGATGCTGTAACTAGCCTCCCAACTAGGGCCAGAATCAGACCGCTGTTTGGGTCTGGCCCCCGTCGTGAGACCGAGGTTCGCCGCTTTGCTTCGGCGTTCACCTGCCATCAGGGTAGTGGTATACACTCTTTGCGCATGAACCGCACTGTCGGTCTGGGCGATCTGGCGTTGGTAGTGATCGCAATTTGCGTGGTTTTCGCAGCTTTCAGGGGTTGGGGATGAGCTACTCGGTTAAGTTCGTCGGCCCGGACGAGGAGGAACAGCGGGCCGTGGCCGAGGCTGAGGACCTGCCGACAGCCGCGATCCTGGCGGGGGCGTTCTTCGTCGCCCGGACGGTCGCGATGCCGTCCGATACGCTCCATCTGCACATCGAAGACGACACAGGCACCGATGTTGCCTGGATCGGAGGGGACTGATGGCCTACCCGGACTTGAAGGGCGGCGGCGGCGACTACGGCGGCCAGCTGGGCGAAGCCGGAGAGACGGAACAGTTCGAAACGCAGGAGGCGCAGGTTCCGCAGGGCCAGCACGCGAACATCACTTTCGAGGGGACAGCAACAGAAGACTTTTCCGGCTCCAGCCGCCAGCCGCCCACACAGGGCGTCAGCGAAGGCTTCAGGTTCGGACCGGCCCGGAACCCCGGCCCGCCGCCGGTACCGTCGAACTCGGCCGGGAACCCCGGTCCGGCAGCCCAGAACACCTACGGCACCAGCGCCGGACAGAGTTCCAGGTAGAAAGGTAAACCGATGGCTCCTTCGAAGACACAGCCCGGTGTCGAAGCAGGCCCGAGGGTCGGCCCCAGCCCCTACAGCCCCACCCCCGAATACGCCAGGCCCGACCCCGGAACGACCGACACGATGCCGTCCGTCCAAGACACTTACGCTGCGCAGATGGCGCAGCTGGACGAAGACCGGGCCGGAGGCTAACCCGTGGCGACGGTAGGGACGGGCGGAGGACGCGGTCCGCTCCCCGACCCGACCGGCCACATCCCGAAATACTCCAGCGCCGCCAGGCCGAACCTCGGCACCCGCGTCGAAAACACCCTGATCGGCGGCGAACGCGCCGTCAAGAACGCGCTCGGACGGGCAGGCAGCTGGTTCATGAACGAAGAAGCGGCCCGCAACCGGGCCATGCACCAACAGATCGTCCGTTATGAACACCGTAACGACCCCGTCTACACCGTCACTCAGGAGCAGCAGGTCCGCCGTTTGCACGCCAACGCCGTCGCGGACGGAAAACTGACCGTCCAGGAGGCCGAACAACGGCTGAGAGGATTGGGCTTGCAGCCGCGCACGTACCTGCCGCCGCCGTTCCCTTCGCAGCCGTTCCCGTTCCGTAGCCTCTGGCCGCCCGGAATGGTCGCCCAAGGAAACATCGACCTGGCCCGCCGCCCGATCGTCCGCAACCCGAATGGCAGCATCTCGACCGTCCGCTCGATCGGGATCGGCACACCTTTGGGCGAGACGGTGATCCCGACCGTTGTTGGCCCGCGCGTCGTCAGTAACCAACAGGCAATCGCCCAGTACAACCGGACCGGGCAGCAGCTCGGCAGCTTCCGCACCGTCCCGCAAGCAGACCGCTTCGCGACCCAGCTGCACGGCAGCCTGGCAGCGCTGATGCAGGCCAGCCGCCTCGCACGGTGAGCTACCCCGACCGCAGACCCCAGCTTCCCTGGACGAACACCTACCCGGACGGGTTCCCGCGCACCCAGGACCTCAACGTCACAGAGGTCACCTCGGCCTCAGACCCGCGTGACCCTCTGAGCGTCGTCAACCTGGAGTACCTGCAGAGCTACATCGCAGGCGGCGGCGGAGGCAGTATCACCACGATCGCCAACGACCCGCTCTGGAACGCCCCCGGCGACCTGGTCGTCGGCACCGGAAACGACACTGCGCACGTTCTGCCGATCGGCGCCAACGGCAAGGTGCTGGGAGTCTTGAGCGGCGCGCTCGCCTACGTCGACCCGCCCCCGGGAGCGACCGGCCCGCAAGGGCCAGCCGGTCCGACCGGAGCAACCGGCGCGCAGGGACCGAAAGGCGACCCGGGCGCGACCGGCGCCACCGGCCCGCAAGGCCCGACCGGGGCCACAGGCCCAGCCGGATCAACAGGACCGGCAGGCCCAGGCGTTGCTGCTGGTGGGGCGCAGTACCAGCCGCTGATCAAAGCCTCCGCGACCGACTACGCAACCCAGTGGGCGGCGGGGATCCTGCTCGGCAATCCCGCGAACGGGCTGACCTTGGGTGGCGACACCAACTTCTACCGCGCGGCGGCCGGGATTCTCCGCACGGGCGGACAGCTGGTTGCGGATTCGCTTTTGATCGGCAACAACGGGACCGCCTGGCAGACGACCCTCGGCGGCGGCGGTACCGGCAAGGCGACCGTCTACTTCGGCTCCGCCAACGACACCAACCTATACCGGCAAGCCGCTGGGGCACTGCAGACCGACGGTAGCTTCACCGCCGCAGGTCCGTTCATCATGAACGGATCCCCTGGCGGGCAGGGAGCGGGCGTCCGCTACATGGGCGGTGCTGGCGGCTCGACCTCCTGGTACGTCAACGCCGCCTCGGGAGGAAACATCTACTACGCGATCGGAGAAGTGATCAGCTGCCTGATCGGCCCCAGCGGCCTCTATATAACTGTCAGCGGGTTGGCGTCCAAGCTGATCGAAGCTGGGGCAGCCGACTCCGGTGGTACCGGTTACCGCATGCTGCGGGTTGCAAACTAGGAGAAACGATGCCTGTTGAAGAGCTGACGGTTCTCAGTATTCATTGTGATAACGCGAGCTGTCCGGGCAGCAGCCTCGACCCGTCCGAGCGTACCGGCTGGTTGTTCGTCACCAGCGAGGTCTACGGCCAGCCGTCGCAGCAGCACGTCTACTGCTGCACCGACTGCGCCGGGGCCGACGCGACCAGCTTCACAGCCGAGCAGACGCCTAAAGTAGGCCCTTGATGGCCCTGACCCGCGAAGTCGTCCGCGTCAACCAGGCCCAAGACCTGGCTTCCAGCTCGACCTGGGCGATCACCCTGGTCGTGAACCAGGACATCGAACCGGCCGCCCCTTACGTTTTCCCTGCAACCACCGGCTTCTCGGGAGTCAACGACGCGCTTCTCAGCTGCGTCGTTGACCTGATCAGCGGCACTGGCCAGCTGACGATCACCGTCAACCAGTCTCCCGACGGGAGCAGCTGGACTGCCGTCGCGAGCTGGGTTTTCGACAACGGACGGATGGTCAGAGGCGGCGGCTACGACCGCAAGCTGATCAATGGTCCCAACGACTACCTGAGCGTCACCGCTCAGGCGACCGGGAACAGCAAGTGGTTTATCCGGGCCGTGACCGCGGTCGTGGGGATCCTCGAAACTGGCGGCGGCTCCGGCAGCACAGTAAATACTGACACGATCTGGGACGCGGCCGGAGACCTCGCGGTCGGCTCCGGCCCCGACACAGCCCAACGGCTGCCGGTCGGAACGCTGGGACAGGTGCTGACCGTCGACACCACCCTGCCGCTGAAGCTGAAGTGGGCAACCCCGCCCGGGGTCGGGACCAGCATCAGCACCAGCCCCTACTGGCAGATCCAGTCAACAGGCGAGTACGACTGGGCACCAGGTAACAGCCAGTGGGACATCGGCCTCAAACGCTACGGCCCCGGCCAGCTCCAGCTGACCGGCGACCTGCTCGCCAACGGCCGTGTCTTCATCGGTGCTGGTACCGATTTCAGCGTCTACCTTTACCGCTACGCCGGGAACATCGTCGGGATCATCGGCGGCTACATGTCCGGTGGGGCGCTGAGCGGCTGGGGTTACCAGACGATCGCGACCGGCGATTCGCAACCGCGGGTTTTCCTCCGTAACGACGCCTACCTGATGTTCGGTGACGGCACCAATTCACTCGATACCTGGATCACCCGGCTCGGCCCCGGCGTGCTGGGAACCAACGGCCAATTCAACGCGAACGGAAACATCGTCGCCAACGCCGGGAAGGCGCGGCAGATGATGCTCGTCGACAATGGCAACTACGCCGTGCTCGGCTTCGGCCCCGGCAACGACACAGTTCTCTATAGGGCCGCTGCGGGACAGCTGCAAACAGACGGCTGGCTGGCAGTGCTGGGGAACTTCTACGCAGGCTCCAAATCCGGCGGCGGCTGGGCTTTCGAAGCCGACTCAAGCGGCACCGTGCTCGTCAACGGCCAGCCGATCGGCGGCATCCCGGTCCAAGACGAAGGTGTTGCGCTCACCCTCCGCAACAAGCTCAACTTCACAGGCGGAGGGGTGCTGGCCCAGGACGACGCGGCCAACGCGCGCACCAACGTCCTGATCGCCAGCCCCGCCGGACTACAAACCGGCACCACGCCACCGGCTAACCCAACCACGGGCACCGTCTGGCAGTGGGACAACGGCGTTTTCACCTGGACGTTCGTTTATCGGCCCGACATGGACGCCACTTACCCCTGGTTCTTCATCGGCGGACCGCCGCTCGGCAGCAACGCCAGCGGCGCCACTCTCTCCGTCTCGATCACGATCCCCCGCGACGGCACCTACGTCGTCTCCGGTGGTGGTGCCGTCAGCGTGACCGGCGGCGGCGACGCCTCGATCACGCTCCCGGACGGGCAGCTGTACCAGACCGGCACCAACCAAGCCGCCGCCTATTCCACCGGCACCTACAGTCTCACTTCTGGCACCAACGTAATTGTCTCTCGCACCGGCGGTGCGCTGCTCGGCGCCCAGATCGGAGTTTCATGTCAGCCAATCAAGATTCGCTGAGCCAAAACGGCGACCAGTCAGCCGCTCTGCAGCACGACATGTGGGTCGTGATCGGCCGTCAGACGGTGCAGATCGCGCAGATGGAACAAGCACTGCAGATCCTGCAAGAACGGCTGGCCTCGGTTACGGCCCCAGCCACTCCGCCCGAGCTAACCAGTAGCGAAACTTCCGGCGCAGAATCGGTGCCATCGACACCACCGAACCGTCGCGCACGACGAAGCCAGCGGTAAACCCTACCGTCCGGACCAGATACAGCCCGTCTCTCAAACGTAGGTGCTCACCGGAGGGGGGGCCTCGGTGAGCACCTACGCGGGGTCGGCCGGGAGTGTCAGGGTCTCCGGCCAACCGCCCGTCCCAGCTTGCGAGACCGCGAAGACCCTAAGCCGGGACGAGCGGCTCTTCAGTAACCGGTGTCTCGACCGGGATCGGCACGGCATCCGGACGTGCTGGCTGACCGCCAGGCGTCTCCGCCCACGGATCCTCGATCGGCTCGGTCACAAACGACTCTTCCTCTTTGCCGATATCCATTTTCTTCTCCTTATTACTTAAGGGTGTTGTCCAGCACCACGTCGATGCCGTACAGGTTTTTGATCTTGTCGACCATCTGCCAATGCTCGTAAGGGACATAGATCTTGACCGGACGGGCCTTCAACGCCCTGTACCCCTGGCTGCCCGGGATGATCTTCCCCGCCAGCGCAACATCACCCAACACCCGGATCTCACCTGCATAGTCCGAATACCGGTTGTACGCCATGTCCGCCAGGTGCGCCCGGGTCTTGGCGGCGTAGATACCGCAGGTGCAGCCCTCGACCGGGATGTTGGTCACGTTGTGGCCAGGTCTGCCGCGGGCCATGAGGTTGAACGGTGAGCATTCCGCCACCATCCAGCCTCCCGGGCGCCACTTCGACCCGTTCAAGCTGACCAAATGCCCGTCCAAGAGCACGTTCCAGCTGCGGAACGCCATCACCTCACCGATCCTGTCCGGGATCTCGACCGCGTCCCCGATCTGGCAGATGTGGTCGATCACATCGATCCCATCGACCTCCGCGTCGCAGTCCAAGCAGCGGAACCTAGCCATCGTCAGTGCTTCCTTCAGCGTGATCGGATTCGACCAATGCCGGGTGACCAGCCGGAAGCGACCAAACCGATTTGCTGCCAGTTCCAAAACCGACTCGGGTAACAACCACTCCGATGGAATCAGCGGCTCTGCGAACAGTGATCCAGGAAAGTCCATTGTGTACTGCGTCCTCTTTCAGCTGTTTCACGGGCTGGCGCCCGTCGGCCAGATAGTTCGTCAACCATTCTGCTGCTTCCGCCCGCCGGTCGATGTTGGCTCCTGACCCTGTCGCCGTGTCCCCGGCGATCACCGACCAGGCGCTCACATACGCGCTCTGCTGCGGCAGATAGAGCAGCTTTCCCGCCTGCAGCAGCTTCGCCTTGTGCCCAGTCCCGGCGATTATCTCCTCCTCGTCCATCTCGAAATAGGCTGTCGGCGGGGCCTTCCCCAGGTTGTATTTGATCGGGATCAGCACCCGCTGGTCGCTGTCGTGAGGGTTGCTGCCAAAGATGAGGACTGCCCGCGCCGCCCCGGGCAGCCCCCCACCGGAACCCCCCACCGCACGAAGAGGGTGCCCGGATCTACTCGTGTTCTTGACCGTATGGTGGATCAACAGTGCCGCCGCGTTGTGCTTCGCGAGAATCTTCGACAGCGGCGACAGCACCCTCCGTGTCTCCTGGTCGTTGTAGATCGAGACCCGCAAATGGGCCGCGATCGGATCCAGGATCACCAGGGAGGCCCCTGTATCGCCCAACAGCTTGTCCAGCTTGTCCAGGTCGCCAGGCAGGATCGGCGTCCAGAAGTAAATCTTGGTCAGATCGCAGCCAGCAGCCTCCAACCGAGGCCGCACCACCTGCGGCAGCGGATCCTCCATGTTGCTGAAGATCACGACGCCGCCTGCCTTGGTCACCTCAGCGGTGATGAAGGCGCTCAGCAGCGACTTTCCTTCGCCGGGACGACCGGCGATCAGTGTTGGCATTCCGATCGGGACCCCACCCCAGAGGAACGTGACCTCCTGGGCTTTGATCTTGTCCGACCTGATCGGCTCTTCCACTTCCACCTCCTTCTTCGGGTGACGCTACCCAAAGAGCGAATTTGTGTGTACACTATAGCATAAGGGCGGAGGCCCTGGCAAGAAAAAAACCCCGCAAAATGCGAACTTTTGGAGGCCCGAGTGAGGCGCGCGCGAGTCGACCTCAGAGTACGACAGGAAGAGAAAGACGACTGGCAGCGAGCAGCAGGCAAGAAAGGACTCAGTGTCTCGGAGCTGGTGAGACAAGAGATGCGCCCGCACACGAGCAGGAACACAAAAGCCCTGCTCAAGGCGTTGGAAGAGTGAACAGAGCCGGTGCTACAGTCGCGCTGTTGCGCCGCGGACCTTGGGGACGGGGTCAAAGAAACACCCACCTCCCCTGAAACCAAGGTCCATCCCCGTGCAGATCGGCGGCGGGAGTGACGCCCCGCCGCTCGGGGATTCGATATCTTACGGATGTGGCCGGATCGCCTATCAAGCGCGCCCGCAGAGAGGCAGCGCAAGCGGCGGGAGAAACCACGCAACCAAAGGAAACACAGGAATTCATCCGCGTGCGCGGAAAAGCAACCAAGAAGTATCGCGTGGAAGTGGACGCGATCACGGGTGAAGAGGTGAAACGCGTTGCGGAGGAAGATGGACGGCACAACAACAGAGGCAGTTCGGCCGAGCGGATGCGCGAACTGACCAAAATCCGGATGGAGAAGATCAAGAATGGTGAGCTGAAGTCCGGACCGCCGCGCAGGCCGACCCGAGAAGAGGCTGTTAACAGAGCGCTGGAACGGCTGGAGCCGGTAGCGCTGAAAGTGCTCGAAAAACAGCTCAAAGACGAGAATCTCGACCCTTCCGACCGGCGTGCGGCGGCGATCAAGATCATCGAATACCGGCGTGGCAAGCCGACCCAGGCGTTGAAGGTCGATTCGCAGCAGGTTTCGACGATTCGCTTCGAAACGGCCGCCTGGATCCCCGGGATGGAAAACGCATCCTCGGCCTCGCTCGAAACAGGAGAGATTCTGGAGCTGGAAGCGGGCGAAGAGCCGGACGACGATGCCAGCGAGGAATGAAAACGGCATCCTCACCGTCACCGAGGAGTATCCGCCGTCGATTAAGCAGCTGGCTTTCTGGCGAGCTTGCGCAGATCCAAAAGCAGAAGAAATCCTCTTCGACGGAGCGATCCGTTCGGGCAAAACACAAGCCGCCTGCCGCCTGATCGCGGCCTGGGCCTGGAATTTCGGCGGGCCTAACTGGAAGTTCTGCGTGATGCGGAAGACGTATCGCGAGCTGGCCGACTCGACACAGGCCGCATTCCTGAAAGGCGACGGGAAAATGCCTCCCGCCTGCCCTCCGGAGCTGGTTCAGCGCTATTACGCGAAGGACGAGACGGTAATCCTCAAAAACGGGGCGCAGATCCTGTTCCGATCGGCCGAAAACGCGTTTGACGCCGAAGACAAGATCCGAAACGTGACTTTGGCCGGGTTTTTCATTGATCAGGTCGAGGAATTGGACACAGGTGACTACTTCGCGCTCTATGAAACGCTGCTATCCCGTCTTAGTGATCCCAGAGGCCCGCAGAAGGCCCTGCTTGTCGCCAACCCAGGTCCAGAAGACCATTGGGTGTACAAACGCTTCGTGGATGAAAAAACAAAGGAGCCACAGACCCGCCGAGTGAGCGTAACGCTAATGGACAACGCCAGGAACCTGGGTGCGAGCTATGTGAGCCGAATGCTGCGCCGCAAGGACTCAAATCCAATGTTTTACAGGCGTTTTGTACTCGGTGAGTGGGGTGCTTTCGGTGGAAAACGGTTCGCATGCTGGGATCCACGCCGACATGTGGTAGTTCCCTTCCATGTGCCATCCAGTTGGGAGATTGTGCAGGGAATCGACTATGGATGGGCACATCCAACCGCATCTATCTGGTGTGCAGTCGATTTCGACGGTCGTTGGTGGGTTGTGGCCGAGCACTACCAGAATGAGCGCCCAGTCTCGTATCACGTGCAGAAAATCAAGGAAATCGAGCATTCGACAGGCATAGCGCCGTCCAGTCGCTGGTTGGACCCGGCTTGTTGGGCGCGCAGGTCGGAATATCAGTCGACAGCAATGGAGTTTGCGGAGTACGGAATCGACTGTGGTAGGGCGCAAAATGACCGTATTTCAGGCTGGAACCGGATCGATGAGATGTTGGCCGACGAGCTGAAAGACGGCGAGCCGCGACTGAAGATTTTCAATGTGTGTACGAACTTGCTGGAGGAGCTGCCTTCTCTGAAGATCAAGGAAGGCACCGACGATGTGGAGAAGGAACACGACGACGCCTCCGACGCGCTTCGTTACGCGATCATGTCTCGGATGCCAGCCCCGGTCCGGGAAGAGGAAGAGGAAGAGCTGACGGTCCGTGAACAGATGGAAAAACGGCTGTTGGATAAGGCACGGGGCGAAAAAGTGACTCTGCGTCTGTCCTGACGAAGGTCTACACTCACGGCGATGGCCGAGTTTCGGCTGACGCACACGCCTTCGATCAGCCCCACACAGTGCTTCTTTTGTGAGGAGTTCGTCGGGCCTTTTATCGACTCACATGTAGATTTGCCGGGATTCGGGCGTGTGTACATCTGTGCGCCGCGAGAGGACAAGCCAGGCTGCCTGGGGCAGATGGCGATTCTGGCCGGATATGTCGAGGAGGCGATTCCGCTGCGCTTGCAGGAGCTGGTGCAGGACCTGCAGATCGAGATCCAGGAGTTGAAGCTGGAAAACGACGATTTGAAGCAGCTAGAGCAGCTGGTCGCGATCACCAGAAAGCGCGCCGAGCGTGTGTACACAGGTGAGGGTATGGATCTGAACTTCAGCGAAGAGAGGCCGGTGATCAAGCGTGGCAGCCGTCAACCCAGGGCCTAATCCCGGCGCGGGATACGGCGCCTACCAGAACCTGCGTCTCGGCGCGCAGCGGATGCGCGGCGGCTCACCGTTCGGCGGTGGCAACTACCAGTACCCGCAGGTACCTGCTTCGGGCATCGCGCCGGTTTCGCCACAGATCAGATCTCCGATGGCGACAAATCCGACGACCGCTTGGAGCAACATCGCGCAGGCTTTCGGGAGAGCCAGAACGCAAGGCATGCAGGGGCCACAGGGCGAAGATTCGAGCCTTCCGGCGATGGATCCAACCGGAGCTGGCGGCGCGGTTATGGCTTATGGCGCCGGTCCCAACGGAACGAACGTCTACTACGGCACCCAGCAAGCACGTGATCTGGCGCTCGCCGGACTGCAACGGGTGAGATCAGGCTTTGGTCCTAACTCCGCTCGCTTTAAGCAGGCGATGGCGGCAGCTCTCGGCGTTTTTGGTCCGGGCTACGGCTCCGCGGACCTGGTCAACCTGATGACGCCACAGTCGGGATTCGTACGGCCGACCTCTGTACCGGGGCAGCCAGGCGGATACGGACCGTAGGCCATGCCCTACGGGCTGAGCAAGAAGATCGGCGGGGACACAGCTGCGAACGACGCCAAGATGGAGGACTGCATCAAGGCGGTGATGGCCAAGGGGACACCGAAGCTGAACGCAATCCTGATCTGCAAAGCCTCCATCCAGAAGAAAGGACAGTGATGCCGAGAATCGCGGACAAGCCAGAAGAGAAGGCAGCCGAAGAGACGAAGGAAGAGACGAGCGCCAAGCCGTCCGGGAAGATCAAGGGCGGCGACCTGCCCGAGGAACTCGGCAACGACTACTACACCTACGCCGAAGCCGGGACCGTGCAGGCGAAGTTCGTTCCCGACGAGGACGTCTACATCGTCGTCACCGGCCAGAACGAGGAAGGCCAGTACGAGGGCGAGTACGTCGACGCGGAAGAGTTCAGCGCCAAGTATGTCCCTGTCTCTCCGAACAAGACGATCTAACTGGCTTGGATCAGCCTGACCGCGGTCGTAACCGTTCTCATCTTGGGAGCGGTGATCCATGCGCTGCTACGCACGCTGCGAGCGCGTGATCGCGAGAGCCAAAGGCGAGAGGCCGAGCTGCTCAACAGGCTGATGTTCCTGGCGGGACGGCCATGGGCAGAGCCGCCCCGCCAGGACGAACCGAGCTTCGAGCTTCCGGCGGAAGAGGTCGTCTGGCCTGACGCGGTGATCCTGGAGAACGACTGATGTCGATCCTTCCCTACCGCGCGGCACCATCGAACGGAACAGGTCCAGCAGCCGACCCGGACCTGCAGAAAATCCGGGATCTGCGCGAGGACTACGCCAGGGACCGGCGCCGCTACGAGCCGACCTGGCACATTTGCCAGAGCTTCATGGCCGGACGGCAGTGGGTGGGCTGGAACCCCCGTACACGGCGGATCGTCGATCTGCCCAACCCCGGCGACAGGGAACGGCACAC
>Ga0126381_100007589_pt1 | contig 12085 bp, 6 predicted proteins | sample PanSoiMetPlot_28_FD_96465 | JGI IMG/M metagenome (GOLD analysis project Ga0126381, IMG submission 96465) | Tropical forest soil microbial communities from Panama - MetaG Plot_28 | ecosystem: Environmental > Terrestrial > Soil > Tropical forest > Bulk soil | place: Panama | collected 2016-02-17
AGATAATCCTGGTAGAGGGTGACGAATCCGTCCGCATCGAAGGTGATGTCCGCCTGGTAGCCGTGGGAGCGGTAGCGGATCACCCGGTTCCCCAGCGGCTCGTACCGTTGCCAGGCTGGCTCTGCGGTCAGTTCCGGAACGCGCACGTAGCGCATGGTGTACTCCCGCGCTGTCGCGCCGTCGGTAAGGAGCCCGTCGCGGGCGACGGGCAGCGAGTTGAAGAACGCCGAATGATGCAGGTCGAAAAAGTCCGCGTCGCCGAGCTCAACCCGGATGCGAGAGCCGCCGTCCATCGTGAGTTCCAAAACATCTGCATCTAGCTTCCAGCGCAGCTCGTATGCGATGCCGATCTGCGTCCCATAGGCACGATCCAGGCTCTCCACGCGCACGATCTCCATCCGTGGCTCGTCGAGCCCGCGCCACAGGAGGGTCCGTATCGCCATGATCAACTCCGCAGGGTCGTCCCGCCCGGCAGCCGTTTGATGTCGGCGGCCGGGGTGCCTGGACTTTGCAGCCTACGCGCTGGCTTTCCCGCCAGCTAAAAAGACATCCATATGTGGTAAATGCGCTGTATGCGATATCTCATCTCCCGGCGGTGGTCGATGCTCCAGGACTTCGATATCACCGCTGAGTCTGGCGACCTGTGCTACCACGTCCGCGGCAACTTTGGCTTTACGCAGGCCCTGACCGTCACCGAGCCGACCGGTCAGCGAACGGCGCAGATCACCAGGACGCCGTTCACTACGCGGCATCAGGTGATCATCGACGGGCAGCAGGTCGCGGAGGTGCGGCATCAGTTCCTCGGCTGGAACAACTGCACAGTCGACGCGACGTCCGGGCAGTTCGTCGCCCAGGGAAACTTCCTGGGCTGGGAGTACACCATCAGCAAGGAAGAGCGAGTTGTCGCCACGCTGTCGAAGCAGGGCATCCTGCCCTCCACCTTCGAGGTTGACACGGCGGACGGGGAGGACGATCTGTTCCTGCTATGCCTGGTACTCGCGATCGAACAGATCCATCGGGAGCGCAAACGGCGCTAAGCGGCGTCCTGGTATCCGCCTTCCCGCGCGCGGGTCCGCCATTACGTCGCGCGTTTCCGCGGAAACGCGGTAGTCCCCGCGCCGGCCGCATCAACAGGTACTAGCCCGCCGCTTAATGAGCCAGGTCAGCCTCCGCGGTCGAATTCTCAGGGGTTACTACAGGCACGCTGCCGGTCGTACGGGGAAATAGCCCCGCCGAGTGCTTGCCGCAACCCTCATGTGGAGTGGCTGGCATTTCAAGTTTGTTTGGGCCGTGTGCCCCTCAACTGCCCCGGGGGTGCAACTGGGATGCAACTGGGATGCCCCGCCTCGCTGTCAGCATGGCCTGTGAAGCATGAAGAGCAAGCCCTCATCATTACCCTCAGCCCGAAGGAGGAGTCAGGGCGGCTCGCCGGAATCAATGCCGACAGGCAAAGAAGACCTCTACAACCTGGAGTTCACGTGCGTATGAAATCTGTCCTTCTCGGTTTCGCATCTACATGTGCCATCGTCCTGAGCACAGTCGCGGTCTCCCTCCCCGCAAGCGCAGCACCGATAACGTCATCCACCGTTTCCATCAGTGCCCCCACCACGCATGTTGTCCCCTTCTCCTCCACGGGCAGCCTCCTCTGCACCTCCAACGGCGTTATCTGCCTCCAGCGCGTCACGTCCGTGTCGAATGGCTCGGCGTACGTCGAAGTATGGGCAGACACCATCACCTGGACAGGGTGGCTGGCGATGTACGGTCCCGACGGCCTTATCTCCAATTATCCAGCCAACGGCGTCCACACTTTCGAAAGGGGCGGCCCGGGCCGTCTATGGGACCTCCCGGTGGGAAACGGTTACAAGGTCATTGCATGGCAAAACCAGGGCTCCCCAGTCGCGATAGCCCAGATTAACTTCGCCGTCAACAACGGTTAGCCCCTCAGCCTGCAGGCTGCTACTCCAGTGGTCCGCACCTGGGGCGAGAGTGAATCATGGCAGGAGATTCCCGGCAGATTCCCATGAAACTGCCGGGAATCACTCTTTCTGGCTACCGCGCGGGCTCATCCCGGCTTGGGCGCCTTCGCAGCCCCGCGCTCGCCGCGCACTTTTGGACTACACGTTGAATAGGCAGATCCTGTGACCAGCAGCGACGCAAAGGCTACGGCCATCTGTTGTCAGGGCAGCCGCCGCTGGCTGTCCGAGTAGGTCTATTACCAGCGATCCGCCCGCAGACGTGTCCCATATCCGTACCGTTTCGTCCGTGCTTCCTGAGACGATGACGTCGCGGTCACCGATACGCCCGATCGCCACCGCATGCACCACGCCGGTATGACCGGTCAGGGGCTCGCCGCGGGGCTGGCCGGTGACGGCATCCCACACCAGGATGGTCTTATCGTGACTAGCCGAGACGATGACGTCACGGTCACCGATCCGCCCGATCGCCACCGCCGCCACCTCACCGGTATGGCCGGTCAGGGGCCCGCCGCGGGGCTGGCCCGTGGCGGCATCCCATACCCGCACCGTATGAATGGCACCGTCAGAGGTGCTCCCGGCGATGATGGCGTCGCGTTTACCGATCCGTCCGATCGCCACCGCCGTTACCGCGCCGTCGGGGCTGGTGAGGGGTTTGCCGCGTGGCCGACCGGTTGCGGCGTCCCACACCCGCACCGTGCAGTCCGCGCCGCCGGAGATGATGACGTCGCGGCGACCGATCCGCCCGATCGCCACTGCCTGTGACCATTCGGTGTGGCCAGTGAGCGGTTCGCCACGGAGTTGGCCGGTTGCGGCGTCGCACACCCACACCGCATTGTCGTAGGTTTCGTGGTCGCCGCCGCCGAAGACGATGACGTCACTGCCCCCGATCCGCCCGATCGCCATTGGCGAGCTCATTTCGGTGTGGACGGTCGTCGGCGCGGCGCGGGGCTGGCCGGTGCCGGCGTCCCACGTGCGCACCGTGCCGTCCGCGCTGGCCGAGACGATGACGTCACTGCCCCCGGTCCGCCTGACCATCACCGCATACACAAAGTTTGTGTGGCCGCTTAGCGGCTCGCCGGGGATCCGTGCGGGGGTGGTGTCCCACACCCGCACCGTGCCGTCCGCGCCGCCGGAGACGATGACGTCACGGTCGCCGATCCGCCCGATCGCCACCGCCGCCACCACGCCGGTATGGCCGGTCAGGGGCTCGCCCCGGAGCTGGCCGGTGACGGCATCCCACACCCGCACCGTGCCGTCCGCGCCGCCGGAGACGATGATGTCACGGTCGCCGATCCGCCCGATCTCCACCGCCGCCACCACGCCAGTGTGGCCGGTCAGTCCGCCGCGCGGCTGGCCGGTGACCGCATCCCACACCCGGATGGTTTCGCTCTGACCGACGGAGACGATGACGTCGCGGTCACCAGCCCGCCCTATCGCCACCGCCCCGCCCACCCACACCGCGCCCTCGCTGGCGTGGCCGGTCAGGAGCTCGCCCCGGGCCTGGCCGGTGACGGCATCCCACACCCGGATGGTCTCGCCGAGACCGACCGCGACGATGGCGTCGCGGTCACCGATCCGCCCGATCGCCACCCCGAACACCGCGCCGGTGTGGCCGGTCAGGGGCTCGCCCCGAGGCTGACCGGTGGCAGCGTCCCACATCCGCACCGTGCCGTCCGCGCTGGCGGAGATGACGACGTCGCGGTCACCGATCCGCCCGATCGCCACCGCATGCACCACGCCGGTATGGCCGGTCAGGGGCTCGCCCCGGAGCTGGCCGGTGACGGCGTCCCATACCCGCACCGTGCGGTCCCAGCTGGCGGAGATGACGACGTCGCAGTCACCGGCCCGACCGAACGTCACCCCGGACACCGCGCTGGTGTGGCCGGTGAGGGGCCTGCCACGGGGCTGGCCGGTGGCCGCATCCCATACCCGCACCGTGTTGTCTCCGTCGTCTTTGAACATGTCGCTGCTCCCGGAGATGATGACGTCGCGGTCACCGATACGCCCGATCGCCACCGCCGTCACCGCGCCGTCGTGACCGGTGATCTCCATGTGCGGGTTCCCGAGGGAGTGCGCCCACAGTGGCGTGAACGGCTGAGTGCGCGCGGCGGCGAAACGACGCCGCAGGTCCTGCAGCCCGAAATGCGCGGCGGTCAGGGCCAGCAGGCGGGCGCGGCGTGGCGGGGGCAGCGGGCTGGCGCGGACCGCGGCCTGGCGCACGATGACCGCGACGGGGTCGGCCGCGGTGCCGGGGTCACGGCTCAGCAGGGCCGGCAGCCGGGCCAGGTCAGCGTGCATGAGGTAGTCAGGATCATCGAGCAGGCCAAGTAGCTGCCTGGCGCCGCAGGCATGATCGGAGGCATACGCCAGGGCGTAGCCGCTGGCCGTGGCCCAGGACGCTCCGGGAGCCGGGCGCAGCACAGCCAGCAGCGCCCGTTCGTCGCTGAGCTGGTGACGGGGGGCTAGCAGCTCGTCGGCCAGCGCCTGGTGGAACAGCTGGGTCACCGGCCCGCGGTCATCAGGGACAGCCTGCAGCAGATAGTCGGCGGCGGTACCGCCGCGGAGCTCGTCCAGATCCGGCGTGCTGACCGGGTAGCCCAGCGCGCCGGTGAAGGCGGCCCAGACGCGATCATCGACACCGCCACCGCGGGCGTAAGCCAACGCGGTCAGCAGGGCACGCGTCCGGGACTGCTGAGGCCCGGGTAGCTGCTCCAGGTACCTGGCCAAGGCCTCGTTCACGCCGGTAGGAATGCGGGCCGGATCAAATCCTGACGCCGCCGGGTCGGCTGGCTGGTCCGCGCCGGACAGCTGCACGGCTGCCAACGCCGCGACCAGGTAGTTGCGGTCGGCGCGGGCGGCGATCACGCCGGCCAGCCGGTCACACAGCGCGGAGTCCGCGCGGTAGGTGATCCAGGCTGCGCCCGCCGGGCCCGGGTGCGCGGCCTGGTGCTGGGTGAGCACGGCGCCGGCGAACTGGCGCAGCCCTTCGGCGTCGAAGTACCGGTCGGTGTCCAGATCCACCAAAGCCGCGCTGTCAGCGGAGCTGATGCCAAGCGCGGGCAGCAGCCCGCCAGGGTAATAGCGGTTCCCAGCGGAAAGCGGACGGGTGGCCACCGCTACCCGCGCCCGCGGCACGGCGGCCAGTTCGGTGAGCGTTGCGGTGATTTCCCGCCGGTCCGGGCCGCTGGCCGCCTCGTCCAGCGCATCGACCGCGATCATCACCCGTTCAGCCCCCGGCTGGTCCGCTAGTGCCTGCAGCAGCTCATCGCGTGTCGCGGAATGCTCGACGCCGGTCAGGTCGGCCACAGCGGCCAGCAGGTCATCGTGAGTTGCGCCGCGGGCGTGGAAAGCTAGCCCGGGTCCGGTCCGGGCTGCTTCCAGATTCAGCACGGCCCGGGCGAGCACCGCGGACTTCCCGGCGCCGGGCTGGCCGGTGACCACCAGCGGACGGCCCTGGTGATCCGGATCGGTCAGCCACCCGCCGACGGCGGTCAGCGCCGCTGCCCGGCCGCGGAACAAGTCCCCGCCCCGGGCAAGGCCACGCTGACCACGGGATCGGCGGGTGAAATGGCTGCGGGCATCGGTTCCGGCCATCAGCCACGGGAACGGGAGCCCGGGACATCGCTCGCCGATCACCGTCACTGGCACGAACCGGTCGAACCTGCCCGCCTGCGACCCGTGTGTCAGCAGTCCGACCAGCGCCCCGGTGTGCGGGTCGGCCACCGGCCCACCGCTGTGCCCCCGCAGCGTCCCCGCATCCGCGGCCCAGTCCAGCTGCACGGTCCCGTCAGCGACCGGGCCGCTCGTATGAAAGTCCCGCCACACCCCACGCAGCGCCTTTTCTGCCTGCGGAAACCCGAAGACGCTTACCCGCTCCGGTAGCCGCCGGGCCGGCCACAACGGCACCGCGGCCGGCAGCCAGCCCGGCGGCTCCCAATCCGGGGCCAGGTCGAGCATCGCAACATCCATCGAGGCCGCGGCCGCGTCCAGCACGGCCTGGCGAGCCGGTACTCGCGCCCCAGCGCCGCCCGCAGAGGTGAACGGGAACTCCACCTCGATCACGGCAGGCGGCACGCCCGCGCTGGCCGCACCGCGGCGCAGTACATGTCCCGCGGTCAGCAGGCGCCACTCATCGACCAGGACCGCGGACCCCGCCCGCCGCCCGGCCACGAACACCGCTGCGGTCGCCGCGGCCACAGCGGCCAGGCCGCTACTGCGGCGACTGCCCGTCATCACCGCTCGATGCTTGTCCGTCATCTTTGCGATGCCAGCTTAAGGTCACCTTGATCGTGCCCTCCGCCTGGTTCTTGGGACTAGAGTCCTCGCCCTCTCCGTCATCCGCACTGATGGGGCACCCTGCCCGCCAGAACAGCTCATAATCGGCATATCTGCGCGCTTCAGCGTCCGAACGCCCAGCTCACCATCAGCGGGAACTCGGCTTGCCAGAATGGGTCGCCGTGACCCCCGGCCCGCTCGGTCATCATGACGTCGGCGCCGGCAGCGCGCAGTGCGTCCGCCCAGCGGGTCGCGTTCTCGAGGAAGAACGGCTCCTGTGTGCCGGCCACTAGATAGGCGCGCGGAAGCGGGCTGGGAATCACGGAAGGCGGCCGGTACCCGGCACCTGGCGAAGCGGAGAAGACCGTTCCGTAGATGTCCGGGTGCCGAAGCCCCATGGCGAGTGAGAGCTCTGCGCTCGCCGATACGCCGCACACTGCGGTGCGTTCGGCGGGCGTCACGATGCCGAACCTCGACCGGACCCATTGGCGGACGTCTTCGACGAAGAAGCTCTCGTGGGCCGCGAACCGTGCCTTGTCGAACGAAGGCGAGTACTCCTTGATACGCACCATCTCGTCCTCGTCGTCCGTCCGGTAGGCACCCACGATCATCGTCGACGGTACGTCGGCCGCCTCAAGATACCCACCCCACTGCGAGATCAGCTGCCCGTCACCGGCAAACACGACGGCCTCCGGCCGGTTCGGCGGCACGTACACCGTGACCTGCCGGCCGCCGTCGTACTCGAACGTCTCGGTCACAAGCTCACCCGCTATCGGATCAACCCGAACGGGTTCCGGCACCGGCCCGGCACCGCCTGGGGCGGCGGCTGTTTGGTCGTCCATTCGCTGCACCTCGATCTATTGAAAGCGCGTAATTGTCAAGTCGCCGTGTCGGCGGTCGATCGTCGCCACGCGTAGACATCGCGCAGAGCGCCGATCTGGGTACCGTGGTGACCCACCTCGTTGAGCGTGGCGGCAATGAAGTGCGTGGCCGTATGCGCGGGCCCCGGCGGGCCCGCCGTGAGCGGAAGGACTCCGGCGGCGTACGTGTACCCGGCGGTCGTCACTTCGAGCTGGTCGTCGTCGGCCCGCTCGATCGCCCCGCAGAGTCTGTGCCAGCCCTCGCGCAACGCGGCGACGGCCTCGGCGGCGCTGGTGAAGACCCGGTGATGGGTTAGGTACGGGGACGTCCAGCCGCTGGCCATGGTGCGCGTCCCGCCCAGGAAGTCGATGTCGCACAGGCGGCCCGGCATCGACCCTATGTGCCAGTACAGCCAGGCGATGGTGGTCACCGGGACCGGGGCCGGCTCGGGGATCTCGAAGTCGGCCACCCATTCGCCGGCCCCGAACGGGTTCGGTGTCCCGCACTGGTCCCGCCGGCGAATGCTCCAGGTCGTCGTGAACGGCTCCCAGAAGAACTCATCATCGGTCAGGCCCTCCCAGGCACGGGCAAGGGTGAAGTGCTCGATTGGATGCATCAGCTCCAGCAGCGTGTCGGCTCGTTTCCGGATCATGAGCCGGCGCGCTCCTCGGTGTACCGCTGCCCCGTCCCGCGTGCAGGTTGACGTACCCCACGCTTAAAACTGCCCTGCCTAATCATGACACGCCTCCTCGACATACCCGTCTTATCGTCCGGCGAGTTCCTCCACCACTGGCGCTAGCGTGTCCAGGTCGTCGATGAGGAATGAGCTGATGCCGAACCGCTCACGCAGGTCCGCGAACTTGCGCGTCAGGTCCTTGATGCTGCCGATGAACACGTGCGGCGAATCCAGGATCTCCTCGACACTCAGCTCGACGCCCGTCTGTGCGCGGATGCGGTCGGCGCGGCGCCGCGCCTCGGCGCGCGGGTTGGCGGTGATGACCGTCGGCCCGCCGGTGGGGTAGGTGTTGAGCTCCAGTTCTGCGAAGCGGTCGCCGGCGGCCTCGCGGATCCACGTGATCTTCTCCTCGGCTGCCGCGGCGGTGAGGCTGCGAGCCTGGACGCGGGGCGGGTCGCCGTCCAGTCGCGGCGCAAGGCCGATGATCTGGGCTTGACGTGCGGCCAGGGTCAGCAGGCGCTTGCCGCCGCCGCCGAGGAAGATCGGAGGGTGCGGTCGCTGCGCCGGCTTGGGCGCGGCGTCGTGGCCGGTGATGGTGTAGTGCTCGCCTGAGAAGGAGAACGGCCCCTCGGCGAAGCAGCCCTTGAGGACCGTGATCGCCTCGGCCAGGCGCCTGACCCGGATACCGGCCGGCTCGAAGGGAATGCCGATGGCGTCGTGCTCGGGCTTGTTCCAGCCGGCACCCAGGCCGATCTCCAGACGGCCGCCGGACAACACGTCGAGCGTAGCCAGGTCCTGCGCCAGTACAGCCGGATGGCGCAGGCAGGCATTGAGCACGAAGGTGCCTACTCGCAGCCGCTCGCTCGCCGCCGCGACCACGGCCAGCACCGGTATCGCGGCGTACTGCCCGATGAGATGGTCGGGCAGCACGAACGTGGAGCAGCCGACGGCCTCGGCCTTGCGGGCCAGGGATGTCAGTTCAGCCAAGCCGGGGTACTGGCCGACCGTGGCGAGGAATCGGAAAGGACGCATCCGTAAATCCTTCTGGCAGGGGGCTGTCAGTGCGCGGCGAGGCAGGCATCCGGTGGCTCAATGCACTCAGCCTCGCAAGCAGCGTATGACGCACGCGGCCGGAACGGATCGCCGGGAGCGGGGCCCGGTACCGGGCCCCGCTCTCCTTGTAGTGCGCGGTCACTCACGCACTGGCGGGCGAGGAAGCCTCCTGGTTACTGATCGCCTGGAAGGCGTCCTTGGCCAGCACCTGGTCCGCCTTGACGTTGCCGTACCAGGAGCTACCGCCGACGTTGGACTGGCCAGCCGCGTAGGCGAGGATCTGCGAGACCGTCAGGCTCGCCGCTCCCCCGAACGCGCCCGAGTCGTCCTCGGTCGCCGAGCAGGTCCCGGTGTCGGTGCAGATCTTCGTCAGGTCAACGCTGGCGTTGGCGAGCGCCGGGTCGTCGAGATAGGTAACCAGCGCCGTGGCCAGCATCTGCGCTTTGAGCATCGCGTTGCAGTGCGATCCGCTGCAGGTCGCGGCGTTCATGACGCTGGCGACATAGCTGGCGACCTGGGCACAGTTCGCGGTCGTGCTCAGGTCCTGGAATGGGCTGTACTGGCTGAGGAAGGTCGCCAGGTCGCACACGCCCGTGGACGAGGTGCCGCCGCCGCTGATGATCGCCTGGCCGTTCGTGTTGGACCAGAAGCCCTTCGCGAGCGGGTTGGTGTTGAAGACCTGCATCTCCTTGACCCCCACTGCGAACCCGGTCTGGCGCGTCATCAGCACCCGGACCAGTTGCGCGGTGACCGGCTGGAAGGAGACCTCGTTGAAGTTCGGGGCGGGCGCGCCCGGGCTGAACAGCTGCCCCGGAGCATCGACCCAGGCCGATCCGTTGTAGTACTGGACGGTGTAGGCAGACGGCTCCCGGTAGGTGTTACCCGCGAACCCGAACTGCTTGTTGCTGTAGAAGTACAGCTTCACGTTGTTGAAGGTGGCCGGCGCTCCCAGGTCGATCTGGAGCCAGTCCTGGGCGTTGGGTGATCCCAGGTCCCCCCAGATCGGGTTGGTGCCGACGAAGGAGCCGAAGAAGACCGGAAGACCGCTAATGGTGAACCCGTCCACGGCGTTCGCCGGGCTGGTTGCCTGCGAGGCCGGGGTCGTGGTGGTGAAGGACGCGGTGGCGGTCTTGCCCGCCGCGAGGTTGACACCGGTGCCCGCCGCGTCAGACGCGGGGGTCAGGTTCACGCCGGCCTTGCCGAAGCTGTCGACGATCCGCGCGTTCCCAGAGAGGTTCACCTGGTCGGCGGCCAGCAGCGGCACGGTGGCCTGGTAGAGCAGTTGCGCGTCGCCGCCGTCCGGGAAGCTGACCTGCCCGGTGGCCGAGTCATAGACCACGTGCTCCAGGTCGCTGACCGTGAAGGCGCGCGTGCCGTTCACGTAGAGCGAGTAGCCCATCGGCGCGGCCGGGTAGTACTGCGTCCCGCCCGGCTTTTGCCAGACGATGGTCAGGTTGGCGCCGTGGTAACTCATGTTGTCCACCGCGAAGTGGTCGAGCCCCATGTCGATCGGCCACAGCTCTACCTGGTCATCGATGCGCGGCTGGAGGCCGGCCACGTCCTGGTACATCATCCAGTTGAACGAGCCGAGCACGTCGTGGTGGATGCTCGACCGGCCCAGGGTCTGGGTGGTCGGGTTCCAGTTGAAGTAGAACTCGTTGTTGTCGGGGAGCGTGTTGTTGCCGCCGATGTCCTCGTTCCACGCCTGCCACTCGATCATCTGCCAGTACATGTCCGGGGTGATGTACTGCGACGGGTAGTAGCGCAGCGCGGTGGAGAACAGCCGTGCCTGCAGCGTCTCGTTGATGTTGGAGAAGTTGTTAGACGAGCCGCCGGCCAGCGGGGAGCAGGTTGACCCGCAGGCGTTTTCCGCCGCCTTGTCCGCCTGATCGGCGGTGTACACCGGGAAGAGCGGGAACTCGCCCGGGGTTCCGTAGTAGCGCAGCGCCTGGGTGTACTGGCTGGTGTCGGGGGCGACCCGGTCGATGAACGGGGTGAAGTTCTGCTGATCCTTCCAGCAGACCAGGTTGCCAGTCGCCAGGTCCTTCTGCAGGAAGACGTCGCCGGGGCAGGTGATCGTCGGCTTCGGCGGGGCCGGCACGATCGTCGCGTCGTGGCCGCTGCCCGAAGAGTCGGTCGCGGTCGCGCCTGATGCCTCGTCGAACGCGTAGTGCGCGACATCGCCGGCGCCGGCCTGCCCGCCGGCCAGGGTGGCGACCTCAGCGGGCGACAGCGCCCGGCTGTAGATGTTGAAGTCGTCGACGGTCGCGTTCAGGTTGGGGTCGCCGAACTGCGACTTGCCGATCCAGTTGTTGGTCGTGTTGCCGAGGCTGGAGGGGCTCAACGTCATATTGGCGTTGGTGGCGACGGCGTTCCCGTTGATGTAGAGGGTGCCGGTGGTCCCCTGCAGGGTGACCGCCAGGTGCGTCCACGTGTTCAGCGGAAGCGTGCCGGGCCCGCTTGGGGCGTTGAGCTGCTGCTCGGCGCCGCTTCCCCCGGTGGTGATCGCGAAGCGGACCGGGCCGCCGCCGGCGCTGACCGTCAGGAACATGTAGACACCGGTGCCGGTGCCGAAGTCGAACACCCGCGACCAGGCGGTGTCCGCCCGCGGGTTGACCCAGGCCGAGATCGTGAAGTCGTGCAGGCCGCTGACGATGCCGGCCGGCAGGCTGACGTACTCGTTGGTGCCGCACAGGCTGACCGCGTTGCCGATTTCGCCGGGTACCCGCGCTCCGGTGTCGGTGCAGGACGGCCCGCCGCCGGCGGGGCTGTTGGTCACCGGGCCGTTTGCCCACAGGTTGGTCAGTATCGCGGTCTGGATGCTGTCGGCGATGCCGTTCATCTCGTCGGCCTTGGCCGTGTTGCCAAGCAGCGTGTACTCGGCCGCGGCCGTCCTCGCCTCCGAGTACCAGTACGAGGTCTCGGTGCGGTCCTGTGGCACGGTGCCGTAGTAGCCGAAGGCCACCGAGTCGGCGTCGTTGCCTGGCAGGGTGCCTGAGGAGTACTCGATCAGGTTGTCGTGGTTGGTGTCGAACTTGGCGAGCGTCCCCTTCAGGTCGCACTCCGCGTAGTGGGCGAGTTGCGCGACGATCGACTTCGGCCCGCCGTGGATCAGGTACGCCTGCCAGGCCTGCTCGCCGGTCCACTGCTCATAGGTGTTGTTCCAGTTCCCGGTGTTGCCGGGCTGGTCATGGAAGGACTGGCACCCCGATTCCTCTCCCTGCGACAGGATCGGGCCGTAGGA
>Ga0126381_100007590_pt1 | contig 12085 bp, 9 predicted proteins | sample PanSoiMetPlot_28_FD_96465 | JGI IMG/M metagenome (GOLD analysis project Ga0126381, IMG submission 96465) | Tropical forest soil microbial communities from Panama - MetaG Plot_28 | ecosystem: Environmental > Terrestrial > Soil > Tropical forest > Bulk soil | place: Panama | collected 2016-02-17
CGCCGCACCACATGTTGCCCAGGCTTCACAGCCCGGTCCAGTTGAACCGTATCGCCCTGGAGCCCAGTCCGGCGATCCTCTTGGCGAATGGTATGTTCGACCATGACCACGGCATCTGCGCCATCCGGAAGAGGCGCGCCGGTCATAATCTGCACGCACGTGCCAGCCAGCACCGGAATCGACGGCGCATCTCCCGCTTTAATCTCGCCGAGACATCGCAATCTCGCACCGAGCCGCGTATCGGCAGCCTGTACCGCATATCCGTCGCGGATCGAGCGGTCAAACGGCGGATACTCGCGATCGCTAACGATTTCCCGCGCCAACACCCGGCCAGCGGCCTCCCGCAACGGAACCATTTCCGTCTCCGCGACGCGACCCATCGCCCGCACCCGCGCGATTACCTTCTCCCGTGCTTCTAGATAGCTAATCATCGACAACAGCTTAACGGAAAAGCGACGCCAGGAGAAAAACGTCACCCTTGGCTTTGCAGGACAGCGGCGGTCACTGGCAAGCGAGGATAGACTCTGCAACTCTGCAGGATTCGACCGAAACTCAACTCTTCTTGCGCGCCAAATGAAACATCATCGGAGTGTCCTTCCCATTCTCGCGCCACGTCCACGTTTCCGTGATGTGGTCCTCGTCCTCAAATCGGATGTTCAACCGGTGCTGATGGCCAACCGCGAGCGAACGCAGGTTCCCGGCTCCCTCAAAAGCAAACGTAAGCTCTGCCACGTCGTCCGTTTTCGGGACCGCACGCATCCTCGGCTGATTGTTCGTCGGACAAAAATGCAACAGGGCAATCGCGTCTCCATCAACATGGTAAAAGGTGACCATCTCCTCCATGCCGCCGGCCGCCAGCGTTTCCATCACCGTGGTATTCGATACCATCACTTTAAAAGTCGACTTCGCGTCCATCCCATGCGAATCTTTCCCGAACCACTCCCCCGCCAGCCCTTGCATCTTCTTGAACGCCGCATCCGAGTGGCCCGCCCCAGCCTCCCCGCGGGCAGTCACGATCAGTCCAAGCAGCAATACCACGATTCCGGTTTTTCGGCTCATTTTCCGGCTCTCCAATCAGGCGCAGTCTAACCTTCGCAGGGCCAGGCTGCATATTAGGTCCTTCTGTCGTTGGACTCTTTAGTTTCCTGAAGGTTTTCATCAAATTCCGCGTTTTAGTTCCGCTTGAGCCGCCGTAGCCGACCAAGTTTCCTGCCTGAGCGCGCCACCTGCCACTCCCAAATTCCTAAACTATTACTTGAGATCTTCGAGGCGGGGCTCCGCTTCTTTCTCGACGAACTGACCGAGTGAGGACTTACAACTCACGACTGCCTTGCTATACTTTCTTCATGAAGGCTCACGTGTGGGTCATGCCCAAGGGCACCGTTCTCGATCCGCAAGGTCAAACTATTCAGCACGCCCTCTCCGGGCTCGGCTACGCCGCCATCACCGACGTTCGCCAGGGCAAATTCTTCGTTCTCAACTTCGATGGCTGGTCGCGCGAAGAAGCGCAACGCCAGCTGGAAAAAATCTCCAAGGAAGTCCTCACCAACCCGGTCATCGAGGAATACCGCTTCGAGATCGTGGACTAGTTCCTCATGGCCATCTCCACGCGGCGGGACAGCCATTTGAACAGCGGGAGCCCTGCTCTGGCTTTTCCGACCTACGACACACGCGCGGCTCAAAAAGCGGCAGCCAGGCCGCCGCACTACAAAAACCCGCGAAAACGATAGTTTCCGATCGGGATTTGTACTTGCAACCTGGGCATATGGAAGTCCTGCATTTTTCACTCGCATGCTACGCTTCTAAAAGGGCATTTTAGGAGCGTTCCCGCATGTGCGGAATCGTCGGCTATATCGGCTCCAAAAAAGTCGTTCCAGTCATCACTGAAGGGCTGCGCAAACTCGAGTATCGCGGCTACGACTCCGCCGGCATCGCTGTCGCCGATTCCACCGGCAAACTTGAAATTCGCCGCGCTTCCGGCAAGCTCCACAATCTCGCAGAAGTCATTCAGAAATCGCCCATCGACGGCACCTACGGCATTGGCCATACCCGCTGGGCCACCCACGGCCGTCCCACCGAAGAAAACGCGCACCCGCACCGCGATTGCAGCGGACAAGTTGTCGTCGTGCACAACGGCATCATCGAAAATTATCTGGAACTTAAAGAGCAGCTGCAGAGCGAAGGCCACAAATTCGTCACCGAAACCGACACCGAAATCGTTGCCCACCTCGTCGAGAAAAATCTGCAAAACGCATCGGGCGGAAAAATCCCTCTCGAAGAAGCCGTTCGCCAATCGCTCAAGCAACTACGGGGAATTTACGCATTGGTTTTTCTTTCCACTAGCGACCCGGACAAAATTGTCGCCGCGCGACTTGGTCCTCCTGCCGTCATCGGTCTTGGCCAAGGCGAATATTTCGTCGCCAGCGATATTCCCGCGCTGCTCGAGCACACTCGCAACATGTTTTTTCTCGCCGACGGCGATATCGCTGTCCTCACCAAGGGCGGTGTCCGCGTCATGGACCACGACGGCAAGCCCGTCGAGCGCAAGCCGCATTACGTCGCCTGGGATCCCATCATGGCGGAAAAGGGCGGTTACAAGCACTACATGCAGAAGGAAATTTTCGAACAGCCGCGGGCCGTTCGCGACACCTTTCTCGGCCGCATCTCGCAGGACACTGGAAAAATCTATCTTGGCGAAATGGAGGTCAGCGACCAGCAATTCCGGGAATTTAGAAACGTCCGCATGGTAGCCTGCGGTACCAGCTGGCACGCCGCGCTCGCCGGCAAATTCATGATTGAGGGCCTGGCGCGCCTTCCCGTCGAAGTGGATTACAGCAGCGAGTTCCGCTATCGCGATCCGATTCTCGACGCGAAAACGCTGACCGTTTGCATCAGCCAGTCCGGCGAAACCGCCGACACCATCGCCGCACAGCGCGAAGCGAAACAAAAGGGCGCGCCGACACTGGCGATCTGCAATGTTCTCGGCTCGATGATTACGCGGGAGGCCGCCGGATCGATCCTGACTCATGCCGGGCCGGAAATCGGCGTCGCTTCAACCAAAGCATTCACCGCGCAGCTCACCGCACTGGTCTTGCTCGCGATTCATCTCGGCGAAATTCGAGGCGCGCTAAAAAACGACGCAGCAAAAAAGCTTTTGCAGGAATTCACCACCATTCCGCACAAAATCGAAACCATTCTGGAAGCCGACCGTTCCGGCCTCTACGAAAACCTGGCGCGGCAATTTTTCCGCTGCTCCGATTTTCTCTATCTCGGCCGTGGGATTCACTATCCCATCGCGCTCGAAGGCGCCCTGAAATTAAAAGAAATTTCCTATATCCACGCGGAAGGCTATCCCGCCGGAGAAATGAAGCACGGCCCCAACGCGCTCATCGACGAAAATCTACCGGTGGTGGTGCTCGCCACGCGCGACGACTCCGATCCTTTCTCCGTCACTCTTTACGAAAAGAGTGTGTCCAATATCAAAGAGGTGAAAGCCCGCGACGGCATCGTCATTTCCGTTGTCACGCAAAATGACCACCTCGCGCGCGAAGCCTCCGACCACCTGATCGAACTCCCACCGGCTCCCGAGCTCTTGGTGCCGCTCCTTGAAATCATTCCACTGCAACTACTGGCCTACCACATTGCCGTCCGGCGCGGCTGCGACGTGGACCAACCCCGCAATCTGGCCAAATCCGTTACTGTAGAATAAGAATGTGCGCGAACCAGACGAATCCGAAGCCTGACGAACCAGTTGTTCTTGGTGGTCTTCCGGACGGCTTCCTGGACGATCTCCCGCTTGAAGACCGGGAAGCGATTTCCGCTAAGATCGCAAAGCTGGTTCGGCTGAATGAGTATGATGAGGTCTGGCCGAGCCGAGCTCGAATTCCTCGACTCGGGGGGGACCTCCACGTCCTTTAAGTGGACTCGCAGCTTTTCGAACTTGCAGAGAACGAGGAATCTGTCTCCGACGGCTGAAGAATGAATTTCAACTTCCAAATTTCAATGTCGTTTCGGGTGCTTGGAGCTTTCGTCCTAGCCGGGCTGCTCCAGACGGTAGTCGAAGCGCAGACGGCGGGGGAGGGGACGGCGGAGTTGCGGGAGGTGAAGAGCGAGGGGCAGAAGAGTTTGACAGAGGCGCAGATTGCCGGGCTGGCTGGCCTGCAGAATGGGGCGCAAGTGGGGCGGGATGATTTGCAGAAGGCGGCGGACAAATTGGTGGCTACGGGGTTGTTCGCCACGGTGAAGTACGACTTTAAGACTCGCATCGACGGACTAATGGTCACATTTCATGTAGGGGAATCCCCGCGGGTGCCGGTTTACTACGATAATTTTCCGTGGTTCGGGGATTCGGAGTTGAACGATGCGATTCGCGTGCAGCTGCCGTTTTTTGATGGAACGCTGCCAGAGGGCGGCAACGTCGTGGATGCCGCAGCGAACGCCATTCACGATCTGCTTGCTTCGCACAAACTGGATTTGCCGGTGCAGCATCAATTGGTTGGGAATCCGCTGGGCGAGGGAAACGTTCAGCAGTTTTCGGTGCAGGGGGCAGGGCTACAAATTGCCAGTTTGAGTTTCAGCGATAGGTCGCTCTCCTCCAATCCGGCCGTTCAGCAGCATCTTTCGGAAATTAGCGGCAAGCCATACTCGCGTACGACCATCGATCTTTTTTTGTCCGAGCAGATTCGGCCGGTTTATTTAAAGCAAGGATATTTGAAAGCTAAGCTGGGTCCGCCTGAAGTCCGGCTGAGCGGTCCGCCAACCGGAAAATTACCGGAGCAAATTCCGGTATTTGTTCCCATCGCCGCTGGAAATGTCTATCACTTCGCGGATGTGCAATGGAAGGGCAACAACACGATATCGTCGATTTCTTTGGCGGCGTATTTCGGATTGAAGGTTGGCGCGGTGGCCGACGGAATGGAAATTGAAGGCGCACTGGACAAGATTCGCGAGGAGTATGGACGCCGCGGATATCTGGATGCCGCGGTGCTGCCGGAAGCTTCTTTCGACGAACCGGCACGCACGGTTTCCTACAGCATTGCGATCACGGAAGGGACGCAGTATCACATGAGTGGCTGGGTGATTACCGGCCTCTCGACCATCGCGGAAGCGCGAGTGCGTTCGCAATTTCCGCTGGCAGCGGGAGACGTATTCGATAAGATCAAATATGAGGAATTCCTGCTGGCACTGCAGAATCACTCCAAGGATATCTTCGGGGAGTTACCTGTGCACTACGAGGGCGTCGGCCACTGGCTGCGGCCGGACATTGCCAAAAGAACAGTGGACGTGCTGCTAGACTTCAAGTAGAGCGATCGCCGTAGGCTTGACCGCCCGCCGGGTGGGATATACTTCTCGTAATGAATGCGTTCATACAGATTCGCAGACCGGAAGCCGACACAAATGATGCCGCGAGCAAAGAAGAAGCGCTTTTCGCGCGGCTGGCGGAAATCCCTTCCTTGTTGATTGCGGTTTCTGGCGGCGCAGATTCCGCGTATCTGGCGTGGCTTGCACATCGGGCGCTTGGCGCGAATGCGCTTTCGATCACGGCGATTTCTCCGAGCTATTCCGCATATGATCGCGCGGAACTGGAAAACTTCGTGGCGCATACCGGGATACGGCACGAATTCGTGGAAACGCACGAGCTGGACAATCCGGCCTATCGCGCCAATGCCAGCGACCGCTGTTATTACTGCAAGGACGAACTTTTCAATGTACTGGGCAAAATCGCGAAAGTGCGCGGGTTTGCCGCAGTGGCTTATGGAGTAAATGCGGATGACACTTCCGATTTCCGTCCGGGACATCGTGCTGCTGCGGAGCATCAGGTACTTGCACCGTTGCTACAGGCAAAGATGAGCAAAGCGGATATTCGTGTACTTTCCCAGCGCGCTGGTCTGCCGACCTGGGACCGGCCGGCATCTGCGTGCCTGTCATCGCGGTTACCTTACGGAACCGAGGTCACACCGGAACGGCTGCAGTTGGTGGAAAGCGGCGAGGCGATTTTGCGGGAACTGGGATTCCGGCAGTTCCGCGTGCGGCTGCACGACAAGCTGGCACGCATTGAGATCGCCGTCGAGGAATTGCCGCTGGCGATGACCGCGCAGATGGGAGCGAGGATTGCGCGGCGTTTCAAAGCGGCGGGATTTTTATATGTGGCGCTGGACCTGGAGGGCTACCGCCAGGGCTCGCTGAATGCAGTACTGCGCAGCGGATGAGGTGGCAACAACGAGTAGTGCCGGGTTTGCCGCCGAGCGGGGGCACCCCGACAAGAAGGACAACAAAGGGAACATTGTTGGGTGAAACTGCGTAACTTAGTGTGGGGAGCGGGGAGCGGTGCAGAACCCGGAAGGGTTCGCGGGCCAAGAACTGATTTGCGAGGCGCATAAGACGATGATTCTTAGAAGCAAGCAGCCCATCGCAGCAGCTGCTGCAAGCGTCGCTGGGACAGTCGTTTTCGCATCGTTGTTTCTGGCGGGATGCGGAACCGGTGCGATTTCAAGGGGCTCGTTTGAACGCACCTACACGGTTTCCGGTCCGATTCGCCTGGACCTTTCGAACGCCAGCGGAGCGGTACGTATTACCAGCAGTTCCGATAACAAGGTGCATATTCACGGCGACATTCAAGCGCGCGGATTCTTGTTTAACGATCCGGACAAACAGGCGCGCCAGCTTTCCGCGAATCCCCCCATCGAACAGAAAGCGGACGTTTTCCGGGTCGGCAAAGAATTTACGACGCTGAATGGCGTCTCGATTGATTACGCTATTGAACTGCCGCGCAATTCTGAAGTGACGACAAGCGTGGCGTCAGGTTCACAAACCATTAGCGATGTGCAGGGCCCCGTGAAAGTGGACTCGGCGTCTGGTTCGATCGTAATCAGCAGAATTGACCGCTCGGTGCAAGTGAACACGGCGAGCGGCTCGATTAGCGTGCAGGATATTGGCGACGACCTTCATGCCAACACCGCGTCCGGCAGCGTCAGCGCGACCAACGTGAAGGGTGACATTCGCATCCATGCGGTTTCCAGTTCCGTCAGCGTGGAACGACCCGGCGCCCGCGTCGAGGCTGGTACCACCAGCGGTTCCGTGGATATCACGGGAGCGGGAAACGATGTGAACGCCAATTCGGTTTCTGGGCGGGTTTCGGTAAAAGGAAACCCATCCGGTAACAGCTATTGGAATTTGAAAACTACTTCAGGAAGCGTCGAGGTTGCCGTGCCGGCTTCTGCGAATTTTCACCTTTCGGCGCAGGCGGTGTCCGGCGACATCAACGCGGGAATACCAATCGTCATTGAAGATCAGGACAAACACAGCCTACGCGCGCGGGTGGGGAATGCCGGCGGCCGAGTGGAAATTCGTACCGTATCTGGCGGAATCAAAGTGCAACCCGCTTCCTAATTTCCGGGATCGCGATACAATCCAGCCATGGTCTGCCGGTGCATTGCCGTCGCTGCGTGCCTTCTCTCGGTAGTCGCAATTCCCTTTGCGGTGCTTGCGCAGTCCCAGACAAATCCCCCGACCGCAACCGGGAAACAAGCTACGACGGACAAGAAAACTGCGTCCAAGCAGAGCGCCGGAAAAGCGCTCACCGCCGCCGAGGAGCTGCAAAAAGCAATCAACGAAGCGGGCAACGACCGGGCAGCTCTGGTCAAAAACCTGCAGAACTATCTAGAAAAGTATCCGGACGCGCCGGAACGCCCGCAGATTTACCGCGCGCTAGTGGAAGCGTGTATGCAGTTTCACGATGACCGCTGCGCGAGCAATTACGCGGAGCGAATTGTTTCGCTGACGCCGGACGATGTTTCGATGACCTTGCTGGCGATTCAATTGCTGGAACGGACCGGGGATAGCGCAGGCTTGCATCGGGCGGTGACCTACGCGACGCGCGTGTATGAATCGGTTCATGGCGCCCCGGTTTCCGAAAAATCACCACGCGTATCGACGGAGGAATGGGAGGGACAAAAAAAACGCGACCAATCGGCAGTGCTGGCGTTGCGCGGCAGACTGGAAGCACGTTTGCAAGATTCCGCTGCGGCGCGAAAGGATTTTGAAATCAGCTACGCGCTGATGCCGAATTCGGCCGCGGCCCTCAAGCTGGGCGAATTCGACGAACTAGCCAAAGATTATAACGGAGCGGCCACACAATACGCGCGAGCGTTTGCGCTGTCGGACATCGCAACAAAATCCGGGAATCGACGCGACATCCGGCAAAAACTTGGCAACGCGTGGCGGCTGGCGCACGGAAGCGAGGCGGGCCTGGGCGATTTCTTGCTGAAAACCATTGACGACGTAACGGCGTCCGCAGCGGCTCCGCGCGCACCACGCAATGCTGGGGTAAAGGACGCGTTCGCCTTTGTGCTTCGCAGAGCGCCGGACGGCGCGCCGTACCCGGTGGCCGCGCAAAAGGGAAAAGTACTGGTGATTAATTTTTGGGCCACGTGGTGCGGGCCGTGTCACGCGCTCGAACCGATCTACGAAAAGCTGGCGGCGCTCTATGCCGGAAATTCCGGGGTGGTATTTCTGTCGGCGGATTGCGACGAAGACGAATCCCTGGTGGGACCTTATCTGGCGGAGAAAAAACCGCGGTCCAGCGAAGTGTTCGCCGATGGACTAGAAGAATTGTTCGCGGTGGAGTCTTTTCCGACCGTGTTGATTCTGGATCGAAGCGGGAAAGTTGTCTTTCGGGCGAATGGATTTGATCCGGAAACGATTGAGCAGGAACTGCGAGAGGCGGTGCAACAGGCAGTGGCATTGACGGCCAAGGCGGAGAAGCCTCAAGCGCCGGTGGCGCATTAGGCCGGTCGCGAGAGGATTTTGGCATGGTCGAAATCGGACAGGGATCCCTCGCTTGCTTCGCGATGACGGAAAAAATCAATTGCCCGGAGCGGCTTCGGAACGTGGTGTGGATTCAGGAGTTGACTGTTCAACGGCTACTTCCCGGGCGGCGAGGATGGTGTTGGCGTGGATGCGGATGGTGTCTTCAACGCGGCGGGCATAGCCGCCGGCAAGCGTGGTGACCACGGGAATGTTGCGCCGGTGGGCCGATTGGAAAACACCTTTATCGCGGGCTTTGAGGCCGGTTTTTGTGAGGCGCAGGCCACCTAGCTGATCCTCGCAGAAAGGATCGGCGCCTCCGACGTAGAAAACGATATCGGGGCAAAATTCATCGAGAGATTTTTCGACAGTGGGCAGAAGGATGGAGAGATATTCTTCGTCCGCGACGCCATCGTCTAAGCCCAAGTCCAGATTTGAAGGTGGTTTGTACGCCGGGTAGTTGTTTTCCTGATGGATCGAGAGCGTAAAAACGGAATCATCATCGCGAAAAATGTGGGCGGTGCCATTGCCGTGATGCACGTCGGTGTCAATGACCGCGGCTTTTTTGATGTGGCCGTCTGATTGCAGACGGCGGATAGCAATGGCAACGTCGTGCAGGGCGCAGAAACCTTCGCCGTGGTTGGCGTGGGCATGGTGGAAGCCACCGGTGAGATTGCTGGCGAAGTGGTCGCGAAGAGCGAGCTGTCCAGCAAGAATGGTACCTCCGGAGGCAAGCCAGACGGCTTCGGCGAGTTCAGGTGAATAGGGAACCTCGAGCTTCATGATGTCGCTGGCAGTCAGTGTGCCTTTTTTTAGCTTATCGATCCATTGAGTTGTGTGGACGCGGAGAATATCTTGATCGGAGGCGCGATCGGGTTGGATGAAGTCGGCGGGCAAGGCGATTTTTTCCTGGAGCAGGAGTTCGTAAAGAAGGCGGAACTTTTGCGAGGGAAAAACGTGTGCGCCGAGATTCAGATCATAACGGGGATGGTAGACGAGCTTGAAGGGAAGCATGGTGAGGTCAGAACGCATTCTATAAATGCGTTCGGCGCGGCGCAAGCGAGAGCGAAGGCAAATAAAGGCGATTCCTTGGACCAGAGTCGCCCTCGGAATGACAACGATGGATAAAGGTGGGAAGGGCAAGCCCCATAAGCGCTACCTTAAGAGTTGGAGTTTAAGTGGAGTGTAACTGCTCAGAAACATGCGAGGGTGTGTTACTGGCGAACGCGCTGTCGGAATTGTTTTTAAAAAGCGAACTTCACTGCTAATGCTCCCACGCGTGCATTTACCGATGTGCTGCTGATCACGCCGAATGTCGGCGATGAAAAGTTGCTGTTTGGATTAGCAAATTGCGGGTGGTTCGGGGCATTGTAAAACTCGGCGCGGAGTTGAAGAAAGCTCTTCTCTACCGGCCAATTCAACACTACGAGTTTTGAAAGGGCGAGATCCAGGTTCGCTTGATCAGGACCGTTCACGATGCCTGTCGCGCTGTTTCCAAAAGCAGTTCCAATGCCAGAACTATTCCGGGAACAGGAACTCGTGATTCGATGTTGGCCAAAGTGTCTCCAGACTGGAACTGACAAACTGCTTGCTTTGAAGAACGGCTTCCACCGCCGGCAATAGTTCGCTTCCGGCATCAGACTTGACCACATAGCCGCCCGTACCAGTCTGCAAAGCTTCTTCTATGATGTCCAATGAACGATTTTCACTTAAGAAGAGAATTTTGCACTGGGGGGAGAACTGTCGGATTCGACGTGCGGCCTCAATTCCATTCAGTGTCGGAAGTCCGATGTCCAGCAGGATCAAGTCCGGTTGCAACTCTTCCGCTCTCTGGACCGCTTCAAGTCCGTCCGAGGCCTCGCCGATAGTCTCTAATTCTGGCTGTTGTTCAAGTGTCGACGCGACAAAGCGTCGAAACGGTTCGTAGTCATCCACCACAAAAACACGGATTGGGCGTTTAGCCACGCAGCGTCCCCTAATCTAACTGAACCCGAACTGATGCAATAAGTTGCCGAATGCACCAGCCAAAATGTTCCCGCAGTGGAGTCGTTCTTTCGCTGCGCAAGGGCAATCACCAGGCAGCTCAAATTCAAGGGCCGAGGCTCGGATATTTGCTGAACGGCTGCGGGAAACCGCTCCCCCCAACAACTTTAAATCGTCTGAACGCTACTTGAAATAGCACTTTGGTGCTACGCAGGAAAGACGCTAAGGATCGCGCACGCAATCGAAAGCAGAACGCCAGCCGCTGGCGTGGACGCAAATTGCGTGACAAGGCTATGTCCTTTCCTGGTGGCACTCGAAACTGCACAAGCAGCGTCGGTTTTCCGATTCCAAAAATCGGACACCGTCTGAATGCCCCCATCTTCTTGGTTCTTGAAAGAATGTGTTCCGGTGGGTTTGCTGCAACTTTTCTTACGTGATCCATAGATCCGAAGCTAACCTTGTCAACCACTTGACGCTCGCTAGTTTTCGCGGTCGAGGATGAAGTCCGGCAGAGTCAACAGAGCGCGTGCGTATTCGGAGTCGTCGGCTCCCTGGATGCAGGCTTTGGCGCGGCTGGCATAGTCGTAGGCAAGGTGGCGCGCGCGATCGAGTGCACCGGATTCGTGAACGAGGGAGACAATGGTTTCCGGTTTGACGCTGACGAAATCTTTTTCTTCGAGGACTCGGGCGACGAGTTCGCGGGCTTCGCGATGGCCGTTTTCCATGGCGTAGATGAGCGGCAGGGTGACTTTGCCTTCTTTCAAATCGCTGAGGACGGGCTTGCCGAGCTGTTCGGCGGAAGCGGTGAAATCGAGGAGGTCGTCCACCATTTGAAAAGCGAGGCCGGCGTAGCGGCCGTAGTCGGCGAGAGCTTCTTCTTTGTTGCCGCTGAGTCCGCCGAGAACTGCTCCCAGGCGCGCGCAGCCACTGAAAAGACAGGCGGTTTTGTAGGTTGCAAGTTTGAGCGCGTCTTCTTCGCTGACGTCGATGCGGCCAATTTTGGCGAGCTGGATGAGTTCGCCTTCGACCATTTTCTGCGTGAGCTCGATCAAAATGTCGAGGATGCGAAAGTTGCGTTCCTCAAGAGCCATTTGGAACGACTGCATGTACAGCCAGTCTCCGGCGAGGACGCTGCGGTGATTGCCCCAGCGGGAGTTGGCGGAAGGACGGCCGCGGCGGGTGTCCGCACTGTCGATGACGTCGTCGTGGATTAGTGTGGCGCTGTGGAGAAGTTCGACGACGGCAGCGAGACGAATGGCGCCCGGACGATTTTCACCGGCATAGGCGTTGGACAGGA
>Ga0126381_100007591_pt1 | contig 12084 bp, 4 predicted proteins | sample PanSoiMetPlot_28_FD_96465 | JGI IMG/M metagenome (GOLD analysis project Ga0126381, IMG submission 96465) | Tropical forest soil microbial communities from Panama - MetaG Plot_28 | ecosystem: Environmental > Terrestrial > Soil > Tropical forest > Bulk soil | place: Panama | collected 2016-02-17
CGATAGATTAGTTGGCCCGAACCGTTGTAAATGCGGTCCGGTCTATCCTTGTAGTTCTCCGCCTCGTACCATGCCGCAAAGGCATTCCAATCGAATTCCCATTCGACCCATCCGGCTTGATACTTCCAGCCCACCCAGCCGATGCCGCGGCTTACCAACAAATCGAGATCGAGGAAGGTATTCGATCCGCAGCCGCTATTTTTCTTCTGCTCATAAATCATCGGCCCATAGAACCACGTGCTAACGCCCTTTGTACGAAAATATTCCGCATCGTCGAAGTTGAAATCTTCGGTATGGCAAACCCAGAGCTCCACTTCTTTCGAAAGACGTTCCATTACCGGCCGCGAATAACCACCATCCACGCGATATTTGAACCATCCGCGGCCCATGGCTTCGTGGAGCAGCTTGCCGTAATAAAGCATCTTTTCGTAAGCGGGCTCATTATAGGATTCGTCCAGGCCATCGAGGAAGGCGATTTTGGTGACATTACGCCAGCGTGGGTCTCGATCGAAGTGCTCCCGGACCTGACGCCCTGCATCTTTCCATACCGCTTCGTACTCAGGTGTCCGCTGTCCGTTCGGGAGCGCCATTGGCCAGACGGTGCTGTCGTCGCCTCCCTTTTCGTTGTTGAATGGCAGCATGACGTGGTCAATCGGCAATCCATAACCTGGCCCCCAGTAGCCATGGGCTCCGGTAAAAGCGGAGCCATCAAGGTAGGAGGCTAGGCGGCGGTCATATTCCGTCCAATCCAAGGTCACACTCGCATCTTTCACTTTGACCTTCGGCCTGTATGCGTAGACGAGCGGCAAGAAGCGGTGCTGGCGCGCTAGCTGGTAGTAGGCGAGTTCTTCATCGGGCGGCATTTCGCGCATGGAACCATTCCAGATATCCCCTGGAAGGTGATTCTCTTGCGGCAGCGCGAAATCCCAAACATCGAGCGCAATCCGGATGCTGTCGCTCCCGCCTTTCCAAGAGACCGCGAAGTCACCCGTATAGTGGCCGGGCGGCGCAGCGTGACGATCAAAGGGAACGAAGAGATCGACCCACAAAGCCTGGTCCTTCTGATCGGGAATATTGTTGTAAAGGTCGGGAATCGAAAACGGAATCCCGCTGTGCAGGTGCCCGCGCCGCTGAGGAAGAAGAGCATCGGGATACCAGCCCGGGCCAAGTGAACTCCGCTCGTAGCCGCTTGTCGGCCGGCGGACACGAACGTACCACTCTTTGAAGACCGCCGCGTACTGGCCATCGATGCGTGCACCGAGCGGTCCTGTAAGCCCGCTGAACGATATGTTGACGTCGTTGGCAGACTTCGGCGCCTCCACAACCACCTGAAAGGCAGCAAACTCATTACGGGCAGCCTTCAATGAGACGGTCTTGGACGCGGCGCTCCACACCAAATTGGCCGATCGAAAATCTCCCGCAGGATAGTCCTTGTGAATATCAGGGCGCCGTTCATAGACCTGGCCGGTGACTGGATTGACGCGCACACCATCACTGACTGCCCAAAGGCGCACGGCAGGAGTTTGGGCAGTAAGGTCCGCTGAAAAGAAGGCTGCAACCGCTATACAGGCGTGTAACGTAATCGCTAGCCGGCGAATCTGATTACGCAATGTGCGCACCTTTTACATCTACATAGAGTGAGTAGATGGACTGGCTTGCCGCCATAAAGAGACGATTACGCCGCGTGCCGCCGAAACAGACATTTGCGCAGATCTCCGGCAACAAAATTTTGCCGATTTTCACGCCTTGCGGCGAAATCGCATAGACACCGTCTCCTTCCGCTTTGGCGGAACCTGTTCCATTTGCCCCTTGTCCAATACCCGCCCAAATGTTGCCGTCGGTATCGGCTCGAATTCCATCGGCGAGACCTGCGTAGTTGTCCCATGCCGTAGACAAGAATTGTTTGGAGTTCCGCAGCTTGGTCCCCTCGATGTCATAAACACGAATTTCTCTGGGAGCTTTCGAGTAATGCGAAGCCCCTGTGTCACAAACGTAGAGCTTTTTCAAGTCCGGCGAAAAACACAGACCGTTGGGCTTGAACAATTCATCGGTGGCCATCTCGAGCTGACCAGTCTTCCCGTCAAGCCGGTAAACAGCTTCCTTCAGATCAAGCGCGAATTTTCCTCCCTCATAAATGCTCAATCCCCCGTAGCCCGGATCCGTGAACCATATATCGCCGTTCGGATGAACGATCACATCGTTAGGCCCATTGAGTGGCTTGCCGTTGAATTTCTCGGCCAGAATTGTGACTTCACCGGTCTGTTCATAGCGAACGAGCCGCCGGGTCTGATGTTCGCAACTGAGCTGGCGGCCCTGCCAGTCGAACGTATTGCCGTTGCTGAAATTTGACGGCTTGCGAAATACATCAACATGGCCGTCTTCTTCAATCCATCTCATTTGCCGGTTATTCGGAATATCACTCCACACCAGATAGTTGCCGGCACCATTCCAGGCCGGCCCCTCTGCCCACCGAAATCCGGTACAGATACGCTCGATTGTTGCAGTACCAATGCGGTACTTACTAAATTCCTTTTCGAGGGAAATAACATCCGGATCGGGATACCGCACTGGCTGCTTGCCGGACCAGTCCCGGGCCGAGACGGACTGCCCGTCGGCAGAAAAGGTACCGAGCCCCGCCAGGCCCGCTACCAGCCCCTTAATAACCGCGCGCCGGCTGGAATTCTCTTTAGAGGAAGAAAGAAGACTCATCCAGGCGATTATATGTGCAAGGAGACCCGTGCCGGAGAGATGTCATGCTGCCCTCACTGGGTTCCCCCGATATACCCCAGGCTGCGGAGTTGATCGAGTGTTCTTTCGTCTAAAGTCGATCGCTCTCCCTTTCCCAGCACAACTCGAATCTGCTTCTGCGCGTCCAGCCATTTGCCGAGTTCGGTCATCATTCGCTCCACCTCATCAGGATGCCCGGACGCAAGATTCTTTGCCTCGCCACGATCCGCGCGGCGGTCGTAAAGCTCAACCCGATTGAGCCCCACCTCTCTTCCCTTTTCACGGTAGATCAGTTTCCAATTGGGCTCGATTACGGCGAAAGTGTTGATCCTGTTTTCTGGAACTGGTCCGTCGGGCTTGGCCTGAGCATTCGCAAGCCGTGAACTCATCACCGGATTGTGTCGGCGGAAAGGGCGTCCTTTCGCTAAGGGTAAGAGGCTCTGGCCCTGCACCACATCCGGAATCTTCAGTTCCAACAGATCGAGGATGGTCGGCATCACGTCTATCAGTTGCACGGGTTCCGTCACCCGTCTCGGCGTCGGTAGCAGCTTAGGATTCCACATCAAAAAGACAGAGTGAGCAAGTTCCTGATACAACGATTGGCCGTGTGCGGTCCAGCCGTGCTCCCAGAACTCTTCTCCGTGGTCCGAAACCACCACGACGAGCGTGTTCTCCAGAATTCCTAACTGCTTCAATTTGCCGACAAGTAGCTCCAGGCTCTTATCGTTGTGCAGGATCTCGCCATCGTAGCGATCAATTGCTCTACGAATGAATTTGTCTGGATCGATACCATTCCGCTCGCAACCGTCGCGGCTGACCACTGTGCCACCGCCATACTGACCTTTGTCCCTTAATCTTGCGTAGTCTCGATTGAATTCGGCGGTCTCCGCCGGGTTGGCAAACTTCTCCTCGAAGCCTAATGGGGGACGGTAAGGGGCATGCGGATCGGTCGCATGGGCATACAAAAAGAATGGCTCATCGCGATGTTGATCGAGCCAGGAGAAGAGCACCTTGTTCAGCGCCTCTGAATCGGTTCCCCGGTCCGTCGCATCTGTTCTCCGGCGCTGCACAACCGGAAACTCCATGTCGTAGTCGAAGCCGCGCTGAAGCCCCGTAATCTTTCCTGCCCAGGGACTGGCAGTGATTTCTGCAGTCACATATCCGGCCTTTCGAAGCTGCTCCGCCAAGGTTATGGCGCCCTTCGGAATCGTGTCGTAGTCATGGAAGATTCCATGTGTATAGGAATAGAGTGAAGTCATGAGGGAAGCCGTGGAGGGTTTCGTCCAGGTCGCCTGAGCCTGGCAGTCGTCGAAAACAACCCCGGCTGCGCCTAGCTTCTTCAGGAACGGAGTGGTATCACGGCCATATCCATACAGGCTCGCGTGATCCGCTCGCAAAGTATCGATCATGTACACCAGAACATTCGGGCGGACCTTGGGAGCGCGCGTCGTCACCAGCGGATTCGCCCACATGCCCATCGCCCCGGCTTGACTCGATTCGGTGCGAAGCACGAGTTTGAGATTCTTGCCGCGGTAGGCAGAGAGATCTGCTTTGGCCTCGTCCCAGCCCTCAGCGTTTGATACCGTTCTCGAAAACAGTTCCTTGGTTGCTCCCTGCTCAAGAACGCGGAAAGTTACGGGCGCGTCACTCGCCATTATTCCCAGGCCAAAGTGCAATTCAGCGTTGGCTGGAATTGGCACTTCGAAAGCCAGCGACGATGGCGAGCGCGCATAGATCACGTTCCGGTAATCGTCGCTTTTCCCAATGTTCAGTATTCCGGTTGCCGCCGGAAAGATAGCCTTTCTCGGAACTAATGTTATGGAGTTGATGGCTACAGGAGCAGTCAGGCTATCGGTTGGCATGATCCCCAGTGGGCGGCTGCCCTTTAGTCCTCCCGCATTTACATCAAAGCGATGGTCGTGATATTCGCGCAGCGATCCGATAGGCTGTCGAAACTCCATTTCGCCGATCTTGATCTTGATTTCCTCGCCTCCTTCGGCTAGCATCCGAATCACAACAGCCTCGTAGAGGTTCCAGTCGATTGGCTGAGCGTCCGGTGAGACGATCACAGGCGTACTACCTTCGCCCTTGACAACCAGGTCACCCTTGCGAAACCCAATGCGGCCACGTAGCAGATTCCAGGTGATGTCGTCTTCGGACAGGAAGTTGTGCCAGACTACCGGATTCGCTACGGTTGCTGTTGCAGGCGCTGCTGCTTGTGTGGCGCCTGGAGTTTTGAATTCATCGTCAAACCGGTACGGCCTGAAAATCTCGGCCCTCGATGCTGAAGTCGCAGGCCCTTGGCTGCTTCCCGCGACAAGGATCAATAAGAAAAGTATGCTGAATCGCAAAGGGTATTTTCCCGCACGCGTTGATTCCGCGGCCAGCCTTGTTTCGGTCATTTCTGGCTTCTATCGCTTTCCTCCCAGGTAACCAAGGCTGCGCAATTGGTCCAAAGTCTGCGGGTCGAGCGTAGCTTTGGTTCCTCGGCCGAGAGCCGCGCGGATTTGCTTTTGTGTGTCCATCCAACTGACAATTTCGTTTGACATCCGATTGACTTCAACAGAATGCTGCGCGGCGACATTCCGAGTGTCCGCTCGATCCGTTTGGCGATCGTACAGCTCCACGTTATTCAGCCCTACAACATTGCCCTTGGGCCGGAAGATGAGCTTCCAGTTTGCATTCAGCAGGGCTATCGAATCGATGTGGTCTTCGGGAATCAGTTCGTTGCTCTGCCCGTACGGATGGGCAAACCGCGACGTCACCAACAAACCGCGCCTCTTGAACGATTGACCCCTTGCAAAGGGTGCCAAGCTCTGTCCCTGAACCACGTCCGGAATTTTGACCCCGATCAGATCCAGCACGGTTGGCATCACATCAATAAGCTGGACCGTTTCGGCAACCCTTCCCGGAGTTGGAATTAACTTCGGGTTCCACATCATGAATACGCCACGGGCCAACTCCTGATATACCGACTGGCCGTGGCCGGTCCAACCGTGTTCCCAGAACTCCTCACCATGATCGGAGACCACGATGACCAAGGTGTTGTCCAGAATCCCCAGTGCCTGTAGCTTTGCGGTGAGTTGTTCGAAACTCCGGTCGTTGCGAAAGATCTTGGCATCGTAGCGGTCGATGGCGCGTCGAATGAACCGGTCCGGATCAATGCCAGCCCGAGTGCACAACGCGCGGTTTACCCCAAAACTGGCGCCCCGGCCGAGTGCCATCTCTTTCAGCCTTGTGAAATCGCGATTAAATTGAGTCGTTTCCAAGGGCTTGGCGAACTTCTCCTCGCAGTCGGCGGGCGGCTGATAAGGCGCATGCGGGTCAGTTGTATGCGCGTAGAGAAAGAACGGTTCATCGCGATGCTTCTCCAGCCAGGGAAACACAACCTTGTTGAGTGCCGCCGAATCGGTAGCACGATCCTCGGGCGTCAGGTATCGTCCGACTGCCTGCCATTCAGTGACATAGTCGAATCCACGCTGCAATCCCGAGATTCGGCCCGCCAACGGATTCGTCACGGCGCTGGCAGTAATGTATCCAGCAGCGCGCAACTGCTCCGCCAAGGTGGTCGATCCCTCGGGAATCGTATCGTCTTCCCGCGCGATCGCATGCGTGAAGGAATAGAGCGAAGTCAAAAGCGAAGCGACGGATGGCTTCGTCCAGGTCGCCGGCACCTGGCAATCCTCGAAAACGAGGGCCTGTGAACCGAGCTTCTTGAGATATGGCGTGGTGTCGCGCACGTACCCGTACAAGCTAGTGTGATCGGGCCGCAGCGTGTCGATCATGTACACCAATACATTCGGCCGGCGCTTTTGACCACTCGTAAGCACCGGATTAGCCCAAAGGCCGACCGTGCCTTGCGATTCGGCCGTCGCCTGGAAGACAAGAGCGACGTTCCTGCCTGCATACGAGGAAAGGTCCAACCTGGCGTCTTCCCAGACACCAGGGTCGGAGACTGTTCTTGAATAGAGTTCCTTAAGCCCGTCGGCAAGGATGTGAAATGTGATCGGGTGGTTCCTTTCGGTAATCCCCATCCCGAATGACAATTGGCCGTTTCGCGGAATAGTGACCTGATACGAGAGTGAGGAAGGCGCATGCACGTAGATCGCGTTGCGATACTCCTCGTGCTTGCCGATCTTTTGACGGCCAGTTGTCTGAGAAAATTCCGCTTTTCGGGGAACCAACTCAATCGAGCTGATGGCTACCAGATCGTGAAGCCCATCCGTAGGCATGATGAGGAGCGGCTGGCTACCGGCTGGTGTAGGGACGTTGATTTCGAAATTGTAGAGATTGTACAAATTCGGCGGTCCCAGTTTATGCCTGAACTCGTGATCCCCGATTTTGATCTTGATTTCATGCCCACCTTCCGCCAACATGCGAATCTTCACGGCTTGGTATAGTCCCCAGGCGATGACCGACTTGGGAGGCGACATCATCACGGGGGTGTTTTCTTCGCCTTTCAACACCAAATCCCCGTGGCGATATCCCATCCGGCCGCGTAGCAGCGTCCAGGTAATGTCGTCTTCAGAGAAAAAGTTGTGCCAGACGATAGGATCAGCTGCCGCCGCCGAAGACCCTATCGAAGATGCGGTAATTTTCGCAGCTGATAACTCATCGTCGAAGCGGTACAGCTTGAAGAGCTCCGCTGCGGCCGTAGCCGGAGCGCGTTGCGTCTGACATCCGGTGAAAAGAATCAGCGGACTGATGAATAGTGAGAGAAAAAATAACCGCAGAGTGCCATTTTCGCGCAATCGCTGGCAGCAGGATAGTCTTTTTAAAACTCCAGCCTTAACGAAAACTGAATGATGCGCGGATCGTTTACTTGCCGACTCAGATCCAGCAGACCGGTATTCTTATTCAAGTCTTGCTGGCCGGAACCTGCTAAGTAGTCGACCGGATGATTGAAGACATTGAAGAAGTCAGCCGTGAATCGCAACCTGAGCCGCTCCGCAAAGTTGAAGTACTTGAAGATAGAGAAATCTTCATTCCAATTACCGGGACTAAGCATGAAATTCTGCGGATTCCAGGTAAACAAGTCCGTTATGCTCGTTGGCCGGACAGTCCCATCAGCCAATGGAACCGGCACCCGGTTGCTGAAGTCCGAGCCGATGGGCCGTAGCGTGCGCTGTGAACGGTCCGCTGGAACAAGGGCTTCGAGCGCGCTGAGATTGACGTTCGTTGCCTGAGTGGGATCAAAATCGCCCGCAAACCACAACTTTTGATTCTTTCCGAAGATGTTCATATTCAGCCGCTGGCTCGAATCAAGGACTGGATTACCGAATAAGTATTCGGAATTGGACGGTTGGTATCCGTTACTTTGGTTGACTCCCATCCAGTTGCCGTTTGCCCATGTGCCCACGAAAGCAAGCTGCCACCCGCCAACCAGCAGATCTAACGGCTTGGAGGCGTTGCCCATGAATTTCTTCCCTTTTCCGAAGGGAAGCTCGTAAATCGCATTCCATGTGACTCGCTGTGGTGGAACGAGCGCCGAGTTGGCGTACACGAGCCTCAGCCGTTGACTTAAAGGAAGGTCTGGATCGCCTCGGAGTGTCTGATTTTGCGGAACCAGCGCACCCCCGGCCCCATCACCGAAACCGCTTTCATCGCTTGTGGTCAGCGTATGGTTGTAGGTATAGAAAGCCTGGAAGGCCAAGCCGCCGCCGAACCTCCGCTGGACTTCGGCCTGCAGCGAATTTGAATTCGAATAGCCGACATGGGATTCAGTTGTCCCGTTCCAGTTCGGGTTGAGCCGCCGCAAATCAGTGCCGGCTGCGCCTGGCTGAATGGCCAGACCGGTCCGGGTTTCATAATTATACGCCGCTTCCGCAGTATTCCAAGCCAGCCGCTGCTCCAGATTGCTTCCGTGCGTACCGATGTAGCTGAGCCGAAGAGCCGTGTTCTTCATCAGCTCGTGCTCAATTGTAAACGTCCACTGTTGCATCCGGTCGTCGGCCCAATTATGCGGGTCAAACCCGAAAAAGCCCTGTGAATTGCTGCTAATTCCCGCTACGCCAGTCACGTCTACGTTCACATTGGGCATGAAGTCATCGCTCTGAGGCGCTATGAGCAGCGATCGTTCGGGAAATGCACCATTCAAGTCGTCCCGGTGGTTTACGAAGCCCAGGTTCAGCGGGGGATTGGTTCGCGACGCCTGGAGAATTTGGGAGAGCGGCATGGGCCAGTAATACATGCCGTAACCACCACGAACCACCCATTTGTTAGTAACTTGGTAAGCCACTGCGATTCTGGGGCTGAAATCCTTCCAGTAGTCCGGAACCAGTGCGCCAGGGAAATGAGCTTGGTCGGCGGTAACCCACGTTAGGCCGCGCGCTGCCCAGGACGCCAGCACTCCGGACGGAATGTTAGGCAAGCTTTCAATGGTCGTATTGTGGGGACTGATTACCGTAAAGCCCGGATAGTTGTTGGGGTCCAGATTTACCAGCCGGTCTTGCGCCTCATGATAGGGAGTCCAGTGGTCCCAGCGGAGACCAGCACTTACAGTTAACCGCGGGGTAAGCTTCCACGTATCGTCAGCATATAGGCCCAACTCTTTCTGCTGGAAGTAAAAGTAACCACGGTTGTATTGATTTCGCAGCGCAGTCGGCAGGCCCAAAAGCAACTCGGCGTAACCTGTTCCCGTAAATGGAACAGCAGCCTGAGCGGCCGGATCGTATAGTGCGGTCCAATTCGCGTAGAAACTGTGGGAGCCTTCAGCCTGTTGCAACTCCCGGATGTTGTTATATTCCTGCCTGCCTTTGAATCCAAACTTGACAGTGTGCTTTCCCTTGACCCATGTAACGTTGTCGTCGATCTCGTAGGCAGTTAAGTTCTGATTGTGGTTGTTATCGCCGTCCCAACCTCCGTAATAGAACATATTGCTAAACGGATCGCCCGACCCGGCTGCGTAGATCGTAGGCCAGCCAGTAACGCCAAAGGGATTCGGAAATCCGAGTTTGTTTGCCCAGTTTGTGCTGTCGCCCAAGGTCCCATAGTGAGTTGCCGAGCGGAAGCCCGAAAGTTGGAGCTCATTAAAGAATGTCGGTGAAAAAATGTGGTTCCACCGAAGGAATGTGGAATAGACCGAGTAGTCACTTTCTCCGGTTCCACCACAGTTTGTGCAGCCCGGAGGAGGAAATCCGTACTTTCCTCCGTATTGGGCGTTGAAATAGGGAGACTGTGTAAATCGCCCCGACAAACTGTCCTTATCCGAAAAATTGTGGTCGATCTTGATTGTCCACGTGTGCTGATTTGTGACAATCGGATAAAAGGTCGAGAAATTCTGGTCGATCCACGGATTGCCCGGCAAGTTAGGAACGGGCGATATGCTCTGCATGACTCCCGCGACCGGATTCAGGCGATTGGTGGGAATGACATTGTTTGGGAACGGTTGACGTGCGCCATCCGGCCCACTCGTCGTCAGGGGATCGTAGATTGTATATGCATCGCCGTTAAAATCTGTGATGTTGCTCAAGTCCCCATTCCACATCGCCGGTGTCGCGACACCCGTCGTAGCAAATAATTGCTGACGCTGGCGCATCGCTTCCCAGTCGAAAAACCAGAACGTCTTGTTCTTACCGTTGTAGAGTTTCGGAATCCATACCGGCCCTCCCGCCCATCCGCCGAATTCGTTCCGGATGAGTTTGGCGGACGTGTTTCCGTCCTGGCGTTGCCGGGCTCGGAGACCGTCGGCATTGTTGCGAAATGTTTCGAAAAGAGCGCCATGAACCTCGTTGGTGCCACTCCTCGTGACTAGCTGGATCGTCGCTGGGCGGGAAAACTGGGCTCCCGAACCGGCGGTATCGATGCTGAATTCCTGAACAGTGTCGAGACCCGGTTGCACACGGGCAATGCCCCCGCCGAACCGATCGACATAAGACATACCATCCAGGTTCATTTCAGTCGATCCCACTTTCATGCCGTTCGTCCGCGGGTTGCCGGCACCCTCCACACCGGGGGTCAAATTGAAGAGGTTCGAAATCTGACGACCGTTTAAGGGCAAATCGTGGATGCTGAGCGCATCCTTGACATCACTCACCTGAGCGCCTTCCGTGACGACAACCGGCGACGCTCCCGTCACATCGACAGTCGTCTGTACGCTGCCGACCTCCATCACCGGTTCGATATCGACGTTTTGTCCAGCCCCCACATCCAGTGTTCCAACCCATTTCTTAAAGCCGCGTGCTTCCACCGCAAGCTCGTATGGACCGATCTGAACATTGCTGAAGTAGTAAGCGCCGGCGGAGTTGGTGGTCGCTTCTTGCGAGACCCCCGTCGCGGTATTCGTGAGCGTTACTTTACTGTTCGGTAGGAGGGCCTTGGTGGAGTCTTGAACCGTACCGTGAACAATGCCCAGACCACTCTGGGCCGCGATCGGCACTAGCGGCAAGGCCACCAAAATCAGAACAGCCAGGGACTTCCTGAGACCTGGAGAAAAGGAATATATTTTCACGCCGCCCCCGTAGACTGCGAGCAATAGTTTGCTTGAGCGTATCCGAGATCTACAACGGTGTCAATAGCTTTCTTGTTCCGCTGCGTCGGGGTCGTGGGTCTCAAACGACTGATTCGTGCGAGTCGCCAGGGCGCAGTTCTATGAGTATTGGTCCGGATGAGCGTCGCTGTGAAGCGCGATTTCTGAATGACGCCTGGCTGGTTTACTCGGCGCGCAACGCTTCCGACGGATCAATGCGCGATGCCCGGTGTGCTGGCAGATAGCACGCAACCAGAGCTGCCGCTGCAAAGCACGCGATGACCGTCAGGATCGCTGAAGAATCATTTATTTTGACTTGATAGAGCAAGGATTGCAGCACGCGAGTTGCAATTAGTGAGCCTCCAAATCCGAGCGTCACTCCTGCCAGCACAAGCACACCTCCATCGCTCAGCACCGATCGCACTATGCGTCCACTGTTTGCTCCGAGCGCCATTCGCACACCTATTTCGCTGGTTCGCCGCGTTACAGCATAGGAAAGCAAGCCGTACACGCCAATCATGGCCAGAAGCAACGCGCAGGCGGCGAACAGGGTCAGCAGGGCCGTCTGGAAACGCTCGCGGGCGAGGGTGCCTGAGATGAAGCTGTCCATGCTTTCGAAATCCAAAGCGGTGTTGTGATTCAGTGAGGTGACGATTCGTTCTATTCGCGATTGCAAACTTGCCGGGCCACGCACGACGAGGGTAACATTCATCCTGGTGTCGGCATGTTGCAAGTAGTTTGCATAGACTTCGGGCCTAGGTGCCATTTTTAGGCCGAGTTCACGTGTGTCGGGTGCAATTCCGACGATAGTCATGAATTGCGGTTTGCGATCGAAGCCCCAGAAACGGATACGCTTCCCCAACATATCGCCGGCCGGGAAGAATTCCTTC
>Ga0126381_100007592_pt1 | contig 12084 bp, 8 predicted proteins | sample PanSoiMetPlot_28_FD_96465 | JGI IMG/M metagenome (GOLD analysis project Ga0126381, IMG submission 96465) | Tropical forest soil microbial communities from Panama - MetaG Plot_28 | ecosystem: Environmental > Terrestrial > Soil > Tropical forest > Bulk soil | place: Panama | collected 2016-02-17
GATACCCGTCCTTGGCGCGCAGCTTCTGGCGAGTAATCATCTCCCGTAAATTTGTTGATTCCTGGACGACGAATTCGGCAATCAGGGCATTTGGGATCGAATTCAGCCAGTGCAGCGCCGCAGTGACATTAATGTAGGTCGAAAAACCATGGTTTGCGACTTTGAGGCCACGGTCGTGCGCCAGGCTGGCAATTTTCATTGCTTCCGTGATTCCGCAGCGTGTCATATCAATCTGCACGATATCGATCCGGCCACGATCCATCAGTTCCAGATACGACAAGCGGTTGCTTTCGTGTTCGCCGGCAGCAATATGAACGCTTGTTGCTTCAGATAACTTGCGGTAGCCGTTGTAGTCGTCGGGCCGGACGGGTTCTCCGAGCCAGAATATGTTGAATTCCGAAAATGCCCGCGCCCGGCGGACAGCTGTGCGGCCATCCCATGCCAGCCCGGCATCGATCATCAGATCTACTTCATCCCCAACCCCCGCACGGGCCTGAGCTACTAAGGCAATGTCCTGTCGTTCGCCCGCGCCCATCGGACCCCAGCCGAACTTCACGGCACGAAAGCCCTGATCGCATATTCTCCGCGCAAGATCTTTTGTCGCTTCAGGAGTCGCGCCGAACAGCGAACTCGCATAGCAGCGCATCTTGTCATGAAAGCCGCCGCCCAGCAACTTCCAAACAGGTAAACCAAGGGCCTTGCCTTTGATGTCCCAGAGCGCCAGATCGATGCCAGCCATCGCATGAATCGCCAAGCCGCGGCGTCCAATATAGACGTTTTCGTCATACATCCTATGCCAGAGATACTCCGTCGCAAAGGGGTCTTGCCCGATCAGGATATGCTTCAAACCTTTGCAGATCGTGTGAGAGTAGGGGCCTTCGATTGCGCCCTTTACTGCAAGAGGCGCGGAATCGATCTCGCCGACCCCGATGATACCTGCATCAGTATGAACTTTGACGATGATCGCGTCCTGCCCGCTATCGGCCTGAGCCTTCACTTCAGGAAGCCGAACGTAAATCGCTTCGACGTCAATAATCTTCATGGGAATGTGTTCCGAAGCCGAGCCAGAAGAGTGTTCGCAATCAGTTCGCGCAGTCTCGATTGTAAGAACGGTAAATGAGCCGAGTCAATGCGCTGACGCGCGAATCGATGTTACCCTTTTCTCTACTGGAACCTGATTTTTGGAAGAAAATGCAAACCAGGCAAGCTTGCCGGACAGATCGCCTATGAAATCTCTGTTGGTAACGGGAGGAGCCTCAGGTATCGGCGCTGGCATCGCGGAACGATTCTCAGAGGCCGGATACGCTGTAGCGATCTTTGACCGGAATACGAACGGCGCGGATGAGATCGCCCGTCGCCTCAAGATGGCTGGCACTGCCATATCGATACATGGTGATGTAAATGAGCCTGGCGACGCCGAACGCGCCGTAGCGCAGACCATTCAGGCGTTCGGCTCACTCGATGTTTTGGTGAACAACGCTGGAATCGAGATTCCAGGAACGGTCGCAAGTCTTGCCGTCGAACATTGGGATCGCCTGCTTGGCGTAAATTTGCGAGGGACCTTCCTATTCGCGAAATATGCGATTCCGCGAATGAAGCGAGGCAGCTCGATCGTCAACATTTCGTCGGTCCACGCCTTTGCCGCATACGCCGAGAGCGCTGCTTACGATGCTTCTAAAGCAGGTTTGCTAGGATTGACGCGAGCCATGGCTCTGGACCACGGCCCGTCTGGAATTCGTATCAATGCGGTGTGCCCCGGATACATACAAACCCCCCTGCTAGAGACGTGGCTGCAAGGCGTTCCAGACCGCGAAGCCACCATGAGCGAGGTGCTCCGGGCGCATCCGCTGGGCCGAATCGGTACTCCTCGCGATGTGGCGGAAGCAGTACTCTTCCTAAGTTCCGATGCCGCGTCCTTCGTCACCGGTACCTATCTGATCGTCGATGGCGCCATGACACTGGCGGGCAAATAGTGTTTTCTGCGACGGCATGACAGCTAAGCATTGGAGAGCAATCGCGATCGTCTCGACCCTCGCCCTTGTCGTCCTTTTGGTGAAGTCATATATTCCTCTATGGCCGCGGCGCACCGCGAGTCCCGCTACCATCGTTACGGAAGTACGTAAGCTCAATCAGCTGGTAACCGTCCAGTTCAGCATCCAGAGGGTCGTCGGAATAAGGGAACCCAAAGTGCCGGTCGGCGAAGAGTCGATTCTCCTCATGGTGCAGGGCGAAGTTCTTGCGGGTGTTGACCTTGATCGCCTGCGTGACCGCGACGTCACTTATGGCGGCGACCGCAGCGTCACGGTGGCGCTTCCTCCCGCACGTCTCTTCAAAAGTTTCCTCGACGAAAGCCAAACCAAAATCTGGGACCGGCACATCACCTGGTGGACACCCTGGGTTCCTTACAATCCGGACCTCGAACATAAGGCGCGGCTTCAGGCCATTTCCGATGTACGGGACGCAGCGCTCAAAATGGGGATTCTTGAAAGGGCCCAAAGAAATGCAGAAGCCTCTATTCGGGAGCTATTTAGCACTCTGAACTTGCAGGCTAACTTTAAGGCAAGACCGCTGGACTAGCTTCTGGGTTCGGCTTGGGGGCGATAGTTGCGATAAGCCTCATCGAGTACCTCTACTACATGCGCAACTCGCTGTCCCGAGCCATATAATCTTGCGCCCGCGGCAAGTTGGAGCATACAACCTGGATTTGCCGTCACTATCAAAGAAGCTTTTGTCGAGCTGACATACTCCATCTTTCGTTTCAGGATCTGCATCGCCATCTCGTTTTGGACAAGATTGTAGATTCCTGCGCTACCGCAGCACAGATCTGCCATCGGCATTTCGCGGAAAAGGAGTCCGGGAACGGCCCTGAGCAACTGCCTGGGAGCATTCCTGATCTTCTGCCCGTGGGCCAAGTGACAAGAATCCTGATATGTAGCCACCACGTCGAGTGGACCCATCTTAGGATTCAGTTCAATGGAGGCAAGAAACTCGGTGACGTCTTTCATGCGGGTTTGAAACGCCTGCGTCTTAACCGCGTACGCAGAGTCATCCGCGAGCAATTCGCCGTACTCCTTGAGCGTCGACCCGCAACCCGCGGCATTGGTAAGAACCGCATCAACTTCTTCTGCGAGCATTGCGTCGATGTTCCTGCGAGCAAGCGCCTGAGCCTCGTCCTTCCGGCCTGAATGCAAGTGGAGAGCTCCACAACAGGCCTGGCCAGCGGGGATCACTACCTGACAACCATTCCTTCGCAATACGCGAAGCGTAGCGTCATTTAGGCGTGCAAACGCAACATTGGCGACGCAGCCGGCCAGGAACGCAACCCGAAAACGCCGTTCGCCGTGCGGTTCAAACGTCTTTCCAATCCGCGAATAGAAAAACGGTATCTCCGCAGTCGGGGCAAGCGCTTCGATATCGCCCAGCTTGCCCATCACCTTGAGAATCCCGGTTGCGCGGACTAACCGCTGGAACCCGGATGCCTGGTAGACATAGAGCCCCGTTCCGAGTAATTGCAGCGCAGCACGGGACGGCAGTATACGCTCAAATAGCAGCTTCTTGACCGAACGCGCCCACCAGGAAACGTCCTTTTGCGACTCTAACTGTGCTCGCGCGGCCTCGATCATCCTGCCATAGGGCACTCCCGACGGACATGCGCTCTCACAGCCGCGGCAGGCGAGACAAAGGTCTAGATGCTCGATATACGAAGCTGTGATCGGAGTTCCATTTGCAACCTGGTTCATCTGGTAGATGCGCCCTCTCGGCGAATCCATTTCGACGCCCAATTCGCGATAGGTCGGACAAGCGTTCAGGCAGAGTCCACAATGGACACATTTATCGAGATCTGCTTGAGCGGGTCCGGCGGCGGACGACTCGCCCGTCGCCATACTACTGCTAGATGCGGCCATACAGCCGCAAGCGGTTCAAAGAGTTATTCGGATCAAACATCTGCTTGACCTTCTTCATCATGGCAAAAGCATTTACAGCGCCCGGACGCGATGGAAGAAGCCACAGATTCTTCTCGGCGCGTATCTCATCGGGTGCGTACTCGACCACCAGTCCCCAGTTATGCTCCTGGGATGCTCTGCGCAGCGGACTCACTCCTTGCCAGGTGCTTAGATAGACGTAAGTAACCCCCGAGGCAGCGCGCGCAATCGCGGCTCCGGAAACAGTTCGAAGGACTGAGGAGACATCGCTCAAGGTTGTCGAGAGGCGAACTACGATCCCGTTTGGCTGGCGCTTGAGATAGTCGGGGGTAAATTCGCGAATCGGAATCCAAAAATTCTCGTCCTCGCCTGTCAAGCGCTCGCTCCCTTCCAGTTCGCGCGCGTATCGGTCCAGCACCGCACGGCTTCCCGCAGCGCGTAGTGCCAGAAGATAACCGCGACGCCCCAGCCGCGCGGAAGCAGCAGGAGAAAGTATGTCCAGAGCAAGAGGCTTCAGGACACCGCGCAAAATTGCGTCGCGCCTCTCCATGGCTGCATCGAGATTCGGGTAAGCGAACAAGAACGTCCCCGTTCGTTCAGGCAACGGATGAAGACGCATATTTACGCTGGTGATTACGGCCAGCGTGCCAAAGCTGCCCACCAAAAGTTTGCCCATGTCGAGCCCAGCGACGTTCTTCACCACCATTCCGCCGGTGCTTACGATTTTCCCTTCGAGCGTCGCAAACTTCATTCCGATCACCAGATCCCGGCCCGTGCCGAACGTGCGCCTCATGGGGCCCGTCGAATTGCTAGCGATTACGCCCCCTACGGACGCTTGAGGACGGAACGGCGGGTCGAGGGCCAACATTTGGCGGTTTTTACTCAGGAGCTCCTGTAAAGCGGCAAAGCGCATGCCGGCCTCGACACTGATGGTCAAATCGTTTGGCTCGTATTGCAACACGCGGCTGAGGCCGGCCGTCGAGACCGTTACGTCCGCCGGCAGAAGCGGGCCACCCATCAGACGTTTACTGTTGTTGCCAATGAGAGAGATCGTTTTGGCGCTTGCAGCAGCATCCCGAATCGTTCGTGCCAGGTCTTCCGCCGACGAGGGCGTCAATGGAGGCATGCCTCTCCATTTTCCACGCCGGCCCGATAAAGGGCTAAGAATGCGATCTCCACCAACTTCCGCGATCAGGTGGGAATCCCGGAATCGTCTTGTCAGCGCCGTGATGACGAACCGGATTAGAAAGTGCAAAGCGGAGGGCGCTCCGCTGCAACGGCTGACCGTCTACTAGCGGCCATGAATCCGCTCGCAATTGGCGAATTCATCGCCCTCCGCCGTTCTACGTAGGACCGTAGAACAAACTCTTAAGATCAATTCTACTGCTGCGCACCGGAAACGGAGAACGCTTCTTTGGGCGCTCGCGGACTTAGGTTCAAGCTTCAACCCTGCGGCAGTTTGCTGGTATCCCAGCCGCCACCGAGCGCCTTAATCAGTTGCACACTGGCATCCATTCGCCGCCGGAGCAAATCGACTTCGGTGCGTTCGTTGTTCAGTGCGATGCTCTGTGCGGTAATGACTTCCAGGTAGGTAACGAGGCCGCCTTTATAGCGGTTCATGGACAGCTGCAGTGAGTTCTCTGCCGCTCCAGTGGCTTCGTGCTGTTTGGCTGATTCCTGCTCGAGGATTCGGAGACTCGACAGATTGTCTTCCACTTCCTGGAATGCCGTCAGTGCAGTTTGCCGGTAGTTTGCGACCGTCGCATCGTATCCCGCTGTCGCCGTTTCCAGCTGAGCACGCCTCCGGCCCGCATCGAATACGGTTTGCAAGACCTGAGGACCGACTGCCCAATAGCGGCTGGGCCAGGTAAACCAATCGACGATACTTCCGGCGTCCAGTCCGCCGGTCGCGCTGATCACGAGGTCGGGGAAGAAGGCCGATCGCGCGATACCGATCTGTTCGTTGGCCGCCGCCATCTGCCTTTCGGCCGCAGCAATGTCGGGGCGGCGTTCTAAAAGCTGCGAGGGCACGCCGATAGGGATTTCAGGGGGCTGCCGCCTCAGAGGTATCACCGGAAGGGAGTAGCCTTCGGGCACTTTGCCGATCAGCACGGCGATAGCGTGCTGGTATTCCGCTCGCGCCACACCTATATCAATGTCTTGTGCTTCCGTCTGATTTAACTGAGTTTGTGCCTGGGCAACCTCCGCCTTGGATGCCACTCCTCCGTTAAAGCGGTTCTGCGTCAGTTGCAGCGCCTTCTGGTAGGCGACTACCGTGTCGTCCAGAAGCTGTTTCTGCGCATCCAGGCTGCGTGCTTCGAAATAATCGACTGCAAGCTCGGTCTCCAACTGGAGTTTGACATTTTCGAGATCCGCCGCAGTTGCCTGGAACTGCTCCCGCGAAGCAGTAATACTACGCCGTACTCGGCCCCAGAGATCGGCGTCGTACGACACGGTGATAGGAAGGTTGAAATCTGCATAGCCGCGGCCGGGAAATCCGGTTGGGCTGTTGTCCGAGACGCGCTCGCGGCTGATCGAGGCGCCCGCGGTGACGGTCGGGTATAGGAAAGAGCGGTTGTACTTAATGGTCGCGCGCGCTTGCCGGAAATTTGCTTCAGCGACTTTGAGCGTCTGGTTCGCGGGTTCCACTTGCTCTTCCAATGCCTTTAGTTCCGGATCTTCAAACAGCTCCCACCATTTGCCGCGAATTAGGGTTTCCCCTGGCTGAGTGGGCTTCCAGCCATTTGCTTCTTTATATGAGGCTGGCGGCTGCTCACTATATGCCGGCGCGGACGGCACAGACGGTTTGGTGTACTTCGGCCCTACGGTGCAACTAGCAAGCACCACCAAGCCGACTAGTACGAGAACTGCCCTCAGCTTCATTCGCCCTCTGCCCAAATTCCTTACTCTCCCTGCGCGGCCGATTGGTGTGCCACCTGCACGCGCGCACCCGAAATGAGGGAGTCACTTGGATTTACAATAACCGAATCGCCGGGCTGGAGTCCCGAGACGATCTCAACATCGTTTCCAAAGTCGCGGCCCAGAACAACGGGAACCAACACTGCCCTTTCATTCCGGACGACCGCTACACGAAGCCCCTCGGAACGAAACAGTAGTGTATTTGAGGGCACCGTGACAGCACGAACCTTCGAGGGCAGTTTTAAGTGAACGGAAACATAGGAGCCGGGAAGCAATTCGCCTGTCGGGTTCTTCACATCTACTTCTACCAGCAGCGTCCGGGAAGCAGGATCAATCGCGTTGGCATTTCGAACAACCAGCCCGTGGAAACGCCGGCCCGGAAATTCACTCAGAGTGAAATAGGCACTCACACCCGGTTTGGCGGCACGTGAATAGATTTCAGGGACGCTTACATAAGTCCGCAGAGTGGCGATCGAGGCAAGGTGAAAGAGCTCTTTGCCCGGGGTATTCGCACCGGCGTCTACCAGGGCTCCGACATCGATATTGCGGGCGGTAACGATGCCGTCGAACGGCGCATAGACCTTTTCGTATCCAACCATTTGTTCCAGTCGCGCGACGTTGGCCTGGGCCGAAGTAACGGTGGCTGTCTTCGCGGCAGCATCCTGCACCGCGTTGTCGACGTCCTGCTTGGCAACCGAATCCGTCTTGAACAGATTCATGTACCGTTCAGCAGTAATCTGCGAGAGCTTCAGATTAGCCTGAGAGGTGGACAATTCCGCGCGTGCTTGCTGCAACTGTTGATCGACTTCGGGCGCCTCGATCTCAGCCAGAAGCTGCCCCTGCCTGACGTGCGCCCCTATGTCGGAATACCAGGCCTTCAGATAGCCACTGGCGCGCGCCCATATCGGTGTATCGACAAAGGGCTGCATGTTGCCGGGAATCGCCACTTCTTCGGCTCCGCCTGTCGCTCTTGGCTGGACTACGGAAACAGCGGGAATCGACATCTCCAGAGTTTCGTGCGCCAGCGCCGTGCTCGCTCTTGCTCGAGAAGCGACGCCGAGGAAGATCGCACACCCCAGGACGGCGCCCGCGACCATTAGCACCAACAAAATGGATCGCAGAGCGCTTCTTTCGTGTGCGGGCACCGGCTTTGGCTGCTTATGGACGTCAGCCTTTATTTCTTCTTCAATCATCACCTGAACCTCCATTTAACGCGCGTGAATGTGGTCGCCGCTCTCGCGTATTCCGTCGCTTGCATGGGTATTTCTCTCCGTATGCAAAAGACTGAAAACGGCCGGAACAAAAAACAGTGTCGCTACAGTCGCACAGAGGAGTCCGCCAATTACTGCGCGGCCCAGCGGGGCGTTCTGCTCGCCACCTTCCCCTAATCCCATCGCCATAGGAATCATGCCGATGATCATGGCAAGGGCCGTCATTAATACAGGACGAAATCGTGTGGAGCCCGCTTCGAGTGCCGCCTCAACCGGATTGCCGTGACTACTCACGCGCTCCTTCGCGAAGCTCACTACAAGGATGCTGTTCGCAGTAGCGACGCCCATACACATGATTGCGCCCATAAGCGCCGGGACACTGATGGTTGTGTGAGTCAGGAACAGAAACACGACGATGCCAGACAGCGCGGCGGGCAGCGCGGTGATGATGACGAACGGATCCAGCCACGACTGGAAATTCACTACAATGAGCAGATAGACTAGGACAATCGCGCCCGCCAATCCGGCCAGCAGGCCAAGAAACGAGTTGTGCATAGTCTCCACCTGTCCGCGCAAAATTAGCTCCGTCCCGCGCGCCAGATATTTACGATTCGCATCCAGTACGTCCCGGATAGCACCGCCCACTGCCCCCAGATCTCGCCTCTGCACAGAGCCATAGATGTCCACCGTACGGCGGATGTTGTAGTGGGTTACGGCCCCAAGTTCGCTCTCACGGCTGATTTCCGCCACGTCGCTGAGAATTTCCGGCTGCTTCTGGGCGCCGCCGCTGATGGGAATATTTTGCAGATCCTGCAGAGATTGAATGTCATATTGGGGAGTTTGCGTTGCCAGGTTGTAACTTACTCCGTTCTGTCGATTCAACCAGAAGGTCGGCTGGGTCTGGAAGCTGCCACTTAGCGATGTCAACAGGCTGCGTGCTACGTCGTTCTGCGTAAATCCGCTCTCGGCCGCCTTCGTCCGGTCAACGCTCACGTGAAGCTTGGGTCCATCAAAAACCTGATGGACGTGAAGATCTACGGCTCCCGGTATTCGCTGCAGTTGGGGAAGCACACGGTCGGCAAAAGCACGGCTTTGCTCCACATCGTTACCCACGATCTGCACGTCGATTGGAGCCGGAAGGCCGAAGTTTAAGATCTGAGTCACAATATCGGCCGGAAGGAAATAGAAGACGGTGCCAGGAAACTGCTTCGGCAAATTGATCCGAAGCTTATGTATGTAATCTTCGGTTGGATGATGTTTCGCGGCAAGCGTCACCAGGATGTCCGCATCGGCGCTTCCAATCTGGCCCGAGTTGCTGTACGACAGATTCAGTCCACTGTAGGGGAGCCCGATGTTGTCCAGCACCGTCTCCACTTCGCTTTTCGGAATCTGACTGCGAATCGATCCGTCGATAAGATCGCACAAGCGTGCGGTCTCCTCGATTCGGGTTCCGGTCTTCGCGCGCACATGCAGCTTGAACTGCCCCGTATCGCTTGTCGGGAAAAAATCCTGCCCCAGAAAGGGAACCAGCAGCGTAGCCGCAACGCAAAAACCGACAAAAACTGGAACAAATACACGCCGGCGGTAGACCAGGGTGGTCAGGGCTGCTTGATAGCGCGTCCGTACGAATTCGAATGCCCGCTCAAATGTCCGGTGAAATCGGGTAAAGAGAGTGCGCGGGTGCGCAGCGTGCCCTTTAGTCCGCAGCAGATACATGGCAAGGGTCGGCACTAGTGTTCTTGAAAGGACATACGAAGCCAGCATCGCGAACACGACGGCTTCGGCTAGCGGCACGAACAGGAATTTCGCGACGCCAGTCAGGAAGAACATTGGGAGAAAGACAATACAGATACAAAGCGTCGAGACAAGGGCCGGAACGGAAATCTGCGCCGCTCCCTCGAGAATGGCATTGTGTAGAGTTTGTCCCTCCTCCAGATAGCGTTCGATGTTTTCGATTGTCACGGTCGCATCGTCCACAAGAATGCCGACCGCCAGCGCCAGGCCGCCCAGCGTCATGATATTGATGGTCTGGCCGAGCGCGCTCATCAGGATGATTGACGTCAAAATCGACAAGGGAATTGATATGGCGATAATCAATGTGCTGCGCCAGCTCCCCAGGAAGATAAGGATCATCAGGCCAGTCAGGCACGCCGCGATGATGGCTTCGCGGACCACGCCACTGATGGCCGCGCGCACGAATATCGATTGATCGGCGAGCGGCTGAATCTTTAACTGGGATGGAAGCGTCGCCTCCACACGAGGCAGCAGCTCTTTTACGCCCTTCACTACATCCAACGTCGAGGCGTTGCCGGCTTTCAGGATCGTGACCAAGACGCCGCGCTGGCCGTCTTGCCTGACAATATTCGTCTGCGGAGAAAAGCCGTTCCGGACATTAGCCACATCGCGAACATAAATGGTGGAATTGCCCACAACTTTCACCGGAAAATCGCTGATCTCGGGAATCGTCCGCGGGCTGGCATTCAAATCGACGTCGTACTCAAACTGGCCGATTTTTGTGGTACCGGAAGGAAGAATCAGATTCTGCGCACCAACCGCATTCACAACGTCAAAGGGCGAAAGCCCCTTCGCCTGCAGCAGCGGCGGGTTCAAATCGATCATGACCTGCCTCTGTTTGCCGCCGTACGGATAAGGAACGGCGGCGCCCGGTACGGTGACGAGTTGGGGCCGCAAAAAATTCATGCCGATGTCATTCAACTCTTGCTCCTGAAGCGTCTTGCCGGACAAAGCGAGTTGCAGAATCGGAACGCTCGACGCGTTGTAAGCGAGGATTAACGGCGGATTTACACCTGGCGGCATCTGACGGAGAATCGTCTGCGATACGGCGGTGACTTGCGAGATGCCGGTCGTCACATTTGCGTAAGGCTGTAGGAATATTTTGTTGACTGCGACTCCGTTCAGCGATACGGACTCAAGATGCTCAATGTCGTTTACGGTAGTCGTCAGAACCCGCTCATATGGAGATACTAGTCGTCCCTCCATTTCCTCAGGATTCAGACCGGTGTAATTCCAGACCACGGAAATGACCGGGATATTAATGTTGGGGAAAATGTCGGTGGGAGTGCGTAGGATAACGATGGGGCTGACCAACAGGATCAGCAACGCCAGCACGATGAATGTGTAGGGCCGGGATAGAGCAACTCTGACAATCCACATGCACTTACTCTGATGAATTTACGATACTTAAAAGTTTCGTAAATCAGAACATCCCGTCCCATACTGGTAAACTCCCATACTGACGACGAGATGACGGAAGAGGTTACGCCGCGAGGGCGTGGACGGCCAAGGGACGAGGATACGAGAGCGCGCATACTCTCTGCAGCCCTCCAGATCTTGGAGGATCAGAGTTTTGCAACCGCAACCACGGATGCCATCGCAGAAAAGGCAGGCGCGAGCAAAGCAACCATCTACCGGTGGTGGCCGAACAAATCTGCGGTAATGGTGGAAGCGCTACGCGAGGCAGTTGCCCAGGAGCTTCCATTCCCGGACACAGGCAGCCTTGGTGAGGATATCCGTCTGCAATTGCGTAACTTTATTAGACTGCTCACCGGACGCCGCGGCCGTATCTTCAAGGCCTTTGTCGCCGCAGCACAAAACGATTCCGAGGTAAGCGACGCGTTCCGCTCGGTTTGGGTTCGGCCACGCCGCATGGCTGCAAAGGCCGGGCTGGAAAGGCATCGCGGCGTTACGCTGCGCAATGAGATCGATCTGGAGTTGCTAATGGATATTCTCTATGGGCCCTTGTATTATCGGCTGCTGGTGGGACACGCTCCGCTTACCGAGAAATATGTGGATACCCTCGCTGAACTCGTTTTGCGCAGCATCACAAAAGAAGCCTAGAACCACAGTCGGCTGTTTTCTATTGATGTACGGGGAGAGCGCCGGCGTCAACTCGTGCGCAGAAACCGCTGCGCATTACCAAAGAATTTTGTCACTGCTTCCGCGGCAAGGTATCCGCTCCTCACTGCTCCTTCCATCGTGGCTGGCCAGCCGGAGCGAGTCCAGTCACCGGC
>Ga0126381_100007594_pt1 | contig 12082 bp, 14 predicted proteins | sample PanSoiMetPlot_28_FD_96465 | JGI IMG/M metagenome (GOLD analysis project Ga0126381, IMG submission 96465) | Tropical forest soil microbial communities from Panama - MetaG Plot_28 | ecosystem: Environmental > Terrestrial > Soil > Tropical forest > Bulk soil | place: Panama | collected 2016-02-17
TGCCAAGGTTGCCGCCTCGCGCAGCGCAAATTGCGCGGTGGGCGGACACGGCTTTCCATTCTTCGCATCCACCACTGCCGCGCAGTCACCGAGCGCCCACACTCCTGTATGTCCGGCCACCGACAGGTCGTGTGCAACAATCAGCGCACCACGTTTGTCTTTCTGCAGTGGCAAAGTCTTGGTTAACGGATTCGGCGCCGTCCCTGCCGTCCACACCAGCGTCTCTGCTGGGATTTCTCCATCGCTGAGCACCACAACACCCTCTCGCGCGGCGGTCAGCCGTGTATTCAGATGGAACTCGACACCCCGCATTTCCATGCGTTTTTGCGCAAAACGGCCCAGGGATTCGCTGAGTTCAGGAAGGATTCGGTCGCGCGAGTGCACCAGCACAACCTGGACATCCTTGGCTCCGAGGTTCGGGTAATCAGCAAGAATGCCATGGGCGAAGTCGTTCAGCGCACCGGCAAGTTCCACTCCGGCAAATCCGCCCCCCGCGACCACAAACGTCAGCAGCGGCCTGCGTGCTTCAGGGTCCCGCTCCCGGTCGGCGCGCTCGAACATTTCGATAACGTGGTTGCGGATTCGGATCGCGTCTATCAAGCTCTTGAAGTCGAATGCTAGTCGTTGCACGTTGCTCAGCCCGAGATAATTCGACACGGCTCCCAATGCGAACACGAGGTGGTCATAGGTCAGTTCGCTCTGGCAGCTTTCCGCGCCAGTCATTCTGGCATCTAGCATGACCTTCTTTTTCTCAATATCGACACCAGTCACGCGGCCGCGAACGAATTCAGTCCGGTGTAGGGTGGTGCGTAAGGGAGTGCTGATGTGACTTGGTTCAAGGCTGCTGCCTGCCACCTCAGCAAGCATGGGCGTAAACAACAGTGCATTGTTTTCGCTTACCAGGCTTATCGAAACCGTAGGATTCTTTTCTAGTTCACGTTCCAGGCACTCGGCTACCTTCATCCCGGCAAAGCCTCCGCCCAGAATGACAATGCGCTTTCTGGGGGCTGCATCTTTCGTTTGAGGCAAAGCTTCCGGTCCGAAAAACCGCCTAGCAATATCGCTAAGGAACTGCGTACAAAGGCCAAGAGTTAACCCATATAGCACCCAACCCACCAGCACCGGAAAATGCGAGCGCATCTGCTCGGCGCTCCACTCCGGCATTTGCCCGCTTAGCAGCGGCATCGCGATGACACTAATCACCGCCCAAAGCGGAACGCCATAGGCCCCCGCCGTGAACATATTGTCTAGGTAGGCATCGGGCGTCGGACCAGTCAGCACAGCATAGGTCGCCCCGAGTGCTGCCCCCAGCAACAGGACGCCGGGAATGTGACCGAGGGCCGCGATGAGAGGCGCAGAGGCTACCAAGCCTGCAATAGCGCCGATTGCTGCCCGCCGCAAAAATGTTTCCATCTAGTATGCCTCAGCAAAAAGGTCCAGACAGGTAGAATCCCCCATCTCAATGTTGGATGAGAGTCTTTTGATAGCGAAAAGTTTCGTTGGAGGCAGCCTTGACTTGGGGGTTGCTGTCAAGCGGACTTTTCGTTGTTCGATGCTGCGCCGCAACCAGCATGGGGCACTGCACGAGTGTGCGTCGGAATCGGATGAGAACGCGGGAGAGTGTTCCCGCATTTTCTTAGTCTCAACAAGTCGTTCCGCTCCTGCCTCGGTCTAAACACACGAATTCACAATCGGATCTTGTAACTTCCTCGACGCTTGCACGTCTCAAGGGACAATGGGCGGACGGAGGCTAAGCCCCGACACCAGTTACGTGGGCCGTCGAGTGCCCTCTCAAGATTTGCACTTTTCGGCTATTCGAGATAGCGCGAATCGCGGGAAATCCGAGAGAATGCTTGCCACGTAATTAGTTTGGGGTCACAGCAGCAACCTGAGGCTCAGTTAAAACCAAAACTCTAGAGGAGAATTGCTGCAATGACGAAATCGATGAAGTCACTCATGATGGGCGCTGCACTTGCGGGTTTCATGGTGGGCAACTCGGCCGTAGCCAAGACCTCCCCATCTTCCACCAATGTTTCGAACGGCACGAGCTTGGGCCATATGGCCAAGTCCTTCGATGACAAGGACAAGCACGCCTGCAAGGGCCAGAACTCGTGTAAGGGCAAGGGCGGGTGTAAAGCCGGCGACAACGGTTGCAAAGGCAAGAACTCTTGCAAAGGCAAGGGTGGCTGCGCCACCGACGGCTCCAAGCCACCTTCAGCCTAATTCACTTGCTGATGGGTGCCCCACATTTCCCATCTTTTGGAAATGTGGGTTTCACCCGCTGTCCTGGTTTTCCTTCGAGTCAGAGTTATGCCGGCAAATCGTTTTAATGGATTCACCGAATACGGTGTAGGAATCGGTCTGCGCATTCCGCACTATAACCACATACTTGAGCACCAGCCGGTTTGCGACTGGTTTGAAATCATCTCGGAAAACTTCATGGTCGATGGCGGCCGCCCGTTGTACGTCCTCGACCAGATCCTCGACCAGTATCGCGTAGTGCAGCACGGCGTGTCGATGTACTTCGGTTCAGTCGAGCTGCTGAACCGCGAGCACCTGCGACGCATGAAAAACCTGGTGCAGCGTACAAAGACTCCGTGGCTCAGCGACCATCTCTGCTGGGGAAGCGTCGACGGCACCTATTCGCATGACCTGCTGCCGATGCCCTACACCTTCGAAGCGGCGAAGAAGACCGCACAAAAGATTCGTGAGGCGCGTGACTTTCTCGAAGTGCCGGTCGTGGTCGAGAACGTCAGCAGCTATGCGGAATTCAAGGCGTCCGAGATGACCGAGTGGCAGTTCCTAACAGAAGTGGTGGAAGACGCCGACTGCGGCATTCTGCTCGACGTCAACAACATCTATGTGTCATCGCAGAACCACAGCTTCGATCCATTTCAGTATCTGAACAACGTACCGCACGAGCGCGTTGCGCAGATTCACATTGCCGGACACTCGCGGTACGAGAAATACATTCTCGATACCCACGATCATCCTGTGATCGATCCTGTGTGGGCCTTATATGCGCGGGCGATTGAGCTGATTGGACCCACAGCAACTCTGCTGGAGTGGGACGACCACATTCCGTCTTTTGACGAGGTGCACGGCGAGGCGCTGAAGGCGAAACGCTACGTTCCCGATAAGGTGTTGGCATGATGGACCTCGACCAGATTCAGCGCAACATGTTCGAGGCCGTTCGCCAGCCTCTGACCGCCTCTGAAGGCTTGCGCAATCGCACACGCGAGGGTCGCTCGCTGCACGGCATTGCCGAATCGATCATCAAGCCGAACGATCGGCTGACATCGTTCGAACGCCTGGAAATTTACAACCGGCAGTACTGGTTTCGCGTGCTGTCGGCACTGGCGGAGGACTTCGAAGGGCTTCGCCTGATCCTCGGCGACACGGCTTTTGAGAAGCTCTCGGTCGCGTATCTACAAGATTGTCCTTCGCGCTCGTTTACCTTGCGAAATCTTGGGTCGCAGCTGGAAGACTGGCTGCGCGCGCATCTGAAGTTCGCGGCAGGCCGGGAAGAAATCGCCCTGGATATGGTGCGGCTGGAATGGGCCGAAATCGAAGCCTTCGACGACGCCGCAAGGCCTCAGCCCAGCCGGAGCGATTTGCAAACCCTAGGCGACGATCCGCAGTTCCAGTTGCAACCTTATCTGCGGCTTCTGGAATTGAGCTATGCGGTCGACAAAATGCTGCTGCAAATCCGGCGGCAGCAGCGCGAATTCGGGATGGTCAGCAATGCCGTCGAGGAGAAGCAGCAGCGAAGGCGTCCGCGAAAACGTGCTCTGCCGAAATCCGAGAAGGTCTATCTGGCCGTTCATCGAGCAGACAACTCGGTGTACTTCAAGCGCCTCGACCGCGAGGCCTTTTCGATGCTGCGAGCATTGCAGCAAGGCAAGCGACTCTCCGAGGCTGTGGAACAGGTCGAGTGGGGTGACGGCGCGGAGCAAGGGTCGCAGAACCTACAAGCGTGGTTCGCTTTGTGGTCATCGTTCGGATGGTTCTGCAAATGAACGCACTTTCCGACCGACTTCGCTGGGCCAGCTCGCTGCTAATCGCGGTCGGCAATTCGCTGCAATCTGTCTTCCTGCTGGCAGTGCGCCTCTACCGGGGATGGCATTCTGCAAACCGAATGGGGCAAGATGCATCGACTGCCACAGGTCGTAGAGTTCTTCGCCAGCCTTGGTATTCCTGAACCCGCGCTGAACGCCTACTTTATCACCGGCCTTGAGCTTTTTCGATGGTACTTGCTGGCGTTAGGGCTCGGCAGCCGGTTCATCGCATTGCTACTCGCGGGCGACATGATTGTCGCTTACATTACCGGCGATCGTGAAGCCTTGCAGTCCATCTTCTCCCGATCCAGACAAAGTTCTATGCCGCAGCCCATACACGTTCCTGTTTGCCACCTTAATAGTGCTCATCTTCGATCCGGTGGTGCCGTCGTTGCATCGACGGAAACGCCAAGTGAATCATCTCGTGGGGTCATCATCAGTCGTCATTGAGCTGAGCAACTGTCGAGTCCTCGACGGCGATGCGGGTGTAGAAATCATTGTCAGGCCAGGTGGTTCCAGATTTCAATGGCACCATTGCGATATGCTTTCCAAAAGGCCAGCCTGAGAAATGACTGAATCCAATGATTTGCAAAGCCGAAGTTGGTGGAGAACACCGCTGCTCATGGCCAAGATGCAGCACCGTGAGGACCAAGTGTTTCTGGTTCTGGCGCTTGTGATCGGCGCCCTCACGGGCCTAGCTGTGGTCGCCTTCATCCTGCTAACAGAACGGGCAGGGATGAGGCTGTATCCTCCAGGAAGTGCTCCGGCTCGACGTCTCCTGTTCCCCATCGTGGGCGCGCTTGTAATTGGATACCTGTTGTTCCGCTATTTTCCCAACGCACGAGGAAGCGGAGTGCCGCAAACCAAGGCTGCGTTGTATGCCGGGGAAGGGCGCATTACCCTGCGCACCGTCTTCGGAAAGTTCTTCTGCACTTCTGCGACCTTGGCGAGCGGAATACCGTTAGGGCGCGAAGGGCCTTCTGTTCAGGTGGGAGCAGGCATTGCATCGGTGCTGGGCCGCCGCGTAGGTTTACGTCCGGAGAAAGTGAAAGCGCTGCTGCCAGTTGGCGCAGCGGCGGCAATTGCAGCCGCATTTAACACACCCTTGGCGGCGGTACTGTTTTCGCTCGAGGAGATTGTAAGCGACCTCAACGCCCCTATCCTTGGTTCCGTGGTGCTAGCCTCCGCTACCGCGTGGCTCGTCTTACGCCTCTCGCTTGGCAATAGCCCGCTGTTCAAAGTTCCGCAATACCAAGTGGTTCATCCTGTGGAATTTGCTATCTATGCGGTACTCGGCGTCCTGGGGGGAGTCGTCTCAGCAGCATTCACCGAGCTTCTTCTAAGCATACGGCTTCGCTTTCTACGCCTGCCGCAAAATACGGTTTGGCTGCAACCAGCAGTGGGCGGTTTGTGCGTGGGATTGATGGGATTGTTTGTCCCGCAAGTGCTGGGCGTCGGTTACGGCTACGTCGGCAATGTGCTGAATGGGCAGATGGCCTTCAAATTGATGGTTGTGCTGGTGGTATTGAAGCTTCTAGCAGTGACCACAAGTTATGCTTCAGGGAACGCAGGTGGCATTTTCGGTCCTTCATTATTCATAGGAGCAATGTTGGGCGGGGCCGTCGGCACCGTGGCCCATTCGTTGCTTCCTGGGCATACCGCCACAGCAGGCGCGTACGCGCTGGTGGGCATGGGGGCGGTCTTCGCTGGTATCGTGCGCGCTCCGATGACGTCGGTGCTGATGATCTTCGAGATGACACAGGATTACGCGGTGATCGTTCCGCTGATGATTTCTAATCTGGTCAGTTTGTTCGTTTCTTCACGGCTTCAGCGGCAACCCATCTACGAATCGCTAGCGGTACAAGACGGAATACACCTGCCTACGGCAGAGACACGACAACGGCGTGGACAACGACAAGTAGTTCGGGTCATGCGTGCTGCGACCGACTTACTGGCCAGTGACGTGACCCTGGAGAACGTCCTCGAACAGGGGAAATTGAGTGGACTCCAAACATGGCTGGTGGTGGATCGTCGAGGTGTAATTGGCGTTATAAACCTTGAGACGCTCGAGCGAGAAGCAACTGAAGGCGCAGCAAAGCAAGTGGGTGAACTCGTCGATGGAATCGATTTTCCACATGCTCACCCGGATCAGGGAGTTGATTTGGCACTCGAACGCATGGGTGCAAACCAGATCGATGTCCTGCCAGTAGTGAATCGTGCAGATATTCATAAGCTAGAAGGCATTGTTACTTTGCACGACATTTTGGATTCTTACGGGATCGGCATAGTTAATCGTATTTAGGATTAAAAGGAAAAATATCGTCAATGACAGCTACTGCGCTGACCCATGTTTTGCGGGTCAGTGACGCGTCGGCTCAGTTAGCTGGCGTATGGATAATGTTCTCGAGAGCCAACGCGGTCTTAGAATTTCTGGTCTTTAGTTTAGCGACAGCCCATTCTCACTGCGACGTGGCGAAGTTGTCCTTGCTCAGAGTGCCGAGCGTCACCCACCAAACTTGGTAGAGAGCTCAAGGATCCGGCCCTTCCGCCACTCCCAAAGCCCCAGCACGAGTTTCGAGAAGGATCGGCACGAGCCTGCTCCGCAGTGAGGAATCGGCCATTTGCTTCGACGGTTGACACGGTAGCTAGCGAATTGGTTTTACAGAAAAGGCTTTTATCGCGTTCAATGATTGCAGCAACTTGGAGGTTTGGTTTTTGAGTTCGCTCTCAACTTTGTAAACCGGTCCGTCTACATAGAAAGGCTCGGATTCATTCCAATTCGTGACATTCGGATAGAGAGCGACTAAATCCCAAAGGGTTCCTGAGTGCCGGCAGCAGGTGGGCTGCTTGGTGCGCAGTTGCCTACTCAATTGTTCGGCGATCACATGGTCCTTGTCCCAGAACTGAATGACCCGGCTGTCCGGAATTCGAGCCATTACCAGACGAGTTGGTCTGCTCCAATCAGAGGGCAAGATCGGCTCCCACACCACCAGAACGGTCAGTTTGCCCGATTCTTGTTTTAGAACTTCTTCGGCTGCGGAGGCCCCCCGCAAACAACCCGGTCATGTCGGCGACAGAAGAAGTACCATTCGGACGTTGGGCGCTGCGCCGTTGAATTGGCTGACGAACAGGTTGTCGTTCGTTAGGCGCGTGAGCGGCGGCTGACCTTTCGGAGTAATCGCAGACCACAAAAAGTACCAGGCAAGAGCCAGCACCACCAGCCCGACAAGCCCCCATAACCATTTGCTCTTTGCCATAGGAGACAGTTCCTTCTAGCCGGAAATGAGGATGGCGACCAATTGAGGAAACAGGGCCACAAGAATCACGATCACCACAGCAGTCCAGAAGAGCACAAGGCTAGCCGTGCTCCTCTTTGCGCAGGATTTCCTGAAATACAGCTGCACCGAACCAACGAATAGGAGTGCAACCGAGGCGAGCAACAGCCAGCGACCGTATTGCCGCGCCCAAACGCTGAGGGTTGCGAGTCCAACCGCGCCAAGAAACCCCGAAGGTACGCAACAGGCGAGCGTGGAAAGTGCAGCAAGGATAGCCGCTGCGGGAGCGCCTTTTTCCGAAACTCTCATATTTCTTCACTGACTCGGTCGAGTCGCGTACCTCCACTCGAGAAGGAACGCTAACCCAGTTCCGACGAGGATAAATGGCCAGACAAACCGTGGTTCGATGTGAAACCACCTAATGCTCACTAGTAGAAACACGAGACCACCGGCGAGAAATATCCATGCAGTTATGCTGCAGTGAAAGGTGCGATTCTTAATCCAATTGGCAAAACAACCGATTGCTACGGCGAACAGAATGGTGGCCGCCGACGTAGCGTGAAGCGGATGCCACACAGTGCCCAGAAGGCTGAGCAAACCCCACGCCACGAATGAAACCAAGCACCAATAACACATTGACGAAGGCGAACTGCAGCAAGCTTGCTGCCTATGGCCGAGGTCGGTAGTGTTTCGAGTTGACTCCGTTGAACCCATTTCTCAAATCTTCTCCTCTCCTCCCGCAACCGCCCGCCGCAAAGCTTCTAAAGGCGGAACGCCCGTTCCGTTCGAATAGAGTCTGCATGCTAGGCCGTAAGAGCCTCGCGGGTTCGATTCAACGTCTCTTCCGTCAACTCGAATTGTTGGAGAACCCGAAAACTTGAGCCGACGCGCTATTGCGTCGTCAGTGACCGCGATTTCCTGAACCGGCGCATCGATTGCCGCAGATTGCAGCACAATCCTGAGGGACTCAATCGCAGCCTGGTGATTCGGGCAACCTGGTACATATAAGACCTCAATGATCATGAACTTCGTATTTCCTTCCGTTCACGCTGCTAAGAATAGGACACCGTTGTGCCCCATGATCTCGTCTGTCCTTTAGCTCACGGTTGCACTCTTGGAGATCGAGGATCAATTCACGTTCTAAGTTCTGCAGGTTTCGGATTCGGGTTCGAACCGCCGTCAGCTTGCAGCTCAGCAGGTTCCTGACGTCCTGGCAGGCATGTCCGCCACGATCGCGCAAATCGAGAAGTTGCTTGATCTCCTGCAATGAGAACCCGAGTCCCTGCATTTGCTTGATGAAAGTGAGGCGCGCTACGTCATCGACTGTATAGAGCCGGAATTGCCCCGTGGTCCGAGGTGCCCTTGGTACAAGCCCTTTGCGCTCGTAGAACCGGATCGTGTCTATGCTGAGTTTTGCTCGCTGCGCTGCTTCCCCGATCTGGATTGCGCTTCTCGGGCTCACCAAAGCGTCGGCCATGCAGAAATCATACACTCTGGACTATACTCCAGAGTCAAGTCGCTTTTGGATGTGGGGGTATAGTCGACCGGGCCCCTCACTCCGCGTAGAGATGCCAGAACTCAGGAACGTCACACCTTTAAATTGGCTCAGCGGAGATGTAGAACACTGGCTGAGTTCCCGACCCTCACTCTATGTTTGGATGTTCCCGGCGCTCGCGAAGCCTGAAGCGCTGGAGCTTTCCCGTGGCTGTTTTAGGAAGTTCAGTGTGGAACTCGATCTGATGCGGCCGTTTGAAACTCGCTAGGCGGCTTTTCGACTAATGCCTGCAGTGCGCCTGCCAAAGCTGCGGTCGGCTCAAAGCCCTCGCGTAGCACAACACAAGCTACCGTACGAGGAAGTTGTTGTTCATCCGGGCGAGCCACCACGGCCGCTTCGTGCACCCCAACATGCTCAAGAAGTACGCTCTCGATTTCAATGGGACTTACCCATACGCCGCTGACTTTCAGCATGTCATCAGAACGTCCGGCATACCAGAAGTAGCCTTCGTCATCTTCATAGTACTTGTCACCGGTGCGAATCCAATGGCCTTCGAGAGTGTCCTTGGTCTTCTCGTGCTGGTTCCAATAGTAAGCGCAGACCGAGTCGGCCTTCACGATCAGATTGCCGATCTCGCCAATCGGCAACCGTCGATTGTTGTCATCGACAATGTGGGCCTCGAACCCGGGTATTACTTGTCCGCTGGAGCCCGGACGCACGTGGCCGGGACGGTTGGCGATGACCATATGCAGCGCTTCGGTCGATCCGAGAGCGTCCAAGATCTGCACCCCGAAACGCTCCTGGAAGCGATGAAAGATAGCGGCCGGCAGGGCCTCTCCCGCGGAGACTGCCCAACGGACAGAAGAATAGTCAAAGTCACGATCGCCTTGCCGCGCGTGGGCGAGCAAAGCGGCATAATTGGAAGGTACAGAGAAAAACAGAGTAGGCCGATGACGCTCGATTACTTCAAACACTCTGTCGGGCCGGGGAGGCCCAGGTAGCAGAATGCTGGTGGCTCCCACTGATAAAGGAAAGTACAGGCCACTACCCAACCCGTAGGCAAAAAACAACTTTGAAACACTGAAACAGCGGTCGCTCTCCGAAATGTTCAAGATGCCTTTCGCGTAGGCCTCACTGCTTACGACCATGTCGTGTTGCAAGTGGACGCAGGCTTTAGGCCGACCCGTGCTGCCCGACGAGTACAACCAAAATGCAGCATCATCTTTGCTGGTCGACGCGGCGTCGAGGGTCGATGAACTCTCAGATAGCGCGTCGCTGAAATTGAGCATGCCGGGCCACGACTCGGTCCCGACAACGAGAACGGTTTCCAGAAACCTCAAATTCTGCCTTGGAATTGCCTTGATTAGTGGTAGCAGGGCTTCGCTGACAATCGCGGCACGTGCCCGCGAGTCATTGAGCAGATAGTTGTAGTCAGCGGGCTTTAACAACGTGTTGATCGGGACCGGTACCGCCCCAATTTTTATAGCTCCGAAGAAGCTGGCGGCAAACTCGGGGGTGTCGAACAGCAGAAGAAAGACCCGTTCTTCGATGCGGACCCCGAGCTTCCGAAGGGAGTTTCCCACTCGGTTCACCATTTCGAAGAGCTGCTCGTAAGTTACACCCCGATCTCCGCACTCGATGGCAACTTTTTGTCCTCGGCCGCCGGCGTCGCTAGCCCACGACGGAATCAGGCCCCAGCGAGCGAGAGTGAATTGTCTCCGCGGTCTCGCTGGATCTTGCCGAATGATCCCTACGGGCTGAGAGGGAGCGATGTTGTAGAGGCTGTTACGAAACAGGCGAGCACGGAGGGAACAAAGGCATCTTTAACCTCCGGGGAAGCTTTCCGAGATTGCTTTAGGGGCGGCGGGGTTGTAGGTTGCAGATGCGCCTGTTTAGTTAGGAGGCCAGCGCCGTCCGGAAGGCAACTCCACCCAGCACCTTCGGCATGGGTTTCAGGTTGTAGGCCAACGTGGCCAGGCTCATTTCGGTCTGCGCTCCCATCCGTCCGCGTAGCAGGAATCGTGGATGGCCGAAGATGTGGTACTTGAGCGCGGCGAAGGGATGTTCCGCCAGACAACGGCGCCATCGCATTATCTCTGCCTTCGCGCGCTGCTGCATGCGTTGCAAGGCCTCTTCGTAGAGGTGACGCTGCACGGAACGTTGTGGCGCGTTGGTGCATTGCGACTTCAGCGGACAGCTCCCACAGATTTGCGGCGAAGCCACATAGACCACTCGCTTTTTGTGGGGTTGTACTTGTTTGCGGCGCAGGATTTGCTGAGCCGGACAGCGAAAGGTGTCGCTGTTTTCGTCATACGTAAACTGGCTACGGTCGAATAAGTTGCCATCTCCCCGATTGTTCACGCCGCGCTGAACCGGCACATGGGGCACGATGCCTTGCGCTTCGCAGGCTTGGGCCTGCTCACCGTTGGAATAGCCGGCATCGGCCACCACGTTCAGCGACGCCGGATCGCCCACGGCGTGTTTGGCGGCTTCGGCCATAGGCAGCAGGCTACGCTCATCGTTGCTTTCCGTCGTGACCTTCTGGGCCACGATGAGCCCGTGTTCCGCATCCACTGCTAACTGCACGTTGTAGGCTGGCCGTTCTCCGTCGGTGGTACGCATGAAGCGAGCTTCCGGCTCGGGATCCTGCTTCAGTTTCTCCAGCACCGCAGCCACCGCGCTGGGGTCAATCACCCATTCTTCCTGCTCGTCAGCCCGATCCAGTTGCTCCAGATAGCGCTTCACCGCATCGCGCTCGCGCACCCGGTGTGCACTGCTCACGGCGCGAAATTTTGAACCATCGATGGCCACGGTCTCACCCCGCACCAGTCCTACGTGGCGCGCGAAAGCCACCAATTGGCTGCCCGCTTCGCTCACCGCTTCACGATGCATCCGCCGGAACTCGGCGATGCTCTTATAGTCCGGCTGCAGCCGTCCCAACAGCCACATCACTTCCACATTGCGCTGGCATTCGGCTTCTAGCCGCCGCGACGAGCGCACCTGGTTCATATATCCGTACAGGTACAGCTTCAGCAGATCGCGCGGATCGTAGCCCGGCCGCCCGGTTTCCGCCGGTTCCGACCGCACGAACCCCAACTGCGCCATCGTCAGTCGATCGACGAAGGCCTCGATCACCCGGCACAAGTGGTCGGCTGGTATCAACTCCTCCAAGGTCGCGGGAAACATCGTCACCTGCTCCCGCGCTTCTCCCCGAATGTAAGCCATGCAAAATGCCCCCACTCTCGTGAGGGCCA
>Ga0126381_100007595_pt1 | contig 12082 bp, 13 predicted proteins | sample PanSoiMetPlot_28_FD_96465 | JGI IMG/M metagenome (GOLD analysis project Ga0126381, IMG submission 96465) | Tropical forest soil microbial communities from Panama - MetaG Plot_28 | ecosystem: Environmental > Terrestrial > Soil > Tropical forest > Bulk soil | place: Panama | collected 2016-02-17
AGCGGCACCACCGGCGGTGACGGCATTTACACACTCAGCGGGCCAACCGCGTTTCAGAGCAACACAATCGAGTTCTTTCCCGGCGACCCGTTTGCGGTATGGAACCCAATCGCCCCATATTACTGGGCGAGCGCCAAAGTCTGGCGCCCGCAATTCGTCGGCAATGTCGTCGGACAGGCCGGCGGTGTTTTGTTTGGATCGCCAGCAGGATTGTTTGCATGGGATGGAAAGCTGTACTCGCCCGGAGACACCGCGCCCGACTGGCTGACCGATCAGCAAGAGACAGTGCCTGGGCCGCCGATATTCACAATGCCAACTGGCTTGCCGGGAATTTACTGCCTGGAGGTCTATCAGAGCCGATTGTTTGTGGCTGGAAAGGACGTTATCTCCTTTTCCGCTCCAAGCAACGGGGCGGACTTCTCTACGACAGACGGCGGGGGGAGTTTTGGCTATTTCGGTGACAAGCTGACCTATTCCTATCAGGACATGCAGGCGACCGGCGGTTATTTGTTTGTTTTTGGTGACAGCTCGACGGATATGATCTCCAACGTGCAACTTTCCGGCAACGGCCAACCGGAAAGCCCGTTCACCACCAACATGAACTATCAAAACGTCGATCCGCAGACCGGGCACCGCTTCCCGCGCCCGGTCGGCAAGCTGGGGCGCTTCTTTCAGATGTACAACGGCGCCGGCATCTTCGAAATGCGCGGCGGCGAGGCCGTGGAAATCGGGCAAAAGGTCACCAACGTCTACGATACCGTCGATCCCGTGCCATTTTTCCCGACCATGGCGCCGGCGAACATCTTTGGGTTCCGGGTCATGCTGATGAACGGCATGTTCACCGATCCATTTGGGATCAAGCGCAGTTTGTTGTTGATGTATCACCCGGCAGGACAGACCGGCCTCGCCCCGTTCTGGTCCGTCGCCTCGCAAAACCTCAATCTGACGCAAATCGGCTCCTACGAGCAGGACAGCGTCATCTGGCCATTCGGAACGGACGGCACCAACCTCTATCAACTGTTTGCCGGCCCCGACCCCAACCTGATCAAGCGGCTGGCGACGAAATACATTCGCGGCAATCAGCTGGCGCAGCTCACGATCAAGAACTGGAAGCGGCTGTTCATGGAGGTTTACGACAATACCGGCAATCAGGGGGTGGCCTTCACCGGCACTTTCACCACCGGCGCCGGCGGGGTGCCGAACGGCGTGCAGGACGTTGGCTTTCAGGTGCCGAACGGCCAGCGCTACGCCATGCTGCCCTACGCGATCAACGGCCAGGGCATTGCCGGCGCGCTCGACCTCACCAGCTACTCCCCTGACTTTACAATCGAGCGCATCCACATCACCACCGAAGAACGCACCTTGTGGGGTGCCTGAGATTTATGGCAGACTACATTTAGCGGCTCTCAACCGCACGGCGCATATCGCGCAGTGCCCTCACTGGAGGCACCTAATGATCAAGCTCGACGCTCTTCTCGGTTCGAACGAACTCAAGGCCAATCGCCGGCGCCGGCGTCACCGTCGCGGTCGTCGCTAAGTCAGCCCCGCAAATCCAACACGAGGTTCTGACATGGCACGTCGCGGACGCAAGATGGTCCGCCGACATGGCCGCAAGCGCTTCCCCAAGCCACGTCGGAGGAAGTGATGGCCCGTCGCGGACGTAGACGCAGGCGCATGGTGCTGGTCCCAGCATCGCGCCGCGCAGCCAGGGCACGGCGCAGGCGCTAGATGCCCGCGCCCCGGAAAGGTCTGGACAGCGCGCGTATGCTGTTCCGATCCCTCCGGCCCAAGGAACTCAGGCCGGACGGATGGCGCTTACCGCGTTTCATTCCCCGGCCTAATTCGTATCGGAAGGGCTCGCGCACCTCGCCCACGCGGATGCGCCCAATGAGGAGGTTCTAATGGCCCGAGGCGTTAATCTCGGTCCACGCTCCCGCGTCGATCCGGCAGGAAAACTGGGACGGCTGTTCCGGCCATCCACAAGAATTCGCCGGCATCGTGGACACCGTCAGGGTGTCGGACGTGGACGTGCTCGACGCAGGATGCTGTAATGGCCCGGAAGGACAAGGCCCCAGGTCGCCATGGTCCTGTTTGCCGGATGCCGTGGACCAATGACGCTTGGCCGAGTGACTGGAGCCGTTCTCGGTCGAAGGGGCGGCGCACCGGGCGATCACCTCGCCCCGGTGCCCGCACCGGTCCCGTGCGCAGCGCAAGGCGATGAAGGCAACCGAGGATCAGCTACATCGAGCAGTGGCGATCTTGCTGGACACGATCCTGCTGCCGCCGGCCCTGTGGACGACGTTTCCCAGCGGCTGGGGGAAGCTCGGAAAAGCAACCGCTGGACGTTTACACGGCTGCGGGCTCAAGGCCGGAATGCCCGATATATTGATCTTCTTCAATGGCCGCGCAGCTGGAATAGAGCTTAAGACCGAGACCGGCAAACTCTCCAAGGATCAGAAACACATGGCCCTGCTCTTGGCGGGCGCCGGCATCCGGGTTTATGTTTGCCGCAGCACTGACGATGTGATCGGGGTGCTGGAGCAAATGGACATTCCGCATCGCAGAGCGAAGGTGGCAGCATGACCGGCAATCGTTTTGCTTTATGGTTCTGGGACGAATGGTGCGGCGGCCCAGCTCCAGATTTCTGGCTGGACGACGTTCCATTCTGGTGGGATTTCGGGAGTAGACCATCATGACCAAGGAAACCCAACGCCCATGGCCGATGACACGGGATACGGGGGTCGAGCGGCGAGCCCCGAGCGCATTTTTCACGAGCCCGGACGGATATCTGAAATCCGAGCGCTCACTCGCCGGTCCTTTGCGGCGCGGCACCGCCCCCGGCGTCGGTCCACGCGGCGCATCCGACAACGGAAGTAGCGATTTTGGCATGGATCGCATCAGCCCGCGCCGATTCGACCCGATGGGCACCTACCTGTCGCGCGATACCCAGACGCGGGAGCCGTCGCCGCTGATCTCGCGCGAGCTGCGGGGTCCGCCGCGCAAGGATTGATGCCCCCGCTTTTTGCATATCCGCAAACCGCGCGCGGCCAAGCCCTCTTTGCCCTCGACCACATGATGGCGCACCGCGAGTATTTTGCGGTGATGCTCGACCTTCCCGGCTTTTCCGCGCTGCCCTACCGGCTCGATCCCGCCATCGGCGCCGATCGACCGGCACAGTTCTGGAACCTGTACCACCAGCAGGCGCACGACGATTTCAACCGCGATCTGCCGTCGAACTACAACAACGGCTATTACCTCGAACCCATCCCCCCGACTCCGCCACCCCCGCCGGCGCCGCCCCCACCGTCCTACCTGCAAGCCTACGCCCTGAACAACCCCGGCACGGTCGGTATCCCGCAGCACCAGATTTTGCTAGAAGGGACTTCCCTAGACCCTTGGTGGTTATTCGCCAACGAACACGAACACTACATCGCGAACAACGCGATCCTGCCGCTGCCGACCTGGGCGCCGACAACGGCTGGCACCCCGCCAGGAGTGGCTGACGTTTCCAATCCCTGGTGGTGGGTAGACCGCGCCCCGGTACGGTTTCCATTCTGGTGATTGCATGAACTTCCAGCCCGTCATCAACAACTTGGAACAAGACACGTCTTTGCTGGAACCTTGGGCGTTAGGCGAAAATGACTTACCCTGGTTAATTTCTCTTTGTAAAAAAAAGTACAGTGGGCGGTACGACAGCATCAGTACCGAGACGTGGTTTCGAAACGTCGTGCTGAAGAACCCGTTGATGTTTCATCCCACCCGGCTGGCGCACTCGTTTCAAATCTCGATGTTGACCTGCACGCCATGGCTCCCCGCCGAATTCGAGTGTCACATCGTGTTTGTCTGCGCTCAGGACGGCTATCTGTGGGAGGCCATGCGTCTCATGCGCGCTTCCATCGACTGGGCGCGGATGCGCAAGTGCACGCGCTGGCGTATCTCCTCCGACACGGAATTTGAGTTTGAAGGGTTCGCGCGGCGCCTGGGCGCGAGCGAAATCTCACCACGCTATACGTTGGAGTTGTAGATGGGCAGCGGCGGCTTAGGCGGCAAAGCCACATCCGGCGGCGGCATCAGTGGACCACAGATGGCGCTGGGCCAGTACACTTTCGGTGAGCAAACAGTCGGCAACAAGGCGGCATTCGCCGAGATGCCGATGTCCACTGGAGCGACCCAGGCGCAATCCGGCGCGGCGGCGCAAGCGGCGCTCAAGGAAAGCGAGATGTCGCAGGCCGATGCATCGGCGGTGTCGCAGTTCATCAACAATCAATTCGGCCAGTTCGCCGGCGGCTTGGGCTCGCTCCTGGGCAGTATCGGCGGGGGTGGAGGTGGTGGCGGCAGCGGCAGCGGAGGTGGAGGCGTGGCATGAGTGGCATCACCGGATTGACCGGCGGCTTTGGCTCCGGCGGCGCACCGGGGCACTTGAGCCCGTTTGACACCGGCGTAGCCAATCTGGCGGCGGGCCAGAGCGTGCAAGCGATGACCAATCGCTACAACCAGCTTGGCCTGGGCGGTCCCGCGCCCTCATTCGGCAGCGGCGGCGGCACCGTGACCAACGCCGGCACCGCCGAGGCGATGGATATCGGCGCCGCCCCGAGCTACACCGGCGGCATTCCCGAACAGTTCCAGGCGTTGACTGGCGAAATGCAGAACAACGCGCTCAACACCCCCGGTTCCGCCGGCAAGGGCACGTCACCCGCGTCCCTGATTGGCGGCGCGGGGCAGCTCGCAATGCTGGCAGGCAAGTAGGTGACCCATGGGCGGAATGGCAGGTGGTGGAGGCAAGGGCGGCGCGCCTAATGCCGGCGGCGGCAATCCCGCCTCGATGCTGGGCGGCATGGGAGGGTCCTCCGGCGGCACGTCCGACCCCTACTACAACCCCAACGATCCGTATTCGCCGAGCTTTGCCGCGTCCAACGCCTTCACCGACCCACTCAATCTCGCGCCGGAGAGCCTGGGCGGCGGACAGGCACCCTGGCAGTCACCCAATGCCCCGACATCGGACAGCGGCGGACAGCCGGCCCAGGCTCCCAGCAGCGGCGCAGCCGGCGGCCAAGGCACCCAGGAGGCTAGCCAGACCACGACCAGCTCGCCCGAGGTCAAGGCCATTGCCGACGCGGTCCAAGGCGGCAATCAGGGCAAGCCGGTGGGGCCGACATGGTTTCAGCAGACCCCTGACGAGCAGCAGACCGTCCAGGGCGGACCCATTCGACCCGGAGCGGAGAGTTCCGAAGCGACCCTGCGCGCCATGGCCGGCGTGCCGCCAACGCAGCCAGCCGCCGCCGCAGCTGCCCCGCAGGCCGCAGCCGTCGATCCCTCGACCTCCACAGGATTGCCCGCAGGCGCCGCAGGGAACGTCACGGGGCAGGAAAAGCCGGCAGCGGTAGCACAAGCGCCCGTTGGCGATCAAAACGCACCAGCAGCCACGCCTGGGGCGTCTGTGGCCCAAACCCGCGCCATCGGACGACAGCGCGCCCAGGACGCGGCGGCGGCACCCGCCGCAGCCCAACCGCAGGGGTTCGACCCCGTCCGCGCCTTGCAGGACCTGCTGACCCAAGGGCCGCAAAAGTTCTTCCAGGACTTGGCCGGCATGAACCAGCAGGTCGGCAATGTCTATCGCTCGCCGCTTCAGCAGTACGGTGACCAGCAGGGGCGACTGCGCCCGCGCGCAGCCGAGGAGCGGGCGCGGCGGAACCGTCTGGCGCCGACACCCGCCACCGCGCCGGTTGCCACCGCGCCCATTCAGCCGGTCACCCCGAGCCCGCCGGCGCAGACCTCCGGCATCCCCGGTGCCCCAGGCGCGCAATCCGGCGCGACGGTTGCTCCCGCCCCGCCCGGATCACCACAGGCGACTTCCGGGCAGGCGCCAGTGCAAAAACCGGACGGATCAGCCGCACCGACCAACGGAATGCCGGGAGGCACCACCGGCAGCGCCCCGCCGCCAACACAGGGCTATGGCGCTTCCGCTGATCAGCAGAACCGCCCGCGCCACTACACCGGCAAGATCACGGTGAACGGCCACCAGTACGACTTCGGCTCCGGCGGCGGCCAGTTCCCCAGCCTGCCCTATGGGCGCTATCACGTTCACCCCGGTGCAATTGGCACCACCGGCAAGCGCATTCATGCCTTTGCCGGCATTTCCGACAGCAACAACCCCGGTAACAACACCGTGAACGATCCGCTCTATACCGGATCGCACGGGCACGCTCGCGAGGGGGTGGAAATCCACCCCGATGTCAGCTGGCGACGTGGCGGCCATCTCGTCACCAATGGCTGCATCGGCATCGACCATAATCAGGCCGGCGCCTTTGGCCGCGATCTCGCCGCTGCCTCCGCGAACGGGCCGGTCGATCTCGTGGTCGGCCCCAACGGGGCGCAGATCGTCCCCGCCGACCAGGGCGCTAACGTCGCCTGGGCCGGCCAGGGCGCCGGCGCCATGCCGAACGTGGGCAAGGAAATTGAACCGATGCGGACCTCCGGCGCACGCACGCGCGGCGACCGCAACAACAACCCTGGCAACATCAAAACCGCCAACGCCCCAGGACAGATCGGGCGCGACAATCAGGGGCATGCCATCTTCCGCACCCGCGAGGACGGCGACCGCGCCCAGGCCGACGTGCTACGGCGGCTCTACAAGGGGCAGACCATTCCGCAGATGGGCCGGCGCTATGCCGAGGACAAGAATTGGGCGCGGGGGGTGATGAAAGCCGGCGGCTACGGGCCGAATGATGTCCCGGACATGGACAGCCAAGCCGGCATGGCGCGATTGCAACGTGCCATTCAAATCCAGGAGGGCACGTGGCACGGCGGCGCTTATGCCGGTGGTGGCGGCAGTAGCGGTGGTGCCGGCGCGACCGGATCGTCTTTCGGCGGGAACTATGGTGGCGGTGACGAAACGACCACCCCGCAGACCGCCGGAGCGGGGCGACGGGGCAATGCGCGCAACAACCTGTTGCAGACAATTGGCAACATCAACACCCGAATGGGGCAACCGGGATATCAGTCGCCGGGGCTCCCGCCGACGCTCACCGGGCAGCAGCCGGGGCGACGCGATCTCGGCGCCGACCTGGGGCGCTATGATATTCCCGGACAGGACCCGCAATCCGAGCTGATGCGGATCATCAAGCAACTGGTGGGAGCCGCCAACCAAGCCGGCGGACCCAATCTCAACCCCGACGAAGTCGCAGGAATTGGCACCCGTGGCTGATCAAAATCTTGCTGACTGGACTGCATACGGCACTCCAGATCGATCCCCGACCCCGCCAGCGCCCCTGGATGACTTGGTCTATCGCCCGCCACCGGGCGGCCTGCCGCCGGACGATCAGCTTGTGACGGCGATGCCCTATCGCGCGCCAGCCACGCCACCGTCTATCGGAGAATTGCTCAAGCCCATCGGCAATGCGCCAGTCGCGAACCCGCCCTATGTGCAATCACCAAATGTGCCGCAGCAGCCGCCGGCACAGCCAGCAGCACCCGCAGCTGCACCCGCGCCGGCGGCTCCTCCCGTTCCTGCCGAACCCAAGCCGGCCCCGGCGCTCTCGCCGGCCAAGCCAATGCCCGCCACGCCGAGCGGGACACTGCCGCAGCAGAACTACACGCCCGCGTCTACCCGCAGCTACAAGCACTGGGGAACGCCGAGCTGGGCGATCCGGGCGCACAAGTACCATCCCGATCTCACCAGCAGCACGCACCTGCCGTCCGCGACCGAGGCGCCGCATGTGATCAAGGGCGCGGCGGGGCAGCTTACGCCCTGGACCCCGCCGGCGATCTCCGGCCAGTACAACGCGCTGCAAGGGCTGGCGCGGCTGATTGGCCCGATCATGGATTTCTACTCCGGCGGCGCTTTTGGGCGCGGCTGGGATACCGCCAACGCCCAGCGGCTCAATTTCCAGCGCGAGCAATTCGAGATGGGCCGCGAGCGCATGATGGACATGTCGCGCAATGTCATCATGCAGCACAAAGACATGTTGATGCAGTATCAACAAATATTCGAAGAGTACGAGGACGGCGGCATCAGCAAGGAACAGGCCGAGCAGGAGGTTGAGGACTTGGCGCGGCGCAATCAGGACCAGGGCCTGATCGATCTCTTGCACAACGGCGGGCTGCGCGGCGTCAACAACTTCCTGTCCTGGCAGGATGCCAAGATGATGGACGTGTGGGGCGCCTACACGTCGATGGCCGGCGCCAAGAAATCAAGCGGCAAGACGGCAAAAGAGGAGAGCGAGTACGACGCCAGCCTGTCCACCGACAGCGCCGGTGTCGGTGTTGCCGGCGGCGGCATGGGCGGCGGACGACGCGCATTGCCGGGAGGCCCGGACGATCCTGACATCACCGACGTGTCCGATCCGGAGAGCGACACCGGCGAGCCGACCGCCGACAACCAGGAGGACAATGACGCGCAACTCGGCAAGACGCATCATCTGACTGCACAGGGCGTACGCGACGCGCACGACATGCTGAAAACCGGTAAGATCAACGACGAGCTGACATCGCAGTACGCCAAAGCCAACCCGTTCAACTACGGCAAGGTGTTTGCTGCCGCCGGCGATCTGCGCAAGCAAATGCAACGTGCCGTCAACGATCCCAAGCTTGACACCCCGGAAAAGCGGCTGGAGCGATTGAACGCCATCGACCCGGACATCGCCGATGCCGTGGACGGCATGATCAAGTACCAAACCGATCCCAAGGAAGAGAAAAGACAAATCGTCAAGGACTTGGCCAAAGAGGTCGATCCGCACTACCGCAGCGGCAACTACGCACTTGTTCAGGAACTATCGAGCCTCGAAAAGCCGGTCGGAAAAGAAATGCAGCGCGTTGCCAGCTTAAGCCGTCAAGCGATGCAGGTTCTATCCGCACTCAAGGAATTACCCGAGGACGAAAAGATACCAAATCGTCAACTCGACGCGATGCTCGCCGGCACCTGGACCGGCGAGGCCAAGTACACGAACCTGTATCACTCCATCCAGGCATTTGCGAACGAGGTTGGTGCCGTCTCTAGCGGCACCGGCACCGCGCGCATGACCGCATTCAAGCAATTGACCGGTCACCTAAAAGAGTATTCCTCGCCGGCGCAAATTCGCGGCGCTCTCGTCGCCGAGGCGCAGGTCGGTCAAAGCGTGCTGGATACCGTGCAAAACACCTGGAACAACTACAATCCCGGCGCACCTAATCCGATAATTGAGAACAATGTTGATTTGCAGCACTACGAAGCGATCATGCATATGAACACCGAAACCGGCGAGATTGCCGCCGGCGACGATCCCTATCTCGCTTATGTCAGCAAAAAGCCGCCCGAGGGCGCGAACGTGAGGCATCCTCTTTCATCAAAAGAGCGCAGCGACATACGTGACTTCATTCGCGAAAATCAGCATAGCGACGATCCGGCCATGATCGCGCGGGTGCAAAAAGCCGTCGAGATGATTGGAGCAACACCGTGACCGGCGAAGAATTTGACAAGCTCGTCAAGGATCGCGGCTATGACAAGCCGAAAGCGACCCCCGCCCCCGCCCCCACCCCCACCGCGCCCGCCGCTGCTCCCGCTGCTCCCGCTGCCGCCGCCCCGGCAAAACCTGGGCTCGACCCGCTGCGCGCCGAGAACCCGCGCGAGCATCTCGTCGTCGGCGCCGGCTGGCCCCCTGGCTCGCCGGGGCTCGACATCACTCAGTCGGGCAAGGAACTCCGCGACTTTGGGCGCGGGGTGCTTAACACCGGCGGCGATGTGCGCCGGCTCGCGCACACCATCGCGCCCAATTTCGAGACTTCCCTGGAGACGCTTGCTAAGAAAGTCCCCGGCGCTCAGTGGCTGGTGCGGAAAGGTCGCGAATTCACGCATCAGCCGGACGAGGAGCCCATCGGTCGCACGGTCGGCCAGCTTGCGCCGCTCGCCGCCGTCGATCTCCCGGCTATCGGCGCCAGGATGGGATTAGGCGCATACCAAACAACCATGTACCCGCAGGCTACCGCCAAGATCATGGACATCATGAACCGGGAACATGCCGCCATCACTGCGCTGGGTCAGGGCAAGGGGCTAGTGAAGAAAGTCGCCGCGATCAAAAAACAATTCCAGGCCGAGCGCGAGGCGTTCAAGGACATCGCGCGCGGCGGCAGACGCATTTTCGAGGGTGCCGGCAAGGGTGCCGGCATCGTTGCCGGCGGCACCGCCGGCGGCATGATCGCCAACCCGGAGCACCCGAAAGAGGGTGCCGCTGTCGGCGCGCTCACGTCAGTCGCGCCACTGCCGCTGCGCTCCCGACTGGCGCGTTGGACTGCGGGTCAAGCGGTGCCAATCGCTGCTGCTGAAATCGCGCATCGGCACTTTGGCCTGCCGCGCGCCGAGACTTACGGTCTTGGACTTGGCTCCTCGATTTTCTGGCACCGCTCGCCGCTGGGCCGGCGCCTGCATCGCGTCGGCTCCAAGCTGGTGGACGACACCGGCGCGCTGATTGGCGAGTACAGCCAAGTGGCCGGCTACGAGGCGGAAAAGTTCAATCGCGAGCATCCCCAGTACCGGTTCAATGAAGTCCCCGACGCGGTGCGGCGGGCGACGCAATCCCTCTCGGAGGCATTCAGTGGCCAAACAGAACCTTGATCCCAAGAACGTCAACGGACGGCTCTACAACCAAATCCACCGCTTGCTGGAGGCGGTCGAGCAGGCCGACAAGAACCCCGCCGGCGAGGAGGGCATTTCCATCCGTGAGCGCATTGCCATGATCATTGCCGTGGCTAGGATACAGACGGTGTTCGTGGCCCTGCGCAAGGAAAAGCAAGATGACAATGCCATCGCCGGATCAAAGGTCCGAAAGTACCAGACCACCTTCAAGGCCCATGACGCTGGTCGGCGAGCAAAGAACGCCGGATCAACCGCAGCCCCCGCCGCAGACCTTAGCGTCGATGGCCTCGATGACGAGGACGACGACGACATCTTCAACTGAGCTTGGCAACCGGATGGCCTGGAAAGCCGGTGTGCTGGGCGCGCTCAACGTGATCGTCCTCGTGGTCGCCGTCCGGCTGACTTTGCTCGTCGGTGTTTCGGGCGCGATTGCGCTGTCTTACCTGACGTTGCAGAACCCAGACCCATACCGACTAGGGGCGCTAGCTGTTTATGCGGCAGTGGTGGTTGTTCCGCTAATCTGGCTTGCATCTCGCCGGTCGTCGGCATGATCGACCAGCCGCCGGTCGGCAGCGGCGGCGCCGGCGGTTCCTCCTGCCAGGGCTGTGCGACCTCCATGCGCGCCACATGCCGCATCCAGGCCGCGCCCTCTAAGGCGCCCTCGCGGCATTCCTTAAGGTAGAGGAGTAGGCTCTGGGTCCGATCCACAGTGTCCTGGCTGAAACCAATCGGGTAGTTGGGAGATAAGATCGGAATTTAGATATACACGGCTGTCGCATCGTAGAGCGGTTTCCAAGCCGACTTTAGACCGGCAATAGGCAAAGGGTAGCCAAACCTCTCCATTATGCTCTAAACGGCGGGTATGGCCCTTCCAACGGCCACCTCTCTTAGCCGATCTACGCTCCATGACCCACTGAAGCTCGTCCAAGTCCCTAATGCGGTAGTCGGGGCTCAATTGGATCACGGCCTATATCCTCGCCGGCCACACGTTTTTAGGCGCGCTACGCCACGCTGGGGACCGTACAGGCTCGTTTTTGGGTGGAGATGGACCACTACCCATCTTTTCCTCCAAATCGCCCCAGCGTGCTCCTGGCGCCACGGCAGGCCTACTCCCATGTCCGGGACTACTTTCCAAAAATCGTATCGACCAGCCTTGTCGCCCACGGTTCCCCCGCAGCCGCCTCGTGCAGCACATAGAACTCCACAGCACCGAGCACGAGTATGAGCGCCATAATCAGCCACGGGATAGGTATGCTCATCGCAGCCACCAGTGCCACAACACATCGCCGAGCAAGCGCCCGACCTCGATGATGAAAACAATTTGCAGCATCGCTGCCTGCCACTTGGTCATGCGGCCTATATCCTCGCCGGCCTCGCGTCAGCCAATGTCCGGGGGTAAACTGCGAGCTGTGATGGGACAGCTTCCCCTTGCACCGGGGTCCTTGCCCTGTCGCAAACGCGGCGCGGAGGGTGCGG
>Ga0126381_100007597_pt1 | contig 12082 bp, 16 predicted proteins | sample PanSoiMetPlot_28_FD_96465 | JGI IMG/M metagenome (GOLD analysis project Ga0126381, IMG submission 96465) | Tropical forest soil microbial communities from Panama - MetaG Plot_28 | ecosystem: Environmental > Terrestrial > Soil > Tropical forest > Bulk soil | place: Panama | collected 2016-02-17
GGCGATAATGCGACGTATCACTACATTGACAATCTGGCGACGGCGATAAGGTTCACGGGGCGGATCATGATTGATCTGATCCCACGCATTTACGATACGCCGCGCATTATGCGCATTACGCAGGTGGACGGCAGCGTCGAGCGCGTAAGATTAGACCCCAGCGCGCCACAAGTATTGACCAACATGCAGGCGCCGAACGTCCCGCAGCAAATCAGCCCGCTGCCCAGCCCGCAGCAGCAGATGCAACAGGCGGTGACGCGGATTTTCAATCCGCGGGTGGGTAAGTATGAGGTTCAGGCGGACATCGGGCCTGCGTATGCGACACGGCGGCAGGAGGCTTACAACGCGTTCATTCAGATACTGCAGTCGGCACCGCAGCTGATGACTGTCATGGGCGATCTTGCGTTCAAGGCGGCGGACTTTCCGATGGCCGAGGAGGTGGCGGAGCGGCTGCAGAGGATGGTGCCCCCGCAAGCACTGGGGATGGGGCCGAGCCCCCAAGAGCAGGCGCTTGCCCAGCAGAACCAGGCGCTGCAGGCACACCTGCAGCTGATCAGCGAGCGGCTATCAACGGCGCAGCAGCATCTGCATGCCCGCGAGGAGCGCCAGAGCATCAACGCCTATGAGGCGGTGACCAAGCGGCTGGGGACGCTGCTATCCAGCAAGGACACGGACAGCGCCTATGCCACGGCCAACGAGCTTCGCATCCTCATCGGCCAGATGGTGAACGACGCGATCAGGATGGGCGGGATGGCAACGGTGGAGGCCTCGGCGCAGCAGGGGATGCTGAACGCTGCAGCCATCGGCGCGCCGCTCAGGACCGGGCAGGTACCAGGCGGACCAGCGCCGAGCCCGAGTGTCGTCTCTGGGCTGGCGAACCTGACCAGCCCGGTCAATCCAGCAGGAGTTGGGCGCGGCACGCCGCCCTAAGCGGAGATGTGGATATGAGTGAGAGCGCGACGGGCAGCGCGCGGCTGCGGCTGGACGATGGGCCGCCAGAGCCAGAAGAACAGCATCGGCCGCCGTCTGATCCCGCACCTTCTGAGCCTGAGCCACCACCGCAGCCAGAGCCAGGGGAGACGGAGCCCGAGCCGCAAAAGGAACCGGAGCCGGAAACCGCGCGGAGCTTCAAGGAGCGGCTGGACCGCGAGCGGCGGGAGAAATACGAGGCGCGGACGCGGGCCGAGGCTGCCGAGCGGCAACTTGAGCAAATCCGCCGGCAGTGGGAGCAAGCCCAGCGCGGCCAGCAGCCGAACAGCGAGGCTGAAGCCCGAGCGTATCAGCGCTTTGTCCAGGAGCAGGCTGACCGCGATCTGACCACCCAATGCAATGCGCTGTTTCGGCATGGGCAGGAGGAATATGGCAACTTTCGTGAGGACGTGGACCGGCTGAACTCTGTCGGGGCCGGGAACAACCGGCTGTTTCTCCAGGCGGTGTCGAACTTGCCCGAGGGGCACCGAGTGTATCATGCCCTGGCAGAGGATTTGGACGAGGCGAACCGGATTGTGCGCCTGGCGGACACAGACCCGATGCGGATGGTGACGGAGCTGGCCAGGATTGCGGTGAGCAACGCGACGGCGCCAAGCAATGGGCGTGAGTTGTCCGCTCCGCGGCAGGCAAGTGCGGCACCTCCGCCAATCCGGCCGATTGGGGGTAATAGCAGCCGGGCGACCAATCTGGAACGCGTGCCGATGTCAGAATACGTCCGGATTATGGACCAGCGCGAGATCGAGCGCAGGAGGAGGGGAGAGCGCTAGTCATGGTGACCACCCAACATCCCCACTCCGGCAGCGGCAGCGGCCTGGTCCTCGATCCAACTTTCAAGCCCGTGCCGATCGCACAAGTGCTGGTGGACGCCGGCATCAGTGGTGGCGAAGGACAGGGGCCGATGGGACCGCCTGGCGCGGCGGCAACCGTTAACGTCATCGGCACCAACACGCTGAGCCCTGGCAGCACTGCCAGCGTGGCCCAGGGCGGGACGTCGCAAAACCGCACGCTCACCTTCAATATCCCACAGGGACAGTCTGGCACCGATAGCGCGATCCCTACGCTGATGATCGCACGCGGCAGTCGTGAATTTGCGGCACCGGGCTGGACCCGAATTCGGTTGCGTCTGGTTGCCGGTTCCGTGCAGCCCGGCGATCAGGTTTTCCTGTTGCGTTACAGCTATTCAGGCCGCGGCCGCTCCAGCCCGCGGACCGAGACCTATCAGCACCGTGATCACGGCTGGCAGGTAACCCGCATCGGCTACAGCAACCACGCCACGCGCGCGGGTTTTCGTCATCCTGAGCAGCCGCCGAACTGGGGCGCCTTCAGCACCTATGTCTGGACCCCGGCATTCTACAATGGCGGCATGGCCAATGCGCCCGGCGTGCAGATGGACGTGCGCATACCGTTTCAGGAGATGATGCGCCACAAACCACTGCATCGGCGGCGCGGCAAGGAAATCCTCAAGTTTGTCGTGGCTCGTCCGAGCTTGGGCCGGCCGCCCTACCAGTATGGCGATTGCCTCAACACGCTCGTCGTCCGTTTGCACGGCAAGGGGGCGCCGGGAAGCCTCGATAGACGCGTTTCGATCACAGTGCGGGCCTGAGACCGGAGCTGTGCGGGCAATCCCGCGCGGCTGGGAGACTGGAGCCATGCGGGCAGTCCCGCGTGGCTGGGAGACAAGAGCTACGTGGGCAGTCCCGCGTGGCTCCCGCGCTGGCGAGCAACACCAGAATGAGGTTAGCCATGAGCGAGTATGACACGGCGACCAACATCGGCATGACCCCACTGCTGCAGACGCAGATTCCGACACAAGGCGCGCAGGGCGCTAATACCGGACCGCCCCGTGTGGTGCTGCTGACCAGCGACTTTAGGCAAGTCGATGCAGCCGCTGTCGTGCGAGCCGGTGGGGGCGGAGGCGGCACCGTCGATTTTGCCAATCCGGTGATTGTGCCAGCCAATTCTGCTGTGCCGGCCGGTTCCTGGCTCCTTGTTCAGGGGGCCACTTCGATACGCTACACAGTAGCCGGTACCCAGTATTGGGTGACTGGCAGTTTCGTAATTTCCGATGGTGTGCAGGCATTCAATGACACATCCAATCCGCTAAGGCTGGTAGCAATACCATGAAGTTGCCAAATCAGCGGCTACTGGGCGGCTTGCCAGCAATCCGCGCCAATTGCTCCGTCAGTTCCTCCAGCAGCCGCTCAATCCGCGTCATTTGCTCCAGCAGATGCAGCCGAAACCGCGCCTGGTCGTAGACCATGTCTCTCTCAGGTTCAGCCACGGCGGCGGACTAGGGCAAGACCGAGAAGACCGGAGCCGAGTAGGGCCAGGGAGGCGGGCTCGGGAACGCCGCCGACAGGCGTCGGGACGGCGGTCGCTGAGAAGGTGACCTGAGCGCCCGCTTCGGCGGTGCCCTGGGTGGTCAGTTCGAACTGACCTTGCGTCGCGTCGAACCCGGTCAGGGTCAGGATGCCGGTGCCGTTGACGGTCAGGCTCGGCAGGCTCGCAGTGCCGTCCGCGGTGAACGTCGAGCCGGCGTCGATCGAAAGCGTGGACGTCAGCGCTCCGTCGTGGATCACCCAGAGCGGGCCAGAAGATGCGCTGGTAAGCGGCGAGGTCAGCGTCACACACCCGGTGCACAGCGGGAGAATGGAGAAGTCCCCGCTCACACCGCCCAGGTTGCCCGGCCCCACGAAGCTGATCGAGCCCGGCGTGAAAGTATCCGAGCCGTTGATGGAGACCTCTGAGCCCGGCGCGATCGGCGCGGCGCCCGCCGCGAGAGGGGCCAGAGCAAGTGCGGCGACGAGCGTCCTCATGGCGTCCTCCGGGGTTAGGAGTTTGCTCTTAGCATATTAGGTATTTGCTCTTATCGGAAACTTGTGTTTATCCTCCGCCCCGTCTCCTGACCGGTGGGACCGACAAGAGACCGCCCTGGATGAGCGCACGCTCCCACGTCCTTCTGGGGTTGTAAGCGGGAGCGCCGACCGAGCGGTGCGCGACTAACCCGACGTCCTCCGCACGGAACCCGAAACGGTTCTGTGGGCTGCTAAAGCAGCCGGGAGGCCTCTTTGCCCAATCAATTGCTGACCCTTGGCATGATCACCAGGGAGGCGCTGCGGCTGTTTAGAAACAGTAATTACTTCCTGAGGACTGTTCCGAGACAATTTGACGACCAATTTGGCCGTCGCGGAGCAAAAATTGGCGCACAGCTAAGGATACGCTTGCCGAACGACTACACCGTGCGGCTTGGGCCAACCGCAATGCCTCAATCGACTAACGAGCAGCAGACGGTGCTGACGTTGGCAACGCAGGCCGGCGTCGATGTGGCATTTAGCAGTGCCGAGCGCGAGCTGAGCCTCGATGACTATAGCCGCCGGATCCTCGCACCTGCAGTCAATGTGCTTGCTGCACGCGTTGCCGTCGACCTGATGAACAACGTCAATAACGGGGTGAATTTCGTCCGCAACGTGGATGCCACCGGCAACACCATTCCGCCGACTGCGGGCACGTGGCTCGCCGCAGGCGCGCTGCTCGATATGATGTCCAGCCCTCGTGCGGACCGCTTCGTGGTGATGGACCCGCTGACGCAGTCGAGGACCGTCACAAGCCTGATGGGCCTGTTTAATCCACAGCGGATTATCAGCGAGCAGTATATCCGCGGCACGCTCACCACAGACACCTTGGGTTTCGATTGGGGTATGGATCAAACGACCTCGGTCCACACCACCGGGAACTACGGCACGCCGCCCACGGTCAACGGCGCGAACCAGACGGGCGCCATGCTGACCGTCACGCCGCTGGCCGGTAATGTGAACCGCGGCGATGTGTTCAGCATTCCCGGCGTCTACAGCGTCAACCGTGTGTCTAAAATGCCGAACGCGCTCCTGGCGCAGTTCGCGGTGCAGCAGGACCTGGCGGCCGGCGCGACGGTCATCCCGATCTATCCGCCGATCATACGTTATGACACTACGACCAATATGCCGCAGCCATACCAGACGGTGAATGCGTCCCCAGCAACTGGAGCCGCGCTGCAGTTCGCCACGGCGCCCGGGGAAGTATTCAGGAAGAACTTCGCGTACTATGCCGAGGCGGTGACTTTGGCAACCGCGGAACTGGAATTGCCTCAGGGCGTGCATGAGGCCGCAAGAGAGACATACGATGGTATCAGTATGCGAATGATTACAGATTACGCGGTAATGTCAGACCAATTCATAACTCGTCTAGACATCCTCTACGGTAGCGCGTTACTCAGGCCTGAGTGGCTGGTTACCGTCGCAGACGTGCCGTGAAGACACGCGGAGCCAGGGTGCCGAAGCCGAAGCCTGCGCCACGTGAAACACCCCGCCGCGTGGTGATGCATCCGCGCGTCGGGAAAGCACCGCGCCCCGGCATCCAGCACGGCAGAGGGTGGAAGCCATGAGCGTTAGTCTCAACCAGGCGCCCGAAGAGACCAAAGAAGCGCCGCCATCAGACTATCCGCGCGCCATGTATCGTCACGACGGGCAATACAAGGCCGCCGCAAGCCCCGATGAGCAGGCGGAGTTAGAGCAGGCCGGCTGGAGCACATCCTACGTTGCCCCCCTCAAGCCGCAGTCGGCCCAAGGCGCGGTGCAGGCCTCGGGATGGGATCCATTCGCCATGCTGCTGCGCGAGGTGCTCGAGGAAGTGCTCGACGCCAGAGGCTTAGGCAAGTCCCGCGCCGAGCGCGACCAGGCGCCAAATCTGCGGCAGGAGACCATGCAGTGGCCGCTCGGCAAGAAACAGGAGGCCAGGAAGAATGGTTAAGCGACTGCATATCGGCACCTTCAAAAGCCAGCCGCCCAGGGGCGTGAAGCCAGCCAAAAAGCGCGGCCATCTCTCGACCGGCCCGCGCGAGCGCTCGGACATGGATGGCATGCCCACCGAGAAAATGCTCGACCCGGCGTCAACACGCATGGGCCTGCGCAACCGCGTCGGCCATACCGGCGGCAAAGGCTTGCCTCGCACTTCACCCGATAAGCGTCTGGGATACACAAGATGAGCGGCACAGTTTCCCCCTTCGATCCCCCGAACTGGGGTCCGGTTCCCGGTCCGATGTATGTCGCCGGCGGCTGGTTCCAGTTCCCGACCTTCCCGTCCTACTGGTACCACCCAGTGCTCAAGTGGCGGCTGATCAACAACGCCACCGACTTTCTCACGCTGACCGGTAGCTGGTCACCGACTGCGGGCCTTGCCGACATGAGGCGAACGGAGGCGGAGGCCGAGGTGGTAATCCAGAACGACCTGAATCGGACTTTGGCGCAGATGGGCGCCATTACACCGGCAACCACCGTGCCCACCAACAACCCGGTCAATTACCGCTCCGCCGCCTGGCAGGCGGTCATAGACCGCGGCTGGCAAATTACCCCGCTCGCCGCAGCTGTGGATCCGATCGGCACGCCAGCACCCGTGGTCGAAGGCCGCGCGCCAGGCGTCACGCCACCTCCTGGCTCTAACCAAGGCGCCACAGTGCAGGCGAGGTCCGAGGACAAGAATGCAGGCCCGCAGGTCACCGGCACGCAGCCTACGCCCGGGCCATCACCGCGAGGGCAACAGCCAACACCAGAGCAACAACATGCCGCTGACCAGCTCTCGGCAGGCATACCTCCCGCACAGCCGCAGGACCAGCCAAAGCCTGGGGAACAGGAACAGCCGAAATCCGGGGAGCAAAGGCCGGGGCAACCTGGCGAGCACGAGCAACCCAAGCCCGGCGAGCATGGCCAGCAACAGCACAACGAGCACGGTCAGCACGGATCGCCGCGGCCCGGCGGCGCAAGGAGATAAGGACTGACCGCTGACGAGCTGGTCCAGTTTGCGCTGAAAATCGCGGGCGTCCTCGGCGTGGGCCAGTCGCCCATCCCGCAGGACAATGCCGATGCCATGACTGCGCTCTCGCTCATGATGCAGCAATGGCAGCGCAGACGCTGGATCGTGTTCCGCCTCGACGACGCTTTCACTCCCGTTACACCGTGGCAGGGCATCTATACCGTCGGCCCCGGCGGAGACTTCGATTTTGAGTTAGGGCCGCCCGCCGATCGCCCCGGCACCATCGAAAGCGCGTTCCTGCGACAGTTGACGGGGTTGGGCGTTCCTGATGGCTTCCCTGTCGATTACCCGCTCAGAAAGATACCGTCGAAGGAAGCCTGGAACCGCATTCCACTGAAACACCTGGGGTCGTGGCCGTTCCAGTACTTCTACGACCCGACATGGAAGCCGGATAATCCGCAGGGCACCGGCACGCTGTATATCTGGCCAATTCCCATCCAGAGTTTCTTCGAAGTCCATATCAGCGTCCCGCGTGATATTCGCCACATACCGCCATACACGGACCTTACCGACTATCTGCCGCCCGAGACCGAGATGGCGATCGTCTACAATCTCGCCGCGGTGCTTCGCGTGAACTACCAGATGCCGCCCGATCCGCAGCTATTGGCGCTGGCGCGCTCGACAGTGGGCACGCTCAGGACTGTCAATTACGCAGCGGGCCAGTTGCGCATGCCGGATGCGTTGAAAAGGCAGGTGAGATTCAAGAATCCGCTTAGTGGCCATTACCCTGAAGTATCGGCAGGAATGCCGTATCCGACACTGCTATGAGCGGCACGCAGAACCTCTGGGGCATTCCCAGCACCAGCTCTGCCATCATGCCGCTGCCGAATACGCAGCAACTGGTCGCCTGGCAGAGCGGTGATCAGCTCGCCGCAGCTGACTTGAACTGGAACTTCGCGCTGCTGCTCAACATGATCATGAGTGTGCGGGCTGGCGCGCTCGCGGCCGATCCACAAACTGCCGACAACACCGCCGATATCGTTACCCTCGCTGAGCATATCGAGCTGATCGAACGCCAACAGTCGCGCCCGCGACAGAACCAGCCAGACGCTGCGCCGATGGCCATGCTCGCGCAGATCATTAAGCAGTTGGACGAGGTCCGTAAGCGCCTCGAGAAGCTGGAAGCGAAGGCGCAGTAATGCTATTACCATCATATGCCCTCGGCGCAGGATTTGACCGGTCAAGTCTTTGGTCGTTGGACGGTCCTCCGGCTAGGCGAACCTCGCGGAAAAGTCAGGGAATGGCTGTGCCGGTGCGAATGCGGGACGCTCCGTGCTATCCCAACCGGTCTACTGAACTGCGGCCATACGACATCCTGCGGCTGCGGAAGATTGAATTATCTCGATCTAACGGGCCAGCAATTCGGACGATGGACTGTACTCAAGCGAATGCCGAAGCGCGGTCGCCATCTCTGTTGGCTATGTCGTTGTGCGTGCGGTACCGAACGCGTAGTTCTCGGGTTCAGCTTGACAAGTGGCAATTCGACTGGCTGTCACTGCCAAGGCGATCTAACCGGTCAAACTTTCGGCAAGTGGACGGTTTTGTCATTAGATCATTTGAAGCCAAGCCGTCTGCGCTATTGGCTCTGCCGTTGCGAATGTGGGCAAGAGCGAGCGGTGTCTGCAGGGAACCTCAAGAATGGACTTTCCGCATCCTGTGGCTGCACCATCGGAGCATCAGCCAAGCAACGGTTCAGCAGACACGGATTGTCGGACAGCAAGCCGTATATGGTGTGGAGCAGCATGCTGCAACGCTGTCACAATCAGAATACAAAACATTATTCCGCTTACGGTGGCCGCGGCATTCGCGTATGCGACGCATGGCACGATTTCGCAGTATTTTGGCGAGATATGGGGCCGACCTATGCAGAAGGGCTAAGCATCGAGCGGGTGAACAACGATGGCAATTACGAGCCTGGCAACTGCATTTGGATACCGTTAAGCGAACAGCACAAAAACCGCCGTCCTCGATCGGAGTGGCGGCGTAATGCGCTTCCCTTTAGTACAAGGCTCGTATGAGGCTAGAGGAGTATTGGCTAACGCTCAGAGCTGTATTAATTTGTTCGCGGAAAGTAATCCGCAAGACGCACCATTTCCTGTAACGCACTATCCAAGCTCCGGCCTTTCGCTCTTCGGTGACTACTCCGCCATCGAGCCAGGCCAGATCGTGCGCGGCATGTACTGGGCTACTTCGTATGATAAGGCGTACGTCGTCATTGGCCAGCACCTCTACCAGATCAACGGCCCAGGCAGCGGAGGGCTCAGCCTGGTCGGTGACCTCGGCAGCAACTCCGGCAATCCGGTGCGCATGCAGGGCAATGGCACCACCATGGTAATCGTAGACGGCAGCCACGTCCCGCCGCAGGCCTCGGGCACCATTGGACACGGCTGGACCGTGCAGTTGGAAACGAACGCGTTCGCGCCAATCAACGATCCGAACTTCTACGGCTCGAACAATGTGGACTTTATTGACACCTACCTGGTGTTCAACTGGCCGGGCACCCCGACCTTCTACACCACAGTTTCCAACAGCACGGACTTTGTCGACCCCCAGCAGGTGCCCTACTTCGCCGAGAAGATCGGCTACGTGGACGACCTCGTCGTTGCCGTCTGCCTCCACGACAACATCTGGCTCCTGGGCGCGGTAACCTCCGAGGTTTGGTTCAATGCCGGCGCCGCGGCGTTCCCCTTCGCCAGGATGCCGAACTCCATCATTCAGCAGGGCTGCGTCGCGCCATATAGCGCCGTCGTTGCCGACAATGCGGTGTTCTGGCTTTCGCAGGACCGCTTCGGACGCGCAATGCTGATGCGCGGAGAAGGCTATCAGGCACGCAGAGTAAGCAACTTTGCGGTCGAGCACGAATGGGCGAAATACGGCCCGCTCGTGAACACCATGGCCATGGTTTACAATCAGGCTGGCCACGAAATCGTGCTGTTACAGTTCCCCGAGGCCAACGCGACCTGGGCCTACGACGCAGTCACACGCCAATTCCACAGGCGCACATACGGTCCAAACCAGGACGCGTGGCTGCCCTATTGCACCAGCTTCGTCGGCTCGATCTGGGGCCAGGACTTTCGCGATCCGCTCTGGCTCGCTGGCAGCAGGGCGGGGCCGCAAATCTATGAGATCAGCCGCAACGTCTACACAGACGCCGGCATGCCGATTAAACGCGTGCGCGCCTGGCCGCATTTGCTAAACGACGGCAAGAAGCTTTCGCATACCGAGTTTGTTGCCGCCATGCAGGCGGGAACGCTGACGCCCGATCTGATTACGCTCCGCTGGTCAGACGACGGCGGCAACACCTGGGGCAACCCGGTAGATCAGGCGAACATCGGCTGGAACACGCTCGGGCAGTACAGCTGGAACCGCCTCGGCATGTGCCGCGACCGCGTCTATGAGCTTAGCTGGACCAGCCCCGGCGAGACCGCGCTTAACGGCGCCTGGGTGCAGGCGATCCCGTCCGAGACATGATCACGTTCTCCAAATCGCTGTCCCGGCGCATGGCCTCGATGATCGAGCGGGCAATCGGCTCAGGCGCCACACTGCACTTCTATGCCGGCGCTGTGCCCGAGAGTGAGGATACGCCAGCTACCGAAGCCAGCCATCGCGACGCAACAAAAGAAGATATCGACGCCCTGGTCAAAGGGGATGAGCCAAGGCGAGACGCCGACTACGCGTTCTGGCGGCTCTATGACATCGGCGGCCTGGTGCTGTTCCAGGGGGATTGGACATGAGCGCGACCGCCACCGGCAATATCCCCATCCTGTTCACCGGCATGCTGTCGGCCGAGCGGCCGTTCGTGGAAATAGACCTCAGGCTTACGGCATTGAGCTACCGCTGGCTGTTCGACAACTTCCTGGCCATCAGTAACGCGATCAACAACATCAATACGAACATCGCCGATATCGCGGCTGTGCAGCAGCAGATACTCGCCCAGCAGGCGCAGATAGAGGCGGCCCAGGCGGATATCCTCGCTAATACCACGGGCCTGCAGAACAACGCCGCCGCAATCACAACATTGCAGGGCCAGGTCAGCACGTTACAGGGCGAAGTCGCGTCGCTTACCACACGCATGGGCACTGCAGAAGGCAATATTGCCAATTTGCAGGGGCGCATGGCCGACGCCGAGCGCCGGCTCAACGGCAGCCCGGGCATCATCGCATGATCGCGCAGACCGAAAAGCTGGCCGCTGTGCGCAACCTCATCGCAGCAGAACTGCCTGCGCATGCGGCAGAGGCGCACGACGACATGCCGATCGCACCCCGCTGGGAAGTCTACGAAGCGCTCGAAAAGGACGGCCGCCTGCTGATTGTGACGCTGCGCGAAGGCCTCGCGTTCGCTGGCTACTGCTCCATCCTCATCATGGCGCCGCTGCACCACGGGAAATCGATCGAGGCGATGATCGATGTCTTCTGGGTCAATCCGCAGTTTCGTGGACGCCAAGGCGGCCGGCGGCTGTTTCGCAAGGCCGAGGAAGAACTGCGCAAGATCGGCGTCGAGCGCTGGCTCGGACTTTCGCGACTGGCTTGCGATAGCGCCGCCCTGTTCCGCGCCTGTGGCTTCCGTCCGATCGAAACGCTCTACGAGAGGAGGCTCTAATCGGTGGCGTTGCTTCCGCAATCGGTGATATCGGCTCGGTGGTCGCTGCGCCGTTTACTGGCGGCGCAAGCCTCGCCGCTATTCCCGCGATCAATGCCGTGGGCGGGATAGCTTCCGGCATTGGCGGCGCGATCTCGGGCGGGGCGCAGGCCGCTGCCGCCACGCATGCCGCGGACCTCTCCGCACAAGTGCAGCGGGAGGCGATGGCCCAGGCGCAGGCCAACCAGCTGCCGTTCATGCAGGGCGGCCAGGCTGCGATTACGCCGCTGCAGAACCTACTCGGTATCGGCCCCCAGCCCGGTCCTTATCCCCAAGCTATCGCCAACCTCGTTGGCGTTGGACAGCAAGGCGTCGCCGGCTCGCCTTATCTCAACCAACTGCAGAATATGATGGGCTTAGGCCCAGGTGGGGCGGCGGGAATGAACGCTGCCCTGGCACAAACGCCAGGTTATCAATTCGCTTTGAGCCAGGGATTGCAGGCAACGCAGAACGCGCAGGCGGCACAAGGCCTCGGTGTGTCTGGCTCAGCATTGAGAGGTGCGGCAGACTACGCCACAGGGTTGGCAAGCACCACGTACAACAACCAACTGCAGAACCTGCTGAACGCTTACACCACTAACTACAACACGCTGACCGGCGCCTATGGGCA
>Ga0126381_100007598_pt1 | contig 12081 bp, 6 predicted proteins | sample PanSoiMetPlot_28_FD_96465 | JGI IMG/M metagenome (GOLD analysis project Ga0126381, IMG submission 96465) | Tropical forest soil microbial communities from Panama - MetaG Plot_28 | ecosystem: Environmental > Terrestrial > Soil > Tropical forest > Bulk soil | place: Panama | collected 2016-02-17
CATGAAAATCGCAGTGACATAACGCCTGGCCGTCCGGCAGACCGCCGAGAATCCCCAAGAGGTTTTTCTTGAGATCAGCGGAAAGCCTGTCGTTATTCACCAAGTCCTCGTGAAGACGCCGTTTGAGATCCGGCATCCACCCAACCTTGTCATACTTTTGCAAGCGGCACTGGAGATTCACAAGAACATCCAGCGTGTCTTTACATCGCGCTGGATCGCGGGACTCCAACTCCTCCTTCATCACTTTGCCCTTTACCCGGTCCATGCGCAAACCATATCGCCCGTTTACGAGCAGTATCTCGTAAATCCTCGGCCCGGGGAAATTCAAGGGCTCCAGATTCGCCATGATGTACGCTTCGTCGAAGACGTTCCTCTTTGGATAACCTTCGCGATACAGTTTTACCGCGTGCTCTCCCTTCGCATACACCGTGGCTTGCGCTCCCCTCCCCACTATCTCCCCAAACATTGCTTCAACATCCCAACTCATTTTCCGCACTCCGCTGCCGCAAATTTGGGAGCATTATACTCCTGACGGCGAGCAAGAGAAACGATCTGGACCAGGCAGCTGGATTAGGCTCAGCGCCAAGGACGGGGCATCTTGACCGCCTTTGATGTTGTCCCTGGGGCCCAGTTACAACATTGCCAACGGGATCAACAACAGCGGCCAGATCGTGGGACGTTTCGGCGGCGCGAATCATAGCTTCTTGGATACGGCTGGCAGCATCACCACCATCGAGGTCCCCGGTAGCGCGGGTGGGCAGCCATAGTTGAGTCTCGGTGTTGCCGAAACATTTGGGAGCAGTTTTGGCCGTGGACAAATCCACAGAGACCTCGTCATCGATCAGGTCCTCAGGACCGCTCCATGCTCACGATCTGCCGCCTCCTCCCGGAGACCTGACCCGGCGCCGCGCTCTTCAGTGCTTTCACTGATTGATTGCGCTTCCAATCTGTGTAATAGATAAATTGGCAATCATACCTATTACTCTTAAATAGAGTAGTACGTGGCTAAACGGCTTCATTCTTAAGGGAATCTTAGGAGGCTTCTATGTTCGAGACCCTCGCTACCCAGCAGAAGACGCCATCCACGACGCGTGAGCGGGTCATGCTCGCGCTAATGGTGCTGGCAATCTCAGTGGTCCTGTTCGCCGCTCTGTACTTTGGAGTCCAGACCGCGGGATAAAGTTCCCGCCGCTCAGAACAGCACGTCGAAATCGGCGGTGAAGCGTCGCTGACGCTGGCCGAAATAGATGCCGTACTGCGGGTCTGCGATGTCGTAGTGTACGGCTTCCGGATTGAAGTGGTTCGTCAAGTTGAATCCGCTCACCGAGAGCCTGACCGAGTATTTTGCGCTCACTTGAAAGTCTTTCGAGACGCGCGAATCCATCGCAAAGAACCCGGGGTAGCGGCTCGCATTGGGGGTGCCGAAGTAGTTCTGCGCAGCGTCCAGGGTGCTATAAGGGAAACCGGACCGGTATTCGACAACCGGCGCGACCTGGAAACGATGCGGCAGTTGCAACAGACCCCAGGTCAGGAACCGGTTCGGGATGTCGCCTGACAGATTGCCGAACGCATTCGGCCGAATGATCGGAACGGGGAAACTGCCGAGAAACGTGTTGAAGTCGTTCAAGTCGCCGCGCGCGTGGCTGCGCACATAGGAGAAGAAGAGCTGCCGCTTGTCGGCCAGCCGCAGCCGCCCGGTAGCTTCGAACTGACGGTAACGCGACTGCCCGGCGCCCGTGAGTTCGAATGCGCCGATGTTGTTGGTCGGGTCGGGCGCCTGTTTATCCATCACCACCAGACCGTCGCCGCGATTCTCGATGAAGGAGAGCCGCATCTTCAGGCGCGCGCCCAGGGGCTGTTCCAACTCGATGCTGCTTATCGTGCTTCGCGGTGAAAAATTGCCCGGCCCCTGCGTGCGAAAAACGAACGGCGTCCGGACGTTGATCTGGCTGAGGGCATTTCCGAAAAAGTACGGACCGGCGACGATGTCCCCGTTCGGCCCGTAAAACGTCTCGACCTGGCGCGGATAGTGATTGAAGGTGTAAACGTTCAGCGGCACATGTTCGTAAAACAGGCCGAAACCGGCCCGAACGACGGTCGCGTGCGATGCAAACGGCGTCCACGCAATTCCAAACCGCGGCGCCAGCCGGAAGCTTTCGGAGACTTCCTGTGATTCCGTCCGCACTCCCAGATCAATCGCCACGCGCGGCGAAAGCGTCCAATGGTCCTGCCCATAAAACGCGTATTCGGTGTCCGAGAGGGAGTACGGCGTGTGCCCGCCCACCCAGGTGATCTGCTCGGTCAGTTGGTAGCCGGCGCCAAGAATGTCGACCGGCTGATTCGTCATCTGCCCGTGCACCGCGCTGTAGGCGATGTACGAACCCATCTTGAAATCGTGCGTGCCCCACTTCTCCCACCGCCGGAATCCGTAGCTGGGCAGCCAACTGGCGCGCGAAGCCTGACGGGTCTGGCCGGAGAAGTAATTGCCCCCGTTTCCGTAGGGTGTCACCACCAAGTCCTGCGGTCCATGCCCCCAAACATTCGCGTCGAATCGCGTGGCCGAGATCGTATTCTCGAGAAGTCCACCCCAGAGGGTGAGCCGGTCGGCCGCCGTCGCCGTGTAGTTCTGCGTGCCGGCGTCCGGCGTGGTGGGCTGGGGATTGAAATAGTCGAGGTTAACGTTGTCGAGCTTTTGCGGCGCGATGTGCACCGTGACGGTCACCAGGTTGGTTTCCGAGGCAACCCAGTCGAGCTGTGCGAACGAGTTCAGCCCCTCCCGTTTCTTCTGCTCAAACCAGGGAAGAGTGTAGATCTCGGTCTTGCGGACCTCGTATTCCAGCCCTTCGGAGAAGTACAGCTTGCCCGAAATCAGCGGGCCCTCGGCGTTGAACCGCGGCGTGGCGTCGCGCAAGCCGCGCAGCTTCCAGCTGCGGATATAGAAATCCGGAAACGGGTCATTCAATTCCCATTTCCACTTTTCACCGCCGCGCCGCGTTTCCACGGAAACCAAACCGGCGGTGAATCGTCCGTACTCCGCCATATAAGGCGTCTGGAAGACGTTCAGAGTCTCGACGCTGTCGATCGGCACTGTGAGCCCGAACTGACCGGTGGCCGGGTCGGTCACATCGGCTGAATTCACAATGAGCGCGCTGCGGTGTTCGGCGGAGCCGGAGATCTGCAGGGCGCCGTCCGGTTTGCGCACCACACCAGGCAGCAGCGGCAGCGCTTCGGCCACCGTGGCGGGTCGAATGGGCGTCTCGCGCGCCACCTGAGGAGGCAGGCGGGTGGGAACGGTCGCGCCCTGTTCGATGGGAGCAACCGTCTCTTCGACGTTAATGCTCTCGTGCCGCGCCATAGCGGCCATCGTCAGCGAGACGGCCGTGGCGGCGCTATCGCTCACCTGGATGTCGCTGCGCTCCAGTGTCTCGAGGCCGTCTTTGCTGGCGATGATGGAATAGCGCGCCGCGGAGAGATGGTCGAAAACCGCGCGGCCGTTGGCGTCCGTCTCCGCGGAGGCGATGCGGGTGGCTCCCACCTTCAAGTCCAGGCGCACACCAGCTATGGGCAGATTGGCGGAATCGACGACAGTGACCTCGACCGCCGGACCTGCCGGCGCAATCTCGCCGGCAAAAGCCGCAACCTGCCACAGCAGAATTGCCGCCGCAGCCCCCGTTATGCACATCGGAACCTATTCAGAATAGCAGGGGCGGCACTTTGCGGCGTGTTGTGAGGTCGGCTCAACCCTGACATATACCGCTCACAGCTAAAGCAGGCTCATGGCCTTGGCTGTCTCCTGTTGGCGGTATGCTCTTGGCTATACGCGCCGGAAGATCTGTTGGTCAAGCGCCAGGGGCGTTGGGAAGGTGCGCGAGATGTGGTCCTGCCAAGTAAGGCTTTCTTCGTCCGCCAAGGCCCACAGCAGCCCTAGTACGGTGCAGGCGCTCAGGCACGATCCGAAGAATCGCAGCACGCGCTGCCGCCCGTCGGGAGGGAAACCGTCGAACGTAGTGAGGCGAAGCTTCATCCAGTGCATGCCGGCCGTTTCGGAGCCGGCAACGGTCCAAACCATACCGTAGGCAAATCCCGTCACCAAAAGCATGCCTCCAAAGATCATGGCGTTGGTCTTATTGAGAGCGAAGTCGCCTCCCAAGGCGCGGAAGATGGAAAGCAGCAGCCCGTAGGCGATCAGCACCATGCTCCAGTCCAGCGCCGCTGCCACCAGGCGGTGGAGAGTGGTCGCCACCGGAGCTTCGCAGTAAATCACGGAATCCACCGTGGTACTGAGGGTACGCGGCTTGGCGGCTTGGGGCGGCAGGAACGGAAGCTGCGCCTGCTCTTGCGGAACTGGCCGGGGACGGCGGGCCGCCGGCTTGGTTGCGGTCCGTGGCGCCGCTTTCGAGCGCGCGGGGGGCGCGGCGTAGTCGGCAAACTCGACAATCTTCGGGTTCGACTTGTCCTGGAACAGGGAAGGCTGCACCGCACGCGACAGCTCCGCGGAGTTGGTACGCCCGCCCGCCACGATTCGTGGCGCCGGCTTCTCCACAGGTTCGACCGTGGACTCCGCCAGGCGCGGCTGCGCTGCCAGCGCGCCGTCAGTCCGTGTCAGCTTGAATTCGCCCGTGAGGGTATCGTCCGGCCGGCGCCCACACCGCCGGCACCGGCGCTCGCCCTCTCCGTTGCGAGTCCCACAATAGCCACAAGTCATTTTTTTTCGTCAGCGAAATTTAGCCAGAGCCAGGCGCGTCGTAGGTCTTAGCCGTGTGTTACTTTTTTCGATTGAGCCGCTACCGGAACCACGCCCTCCATTTATTTAACATAACTACGGCTCGTTGTCACGAAAAATCTTCGAGGAATACGTTTATTTTTGCGCATACCGCATTGCCATTGCTGATCTTAGCCGCCTGCGCCCACGCTCAGGAGGTGGCGGCAGCGCCGGACCAGCCGCCGACGGGCCAACCGCCGGCGTCCCTAACGGGCACGGCCCAGACCCCAGCCGCCCAAAAGACTCTCACTACCCGTCCCGCCCTTCCCGACCCCAAGACCCTGATCATGGGCGAGTGGCGCCAATTCGCCGAGCATCAGGAAAAGAACGGCTCTGTCTACATTCTCGACGGCTCTGCCGAAATTGAAGACCACAGCCTGTTGCTCCGCGCGGACCATATCGAGTACGACGAAGACACGGAGGTGATGACCGCACGCGGCGCCGTCTACTTCCACGGCTTCGAAAAGAACGAGCAGATCTGGTGCGATCGGCTGGAGTACAACCGCGAAACACAGCGCGGCAAGTTCTACCATGTGCGCGGCGAAGCCATGCCGAAAGTTGTCGTACGCCGCGGCATTCTGACCGGCAACAGCCCCTTTCATTTTGAGGGCGATTGGGCGGAGCGCGTAGGGGAAAGATACATTCTTTACGACGGATGGATCACCAACTGCAAAATGCCAAACCCGTGGTGGAGGATGCGCGGCCCCCGCTTTGAGATCATCCCGCGCGAGAGCGCCAAGTCATACAAGAGCTGGTTCATTTTGCGCAACTTCCCGCTCTTCTACACGCCTTACTTCTACCACTCGCTCGAAAAGCAGCCGCGGCACAGCGGATTCCTGATTCCCAACCTGGTGCCGCGCTCGCAGCGCGGGTTCATGATCGGGCTCGGCTATTTCTGGGCCATCAACCGGAGCTACGACCTCACCTACCGTTTCTTCGACTACAACACCAACGCGTTCGCCCATCACGTGGACTTCCGCGGTAAGCCCAACGGGGCCACCGATTTCGATTTCATTTTCAATGGCACCCAGGACCGCGGCGGCCTGCCCGGCACCGAGCCGCCTCAACGCTACAGCGGCGTCACGATCTACACCGTGGGGCGCACCGAACTCGGCAACGGGTGGCATGCACTGGGGTACGTCAACTACACCAGCTCGTTCGCCTACCGGCAGGTCTGGTCGGAGTCGTTCAACGAGGCGATCGGTTCCGAAATCCACTCCCACGCCTATCTGGACAAGAGTTGGAGCACCTTTGAATTCGATGGCGTGCTGGATCGTATGGAGAACTTCCAAACCACCGAGGTTCCCCTCCAGGAGCCCAACGGCGAGGTGGAGACCGTTCACAACGCCGTGCTGATCCATAAACTGCCGGAAGGACAATTCTCCAGCCGCGACCGCCAGATTTGGGACAAGGTGCCTCTCTGGTTTTCGTTTTATTCCGCGGCGGGGCTGCTCTACCGCTCGGAGCCGATCTTCAACTCGAACCTCAACCTGGGAGGACCGCAGGGCAACACGTTGATCGAGAATTACCAGACACGCCAGTTTACGCCGCGCATCGATCTCACGCCGCACGTCACCACGGCTCTCCATCTGTGGGGTATCGATTTCGTCCCCAGCGCGGGCTTCGACGAGACCTACTATGGCCAGTCGCAGGAGCCAGCTGCGTTCTATCCGCTGCAGCCCAACCCGGTGATGTACCAGGTGGTGAACACCAGCCTGGTGCGCAGCGCCCGCGATTTCTCGCTCGATGTAATTCTGCCGTCATTCGGCCGTGTTTTTGATAAGAAAACCATTTTCGGCGACAAGCTCAAGCACGTCATCGAGCCGCGCGCCACCTACAAGTACGTCACAGGCATCGGCGACGATTTCAACCGCTACGTCCGTTTCGATGAGAGCGACCTGCTGTCGAACACGAACGAGGTCGACTTCTCCCTCACCAATCGTATCTATGCTAAACGCGGCGATAATGTGCAGGAGATCTTCACCTGGGAGCTCAAGCAGGCGCGCTACTTCAACCAGGACTTCAGCGGGGCGGTTGTCCCCGGCATGTCTAATGTGTTTCTGTCCACGGGCGACATCTCTGCTTACTCATTCCTGCTCGGGCCGCGCAGCTACTCGCCGTTGATTTCCCTGCTGCGCGCCAGCCCCGTGCCGAACGTCGGGATTCAGTGGCAGGCCGATTACGATCCGCTTTACCACCGGTTGGTGGATTCCAGCATCTCGCTCGATTACCGCTACAAGATCTATTACTTCTCCGCCGGCAACAACTTCGCGCGGTTCGACCCGCTGCTGACACCACGCGCCAACCAATACCGCGCCCGCCTGGGTTTCGGCGATGGCAACAAGCGCGGCTGGAGCGCCGCCATCGATGCGGTTTACGACTATCGCCAGAACTACCTGGCTTACACCACTACCCAGGTGACTTACAACACGGACTGTTGCGGCTTCAGCGTGCAATACCGCCGATGGAACGCGGGACTGCGCGATGAGACGCGATGGACCTTCTCGTTCGCCATTGCCAACGTAGGCACGTTCGGATCGCTCAAGAAGAACGACCGGCTGTTCTAGCCGCCGCCGCTTCCTGCGGTACGCTCGGCCCGGGCAGTGCCTTGGTAGCCGGGCGCAACCGCCTGTCTGGGCGTCCCACATGTTCGGTAATGCGAGTGCGGCCATCCAGCAGGAGCCCCGTGAGAATCTTGCTGCGGCTCGCATTCTGCTCCACGAAATCGGCACCGTCCGCGGTCAGGGCGTAGTCGCAGTTGTCACCCATCACAACCATTTGTTTCGACCGCAGATACCAGGTGGTGAAGTTCAGATATTCCCGGGGGAGCGCCATCCAGCGTTCCAGGTGGAGCAGAGAAACGCCGGGGTGATCGGGATCCGAGCGCCTCTGGTTATAGAGGAGCGTAAGCACGCCCAGGCGGCGATTCTCCTCGGCCTCGACTCCCACCACGAAGTCCTTCAATTCGAAAATCTTCATCGGGCCATTCTTTTTCGCACGTCGCGATTCGTCGTAATCCGCCCGCTGCGCCGGATGAGACAGCACTTCATAGGCGCGGCTCAGCCGCACGAACTTTTCCAGATCGCCGGTCTCCGGATTGTCGGGGTGGAATCGCGCCGCCATCAGCCGGAAGACCCGGTGAATGCTTTCCGCGTCGGCTGTTTCGCTGATTTGCAGGACCTCGTAATAATCGTCTTCCGGCTCCTCCGGTTCGACCGATTCCGCCGGGGGCTCCTCCGCCTCGGGCTCCTGGAACTGCAGATCGATCATGTAACTGGCGCCGCCGCGGGCACTGGCGTACGATGCTGTCTTGATCCAGTGATCCGTCCGGGGTCTCCACATGAACGAGGCTGCCGGCCTTGATCTCCTGCCGCAACGAGATGCCGAGTTGGGATTCGGACAACCGCACACCCAGCACCGTCGCCGTGAAGTTCTCTCCATCGCCGTCACGCCAGCTCACGGTGTAGGTGCAGGAACTACGACCGTCTCGATCCGCTACCATCCCTTGCATTTCGGCAACACTCCTACTTGGTTTCGGCTATCGGCGGCAGGATATGCGTGCCGCTAAGCCCTGAATTATCCTGAATTATAGGTAGGAAAACTATGTTCCGCTAGCCGGAGTACTACTAGTATTGCGATGACGCTGCGCGCGAAGACTGGCGGCAAAGTTAACCCTAACCACTAACATCTGACACCCTATCCGCTGCCTCTGTCACCTTTAGTAGGATTAAGGGTATTTAAATCTTAAACAGTTTGGCCGATAAATGCCGGGACGGCATCCCGAATCGTGAAAATCACCCCGACGGCGTCCCTTGCCGCTGCCCAAACTGCGACGGGACTGCAGAACTCGAACGGCTCAGATCGAAGGATCAAGCCCTCGAAGAGAGCCAGCGCCAGCTTTTACGCCGGTACCAGAGGGTACAGGGAGGCATTGCGCCGGATCCAGGAAGATCAGGGGGTGCCATCCACGGTTCCGGACGTCGGTCAGGCCGAAATCCTCCGGCCGGCTCAAGTTTTTTCAAAATGCCCATCACGCAATAGGGGAGGACCGCCTGCCCGTGTGCCTCCAAAAAGTTTCGGCCCCGAGCTGGGTAACTCGGGGCCTGCACTCAGAGAGTGGCGGCGGGAGGGGACGCGCCGCCAGGGATGCTGTCTGTGTTGTTTCCATATTAGCAATTTAGGACCTTTTTATCTAGTATTTTGGAAAAATATTTTGCGCCCCGAGCGAACGGCATTCCCCGCTCTCACCCGTTGCCGAATCGTGCATTTCCAGACTCGGCCGCCGGAAGTTCCCCTGTAACCCAAGCCAAACTCCTTCCGCCATCGTCTATGAAATTCGATAGAATTGATCAGGAACATGGAGGGGTGTATCACTCTCGGTCGAGGTGTACATCTGCTGGCCGCAGTTTTGCTGACGGCGGCAGCATCGACCGCTGTCGCCCAACCGGTAAATCCCTCAACGGCAACGCCGCAGGCGCTGGTAAACAAGTACTGCATCGCCTGCCATAGCGCCAAAGCGAAGATCGCGGGCGTGGTGCTCGAAGGCGTCGATCTGACGCATCCCGGCGCGAATGCCCCACTCGTGGAACGAGCGTTAAGAAAAGTCCGGACCGGCGAGATGCCGCCGGCGGGCATGCCCCACCCCGACGATTCCGCCCGCCAGAATTTCACCGCATCGCTAGCCGGTGCCCTTGATCGCGAAGCCGCGGCTCATCCCAGTCCGGGGCGGCCCGCGATTCACCGGCTGAACCGTGCCGAATATAGCAATGCGATCCGCGATTTGCTGGGCGTGGATATCAAGCCTGGCGAAATGCTCCCGGTGGACGATTCCGGCTACGGTTTCGACAATATCGGCGACGTGCTTTCCGTTTCGCCGGCCCTGCTGGAACGGTATCTCTCCGTCGCGCGCCTGGTCAGCCGGCTCGCCGTGGGCGACACCGGCATCAAGCCCTCCGAGGAGGAGTTTCTCCCGGCGGAAGCGCGCCGCGCGGGCGGCTCCCGGCAGCAGGCGAATGAGCGGGCCAGCGACGACCTGCCCTTCGACTCGGCCGGAGGCATGTCCTTTTCCTATTACTTCCCGCTGGACGGCGAGTACGTGATCCGAGTGCGGGCAGGCGGCGGCGACAACCGCAGGTTCGAAGTGCGGGAAACCGTCAAGGCGGGCCTCCGCACGATCGGCGCAACTTTCCTGCGGGAATCTGCCAAGCCCGAAGTTGAAGCGCCGGTGGTACGCGGTGGCGCCGCGGCGGCTGCCGCAGCGGCGGCAGCCCTGCCCGGCGGCCGTGGTGGTCCGCCGCCGTTTCCACCCGCTGAAATGGATCTTCGCCTCGACGGCGTCCGCATCAAACGCTTCCAGGTCGGCCGCGGTCCCGGCGCCATGCCTGCCTTTAACGGCGTAGTGATCGCAGGCCCGTTTAATCCCACCGGCGCGGGCGACACCGTCAGCCGGGTGCGCATCTTCGTCTGCCAGCCATCGGGCAAGGAGGACTCGGCCTGCGCCCATGCAATCCTCGCCACTCTGGCGCACCGCGCCTTCCGCCGGCCGGTGACCGAGGCCGATATCCGGCCGCTCATGAGCTTCTATAAGGATGGCGCCGCGCAGTCCGGCTTCGACTACGGTATCGAGAAGGCCCTCCGCGCCATGCTCGTTTCGCCCGATTTCCTGTTCCGCGTCGAGCATGACCCCAAGGGCGCCGCACCCGGTTCCACCTACCGCCTCACCGATCTCGAGCTAGCATCGCGCCTATCCTTCTTCCTATGGAGCAGCATTCCGGACGACCGCCTGCTCTCGCTCGCCGAAAAGAACAACCTGCACAATCCGGGGGTGCTGCACGCCGAGGTGGTCCGCATGTTGGTCGACCCGAAGGCGGAGGCGCTGGTCGATAACTTCGCCGGCCAATGGCTCTATCTCCGCAATCTGACGGTTGCCAAGCCCGACCCTGAAATCTTCCCCGAATTCAACGAGGCACTGCGCGACTCCTTCATGGAGGAGACAGACCTCTTCTTCCAGAGCATTCTGCGGGAAGACCGCCCGGTGACGGACCTGCTCGACGCCAACTATACGTACCTGAACCAGCGGCTTGCCGAGCATTACGGCATTCCGAATATCTACGGTTCGCAATTCCGCCGTGTAACGCTCGACACTCCCGAGCGCGGCGGCCTGCTCGGCCAAGGCGCCATCCTCACGGTGACGTCGTACCCCAACCGGACGTCGGTAGTGCAGCGCGGCAAATGGATTCTCGAGACCCTGCTCGGTTCGCCGCCCCCGCCGCCGCCGCCCGATATTCCCGAACTGAAACCGCAGGCGAAAGATGGCAGGCTTTTGACCGCGCGCGAGCAGATGGACCAGCACCGTTCCAACGCAACCTGCCGCAGTTGCCACGTCCGCATGGACCCGCTGGGTTTCGCGATGGAGAACTACGACGGAGTGGGCCGATGGCGCGTGAAAGACAGCGGCGGCCCTATCGATGCTTCCGGCAAACTTCCGGACGGCACCGAATTCCAGGGACCTGCCGGCCTTCGCAAGGCACTGCTCACCGGTCACCGCGATGAATTCATCGGCACCATGACCGAGAAGATGCTGACCTACGCGCTCGGCCGCGGGGTCGAATACTACGATAAGCCGGCCGTCCGCTCCATCGAACGCGAAGCGGCCAAGGACAATTACCGCATCTCGGCGCTCATCACCGCCATCGTCAATAGCACACCATTTCAAATGAGGGGAGCCCGCAAACCATGATTCTGCAGCGAAAATCTCTAGCCCGCCGCACTTTTCTTCGCGGCATGGGCACGGCCCTGGCCCTTCCCTTCCTCGACGCCATGGTGCCCGCGTTGGGGCGCGGCAGCAGCGTCGTCAGGCCGATCCGGCTGGGTTTTGTGTACGTGCCCAACGGTATTATTCCGGATCACTGGACCCCGGCGGCCGAGGGCGCGGCATTCGAATTCACTCCCATCATGAAGGGGCTGGAGCCTTTCCGCGACCGGATGCTGGTTTTGAGCGGGCTGGCGCAGCACAACGGCGACGCGCTCGGCGATGGCGCGGGCGACCATGCGCGCGCCGGCGCCACATGGCTGACGGGCGCGCACCCCAAGAAGACCGAAGGCGCCGACATTCACGCGGGCGTCTCGGCCGACCAGATCGCTGCGCGTGAATTCGGCAAGAGCACGCAACTCGGCTCGCTCGAAATCGGCCTGGAGCAGCCCACACTCGCCGGCGGCTGCGATTCCGGCTACAGTTGCGCGTACACCAATACCATCGCCTGGCGCAGTCCCACGACGCCCATGCCGATGGAGGTGAACCCGCGCAACGTTTTCGAACG
>Ga0126381_100007599_pt1 | contig 12081 bp, 12 predicted proteins | sample PanSoiMetPlot_28_FD_96465 | JGI IMG/M metagenome (GOLD analysis project Ga0126381, IMG submission 96465) | Tropical forest soil microbial communities from Panama - MetaG Plot_28 | ecosystem: Environmental > Terrestrial > Soil > Tropical forest > Bulk soil | place: Panama | collected 2016-02-17
ACGGAAGCTCCGGCAAGAGCTTTCGTCCGAGCCAGCAATGGGGCAGCTTGCGAGCGACTGAACAAAGCCTCTTTTGGTAGAGTTAGCGTCCGCGACCTCACGGGAGACCTTTGTGTCACGCGCTTTGGGGAATCGTGAGGGCAGAATGCATCGATAGAGCGTCGCCGGAGAGACACCAGGCGATGTGCGATTTGCGTTACATCGATGTCGGGATTGGCAATCGATGCCCGCATGATCTCAAGATCGTCCTCTGTGCGGGGCCCTGGGGGTGTGACAATGGTGGTCGGGAATTTCCTGCTATCGTACGATGCCAGCAACGAACAATTCGCCGGGGAGATCAATCATGGGTTTCGGCATTGGGGGGCAAGTTACATGGGCGGCTGCCATTCAAGCATCGGCGTCGTTGATTGGCTTCATAGTCATAGGCTATCAGGTTATACAACTGAGAAAAAATATTCTAGGAGCGACACAAGACCGACTATATGCACACTATATGGAAATATTAAAACTGTTCATGGAAAAACCTCATCTTTATTCATATTTCTACAATGCTAAGGCATATTCTAAATTGGACGATAATAGGGAGAACTTACGAGAGGAAATAGACATAATGAGTGAGGCGATTTTTGGGATAATCGAGCACGCATGTCTTCAGAAGCAAAATCTTCCTCACGACTCTTGGAACAATTGTTGGCAGCCTTACGCACATGAACGTATGCGCAAGAGCGCCGAGATGGAAAAATTTATCGACCCTAACCAGGCCTGGTACACGGACTCTCTTCGCAAGGTAGTTAAAGAATTTTACTCAATGGGACGGCCTTCTAACCCCGGAAGCCACGCGGTTACGGTCGAGGATGCCATCCAGGAGTTGAGGCGTCGCCTGGAGGAGCTCGAAAAGCGGTCTCGGAGCGTTGACGCCGCCAGTATAAATCCGGAGCTTGTTCCGGAGGAGATCCGAGAAAGCTCTCAACTGAGATCGGTATCATCTGTTTGATATTATTCGACCGTTCACGACGCGCTCGCCTTACCTGCGCTAATCCGGACCCGAACGCGTCATAACCCGTTTGCTTTACCCAGGCTAAGCCGACGCCGAAACGTCGGTCCGAATTCCTTCCATTTGAAATCCTCCGTTCATGCTGCTTGGAACCGTCCGAATCACTCTGCTTAGTCGTGCGCTCCTCGATCAGGGCCGCGCGGAGCGGCGGGGGAGGCGTTCCGCCGGACGTTGGAACCGACATCGCGGTCTCGCGCGGCAGCACAATGGATTTGCTTGCCTCGCGCTGCGGGCTCAGGGCCGACGAGGCCTTCCGTCGCGCGATGGCGCTGAACGAGGAAGGTCGCACATAAGATTGCCAAAATCGCATCGTATTTTCTCAGATGACAGCCGATGCGCCGGACGTTACAACCACGAGGCGAGGTTTTGCTGCAGACTCGCTGCAGATGTAGCTATCGTTTTTTGTAGATACAATTCACGATTGTAATCCGCCACCCCGACTGGCTCGATGCAAAGGGGTAGACAGTTGGGTTTAGCGATCGCCACAATCCGCTCTCCAAACCTCGATGGAACCGGAGGAAACCCGATGATCGACCTGTATTTTTGGCCGACCGGAAACGGCAAAAAGAGCGTCATTCTGCTCGAGGAACTCGGGCTTCCGTATACGATCAAGCCGATCAATATCGGGCGCGGCGACCAGCTCACGCCCGAGTTTTTGAAGATTTCTCCCAATGGCCGGATGCCGGCGATCGTCGACGACGAGCCGATGGGCGGCGGTGCCCCGATGTCGATCTTCGAGTCCGGGCCGATCATGATGTATCTCGCCGAGAAGACGGGGCGGTTCTGGCCACAGGACCCGCGCGGCAAGTACGAGGTTGCGCAGTGGGTTGGCTGGCAATTGGCCAATCAGGGCCCCAAGCTCGGCGAGCAGGGCCATTTCCGGCGCGCCGCCGAGGCCGGAAACAACGGCGATCTCACCTACGCGCTGCGCCGATTCGACAATGAGACGCACCGCATCTTTGGTGTGATGAACCTTGGTTTGTTCAATAAGCGCTATTTCGCCGCCGGCCAATACACGATTGCCGACATGATCTGCTATCCGTGGGCGTCGAGCTGGTCGACCCGCAAGATCGATATCGACGAGTTTCCGAATGTGAAGCGCTGGCTCGACGAGATGGCCGAGCGGCCGGCCGTCAAGAAGGCGATGGCGATGGGACCCGAGTTCCGTGAGGATCCGGCCTCGATCAGCCCCGAGGAGCAGGCCCGCCGCAGAAAGCTCGTCGCCGACCAGCGCGCGCAGCCGATCCCCGCGGAGTGGATGCGCGCGGCTTAAGCATCGGCTGCTCGACGCATCGAGATCGCCGGGCGCCCGTAAGGGCGCGCGGCGAGGCTTGCTAACTCGTATTCGGTTGCGGAAACAAGGGGATTTCGCCGACCTGCCGTAGTAGTTTGCCGCAGGCATATGCCTTAGGGAGGATGGAGATGCCGATTTCGGGGGATTTGATCGCCGGTGCACTGGCCGGCCTCGCGTTTGTCGGATGCAGCTTGTCGGGTGCTTCGCCGACACCGGCGGCGGGGTCAGGGAGGCGGCGCGAGGTCGTGGTCAACGGCAAGCGGGTCAAGACCGTCGACATACACGCCCATACGATCGTCCCCGAAGCCGCGGCGGTGATCAATCACCCGCTCGAGGCGCCGGGGCTGTTATGGTCGAACGTATCCGACCGCATCGCGGAAATGGATGCCGAGGGGATCGACATCGAGGCGCTCAGCATCAACCCCTATTGGTACCGCGCCGAACGCGACGCAGCGGCCGAATTAATCAAGATCCAGAACGAAAAACTGGCCGAGTTCTGCGCCGCGATGCCGGATCGCTTTGTCGCTTTTGCAACCGTCGCGCTGCAGCACCCGCAGCTCGCGGTCGAGCAGCTCGAATATGGGATCAAGAATTTGGGGCTGCGAGGTCTCTCGATCGGTGGCAGCGTCGCCGGAGAGGAGTTGGCAAACCCGAAATTCCATCCGGTGTGGGCGAAGGCCGAGGAACTCGGCATCCTCATTTTTATGCACCCGCTCGGCACGCGCGAATTGGAGCCAAGCGGGCGGCTCGCCGGCAGCGGCCTGTTGACGAACACGATCGGCAACCCGCTCGAAACTACAATCGCGCTCTCGCATATGATCTTTGAGGGCACCCTGGACCGCTACCCAGGGCTCAAGATTTGTGCCGCTCATGGCGGCGGCTTCTTACCGTCTTACGCCAATCGCTCTGACGCGGTAATCACGACGTTCCCGAACCGGGTTGGGCCGCTGCCAAAGAAGAAGCCGACGCAATATCTGAAGGATGGCCAGCTCTATTTCGATTCGATCATGTTCACCGGTCAAGCGATGCGTCACCTGATCGCTGAAACCGGTGTCGGCCAGATCATGATCGGCACCGATTATCCGTTCCCGTGGAACAAGGTCCCGGTCGATCACATCATGTCGATCCCCGACCTCTCCGACGACGAGCGCGTCGCGATCCTCGGTGGCACCGCCGCCAAGCTGCTCGGGATAAACTAGGTCGCCCGCGAGCGAAGCCGAATGGAAGCCGAGGGCCTGGGGCTGCCGCAAGGGGCGTTTGCGAAGATCGACGCCGAAGAGGACGAAATCTTCTATGAGCAAGCCCGGCTCGTGTACCACATTGACGAAGGTGCCGTTGCGGCGCTCACCGAGTTCTACCGAAAAATGCTGCCGGCAGGTGGGGTATTGCTCGATCTGATGAGCAGCTGGGTCAGCCACTTGCCGCCCGAAGTCGTTTATGCCGAAGTCATCGGACACGGCATGAACGCAACCGAGCTCGCTGCCAACCCACGGCTCAATCGCTGGTTTGTTCAGAACCTCAATCGTGAGCCGGGATTGCCGCTTTCCGACGACAGCGTCGACGCCGTGATGATCTGCGTGTCGATACAGTATTTGCAGCAGCCGGTGACAGTGCTCCGCGATGTCGCGCGCGTCTTACGGAGGGGGGCACCACTTGTTATCAGCTTTTCGAACCGATGCTTCTGGACAAAAGCAGTTGCGATCTGGCGGGGGCTCAATGACGAACAGCACGCGCGCCTCGTCGACCGCTACCTCCGCCACGCCGGCTTTGAGCAGATCCAGATCCATCGCCTCGCGGAGTGGGTCGAGGACGTCAGCGACCCGATGATGGCTTTGGTCGGCCGTGCTCCGGCGGTGTAGGCTAATATAGAGAGGACCTATCGGGAGCCGAGGAATGCAGCTGGGTACATTATTGCCGTTGGGGGATATCGGGGGCGATCCCGCGACCGTGAAGGAGTATGCGCAGGCCGCCGAAGCGATCGGTTATGATTTTGTCGAGGCGCCGGACCACGTGCTTGGTGTCAGTGAAGCCGGCGCGGCTGAGCCCGGCCGCACCGGGGCGGGGCTCTACCAAGACCCGTTTGTGCTGTTCGGTTATCTCGCCGGCTGCACAAACAAGCTCGGCTTTTCGACCGGCGTGTTGATCCTGCCGCAACGCCAGACGGTACTTGTCGCCAAGCAGTCGGCCTGTCTCGATGTGTTGTGTGGCGGCAGGTTCCGGCTCGGCATCGGGGTCGGCTGGAACGAGGTCGAGTTCACCGGTCTCAACGAGAATTTCCACAATCGCGGCCGCCGCTCCGAGGAACAGGTGCAGGTCATGCAGAGGCTGTGGGCGGAACCGCATGTCACCTTCAAGGGAAGGTGGCATACGATCGAGGATGCCGGCATTAACCCGCGGCCCGGTCCCGGCAAAGTGCCGGTCTGGTACGGCGGTCACCATGAGCGCACGTTACCGCGCATAGCCAAGTGGGGCGACGGTTGGATGCCGAACGCTTATGAGCCCGATCAGAGTGCGCTCGACATATTTGCGCAATTGCGCCGATTGACGGAGCAGGCGGGCCGCGATCCCGCAGCGGTCGGGATTGAGGTTTGGGTGTCTATGGGTAGCGGAACGGAGGCCGATTGGGCGAAGGAGAGCCGGTTTTGGAAAGACGCCGGTGCCTCACACATCTGTTTGACGACGACGTTCAACCGCCGCCATCACAAGCGCATCGCCGGGCGCAGTATGGCCGACCATCTGGCGGCCCTGCGCCGCTACCATTCGGCTGTCGCCGATCAGCTCTGAACAAAACGTCATCGGGTCCGCGCGTAGCCAAAGCAGTCTCGCGGCTCTGGACTAATGTTCGGGTGTAAAATCGAGCGGCGCAGAACGCCTTCGAGCTGCATTCCGGCTTTCTCCATGACGTGCGCGGAGGCGACGTTGTCGACATCGCATACAGCGCCGATGCGCCAGACCAAGGGCTGGCGCATCGCCCAGCCCACGATCTCGGAAAGCGCTTCGGTCATCAGACCGCATCCCCAATGGGCGCGGGCCAACACGTAGCCGCAATCAAGCCGGTACGGCTCCGGCCGACGAAGGTCAAAGGCCCCAAGCACCCGGCCCTCAGCGCGACCGACCAGCACGTAAGTGCGGCTGTTGTCGGTCGGCGTCGCGATGCAACGGGCAATATAGACTTGGGTTTCGCTGAGCGATTGGTGCGCGCGCCAAGTTAGATACCGGACGACCTTGGGGTCCCGCGCGTATCCGGTGAAGATCGCGGTGGCGTCGGTTTCCGCGATGGGCCGTAAGATGAGGCGCTGGGTCTCAAACCGATTGGGAAGCATGGGGAGAGGGTGCCATAAATCGCACCATCGCGTGAGTGATGCGAGTTGCGCTCGCAGGAGCGACGCGTCAACCTATCGGCAGCGGTTGTTGTTCTTGGTGAATGTGCGGAGAGACAGACCGCTCGGCCGACAAGGATAGGCGCAGCCATGCGCTACGTAAGACGGGTGTTACAGCCGGGGGAAACGATCGTCTATGCCACGCGGCTGCACGAAATCATTTTTTGGCGGGCAATACTGTCGCTGACAATCGCGATAGTGCTGACGGCGTCCGCGTGGCGCGTGGCCGACAATCAAAATCTCAGCCTCGCACTGCAAATAGCAGCGGCAATATTTGTAGTATTAGCGCTGTCATCGGCCTTTCGCGCTTTCATCAGACGAGCCACGACTGAACTCGCGGTAACCGATCAGCGTGTGATCTACAAGACGGGACTCCTTGCGCGACATACCCTCGAAATGAACCGGGCCAAGGTCGAAAGCGTCACCGTCGACCAAACGATCTTTGGCCGGGTGTTCGGCTATGGGACGGTGACAGTTCGCGGTGTCGGGAGCGCTTTTGAGCCGGTCCGCAACATCGGCGACCCCCTGACGTTCCGCAGCTATTTGACCACTGGCTGATCTCGAGCCCCTCGCGGGGCCGCAGAGAAACGGACTGTTCGCAATTTACGCGCGGACGGGCACACCCTTCCCTTCAAAGAGCTGCTGCAACTCGCCGGTCTCGAACATCTCGCGGATGATGTCGCAGCCGCCGACGAATTCGCCCTTGACATAGAGCTGTGGGATTGTCGGCCAGTTCGAAAATTCCTTGATGCCCTGACGAACCCCCGGGTCAGAAAGAACGTCCACACCTTTGAACTTGACACCGAGATGGCTCAGGATCTGCACGACCGCAGCCGAAAATCCGCATTGCGGAAAGACCGGCGATCCCTTCATGAACAGCACGACATTATTGTCGGTTATGTCTTGGCGGATACGCTCGTGAACCGTGTTGTCCATTTTCAATCCTCGATTTGCGAAAGCTGAGTTGAAGGGAGGCTCAATCCTCGGGGGCGCCGGTCTGTAAAGCGAGCGCATGCAGCTCGTTGCCCATTCGGCCCAGCAAGGCCTGATACACCATCTGGTGTTGCTGCACTCGCGTCTTGCCGCGGAACGCGTCGGAGACGACGTGCGCGGCGTAGTGGTCGCCGTCGCCGCGCAAGTCTTCGATCGACACCTGCGCGTCGGGTAGGCTTTCCTTGATCAACCGTTCGATCATCGCCGCGTCCATCGCCATCCGCCGACTCCTTCCGCTCAAGCCTGCTCCATATAGCCCGGCAGCCAAGCCTCGTTCGTGGCTGTTAACGCGCTCACGGATATGGCACCGGCATCGGGGAGTGTCAACGAAACCCCACAAACCACGCCGATTACGCGGACCGGAACACCCGCGGCACGTGCTGCCTCGATGACCGCTTTGGGTTCCCCGGTCTCTAGGAGGTATCGAGCTTGGTCCTCACCAAACAGAAAACCGACCCGCGGCAAATCCTCGGGAAGATCCTCGAGGCTAACACCCCGTTGGCCTGCCATCGCCATCTCGGCGATCGCCACGAGGAGGCCACCATCCGACACATCATGGCAGGCAGCTATCCGCCCGGCGCGGATCTGGCCGCGCACAAAATCGCCGTTGCGACGCTCGGCAATGAGATCGATCGGGGGAGGCGGTCCGGCTTCGCTGGCTTCGATCTCGCGCAAATAGAGCGAGCGCCCGAGGTGTCCGTTCGTCTCGCCAATCAGGATCAGTGTGTCGCCATCCTGCTTGAGCGCGAGGTCGACCGCGTAACGGGCGTCACTAATCAATCCCACCCCGCCAATAACCGGGGTCGGCAAGATCGCGCGACCGCTCGTTTCATTGTAAAGCGACACATTGCCAGACACGACAGGGTAACCAAGCGCCAGACAGGCCTCCCGGATTCCCTCGATCACACCAACGAACTGGCCCATGATCTCCGGCCGTTCAGGGTTGCCAAAATTCATGTTGTCGGTAACCGCGAGCGGCTCGGCGCCGACTGCAGTCAGGTTGCGCCAGCTTTCGGCGACCGCTTGAGCGCCGCCGCGCACTGGATCCGCTTGGCAGTAGCGGGGAGTGCAGTCGGTCGCCAATGCCAGGGCTTTGCCCTTGGAGGAGATGCGAATGACGGCAGCATCACCGCCCGGCCGCTTCACGGTGTTGCCCATCACGAGATGATCGTACCGCTCCCAGATCCACCGTTTGGAGCAAAGAGCAGGCGAGCCGACCAACTGCTTGAGGCATTCGATCGAGTTTCGGTCGGGGAGCGTCCCCGGGTCGATATCGGCCTTGGGATGAGGGCGGCGCCACGGGCGATGATATACCGGTGCCTCGGTCACGAGCGGCCCGACCGGAATGTCGGCGAGGACCTCTTCTCGCATCTGCGCGACCAGTCGGCCGGTCTCGGTAACCCGGCCGATCACGGCGAAGTCGAGCTCCCACTTCTCGAAGATCTGCCGCGCCTCGGCCTCGCTGCCGCGGCGCAGGACCATCAGCATCCGCTCCTGGCTTTCGCTCAACATGATCTCGTAAGCCGACATTCCGGTTTCCCGCACCGGTACGCGGTCGAGGTCGAGTTCGATGCCGAGCCCGCCTTTGCCGGCCATCTCGACCGAAGAAGACGTCAGCCCGGCTGCGCCCATATCCTGGATCGCGACGATTGCGTCCTTTTCCATCAGCTCGAGGCACGCCTCGATCAGCAATTTCTCGGTGAAAGGATCGCCCACTTGCACCGTCGGGCGCTTCTCGCCGGCGTCGCCGCCAAACTCGGCTGACGCCATCGTTGCGCCATGGATGCCGTCACGACCGGTTTTCGCACCGACATACACCACAAGGTTGCCCGGACCGGCTGCGGCCGAATAGAAGATCCGGTCGGCTCGGGCGAGGCCGACGCACATTGCGTTGACCAGAATATTGCCGTCATAGGAGGGGTCGAACTCGCACTCGCCGCCTACGGTCGGCACGCCGACGCAATTCCCATACCCGCCGATCCCCGCTACGACACCGGACAGGAGGTGCCGAGTAAGCGGATGGTCCGGGCTGCCGAAGCGCAGCGAGTCGAGGATCGCAACCGGTCGCGCCCCCATTGTAAAGACATCGCGCAGAATGCCACCCACACCTGTCGCGGCGCCCTGATACGGCTCGATAAAAGAGGGGTGATTGTGGCTCTCGATCTTGAAAACGACAGCGTCGCCGTCGCCGATGTCGACGACGCCGGCATTCTCGCCCGGGCCGCAAATAACTTGCGGTCCTGTAGTGGGCAATGTCTTGAGCCAGATCTTCGACGACTTGTACGAGCAGTGCTCGCTCCACATCACAGAGAATATGCCGAGCTCGGTGACGTTGGGCGCGCGGCCGAGAAGCTTGATCGCGCGCTCGAATTCCTCGTTGGTCAGCCCGTACTCGGCCGCGAGGGCGGCGGTGACGTTACTCCCGTCGTTCACTGGAGTGCGCTCACCAACCCGTCAAAGAAGGCACGCCCGTCGGTGCCGCCGAGCGCCGGATCGGTGGCGTTTTCGGGGTGCGGCATCAGCCCGAGCACTGTGCGGGTCTCATTGAAGATTCCGGCGATTGCGCGGGCCGAGCCGTTGAAGTTGTCCTCCTCGCGAAGTTCACCGTTTGGTCCGCAATAACGGAAAGCAACGAGCCCTCCATCCTCGAGGCGATCCAGCGTGATAGGGTCTGCTGTGTAATTGCCGTCGTGATGGGCGACTGGGATCCGGATCGCTTGGCCAGCCTCATAACCGCAAGTAAAAATTGTCTGGTTATTCTCGACACGCAGGCAGACATCGCGGCAAGTGAAGCAGAGCGAGCGGTTGGGCAGCAGCGCGCCCGGCAATAACCCGGCCTCGGTCAGAATCTGAAAACCGTTGCATATGCCGAGAACGGGCAAGCCTCTATCGGCCTGGCGGCGTACCTCGTGCATGATCGGGGCGTGGGCCGCAATTGCCCCGCAGCGCAAATAATCGCCGTAAGCAAAGCCGCCGGGAAGCACGATCAAATCGGTATCTGGCAGACACGACTCGCGATGCCAAATGCGAGCAGGTGGTTGCCTGGTCGCCCGTTCCAGAGCGGCGCAGACGTCGCGCTCGCGGTTTGAGCCCGGGAAGATGACGACGGCTGTTCTCATCGAACGCGACCCTTCGAGGGGACCGATCTCACATACTCTGCGGCCTGAGGTGGTTCAAGGCAGCCCTGTTCAACATCGATGGAACTAGAAAGGTTCGACCGTGTTTCGAAGGGGCAGCTGAGCATCGGCGATCTGTTGGGTACGTGTTTTTCTGATGCGGTGTCGATCCTATCCGATCATCCAAGACTCGCGCCGCGTCTGGCGCGATAGGGGAGACTTCAACGGTGGCTTCTCTCGAAACCGCGAGCCAATCTTCGACGTTCCTCAACATAATGTTTGATCAGCTGTTTTCGAGGGGGACACAACTATCGGAAGATCAGTTTCGCCGGTTGTTGGATGCGTTGCCTGTTGCGATCTACACAACCGACCCAGCTGGCTGGATTACCTTTTCCAACGAGGCGGCCATCGAGCTTGCGGGTCGTGAGCCCGAACTCGGCCGAGACCGGTGGTGTGTCACTTGGCGCTTGTTTCGGCCCGAGGGTACGCCGTTGCACCACGACGAGTGCCCAATGGCGGTGGCGCTAAAAGAAGGGCGGCCGGTCAGGGGCGTCGAGGCAATATTGGAACGGCCCGATGGCACACGCGTGCACTTTCTCCCGTATCCGACGCCGCTCTACGACGCAGCCGGCAAGCTTATCGGCGGCGTCAACATGCTTGTGGACATCACCGAGCAGAAGCACGCCGAGCAGGCCATCCAGCAGCTCAACGAGACCCTCGAACAGCGTGTCGAGGAGCGCACTCGCCAAGTAACAGAAGCGTTGAGCGAACTTCGAGCTAGCGAGGCGCGGTTCCGGATGCTCGTTCAGGGGGTAATCGACTACGCGATTTTCATGCTCGACCCGAACGGTTTCGTGACGAACTGGAATTCGGGGGCAGCACGGATCAAGGGCTATGCAGCCGAGGAAATCGTTGGCCGGCACTTTTCGCAATTCTATAGCGAAGACGACCGGCAGCGCGGTGTCCCGAAACGGGCGCTGGAGACGGCGAGGCGGACCGGACGCTTCGAAGCTGAGGGATGGCGTGTACGCAAGGATGGCACAAAATTTTGGGCGAATGTTGTGATCGATGCGATCCGCGATGACGATGGTCGCTTGGTTGGCTTTGCAAAGGTCACCCGCGATTTGACCGAGCGAAAGACAGCGGAGGAACAGCGTCGCCAGGCCCAGAAGATGGAGGCAGTGGGTCAGCTCACCGGCGGTGTGGCCCATGACTTCAATAATTTGCTCACAGCGATCATCGGCAATTTAGAGATGCTGGTAAACCGGCTGCCGGACGGGGATCCCGGACGACGCTATGCCGAAGGGGCGTTGCGTGCTGCGGCGCGCGGTTCGCGGATGACAGAGCAGCTGCTCGTCTTTTCTCGCCGCCAGGAGGTTCGGGCGGAGGTCGTCAATATCAATGACCTGGTGCGTGAAACCCTGACCCTGTGTCAAAGAACGACTGGTGAGGGCGTCGAAATCGGGCTGTGCCTCCAGGACGATGTGTGGCCGTGCCGGATGGATCCTGGCGAGTTTGGTGCAGCAGTGCTCAACCTCGCCGCCAATGCCCGCGACGCGATGAACAGATCGGGTCGCTTCATTCTGCGAACCGAGAATGTAACCGTGGGCGGTATTAGCGGGGCTGATCTGGCCACCGGCGAATATGTAATGTTCTCGGTCAGCGATACGGGTTCCGGGATGAGCGCCGACGTTATGGAGCGGGCGTTCGAGCCCTTCTACACGACCAAAGAGGTCGGAAAGGGCACCGGGCTGGGGCTGAGCCAAGTCTACGGATTTGCCAAGCAATCGGGCGGGGCGGCGCGCATCGAAAGCAAAATTGCTAAGGGCACTACCGTCCGCGTCTACATACCGCGGGCGAATAGCGCTCCTGTGACCGAGCGCGCGACGAATAAAAACATCACCGAGATGCCGACCGGCGGTGCGACGATCCTTGTAGTAGAGGATGATGCCGATGTCCGCGAGATGGTTGTCGGCATGCTGTCGGAGCTCGGGTATCGGACGTTGACGGCAAGCGCCGGTCAGGAAGCGCTTGCGGTGCTGGAGCGGGAGAAATCGGTCGACCTTCTGTTCTGCGTTAGCTCAGATTTAATCAGACAGTCGTAGTTGGTTTTCCGAGGCCAAAGCCGGAGGGGCGGGGCGCGGTTCTTACAAGGAGCCGGGACCGCGGCCCGCCCTCCGGCGTGAGGGAGACTACGATGACGCAAGAGCAGAAGATTATCCGAGCGAAGGTCGGGTTGCTGGA
>Ga0126381_100007601_pt1 | contig 12081 bp, 12 predicted proteins | sample PanSoiMetPlot_28_FD_96465 | JGI IMG/M metagenome (GOLD analysis project Ga0126381, IMG submission 96465) | Tropical forest soil microbial communities from Panama - MetaG Plot_28 | ecosystem: Environmental > Terrestrial > Soil > Tropical forest > Bulk soil | place: Panama | collected 2016-02-17
CGCCTTGCCTGCGTTTCCGTAGCGTTAAGCGCTTTTTCAAAGCTTAAAACACAGTTCAATAATGAATTTTCTTAAGACGATTTTCGGCACGAAGAACGAGCGCGAGGTCAAAAAAATCCGCCCGCTCGTCGCCAGGATCAATGAGATCGAAGCCGGCCTGCAGGGGTTGCCTGACGACGCGCTGCGCCAGAAAACCGCCGCCTGGAAAGAGGAGCTTTCCAAAATCCAGGACAACGACGAACTCAAGCACCGCCTCGAGGAAATTTTGCCGGAAGCGTTTGCGGTGGTGAAGAATGCCTGCCGCCGGCTTTGCGGGCAGGAAATCATCGTTCGCGAACATCCGCTCAAGTGGGAAATGGTCCCCTTTGATGTGCAGTTGATTGGCGGCATCGGTCTGCACCTCGGCAAAATCGCGGAAATGGCCACCGGCGAAGGCAAGACGCTCGTTGCCACGCTGCCGGTTTATCTCAATGCCCTCACTGGCCGCGGCGTTCACGTCGTGACCGTCAACGATTACCTCGCTGCGCGCGACGGCGAATGGATGGGTGCGGTGTACAAGTTTCTCGGACTGACCGTGGGTTGCATCCTGCACGACCAGCCGCCGCGCGTCCGTCGCGAGCAATACGCCTGCGATATTACCTACGGCACAAACGCCGAGTTCGGGTTCGATTATCTGCGCGACAACGGCATGGCTACGCGCAAGGAAGAGCAGGTCCAGCGCGGGCATTACTTCGCCATCGTGGACGAAGTGGACTCGATTCTCGTCGATGAAGCCCGCACACCCCTTATCATCAGCGGTCCGGCGGTGGTGACGTTTGACGAACAGTATGCCAATTTCAAGTCGCAGGTGGAGGGATTGTTTCATGCGCAGGAGCGTTTGTGCAACCGGTTCCTTTCCGAGGCCGAGCAGTTCATGAAGAAACTGCACCCCGAGGAGGGCGCGAACGTGAACGACGGCGATGGGCTGGAAAAGGAAATTGGCATGCTGCTGTTCCGGGTGAAGACTGGCACGCCCAAGGCGGAGGGATTGCTTAAGGTGCTCGAGAACCCGGAGAACCTGCGGCTCATGAACCAGGCGGAATTGCAGCTCCATGCCGACCAGAAGAAGACCGAGCTTTATGCCGAGAAAGAGCAGCTCCTGTTCGCGATTGACGAGAAGAGCAACGAAGCCGATTTAACCGAGAAGGGACGTAATTTTCTCAGCCCGAAGGACCCCGACGCATTCATGTTGCCGGACCTGACTACTCTGCTGCACGAAATCGACACGAAGCCCGACCTGGATGCGCGCCAGCGAATGGAGGCCAAGACGAAGCTGCAGGAGGAATTTGAATCCAAGGCGCAGCGTATCCACGCCATTTCGCAGTTGCTCAAAGCCTACACGCTTTACCAGAAGGACGTGCAATACGTCGTTCAGGATAACAAGGTCATCATTGTGGATGAAAACACGGGTCGCCTCATGACTGGCCGGCGCTGGAGCGAAGGTTTGCATCAGGCCGTTGAGGCCAAAGAAGGCGTTACCATCGAACGCGAAACACAAACGCTGGCAACGATCACGATTCAGAATTACTTCCGTCTTTATCACAAGCTGGCGGGTATGACCGGAACTGCGGAAACCGAGGCGCAGGAGTTTTTTGATATTTACAAACTGGGCGTGTTGGTGATCCCAACCAATCGCCCCGTCCAGCGCAAGGACGCCAACGACTCCGTGTACAAGACCAAGCGCGAAAAATACGGCGCAGTTATCAAGGAAATCAAGGATACCCACGGCAAGGGCCGGCCGATTCTGGTCGGCACAATCTCTGTCGAAGTGAGCGAACTGCTTTCGCGGATGCTGAAACGCGAGGGAATCATCCACTCCGTCTTGAACGCGAAATATCACCAGCAGGAAGCCGAGATTGTGACCCGCGCTGGACAGCGAGGCGCAGTAACTATTGCTACCAACATGGCGGGCCGCGGCACCGACATTAAACTGGGCGAAGGGGTCCAGGGACTTGGCGGCCTGCACGTCATCGGCACCGAGCGGCACGAGTCGCGGCGCATTGACCGGCAGTTGCGCGGACGCTGCGCGCGCCAGGGCGATCCTGGTTCTTCGCACTTCTTCATTTCGCTCGAGGACGATTTGATGCGTTTGTTCGGCTCGGACCGCATCGGCAAGGTGATGGAGCGGATTGGTTTTGAAGAAAACCAGGAGCTGGAGCATCCGTGGCTGAATCGTTCGATCCAGACAGCGCAAAAACGCGTTGAGCAGCAGCATTTCCAAAGGCGCAAGCATACCCTCGAATACGACGACGTGATGAACAAACAGCGCGAAGTCATTTATGGCTTCCGCAATGAGATCATCCACGCCGATGACGTCCGCGACCGTCTGATGGACATCATGGAGGAAGTCGTGGTCACGAAAGTGGACGAGAATACCAAGGGCGGGGACTTCAACGCGGAGCAATGGAACGTGCGCGGCTAGTCCGTTTGGGTGAACCTGAATTTCCCGCTGGGAGTTCCTGAGGGAGAGATTGTCAAGTCGGCGCAATCCGGCACGGTGGCGCCGGTGCCTGATTCTTTATTTGACGGCTTGAGCCCGGCGCAATTTGCGGTCTGCACCTTCATTTCGGAGGCGGTGCGCAAAGCTTACGAAGTCAAGATCAGCTTTGAAAATCCCCAGGCACTCAAGGAAGTGGAGCGCTATACAATCCTCAGCGCCATCGACCGGCTGTGGCAGGAGCACCTGTATGAGATGGACAGCTTGCGTACCAGTATCGGCCTCCGCAGCTACGGGCAGCGGGACCCGCTCATCGAATACAAGGCGGAGAGTTACAAGATCTTCGACGAACTGATGGTGAACATCAAAACGGAGATTTGCCACAATATCTTCCGCAGCGCTTCGAGCCTGATGGCGTTCGAGAATTTCCTGCGGAATATCCCCAAGCAGACCACGCATCAGCAGACCAGCGCCTTTGGCGGCAGCGCGCCGGTCGAGGACAAAAAGTCGCAGCAGGGGAGCGACATCGTCAGCGAAGCGGCCGAAGAACTTTCAAAGGAAAAACCCAAGCCCAAGCGGACGGGGCCAAAAGTTGGCCGCAACGATCAGTGCCCCTGCGGCAGTGGAAAGAAATACAAGCATTGCTGCGGGAAATAGCTGTCAAGGCGTTTGCCAAAAGTAATTTCCGAAATGGTGGGGCAAACCTGCCGGTTGCCTCGATTCCCCGCAGGGAATCGCCACCATTTCGGAAATTACTTTTGGCAATGATTTTAGTTCAGGCCCGGTTTGCCTTCGGAAACGATATCCGAACTCTTCACTTCCACGTCCCCGTTCGCGGTGCGGATGGTCGTTTGATCACCGATCTCAATAATTTTTTTCCCGACGAGGGTGGTGCCGTCCTTCATCTTGAAATGCGCCGGTCGGTTTTTCATTTTCGGATTATCAAATGCCGTCCAGGATTCCGGGATAACTTTTTTGCCGTCACAAACTGTGCAAACGATTTTCTGCGTTCCCTGGCAGGTGGGGCACGTGATTTTTCCGGTTCCACGGCAAATGGGACACGGACCGGTATCAACCCAATCGCCGTTCTGGAGCTGGATAACGTGCCCGACATGGCCCTGGTTATAGGCCCTCCAACCCCCGGCCGGGATTCGGAATTTCTGCCACACATCAGTCGGCGGATGTCCGGCCACGTTCATGTGAACCCAGACGCCTGAAGTCAGTTTCAGACAGTGGCCGGGGCAGGGGACCTCTCCCTCGCGGCACGCTGGACATTTCATTTTCCCGGTCCCGTTGCATTGGAAGCAGGTCTTCATTTTTTCCGCGGTTGATACGGACTCATCGGCTTGCGCTGCGAAAGCGCATGCGAGGAAGAAAGCGAAAATGACATGGGCCAGGGCGAATGGAATTTTTTTCATAGGGAACTGTTGGCGAACCATATCAGCGCCCGGTTTTTATTGCATCAGAAATTGCTTCGGCAAGTCGGCTCGACGCGCAACCCGTTAACTCGCTGGAGCGCGGGCTTCAGCCCGCTTCAGCGTGATTGGTGAAGGAAAGTCCAGGATTTTACCGAGATTTATTTCCGTTCGAACATTGAAGCGGCGTAAACGCCGCGCTCCTGAAATGGCGCCAGTGTCAAGTCGCGCCTGCCGCAACCGGGGTGGAAGAAATCACTTCATTTTCCGAAAAAAGTTCCTGATAATTTCGTCGAACGGCCGATTGGACAAGCAAGCTTGCGACCGCAATGCCGAATAGTAACCCAGGCGAAATTATCGCAACGATCCGCGACGTGACTGTCACCTTTGACGGTTACATGACGCGCGCCTTGACCCGCGTAAATCTCGAAGTAAAGCGAGGAGAAATCTTCGGCGTGCTTGGTGCGCAGGATGCCGGCAAATCGACCTTGTTGCGGCTTCTGGCAGGGCGATTGCGCCCCACCGAGGGCTCGGTCAAAGTCTTTGGCCGCTCGCCGCGCTGGGGTTCCACAAAAGCCCGCATCGGTTATGTGCCAGGGAAATCGGACGTGGAGCGTTCGCTCGGATTTTTTGGCAGGATCTTCCGGCGGAAAGCCGGATCAGCACAAGCCGGTGCGAGTGGCGTGCCTGGATTGACGCAGGCGATTATGGGAGCACGGGACCTGATTATTCTGGATGAACCCTTTTCCGAGGCTGCACCGGCGGAAAAAGTCGAACTGAAGGCCCTGATACGCGAGCTGATTGGACGCGGTAAAACGGTCATCATCAGCAGCGACTCGCTGGCTGACACGAAGGATATTTGTGAGCGTGTGGCCGTTTTGCATGAAGGAAGAATTCAGGCTGTGGGTTCGGTTCAGCAACTATTGGGAGCGCCCGAAGCGCTGCGATTTCTCGCGCCGGTATTGCCGCCGGAAATTGCCGGGCGCATTGCGGAAATCCTGCGCCATGAACTCGCGCGGGAGACCGCACCGGCCAAACCCGCTGCCGCTCCGCTGCAACCCAAGCCGGAGCCGGGCGCCCCTCCCAGTGCCGACGATCACCTCACGCGGTTGACAAAACCGGCCGAAAACGCGCCATCACCGGAACAGCCGCCGGCACCAGGGGAGAGCGCAATTGATCACGAGAAGCTTGAGGGCTTAACGAAACCCGGAAAGCCGGAATGAAATAGTGCAGATACTCCGGATTTCGGCTTATGGGTTTCCCGGGGTGAGCCAGTGCTGGCTAATCCAACCCTGATCGAATGTCCCCTGACTCGGTGTCAAACCAAGCGAATTATCACCACTAAGGTAGGCATATGCCAGGACTCCCGACATGTTCGCCAGATTTCCCACTTTGATGATAACCGGGTCCGTCCACTTGTGATGTTCCGAATGGCCATCGGCAAAGGCAAACGTACCCACGTTGCCGTGATACGTCGCAAAGAGGTCCTCGTACCCGTAAGAATTTGCACTTCCCGCGCTGCTCGAGTCAAACGAGCCCTCATTGTACCCACGCGAATCTGCCTGCTCCACGAAGACCATACAGTCGGCGGGCCTCCTGATCAGGGACGCTTTGGTATAATAATCACTGAACTTGTTTGTACATACGTTCGAGGTTTCAGCATAGCTATCATAGGCCCAGGAAGTCGTACTGCCACTGCCGATTGCATTCTTATATCGCACGTCGCCCGGACAATGGTTGACCCCTGGATTTGGAGCGTAATTACTTAGGTAGCTATTAGTTCTGAAACAGTTTTGTACATCTGCTTCGCATGCCGACTGACTGGTGTTTCCGCTTATGAGCGCACCCGCCGTGTCGATAAGCCAATAACCGCCCGCCCTACGAAAATTCGGCGGATCCTGGACCGGTTCCTGTATGAGATGATCGCCATTGTCCGAGTAATACATTGCAGCCCCCAGATCCAGCTGATGCTGATTGCTCAGACAGTCTGCCTCAGTAGCCTTCAATTTGGCGCGCGCTAATGCCGGTAGCAGCATCGCCGCCAGAATCGCAATAATTGCGATGACCACGAGCAGTTCGATCAACGTGAATCCGCTTGAGAACGTTCTCTTTTTTGTAGGGGTAATGTTCATAGCAACGTCATTCAATTGACTCTAAGGTTCACTTCTTGATTGCATTCGGAAAACTGTGCGTCTTTTCGCACAGCTCCTGTTTTTGGTCTCAAACAACTGCTTTTTCGGTAAGCCGATCTGGTGTCCGCAGGCCAGCCTGTACAGCTTCACTTATACAGTGTCCCGTAATGCGCGTTTTTGCGCAATCGAACAAACGTATTAGACCGAGGAAGTGCGGTATTTCCCTGCGAAATGGCCCCGTCTTGCGCCTTCGCGAAAGGGCCGAACCGCCTTTCATTTTTGCCTTGCAATATGCGCCTGTATTTGCGCGCCAACGCGTCGGCCAGGGGTTTTGCAACAAAAAAGTCCGCTTATACAAAAGTCCGAAAAAAATGCAAAAAACTGCTTGTGAAATTTTTCACGATGCGGCAATTTGCCCGCCCTCCGAGCAAAATCGGTCTATTAACCGAGGGACAGGTGTCCCGTTGCGCGGGTTAATTGATGCAACGTATTTTTGCCATCGTATTTGCAGTTGTCCTGGCGGCTCTGCCGTTCGGAAGCTTCTGCGCGGAAAACGCGCCACAGGCCCCACCCGCGGCCGAACACGCCGAGGAAGGCCTTCCAGCGCATGCTGAGGAAATCGGGCACCTTGGCTCACTGCCAATCACAAACTCCATGGTGGTCACGTGGATTGTGGCGCTGGGGCTGATTATTTTTTCTCAGATCGCTACCCGAAACATGAAGGAAATCCCCTCCGGCGCTCAGAACTTCTGGGAGTGGATGGTCGAGAGCCTGTATAATTTCCTGGAGGGAATCATCGGCCACCAGTTGGTAAAAAAGACCTTTTGGTTCTTTGCGACCATTTTCATCTTTATCGTGTTTTGCAATTGGGCCGGACTGATTCCCGGTATTGGAACGATTGGATGGGGCCATCAGACTCCGCAAGGTTTTTATCTTGTCGATCCGTGGTTTCGCGGCGGCAATGCCGATCTGAATATGACCCTGGCGATGGCGCTGATATTCTTTGCGTGCTGGATTATCTGGTCCGTTCAAATGAACGGGCCGGTTGGAGTTCTCAAGCACCTGTTTGCGCCCAAGGGCGAAACCAAGGGGCTTTTGAAGGTGCTGATGGTCATCGTTTTCTTTATGGTAGGATGGCTGGAAATTCTTTCGATTTTGTTTCGTCCGGTTTCGCTCAGTTTTCGTCTCTACGGCAACATCTTTGCCGGCGAAAACATGCTGGAGACAATGAGCCGGCTGATTCCGGGTTTTGGCTGGGCGTTGCCGATACCGTTTTACTTCATGGAACTGCTGGTCGGCTTTGTTCAGGCGCTGGTCTTCATGCTTTTAACGGCGGTGTTTACCATGTTGATGGCTCCGCACGATGAGGGGTCACACGGGAAGGCGCACCACTAATTTTATCAATTTCGGCGTTCTGACCGTGTTCAATCGCGGGGGGCGCTGAGAAAAGAAAGAAAGGACAGATATGTTAACGCCTATGTTGGCGCAGATGAGTGTAGACGTAGTAAGGGCTGGAAGCCACAACATGGCCATTGGCCTTGCGGCTCTCGGGTCCGCACTCGGCGTAGGGTTTATTGGCATGAAGGCTTCGGAAGCGGTGGGACGCAATCCCGGCGCGGCGACACCGATTCTGGTGCAAGCGATTCTCGCAATCGCGTTCGCGGAAGCCATCGTGTTCTACGCCATCTTCCTCGCGAAGGGTTAAATGTGTTCGGGCGCGGGATGAACCCGCGCCCGGCACTTTATGAGTTTATGAATCAATTCGTTTTATTTGGCGGCATTGCCAGTGACCTCGCTGATACGGGCAAAAGCATCGCCCAGACCTTCGGCGTCGACTGGCCGCATCTTATTGCGCAGATCATCAGCTTCTGCATTGTGGCCTTTTTGTTGTATTTCTTCGCCTACAAGCGCGTGCTGGCGATCCTCGAAGAGCGTCGCAAGCGCATTGCTGACGGGTTGGCCAACGCGGAGAAAATCAAAGCAGAACTGCAGCGCACCGAAGCCGCGCGCCTGGAGGTTTTGAACCAGGCCAATACGCAAGCCAACAAGCTGATCGAAGAAGCCCGGGCCGCCGCTGCCCGCGTGCGCGAAGACGAAACGCAAAAAGCCATCGCCGCCGCCGAGCAGATTATTTCCAAAGCCCGCGAGGCCGCCGCAGCGGATCACGCGCGCATGCTCACCGAGCTTAAACGCGAAGTCGGCCGCCTCGTCGTGCAAACCACCGCCACTGTCACCGGCAAAATTTTGACGCCGGAAGACCAGAAGCGATTGGCGGAGGAAACGAGCCGGCAATTGACGTAATTTAGATCAGAGATTTGAGTTGAATGAAAGTTTCTAAACAGGCCAGGCGTGAAGCGAAGGAGTTGTTTCGCGATTGCTTCGCCAACGGCGTGATGGATGACAACCGCGTTCGGCAGGTCATCAGCAAAGTCGCTGAATTAAAGCCGCGCGGTTACATCATGATTCTTTCTCACTTCCAGCGGTTGGTGAAATTGGAAGTGGAACGGCGCACGGCGCGCGTGGAGAGCGCGGCGATGTTGTCACCGGAACTCCAGGCGGAAGTGACGAATAATCTGAATCGGATTTATGGGCAGGGCCTGAGCATTTCGTTTGCGCAAAACCCGGCGCTGCTCGGCGGCCTGCGGATAAAGGTCGGCAGCGATGTTTACGACGGCAGCGTGCAGGCGCGATTGGAAAGATTGGAAGAAAGTTTTTAGTGAAGCGTTGGGTCGTTAAACCGTTACACGGTGCCGATTCAACGAATGATGATTTAACGAAAATATGAGCAACTTATTGCAAGAAATTGAGGCGCAGATCGCGGGCGTCAAAACGACCACCGCCAAACAGAACGTGGGTGTCGTGCGCGAAATCTCCGACGGCGTGGCCAAGATCGAGGGCCTCACCGATGCGATGCTGAACGAGATGCTTGACTTCGGCAACGGCATCGTGGGCATTGCGCTGAACCTCGAAGAAACCGAAGTCGGCGCTATCATTCTTGGTGATTATACCGAGGTGCATGAAGGCTCGGAAGTCAAGACCACGGGCAAATTGCTGTCCGTGCCCGTGGGCAAGGGCCTTTTGGGTCGCGTCGTCGACTCGCTGGGCCGGCCGATTGACGGCAAAGGGTCGATCAAGGAAAGCGCCTTTTATCCGGTGGAAAAAATTGCGCCGGGCATTATCAAACGCCGCCCCGTCAGCCAGCCGGTGCAGACCGGCATTATGGCCATCGATGCCATGATTCCCATTGGCCGCGGCCAGCGCGAACTCATCATCGGCGACCGCTCCACCGGCAAGACGACCATTGGAGTGGACACGATGATCAATCAGGCGCGTATCAACAAGGTCGGCCGCGCTTCCGGCGACAAGGATTTTCGTCCGCTTTACAACATTTACGTCGCCGTCGGGCAGAAGCAGTCCAACATCGCCCGGGTAATTGCCGAACTGGAGAAAGCCGACGCGTTGCAGGACACAATCATTGTCGTGGCCGCTGCTTCCGATTCGGCCTCCAATCAATATCTCGCGCCATTCGCCGGCGCGGCCATGGGTGAGTGGTTCATGGACAACGGCATGGATGCGCTGATTATTTACGACGACCTTTCCAAGCAGGCGGTGGCGTACCGGCAGGTGTCGTTGGTGCTCAAGCGTCCGTCCGGCCGCGAAGCCTATCCTGGTGACGTGTTTTATCTGCACAGCCGCTTGCTGGAACGTAGCGCGCGCGTTGGGGAAAAATATGGCAACGGCTCGCTCACGGCTCTGCCGATCATTGAGACGCAGGCGGGCGACGTCTCCGCTTACATTCCCACGAACGTCATTTCCATCACCGACGGGCAGATTTATCTGGAAACGGATTTGTTTTATCAAGGCGTGCGTCCGGCCGTCTCGGTTGGTCTGTCCGTCAGCCGCGTCGGTTCGGCGGCGCAGATCAAGGCGATGAAACAGGTGGCCGGCCGCATCAAAGGCGATTTGGCCCAGTTCCGCGAGCTGGCGGCCTTCGCGCAGTTCGGCTCCGACCTCGATGCCAAGACGCAAGGCATTCTCGAACGCGGCAAACGCGTGGTGGAAGTTTTCAAACAGCCCCAGTTCAACCCGGTTCCGGTTGAAGTTCAGGTCGCCGTCCTCTGGGCGGTGCAGAATAATTTCTTCGACGACATCGCAGTGGATAAGGTCAAGGATTTCCAGAACAAGCTGACTGACTTCCTTAACACGCGCAAAGCTGAAGTGCTGACGAAAATCCGGAACGAAAGAGCCATCAGCGATGCGATCGCTGGTGAGTTAAAGGCCGCTGTCACCGAATTTAAGCAAACGTATCGCTAATAGTCAGCAGCCCATGGCCAGTTACAAAACAGCAACTGATACCGCGCGCCGAATCAAGGAAATGATTTTCCTCATTCGTGGCCAGCGCGTGATGCTGGATTCGGACCTGGCGAGAATTTACGGGGTCACGACGAAACAATTGAATCAGCAGTTTAAAAGAAATCGGGAAAGGTTTCCAGATGACTTTGCGTTTGTGCTTATAAATCAAGAAGTTGCGCAGATGAGGTCACAAAATGTGACCGCATCCAGACGTAATATTCGCCATGTTCCCATCGCTTTTACGGAACATGGAGCGCTAATGCTTGGGAATATTCTAAACAGCAAAACGGCTATGGAGGCCAGCATCCGCGTTGTGCGCGCGTTTATCTGGATGCGTGAACAGTTGGCGGCGAATAAAGAACTTGCTCAAAAACTGAACGAATTGGAAAGCAGGGTTGGCGAGCATGACGGGGCAATTTCCGAGCTTTTTGAAGCCATTCGCCAAATGTTGAATCGACCGGACGAGCCGCGCCGTGAAATTGGTTTTCATATCCGCGAAATGGCGCCTCCCTATAGAGTTCGGCCCAAAAAAAGATTTTAACCCATGCCCAGCACCCGCGACATACGCCGGCGCATCAAGTCGGTCAAGAATACGGCCCAGATCACCAAGGCCATGCAGATGGTTGCGTCATCCAAGATGCGCAAGGCCCAACTCGCAGCGCTTGCGGGCCGGCCGTACGCCATCCTGATGAATCAGGTGATCGTTAATGCCTCCAAGGACACTCAGGACTTCATGCACCCGCTCATGGAGCGTCGGGAAATCCGCAAACGCGGCGTTCTGGGGGTCAGCACGGACAAAGGCTTGTGTGGCGCGCTCAACGCGAACCTCGGACGCGAGGCCATGAAATTTGACAAGGATACGACCATCTTTGTGGCAGCCGGCCGTAAAGCGGCGCAATTCCTGGCACGCACCAAACGAAACCTTGCTGCCGAATTCACCTATAAAGACGCCCCGCTCTTCGCCGAGGCGCGCGCCATGTCCAAAACGCTTCAGGAAATGTTCCTCAAAGGCGAAGTCGATTGCGTGGATGTGATTTTCACGCGGTTCGTCAACACACTCACCCAAAAGGTGGAGGTGCGGCGGTTGCTTCCAATCGGTGAATTGCAAAACCTCCTGAATCTTCCCGGCGGGGCGGATGAAAAGGCTTCCGCTGGCCAAAAAGGGACGGAAAATGAGCCGCTGGAGCATTTGTTTGAGCCGAGTGCCGAGCAGGTCCTGGGCGCCATCCTGCCGCACTTCGTCAACTTCATGGTCTATCAGATCCTTCTTGAAGCCAAGGCGTCCGAACACAGCGCCCGCATGGTGGCAATGAAGAACGCGACCGACAATGCGATGCAACTCATCAAAGACCTGACGCTCGAATACAACAAGCTGCGCCAGGCGAATATCACGAAAGAACTTTTGGAAATTACTACGGCCCAGATGGCATTGGGCAATTAATATCATGAACAAAGGCAAAATCGTTCAAATCATCGGCCCGGTTGTGGACATCGAGTTCACGGATAAACTCCCGGCCATTTATAATGCGCTCACCGTCGAATACGACCTCCCCGGGACTGGCCGCACAAAGCTGACGTTCGAGGTGCAGCAGCACCTCGGCGATAACTGGGTGCGTGCCGTCGCTATGAGCACTACCGAGGGCCTCAAGCGCGGCATGGAAATCACCGATACCGGCAACCCCATCTCCATGCCCGTAGGCGAAAC
>Ga0126381_100007602_pt1 | contig 12079 bp, 8 predicted proteins | sample PanSoiMetPlot_28_FD_96465 | JGI IMG/M metagenome (GOLD analysis project Ga0126381, IMG submission 96465) | Tropical forest soil microbial communities from Panama - MetaG Plot_28 | ecosystem: Environmental > Terrestrial > Soil > Tropical forest > Bulk soil | place: Panama | collected 2016-02-17
CTGGAGCTCGGCATCGACATGGGCGCGGTCGACCTGGTAATCCAGGTCGAGTCGCCACCATCGGTGGCCAGCGGCCTGCAGCGGGTCGGCCGGGCCGGGCACAACGTCGGTGACGTTTCGCGCGGCGTCATCTTCCCCAAGTACACCGGCGACCTGGTGCAGGCCGCCGTCGTCGCGGGCCGGATGCACGACGGCGCGATCGAGGAGCTGCGCATCCCGCGCAACCCGCTCGACGTGCTCGCGCAGCAGATCGTCGCGATGGCGGCGCTCGACGACTGGCGAGTGGACGAGCTGGAGACAGTGGTGCGGCGGGCGGCACCGTTCGGCGCGCTGACCAGGCCAGTCCTTGAGGCGGTGCTCGACATGCTCGCCGGCCGCTACCCCGGTGAGGAGTTCGCCGGACTGCGGCCGCGCCTGGTCTGGGACCGGTTGGCCGGGGTGATCCACGGCAGGCCAGGGGCGCAGAAGCTGGCCGTTACCAGCGGCGGCACGATCCCTGATCGTGGACTGTTCGGCGTGTTCCTGCCGACAGAAGGCAGCGGCAGGCAGCCGCGGCGGGTCGGCGAGCTCGACGAGGAGATGGTCTACGAGTCGCGCGTCGGTGAAGTGTTCGTGCTCGGCGCGAGCTCCTGGCGGATCGAGGACATCACCCCCGACCGGGTGATCGTGCTGCCCGCACCGGGGCAGCCGGGCAAGCTGCCGTTCTGGCACGGCGACACGCCGGGGCGGCCCGCTGAGCTCGGCCGGGCCATCGGCCAGACCATCCGCGAGCTCGCCGCGCTGCCTGACGAGCAGGCCGTCGGCCAGCTGCAGGACAGGGGCCTGGACGAGCTCGCGGCGCGCAACCTGGTCAAGTACCTGGCGGAGCAGCGACAGGCGACCGGCCATGTCCCCGACGACAGGACGCTCGTCGTCGAGCGGTTCCGCGACGAGCTGGGCGACTGGCGGGTCGTGCTGCACAGCCCGTACGGCGACCGGGTACACGCGCCGTGGGCGCTTGCTATCACCACGCGGCTGCGCGAGCGGTATAGCGGCATGGACGTGCAGGCGCTGCACACCGACGACGGGATCATCATCAGGGTGCCCGATAGCGATGAGCCGCCGCCTGCCGGGATCGCGCTCCTCGAGCCCGAGGAGCTGACCGACATCATCACCGCCGAGGTCGGCGGCAGCGCGCTTTTCGCCTCCAGGTTCCGCGAGTGCGCCAGCCGCGCGCTGCTGCTCCCCCGCAGGCAGCCGGGCCGCCGCACGCCGCTGTGGCAGCAGCGGCAGCGCAGCGCCCAGCTGCTTGAGATCGCCAGCCAGTACCCGGGATTCCCGATCACGCTTGAGACCGTCCGCGAGTGCCTGCAGGACGTGTTCGACGTGCCCGCCCTCACGGAGATACTGCGCGACCTGGCCGCCCGCAGGATCACATTGACAGAGGTGGAGACAGCCACCCCGTCACCGTTCGGGAAATCTATTCTGTTCCGCTACGTCGGCGCGTTCATGTACGAAGGCGACGCGCCGCTCGCCGAGCGGCGCGCCCAGGCGCTGGCGCTCGACCCGGCGCTGCTCGCGGAGCTGCTCGGCACCGACGGGCTGCGCGAGCTGCTCGACCCGTCCGTCGTGGAGCAGACCGAGCGCGACCTGCAGCACCTGTCGCAGCAGCGGCGCTGCCGCGACGCGGAGGGGGTCGCCGACCTGCTGCGCACCTGCGGGCCGCTGACCCCGGACGAGGTCTCGCAGCGATGCGCCGAGCCGGACAAGGCGGGCGGCTGGCTGGCCGGGCTGGCAGCGGCCCGCCGTGCCATCCAGGTGCGGGTCGCGGGGCGGCCGTCATGGGCGGCGATCGAGGACGCAGGCCGGCTGCGGGACGCGCTGGGGGTCGCGCTGCCCGTCGGCGTCCCTGAGGCGTTCACAGAACCGCTCCTCGACCCGCTCGGTGACCTGGTCGCGAGGCATGCGCGAACGCACGGCCCGTTCCCCGCTTCCGCCGTCGCCGAACGCTACGGGCTCGGCGTCGCCGTCGTCACGCTGGCCCTTCGGCGGCTCGCCGCGGACGGACGGCTCGCCGAAGGTGAGTTCCTGGCGGGCCGGCGCGGCACCGAGTGGTGCGACGCCGAGGTGCTGCGGATGCTGCGCCGGCGGTGCCTGGCGCGGCTGCGCAAGGAGGCTGAGCCGGTGCCGCCGCACGTGCTCGGCCGGTTCCTGCCGGCCTGGCACCGGATCGGGCCCGCCGCGCAGGGCGGGCGCCGGTACGCCGGCGCGGGCGTGGTCCTGGAGGCGATCGAACGGCTAGCCGGGGCGCAGGTCCCGGCGTCGGCACTGGAGACGCTGGTGCTGCCGGGCCGGGTGCCCGGCTACACCCCGGCCATGCTCGACGAGCTCACCGCGGCCGGCGAGGTGGTGTGGGCGGGCGCGGGCACGGTGGGCAGCGGGGACGGCTGGCTGGTGCTCACCCCCGCGGAGAGCGCGCCGCTGCTGCTGCCAGAGCCGGGTGAGCTGACCATGACGCCGCTGCATGACGCGGTGCTCGCGGCGCTCGACGGCGGCGGCGGGCTGTTCTTCCGCATGCTCAGCGACCGCGTGGCGTCGTTGTCTGGCGGGCACCCGCCGGACGACGCGGAGCTCGTGTCCGTGATCTGGGACCTGGTCTGGGCAGGGCGGCTCACCAACGACACGCTCGCGCCCTTGCGGATGCTCGTGAGCGGCGGCGGTGCGGCGCGGCGCACGGCAGCGCCAAGGCGGACCGCTGCGCCCCAACTGGGGGCACGTCCGGCCGCGGCGGTGCCAGGCGTGTTCAACCCGCGGCCGGCGCCGCGCCGGTACGGCGGCGGCGGGCTGCGCCGCCCGGCGATGCCGTCGCGCACCGGCCCGCCGACCGTCACCGGCCGCTGGTCGCTGCTGCCGGACCGGGGGGGTGACGCCTACGGCACGGACGCCGGGGTCGCCACGATGCGCGCTCACGCGCAGGCGCTGACCCTGCTCGAGCGACACGGCGTGCTGACCAAGGGAGCGGTGGCCGCCGAGCGGATGCCCGGCGGTTTCGGCGCGCTGTACCCGGTGCTCCGGGCGATGGAGGAGGCCGGCCAGTGCCGCCGCGGCTACTTCGTCGAGGGACTCGGCGCCGCCCAGTTCGCGCTGCCAGGGGCGGTTGACAGGATGCGGGCCCAGGGCCCCCCGAGCGGGGGGGTCACCGGGGGGGTCGTCCCCCCGGGGGAAAGCGCAGTCGTGCTTGCGGCTGCCGACCCCGCGCAGCCCTACGGGGCTGCGCTGCCGTGGCCGTCCCGGCCCGGGGAGACGGCGGCTGCCCACCGTCCGGGCCGCAAGGCGGGCGCGGTCGTGGTGCTGCTGGCTGGCGAGCTTGTGCTATACGTCGAGCGGGGTGGCAAGACGCTGCTGTCCTGGAGCGATGACCCGTCCGTGCTCGAGCCGTGCGCCACTGCGCTCGCCACCGCCGTCCGCGACGGCGCGCTCGGCCGGATGACCGTCGAGAAGGCCGACGGCGGCGCCGTGTACGCGTCACCGCTCGCCCATGCCCTGGAATCAGCCGGGTTCCGTCCCACGCCGCGCGGCCTGCGGCTGCGCGGTTAGTCTTGCGTCGCGTTCGTTTCGCCAGGAGAGCAAGTCGCCTGGCTGGCAGTCGAGGACCTCGCACAGCTTGGTCAGCGTGCTGAAGCGGATCGCCCGGGCGCGTCCGTTCTTGAGGATGGACAGGTTCACGATCGTGACGCCGACGCGGTCTGAAAGTTCAGAAAGCGTCATCCCGCGGGCCGTGAGGAGTTCGTCCAGGTGGACCTCGATGGCGCCCTCTTCTTCGGCCGGCACTTACACCGTGCCCGCGAGATCGTCCTGCATCCGCGCTCCGGCCCGCATGATCCTGGCCAGCGTCAGCAGCGCGCACCCTGCCAGCAGTGGCACCCACGGGTTCGCCCCGTTGATGGTGTCGATGAGCACCGGCACCGGGTCGCTGATCGTGGTCTGCAGCAAATAGGCGGTGGCGGCGCTCTGCACGACGCTGGCCGCCAAACCTCCCGCCAGGATCAGCCAGCCCAGGAACCTGAGCCGGCCGGCGACCTGCGCCACGAAGGGTCCCTGGCGCCTCACCACGACCAGCAGGCGCAGCACCAGCACGAGGATGGCGAGGAAGAGCAGCTCGTTCGGCGCCTCGGTGAGGAAGGCCAGCGCGTGCTGGCCGGCCGACGGGTGCTGGACGCACACCGACACCGTGCTGCCTGTCCCGGCGGTAGCCCCGGGACGAATGCCCGACAGCTCCGTAGTCGAGTTCACGCTCACGCCGTTGATGGGCGCGGTGGCGCACGCCGGACCACCCCCGAGGCCGAAAACGGTGATCCCGCCCGCCCCGAGCGCGAGCGCCAGGAGCGCGGCACCGGCGGCTCCCGCGAGCAGCACCGCTATGAACGAGAACAACCCGCTGAGGGGCTGGGTGAGCTTCCGCCGCGCCTCGTCACTGTCCGGCAACTCCGCTGTTCCACGCATGACCGCCTCCTTATCGTTTTTCGATAATAACGATAAACGATAAAGAGCGTCAGCGCCAGCGGTTACCGAAACCCGGGGGACCGGGGAGAGCCGAGCTGTCATCATCAAGCACGTGAGGTTTCATGCTGCTCGTTGGTCCGCGTCAGGACCGGGGCCCGGCCCGATGCGGACGCGCGCCGCGGTCTGCCTCACGGCGCTGACCGCCGTGCTCGGCCTGGCCGCATGTTCCGGCGGCACGGTGGCGTCCGCCGCCCGCCTACGGGGCTACGGCGATCCTCAGCCCACGCCGCTCGCCCGGGCGGCGGCGTCGCGCAGCGCCGTGTCGCAGCCGCCGGCGTCGCGCAACGTCGCGCCCCAGACCGTGGTACCTGGCGCGCCCGGTTGTCCGCTGTTCCCAGCGGACAACGTCTGGAACACCGATATCTCCAAGCTCCCAGTCAGTCCGCTCTCCGCCGCCTGGCTGCGCAGCATGAGTTCCGGTTCGACCTACCTGCATCCCGACTTCGGGCCGGATCCGGGCGGCTACCCGTACGGCATCCCGTTCACCGTGGCGACAAACAAGCACCCGACCGTCACCGTCCGGTTCAGCTATTCCGGCGAGAGCGACCAAAGGCCCTATCCGTTCGGATCAGACACTCCGATCGAGGGCGGCGAGAACGCCGGCGGCGACCGGCACGCGATCATGGTGAACAAGGACACCTGCGTGTTGTATGAACTGTACGACGCGCGGTACTCCTCGCAAGGCTCGACCGCCGGCTCGGGGGCCATCTGGAACCTGCGGTCGAACGCGCTCAGGCCGGCCGGCTGGACGTCCGCGGACGCGGCGGGTCTGCCGATACTGCCAGGCCTGATTGACTTCGCGCAGGTTCAGCAGGCGGTGCGGACCGGGCAGCCGATCACCCACGCCATCCGGTTCACCGCGGAGCGGACCCGGACCGCCTACATCTGGCCCGCCCGGCACGAGGCCGGCTCGGGTTCGAGCGTGAACCTGCCGCCGATGGGCGCCCGGTTCCGGCTTAAGGCGAGCTTTGACGTGAAGAGGTTCTGCGCGAACTCAGCGCCGTACTGCCGCGACGCCAAGGTGATCCTGGTCGAGATGCAGCACTACGGGCTGCTCCTGGCCGACAACGGCTCCAACTGGTACTTCCAGGGCAGCGCGTTCCCGCAGTGGCCGGACGCACTGGTCTCACTGCTCAAGCAGATCCCTGCCAGCGCGTTCCAGGCGGTCAATGAGTCCTGCCTGATGGTCAGGCCCAACTCAGGCCAGGCCGCTGCCAAGCCAGGCTGCCCGATCGGATAGCTGGCCGACGTAGGTCACTGCGGCGTCACCTCGTGCCACTCGCGGATCTGCCACGAATGGCCTCGGTCATGACGACTCCGCCGCCGCGGCGGCCAGGTGATCCCCCGTGAAAGTTTCCAGCCCGGGATGGGGGCTTCAGCGGCGACCGCGAACGCATACGGCTCGGGGTGCGCCTCGCGTGCCAGGTCGCGGTGGGTGTGAAACGCGGGGTGGGCCACCGTCCGGGCCAGTAACACAGCTCCGCCCGGAGCGCAAGCCCCCGGATCATGACAAATTTGTCATCATCTAAGGATCATATAGGAACTTGACAAGAAAAGTTCAGGAAAATTATATGGCAGCAATGCGGAAAGCGACCGCCGCTAATAAATGATCATGGCGTCCGCACGACCGTTCTCTCTCGGCCTGGGAGGAGACAACGCATGGCTATTTTAACGTGCAAGAATACGGCCATCCCCCGCCTACCCGTGCATTTCGAAATATTTTCCGTCGCGCGCCGTGCGGTCGCCTTTCCCTCCGTCCTGTTCAAATTCTTGCGCAGGTCTGCGCAGGTCAGGATCTCTATGGCAGCGGAAAAAGCCCTCTGGACTGGCGGTCAGAACGCAGCGGCCGCGCTGATGGCGGGCGCCAGTGCCGGTCACTTGATCGTCGACTGCATGGGGTGAGCAAATGGGATTGCACGAGGATGGGATTGCATCACCAATCGTGCATCGAAATTTTCAGCGCACGGCGCTTTCGGTGCTGAGAAATTCTTCCAGAGCCTGCCTCCTCGACGGCCGCGAGATTACGGTCCTGGGGCTTGTGATCGGCTTTCCGGTCATCGGCCTTGACCTGTTCCTGCGCACCGCGTCGGGGAGATTTTCCGCACAACCGTACGTGCAGCTCTGGCACTGGCTTACCGACGCGCTCATCATGCTTCCGTTGTTCGCCTTCGGCGTCTGGGCCGGGGACCGGATCGCCAGCCTGGCCGGACTGGGCACGGCACGGTGCGCGGACGTTCTCAAGCGAGCACTGCTCATCACCCTGGTGGCGGCGGTGGCGCAAGCCCCCGCGTGGTTCGCGGTCAACAAGTCAGATGACCCGGTCACAGCGCAGCCGCTCGTTCCCCCGCAAGCGCACGACAGTGGGGACGTGTACTGGGTCGCTCCGTGGGTGATCATCACGCTGGTATCGGTCTGCCTGGTCCCCGCAGCGATCTGGGCCGCACGCACCATCGGTAACGGCATGGCGAACCGGGCCGCCGTGAGCCGTCCTGGGATCGGCATGCCGCAGGGCGCGACGGCGGCCGCGCGGGGCGCGCTGCTCGTGCTCGTGCTGGCCGCGGCGCCAGTCTTCGCCTGGCTGCTGCACCAGGCGGCCGAACGCGCGTACGCGAGCCAGGTGTACTACCCCCGCGCCGCGCCCGCTGTTACCCGGCATTCCCATGATTTCGCCGCCGCCCGCGCAGCCCGCCGCCCGGCGAGCTCGGCGGTGACCGCGGCGCCGTTCACAGTCGTCTACCAGGCCGCGCATGCCCTGCAGGACGGGCTCGCGGGTCAGGCTGCTGGGCTCCCCGTGGCGGTCATCGCGCTGCTGCGGATCACCCGCGGGCTTGACGACCGAAACCAGTACCAGCCGACAGACACCTTAGGAGGCGTCGAATGAACCAGCACGGCAGATTCACCCGAAGAGACCTGCTGAAGATCGGGGCAGTGGCAGGAGCGGGCGTCGCGATCCGCTTCGAGGCCCCGACTTTGTTCCAGGGCGCGAGCGCCTCGGTCGGGTCGCCGCAGACGGCGCTGCCCGGCGCCAGCCTCGCGCAGTTCGTCAGCCCGCTGCCGACCTTCGCCGGCAAACGGGTGTCGGGCAACGCGCTACAGGTCTACATGTACGAATTCCAGCAGAACGTGCTGCCTGACTCCTTCTACAGCTCACTGTCGGGCACCTTCAGGAACGGCACCTGGCTATGGGGGTACGCGACCGGCCCGCTAGGGTCCTACCCCGCCCCGCAGTGGCCCGGCTTGACGGTCGAGGCGCACAAGGGCACCCCGATCACCATCAGGTACACGAACGACCTGCCGCAGAACTCCAACCTCCAGAAGTACCTGACCGTCGACCAGACCATCCACTGGGCCAACCCGCTCGGATCGGCGATGTCGTTCAGTGCTTACACCGGGCCCGTCCCCACGGTCGTCCACTTGCACGGCGGTGAGGATCAGTCAACCTCGGACGGCGTGCCGGAGGCGTGGTTCACCAACAACGGCCTGCACGGCAAGGGTTACTCGAGCTTCCAGAGCACCACCGCGAACTCGGCCGTTTACTACTACCCCAATGGCCAGCAGGCGACCACACTGTGGTTCCACGACCACGCCCTCGGCATTACCCGCGCCAACGTCTATTCCGGCCTGGCCGCCTTCTACTTCCTCAGGGATCAGTACGACACCGGGCTGGCCAACAACCCGCTCAGGCTGCCGGCCGGCAACTACGAGGTCGAGCTGATGGTTCAGGACCGGCAGTTCGATACCAACGGGCAGCTCTACTGGCCCGACAGCAACGATGACCCCTCGCTCGTCGACGGCCCGCCGAGCAACCCCAAGATCCACCCCTACTGGATCCCAGAGTTCTTCGGCGACGTGATGTGCGTCAATGGCAGGAGCTGGCCGTACCTGGCGGTGGAGCCGCGCCGGTACCGGTTCCGGCTCGTCAACGGCTCCAACGCCCGGTTCCTGCGAATGGGCCTAGTGGACGCCTCCAGCGGGGCGACCGGGCCGGCCATGTACCAGATAGGCACCGATGGCGGCCTGCTAGATACCCCGGTCAAGCTGCTCGGGCGACCCGAACCGGTCAGCGACGGGACGCCGACGCCGTCGACGCGACTGTTCATCGCGCCATCCGAGCGCGCCGACTTCATCATCGACTTCGCCAGCCTGGCCGGTAAGACTTTCACCCTCACCAACGACGGGCAGGTGCCGTTCCCGAGCGGCGATCCGCTCGACCCGTCAGACCCGACCCGCAACGTGCTGCAGTTCAAGGTCACGCTGCCGCTGGCCAGCAAGGACACCACGTACAACCCGGCCACCGGCGCGGGCCTGCGCGGCGGCTTCAACCAGGAGCCCAAGATCGTCCGCCTTGTCAACCCGGCGACAGGCGCTCTGGCGGCGGGCGTGATCCCGAGCGCCAGGCGCCAGCTTGTACTGTTCGAGTTCGAGAGCCCCACAGACGCCGGCGGAAACACCGCGGGCACGCCGGTCATCGACGTGATCAACAACAGCAAGTGGAACGGGCACCGCGACGGCGGTGGCTTCCCGCCCATCCCCGGCAGCACGCCAGATCAGTTCGGGCAGGGCCTGGCCATAACTGAGCTGCCGCGCGTCGGCTCGACCGAGGTTTGGGAGTTCCTCAACACGACGGTGGACGCGCACCCGATACACGTTCACCTGATTCAATTCCAGCTCCTGAACCGGCAGGCCGTCGTCATCGACTCGAACACCGGCCAGCCCACCTACCTGGACGCCTGGGCGGCCGCATTCCCCGGCGGCACGTTCAACGGCGAGGCGGCAGACGGGTCGTGGAGTCCCGTCACGTACCAGCCGGGGACCATCATCCCTGGCTACGGGCCGCCCGGTAATTACTTCAAGCCCAACACGGACGGCGCGCTCGGCGGCAACCCTGCGTTCGCCCCGTACCTGACCGGACCGGTTATCCCGCCCAACCCCAGCGAGGCCGGCTGGAAGGACACCGCCAAGGTCTTCCCCGGTTACGTCAACAGGTACGCGATCCGCTGGGCACCGCAAGTGACCGCGATCAACGGCGTGCAGCCAGGGCAGAACCTATACCCCTTCGACCCCACCAAGGGTCCCGCGTACATGGTGCACTGCCACATCCTCGACCACGAGGACAACGAGATGATGCGCCCCTACATCCCGACCAACTAAGAGGGCAGGGCCATGCCAGGGATGGACTCGGGACTGAACACGGACGATCCCACGCTGGTGGCCGCGTTCCGGTCCGCCGTGCTGCAGCAGGGGGCCATCATCATCGCGATCTTCCTGGCACTCCTGCTCGCCTACGGGATCATCCGCGCCCGGCGCACCGCGGCGGACTCGCCGCCGCGGTCGCCGGGGGCGGAGCCGCTTCCGCCGGTGTTTGCCGAGCCCAGGGCACGCCATGCGCTCCGCATCAGCTTCGGCATCTTGTGGCTCATCAACGGAATCCTGCAGGCACAGCCGCAGATGGCCGGTGGCCTGCCGTCCCAGGTCGTCGCACCGGGCGCCGCGGCGTCACCCGGCTGGGTGCGGGACGTCGTGAACGCCGGCGGCACCATCTGGTCTTTCCACCCGATGCAGGCCGCGGCGTCGGCGGTGTGGATCCAGGCGGGGCTCGGGCTATGGCTGATCGCCGCCCAATCAGGCTGGCCATCTCGGCTGGCCGGGCTAGCCAGCGCGGCCTGGGGCCTGATCGTCTGGGTGTTCGGCGAGGCGTTCGGCGGCATCTTCGCGCCGGGACTGTCCTGGCTTACCGGCGCGCCAGGCGCGGTCGTGCTCTACGTGACGGCGGGGATCCTTATCGCCCTTCCGGCGCGGGCCTGGGCGGGACCGCGGCTTGGACGGCTCCTGCTTGGCGGTATCGGCCTGTTCTGGATCGGCATGGCGGTGCTACAGGCCTGGCCGGGCCGCGGCTACTGGCAGGGCAGCGACGGCACGCTGACCGGGATGATCCAGGACATGGCGGGACTCACCCAGCCGCGCCCGCAAGAAATCGTCGTTTCCTCATTCGCGTCGTTCACAAGCACGCATGGATTCGTGGTGAACCTGTTCGCGGTCGTCGCCCTCGCGCTGGCGGGTCTGGCGCTCGTGTCCGGCCGGCCGCGGGTGCTGCGCGTCGCGGTGCCGGCCGCGATCGTGTTCTGCCTCGCTGACTGGGCGCTCATACAGGACCTGGGGGTACCCGGTGGGCTCGGCACCGATCCGAACAGCATGCCACCGTGGGCGTTGCTGCTGTGGGGTGGCTACCTCGCCCTAACCCACGTCTCTGATTTGTCCGAACGAAGAGTGGCGGATGTCCCTCAGCACCGCTTCTCACTCGCCGCGCTGCGGCCCCTCGCGCTCCGCCAAGCAATGGCCCGAGCCAGTGCCCGTTCCGTGGTCTCGCTCGGCGCGCTCGGCGCGGTGCTGGTCGGTACCGTCCCGATGGCCATGGCATCACTGAACCGCACCGCGGACCCGATACTGGCACGCGCCATCGCAGGCGAATCCGTACCGCTGGACCGGCCCGCCCCGGACTTCCGGCTTGTCAGCCAGTCTGGTCAGCCGGTCAGCCTGGCGTCGCTGCGGGGTAAGACCGTCCTGTTGACGTTCCTTGACCCCGTATGCACGACCGATTGCCCGGTCGCGCAAGAGCTCAGGGAAGCCAGCAGCCTGCTCGGCGGCCCCGGCCAGAACCTCGAGCTGGTGGCAATCGCGGCCAACCCGATTCACTTCTCCACGGCCTTCACCCGGTCGCTCGACCAGCGGGAAGGCCTGACGAACGTGCCGAACTGGCTGTTCCTCACCGGGACGCTCACCGAACTGCAGCACGTATGGGGCAGGTACGGGATATTCGTCTCGCACATGACGCCAACGATGAGCCTGATGAGCGACTCCGTCTTCGTCATCGACAAGGCCGGCCGGATCCGCCAGGAGATCAGGGATAACCCCGGACCCGGCACCTACTCCACCCGGTCCTCGTTCGCGGCGCTGCTGTCCGGCGCGGCCCGGCAGACGATGAGCCTGGCCGACGGGCCGTGACCGTGGCTGCCTCACGGATTCCGCGCCGCCCCCGAGACTGGGCCTGACAGACTCGGTGGCACGCGCGGGGGAGCCGCCGCGAACCTCATTCGCGGCGGCTCCGCTGGCGCTAACCGCGACAGGACCCGGGTCGCCTACGACGCCCACCACGCGGAGTAGCCCGAGGCTCCCGGTGTCCTGCCAGCTGAGCTCAGGCGTCCGACTCCAGGTGGAAGTAGTCGCGGGGCTTGCGCTCGCCCGGGTGGATAATCTCGTTCGGCACTCCGCTGCCGGGCATGGCCGCCTCGAAGGCCTCGCGCGACTCCCACTTGGAGATGCCGACCACCCGGGTGCGGTCGCGGTCGAGCCACGGGTCAATCTCCAGCAGGCCCGGCGTTCCCGCCGCTGACGCCGCCATCCGCCGCATGCTCGCGTAGACCTCGCCGTCCCTACCCGGTTCCGGGTAGTGCACCGCCATGAAGACGTAGTTCACTGCTGCGTCACCTCGTGCCACTCGCGGATCTGCCACTTGCTGACCACTCCGTTGAGCACGAAC
>Ga0126381_100007603_pt1 | contig 12079 bp, 5 predicted proteins | sample PanSoiMetPlot_28_FD_96465 | JGI IMG/M metagenome (GOLD analysis project Ga0126381, IMG submission 96465) | Tropical forest soil microbial communities from Panama - MetaG Plot_28 | ecosystem: Environmental > Terrestrial > Soil > Tropical forest > Bulk soil | place: Panama | collected 2016-02-17
GCCGGCGTTGCCGCCGTACTCGGCTGAATAATTGCCCGTTTGAACCCTAAATTCCTGAATGGCGTCGACTGACGGGTAGAGGTTTACATAGTTGTGCCGGTTGTTGACCATGGTGATTCCGTCAACATTCACCTGTCCCCAAATGAGACGGCCGCCATTACCGCCTATTTGCGAGCCGTCCGTGCTCGAAGAATGAAGATCAGGGTTATAGACCTGCACACCAGGAGTAAGGATCGCGAGGTCGTTGAACTTCCTTCCGTTCAGCGGAAGGTTTTCGATCCGCTCCGTGCCAACGACGTTTCCTAAGCTCGCGTTTTCCGTCTGAAGTAAGGGGGGCGCTGATTTGACCTCAACCGTCTGCTGAACGGCGCCAACCTGGAGCGTAAAATCCACCTTCGCCTGCTGCCCGAGCTGAATATTAATGCCGCTTCGGCGTTCCGTGTTAAAACCCGCTAGCTTTGCTTCCACGACATATTCGCCCGGCAACAGATACCTGAACTCGTATCCTCCGCTTCCTCCTGTAATGGAGGTTTTGGAGAGTGCGGTAGATGCCTGCGTCAGGGTTACTGTGGCGTTCGCGACTGCTCCACCAGCGGAATCGACAACGGTGCCAAGAATAGCGGTGTCAACGGTTTGAGCAACGAGGCTCGTTTGCGTGAAGGCGCAAAACGTCAAGACGGCAAGCGCTGCGCGTTTACATCGAATTCTCCAGGAACTTGAATCCGAGAGAGGGGAAAATAAATTCCAAATCATATGAACCCCTTGGATGTTCAGTGAGAGTATCACATTTTCGACCAGGCATTCATCCCATTTAGCTTAAGTTTTCCGTTTAAATCTAAGGCAAATAAAGCTCCTCTTTTGAGTTTTGGTGGGAGCCGGCATAGCTGGCGCGCGGATGCAAGCTTGCGTTCCCCTACGCTCCGGGACTCAGCGAGGCAGCTGTTCTAAAAGGTTTTCGGATGCGACCGGGGCTGGGTCCATCGTGGACATACCAGCTTGTCCTTGCCGGGACTGGAGCCGGGCGACGTCCTTCCGCTCCTTCTGCGCGCGATCGGTCTGGCCGAGCCGGTCGTAAACTTGCGCCAGAAGAAAATGAGACTTGCTGTCTTCGGAATTGAGCTTCACCGCTTGCGTCAGCTCTTGACTCGCTTCTTCAAGACGTCCAAGTTTGAACAGTGCCTTTCCCGCCAGGAAATGAGCTTCCGGGGAAGTGGGCTCCAGCCTTTCAGCTTGTTGCGCATAGTGCAAGCCTTCTTCGAGGCGCGCGGAGTCGTGCCCGAGCAAAAGCAGAAGACTGAGGTTCACTAGCGCCGAGTAGTGACCGTGATCGGACGAATCGACCAGCTTACGAAAGTAGGATTCGGCCAGCCCATAGTTGCCGAGGCGTGCCTGCGCGAGTCCTAATGCCTCGAGTGCCTCCACGTGGAGCGCCTTCGAGTCCAAAGCACCATAGAGAAATGGCAAAGCGGCTTCGCATTTTCCATCGAGAAGCAGTTGTTGCCCGGCAAAATAGGCGTTCGTTCCGTCGGTTGGATTCGCCTTCGCCGCCTCAAGGAGTTCCGCTTCGGCCTTGTCCGGCTGGTGCAGTTGACGCCAGTTAAGGCCAAGCAACTGGTGAGCCTTATCGTTCCCGCCATTGAGTTCGAGAGACTTTCTAAGGAACCCGGCGGAGAGTTGCCAGGCCTCGTGATCGAAGTAGACCTTTCCTATTTGGAAGTAGGTCGCTGCGAGATCCGTGCTATTCCCTAAAAGCTGGTGGACGATTCGGTCCGCGTGAGCATACTCGCGCCGAGCGACCAGCGCATCCAGCTCAGCGTAACGCTCATGGTCCTGATTAGTCTGCGCCTGAGCAAGAGCCGGCAGCACAACCGACGCGGCGAGTAACACGATCGGGCCCTTCAGCCGCCTCATGGGTTGCTATTTTATCTTTAACTTGCCGGTACAATAAGCGGGCGTGTCTCAAAGGTTTGGCGCATACTCAACAGTTTTGTTTTTTGGCGCTTACCTTTTGGTGATTGGCAGCTTCTTCGGAGAGTCGGTCCCCCTCAACTCCGTGGTGCGGTTTACTGATGTTGCCCAGAAATCGGGCATCGCCGTTCCTATGGTGAATGGTGGAACGGAGACAAAGAAGTATATCTTCGAAAGCACTGGAAGCGGTGTTGGGCTCATCGACTACGATCGCGATGGTTATCCAGACATCTTTCTGGTTAACGGAGACCATTTGGAGCGATCCGCGGAAGGCTCCGCACCCACCAATCACCTCTTTCACAATAATCGCAACGGGACCTTCACGGATGTGTCCTCTCGTGCTGGTATTGGTAGTTCGGGTTGGGGCCAGGGTACATGTGCCGGCGACTTCGACAATGACGGGTTCGACGATCTCTTCGTCACCTACTACGGACGGCAAAATATTCTTTACCGCAACAACGGGGACGGTACCTTTTCCGACGAGACCGCAAGGGCAGGCCTGGATGGATTACCGCGAAACTGGAGCACCGGCTGCGCTTTCTTAGATTACGACCGCGATGGCAAACTCGACTTGTTCGTGGCGAGTTATGTCGATTTGAACCTCGCTGCTGCCGGCCTCCCTGGCTCGGGCCCGAACTGCTTTTGGAAAAATGTAGCGGTCTTCTGCGGGCCGCGCGGCTTACCCGCCGCCCGCGCCCACCTTTATCACAACCAGGGCAATGGCAAGTTTGCGGACGTCTCAGCCGCGGCGGGAATCAACCGGGCAAGTAAGTGCTATGGGTTGGGTGTAGTAACGGGCGACTTCGAGAATCGTGGCTGGCCGGATATCTATGTCGCTTGTGATTCGACGCCCAGCCTTTTCTTTCATAACAACCGTGACGGAACGTTTGTCGAACATGGCGTCCAGGCGGGTATCGCCTATGACGAAGATGGGCGCGAGCAAGCAGGAATGGGTGTTTCGACCGCAGACTACGACGCCAGCGGCCGGCTCGACATCTTCAAATCGAACTTCGAAGACGACGTTCCGGATCTTTATCACAACGAAGGCAGCGGAACTTTCACCTTTAGGACCTTCGATGCCAAGCTTGGCTTCAATCTAAAGTACCTGGGCTGGGGAGGAGGTTTTTTTGATTACGACAATGATGGGTGGCCTGATATCTTCATCGCCAATGGCCACGTCTACCCGGAACTAGAAACCCACAATCATCCCGAATCGCCTTACCGGCAGCGCAATCTGCTTTATCACAATTCCGGTGATGGCCGTTTCGATGACGTTACTTCCATCGCCGGACCTGGCTTGGATTTGCGCCATTCAGGGCGCGGCGTGGCCTTCGGCGACGTTGATAACGACGGCATGGTCGATATCCTCGTTAACAATCAAAATGACCCACCGACGTTCCTGCACAACGAAAGCAAGAATCCGGGCCACTGGATCTCGATCCGCACCGTGGGTACGAAATCAAATCGCGACGGGATTGGAGCGCGCGTGGCGTTAGCAGCAGGAACCCTGCGTCAAATTCAAGACGTCACGAGTGGGGGAAGTTACCTCTCACAGAATGATCTGCGTCTACACTTTGGACTCGGCAATGCGACGAAGGTTGATCAGATTGAAGTCCGCTGGCCCAGCGGCACCATAGATCGGATTGAAAACGTTCCAGCCGATCGATGCATGACCCTTGAAGAGGGACGTAGCCAAGTGCAGACGAAATAGTGGGGTCTCCCTCGCCTCGGGGGTTTGACGAATTTTCTTCGAAGCCTCCCTCAGAACAGAAACTTCAGTGCGAACTGTACATCCCGCGGCTCCGACGCGCTGGTTACCTGGCCGAAGCGTGGATCGTTGACACCCGTGATCACACCATCTGCGCCAAAGTTGGCGTGGTTGAGAGCGTTGAAAGCCTCGGCTCGGAATTGCAACTTCATTGACTCGGTAATGTGAAAGTCCTTCAGCATGGCAAAGTCAAAGTTTTGGATTCCCGGTCCCGTCAACACGCTTCGGCCCGAATCGCCAAAACGGAAGATACCGTTGTTGTTATCGGCGATAAGAAGCTGGTTCGTAAAACAGCTTGTGTCGAACCAACGAGCTATCGTGCGCTGGTCGCTCGGCAGGTTCCCGTCACAAATCCGGTCAGGGCGCCAGTTTCCAGTCCCTACATTCGCGGAATCATATCCGGACTGGGGCGTAATCGGAAACCCTGTCTGAAAGCTTGCGAGAGCGGTAAGTTCCCAGCCACCCAAAATGCCGTTCACAACGGCATTCGTGTGACTCAGCCACCGCTTGCCGGTGCCGAACGGTAGCTCGTATAAGCCGCTGACGGTGAATCGGTGCCGGACGTCGTTCACTGTCAGACCGCGTTCCTGGCTCGGGTCGTTGTCGTTCTGACCGAGTGGCGCGCCCCCATCGGCATAGCCTCCTTCTTCGCCTTCGTTATTTGAAATATTTTTGGACCAGGTATATCCGGCAAGGAGTTGGAGACCATTGCTCATCCTTTTAGTGAGCTGTACTTGCAGTCCGTTGTAGTTGGCATTGGCGCCCGAACTCATCTGGGCAGTAAAGCCGAAATCCGGATATAGCCTGCGCGACTGAATATCGCCGGCTCCTGGGATCGCCTGGTTGCCAAAGAAATGAAAATGTCCAAGTTCGATCGCTGAAGTTCCCACATATCGAGTCTCCAGCGCGATGCTGCTCGTCAATTGGCTCTCAATACTGAACGACCACTCGTGGATATAGGGCTGGCGCAAGTTTGGATCAACATTGATGGAAACGAATGCCTGGCTCAAGGGCGGTGTGCTGCCTCCCACAAAAGCCGATTGGAGGGGTGTAGGGCGGCTGGACGCCTCGAATGTGCTGAACTGGTCGGGAGCCTGAATCGGGTTGTTGAACCCGTAGTGGAATTCGTTGAATTCGGCCAGCTCAAAGAACAGCCCATAGCCCCCGCGCACGACCAGGCGGTCTGAATTCAGAGGGCGGTAGGCAAAGCCGAAGCGTGGCGCCCAGTTGAAGTTGTCGCCGAACCATAGTGAACGTGCGGCCCGGCCAGTGAAACCGAGCTTCTTCATCTCATCGGGACACGCAATGAGATGGTATGCATTGGGAGTACCGGCATTTACGATGTATTGCGGCAGGTTACAGTATTTTTCGGCCTGATCGTAGCCGGCCATCACCAGCACCGCGTTGCCCGGAGTAAAAAGTGGAGCGCCTGGAAGCTGAGCCAAGGTTGCCCCAATGTCGCGGCGGTCCGTAGGTAAATTGTGGCGCTCGTAACGAAGGCCAAGGTTCAAAGTCAATTTTTGACTAACGCGATAATCATCCTGCACGAAGAAGTTGATAAACATCCCATCGTGATAATTAACTGCCTTTGCTATGCTGCGTCCCGCCTGGGAGGGATAGCCAAGGAGGAAATCGGACATCGTGAAATTGCTGTAATTATTGCCAAAGCTGAACTGCCCGTGAGGAGAAAAAGGTGCCTGGTCGCGCAAGGACTGATACGGCTGGATATCGGCGCCGACTGCAATCGTGTGCTTGCCCTTCGTGATCGTCAGTGTGTCTTCGTACTTCTCCACCATGTCGTTTGATTCCACCGGGCGATAGTTGGAGTCCCCGATGGTGAAGTACCCTTGACCGAACTGAAAGGCCGGAAACCCTTCGTCCTCCGGAGAGAGTGCCTTGAGGCCCTGGATACCGAAGCTCGCCATGAACCCCGGTTCCCTCGGACAAGAAGTACAAGTCCCGATATCCATGTTGCGGGAGAATCCGATGCGTACTTCGTTCAGCATCGTCGGCTTGATGATGTGGGCCCAACTCAGTGCTACGTTCTGCCCGCGAAAACGAATCCGGTCGTCGAAGCCGGGCAATTTCGAGTAAGCCTGTTCCGGTGTGTAGGTGATCGACTGCGCGAGCATGTAGCGGATATACAGGTTGTCCTTTTCGTTGAAGCTGTGATCGATGCGGGCGCTGTACTGGTTGTCGTTGCGGCTCCGCTTCGGGTTGGTTACGTAGTTGTTGGTTCCCACGTCGGTCGCTCCAGGGATGTCCGGCTGCGGAAAGTAGGGAATGATCAGCTTAGACACCGAACTGATCCGGTTAGCCGGAATGATATTGCCGGGAAAGGCCTGGCACGTGGCGCCGAACGGCGGATTGTTGCAGCTGAGCGGATCGATGATTTGATAGGGCGCCTTGCCGGTGTTCGGATCCGGCTGACTAAGCAGTGCCGAAAAATCGCCGTTCAGCATCGCGGGAGTCGGGACCTGACCGGAATAAGTCAAACCCTTCCGTTCTCGCAGCGTCTCATATCCCCCGAAGAAAAACGTTTTGTTCTTTCGGATTGGCCCCCCGACGTATCCGCCGAATTGGTTCCGCTGGTAGGACGGGCGTTTCGCAGAAAAGAAATTTCGCGCATCCAGATTGTCGTTGCGAAGGAACTCGAAGGCGCTACCGTGGAACTGGTTTGTGCCTTGCTTGGTCGTCAGATTGATCGTTGAGCCGCCATTTTTTCCGAATTCGGCGGAAAAAGACTGAGTCTGAACCTTAAATTCCTGCACGGCATCGGGTGACGGCTGGATCGAGAACCCGCCCGTAAACATGTTCTTTGAATCAATACCGTCGATTAGCACGTTGTTGCCCGAGCCGCGAAGTCCGTTCGACGCGTAGGTGACCTCACTGAAGGGAGAGCCGAAGATATTGCTTGAGAATCCGCCGCGATCGGGCACCGTGCCGGCCATCAGCAACGGAAGGCTGCCGAATCGGCGCGTATTGAGAGGTAATTCTGTTACCTGCCTCGAATCCACCGTCATTCCGACCGAGGCAGTTCCCGTTTCCACCATGGGCGCCGTTCCTTGGGCCTCGACGGTCGTAGAGAGAGTGCCAACGGTGAGTTGAATGTCAAGGCGCGACTTCTGATTCACAACCAACGTCACACGTGCTTGCTCAAACTTGTTGAATCCGTTCTTTTGGACCGTGATTGTGTAGTCAGCCGGCTCCAGATACGGAATCACATAACTGCCGTCTGACTGCGTCGTCTTCGTCACGCTGCGTCCATTGGCGGGATTGAGTGCGATGACGGCGGCGTCTGGGACAATGGCACCGGAAGGGTCTGTGACCGTTCCAAATAGCGTCGCGGTGACCTGCTGCGCCAAGCATGGCGCCGCAGCCAAGGTCAACAGGAGCAACAGCCACCTGCACACGATCAGGCGCCTGGATACAGCGCGAACATCTCCCGCAAAAGTAACACGCATCAATACCCCCGTCGCGGGTGCGGGATGCCTCGTAACAGCAGGGCTCTACCCCGGCACTACGATTGCTTGAGCGTAGGGCAAGCTTGGTTCATTGTCAAGAGGTTTTTCGGCGCGTTAGTTTCTTCAGGTTTGGTTCTTAAACAACTTTAATTGCGCAACGCTTCCGATCGGGTTATTGGCTCTTACCGTTTGAGACCGGAAGGCCCGATTGCCCTTCACCTTGCCGAATCGGATTGCCGTGCGTCCCGCTCGCTTGCAAGAGTGTTTCCTGTTCTTCGCGTTTTTGTTGTTGAAGTCTTTTAGCAACCGCGAGTTCACGCGCGTATTCATCCGACCGATTCTGTTTCTTATAAACGCGGGCCAGTTGATAGTGGGTGTCAGCGCGTTCCGGATCAATGCGCAAACAGGCCTCGTAGGCGCTGGCAGCCTCCGCGTCTCGATTCAACTTTTCCAGCGCCTTTCCTTGGTCGGCGAGGGCGCGAGCGTCCCTGGGTTGTGCATGAAGCAAGCTTTCAAGAAGAGGAAGAGCGTCCGCGGGCTTCTCCTCCATGACGTAGGTATCGGCAAGATAGTATTTCGCCTCTTCGAATGCGGGGTCGAGCTTCAACGCCTGTTGAATTTCTGACTCGGCCTCAGAGAAGCGGTGCACTTTCCAATACATGAAACCGAGCGAGAAGCGGACGGTAGCGTCCCGAGGCGCCTGCTGCCGGGCAATTTCAAACTCTTCAATAGCCTTTTGATAATTTCCGAGACCGTCTTCCGCCTGCCCTCTCAGGATGCGTACCCAGAGTGAATCAGGATCGAGAGCCTGAAGACGTTCAAAAGTAGCGAGAGCCTTCTCGAACTGTTTCGTTTCCAGGTAGCTGCGCTCGAGAAGGTAGAGGGTAGCGAGATCAGTTGGGTTCAGTCCGGATGCTTTTTCGAGCCGCGGAACCGCGCCCGCGAAATCGTTCTGTCCGACCAGGGCCACGCCAAGTAGCTCTTGCGCCTGAAAGTTATCCGGTGCGCCCCGTGCAGCTCGCTCGAGTACCGGGACTGCGCTCGCGTAGTCCTGCCTCTTGATGTAAGCAATGCCTAAGTTAAGATTCGTCCCGAACTCGGACGGACTCAAAGCCAACGCCTGTTCGTAATACCGGATGCCCTCGTCGAATCGTCCTCGACCAACCTCGATTGCACCCAGCCGGTTAAGGGCTGCAACCGAGCGTGGATCGATTTTCAGAATCTCGCGATACGCCGATTCGGCCTCTTCCCACTTGCCGTCATTCTCAAACTGTTCAGCGCGCATCGCGAGTTGTTCAATGGATTCCTGCGGAACAGGCGGCGGCGAAGCTCCGCCAGGAAACGGGAAGGCGAGCGCTACCAACAGAAGAGCGGTTTCCCGACACCCGGCCTTCATACAAGATCGGGAGGAGCTTAGCACATTCGCCCCAATTTGCCTTCGCATGTCCGGATGCTATTCTCGTACCGTCAGATGCGAAGATCGTGGCTCGCGTCGCACCGGCTGGCGGCTTCATGGGCTGCGATAGCTGCCTTTCTCGCGGTGGTGCAGATGCCGGGGCACAACGCTCAGCCTGCCTTGGCCGCAGTTTCCACTGCCGATCATCGTAATCCGCTGTCTGTCATCCTGATTTCTGTCGATACGCTTCGCGCCGACCGTCTCAGCTGTTACGGCTATAAGCGCGCTTCGACGCCTCACATTGATCGCATCGGCGCCGGGGGCACGATATTTTCGCAAGTCAACTCGCAGGTTCCGCTTACCTTGCCGTCCCATGTTTCGCTGCTAACGTCAACCTATCCGTTCGTAAACGGAGTCGAGGACAACGGCCAGCAGTTAGCGCCGAACGCTGTGACTCTTGCCCGTGTCCTCAAATCGCACGGCTACCGAACCGCCGCATTCGTCGGCGGCTTCGTCCTCGATCGGCGTTTCGGCCTCGATCAGGGCTTCGACGTTTACGAGGGGCCTTCTGACCCACGTTCCCAACCGGGCAAAGATCCCGGCGACATTAAGCGTTTCGGTGAAGATGTTACGCGGGCTGCTACTCAATGGCTTGATCGGAACGCGGATCAACCATTCTTTCTCTTTGTTCACCTCTATGACTTGCATACGCCTTACACTTTGCCAGCCTCGGAACAACGGCACGGCGTGGGCTACGATGCTCAGCTCGGTTATGTGGACAAGGTGCTTGGCGGATTTTGGGCCGCCCTCGAGCAGCGGCATCTGATCAATGGGGCACTTGTCGTGTTTACGGGCGATCATGGTGAAAGTCTTCACGACCACGGCGAATCGACCCACGGCTATTTTGTTTACCAAAGCACGCTGCGAGTGCCGTTGATCATTCACTGGCCGGCCGGGTTGCCGGGCTTCGCAACGCAGCTCTCCGAACCGGTTAGCTTGCTGGACATCGCGCCTACCTTGCTGCAAATCGCCGGTATCGACCGCCCTGCCCAGTTTCAGGGCCACAATTTGGTTAACTTACTCACCGGCACCGCCGCCGCAAAGACTGGCGAGTCAGAGCAGATCTACAGCGAGAGCCTCTATCCTCACGCGCATTTCGGAACCGCAGGGCTGCGTGCGCTCCGCATTGGCCGGCATAAATATATCCAGGCGCCGCGGCCGGAGTTCTACGACCTCGTTGAAGACCCTGGGGAAGAACACAACCTCTATGAAACCCAAAAATCTATGGCCCTCGAGTTCCGCCGCCGGCTCGAGTTGCTGCGTGCGCGCTACGGATCGAGGACTACCTCACGGGCCGCGGAGCCGAGTCCTGAAGTGATCGCTCAGCTCAAATCGCTTGGTTACCTCGCTGGGCCCAAATCTCATGCATCCACGTTTGAGTCCGGCGTTGACCCAAAGGACCGTATCACCGAATACGAAAAATATGGCCGCGCGATCGCTGAGGCAAATGCAGGTCACTTGGCCGCCTCCAACGCGACGCTTGAGCAGCTACTCGATAAGGATCCAGGCATGGTGGATGTTCGCCTTACGCTCGGATTGAATCAGCAACGGCTCGGCCGTCATGAAGAAGCTGCTGGCAGTTTTAAGGCGGTTCTGAAGCAGGCTCCGTCCAGCGCCGTTGCGCATTTCAACCTGGCGGTGAGTGAAAATGCGCTCGGCCAGCAGGACGACGCTTTGAAAGAGTTGGAGGCTACCCTCGCTCTTGCCCCCAACTATCTGCGCGCCGAAGAGATGCTTGCGAACCTGTATTTGTCGAAGAGGGACTACGAGCGTGCGCGCTCCCACCTGAATCACCTAATAGAAGTTGACCCTTCGAACTATACCGCAAACTACAACTTGGGCGTGCTGGACTGTCTGCAGGGCAATTGGCAGGAGGGAGATCGCCATTTACGTGCCGCGATTCAAACGGATCCTTCTTCCGCAGAAGCGCACAACACGCTCGGGAGTCTTCACCTGCGCCGCGGCGACCTCGATGCGGCGCGCGCGGAGTTTAGCGAGGCAATTCGCCTCAACCCACGATTTGCTTCAGCCCACTACAATCTCGGATTAGTCCTTCGACGGCAAGGCAAGAAGGATGAAGCCGCTCAAGAGTTTCACGAAGCGCTCTCCGCCGATTCCTCCTTTCAACCGGCACGCGAAGCACTCGAACGTCCGTAGTTTCTGGCTCGCGTAGGCCTCAAACCATCGCTCAGCGATAGGCTCCGAGTGAATCACGCGCTGGTTTATTACATCGCGCTGAAAGAAGCGCGGGTTCCGACGGAGATGCATCTGTACGCCCAAGGTGGGCACGCATTCGGACTGCGACGGACAAACTTGGCGATCAAAGAATGGCCGCACTTGGTCGAAAGGTGGTTGCGGACGTTAGGGGCGATTTCGGAGTAAAACCGCGCCCGTCCGATAATTGAGAAGATGAGCAACCCGGCGTGCGATCTCTTACGGACGGCTCTTGCATCCGGCTCTCCTGAGAACGCCGTAGAAGCATTAGTTCGGAATCAGCCGGATCTTCCTAAGGTTATCGGTAACTCTTGGGCCAACGGATTTGGAACCGATCACATCCCGACCGCGACTGCCCGGTATCTGGTGGCAAATGGCGCTCCGCTCAGTGTTCACGCTGCTGCGGCGTTGGGATTGACTGATAGTTTGGTCGACCTGATTCGCGATGATCCATCTCTGATACACGCGAAGGGAGGTGACGGCTGCACTCCCCTACATTTTGCTCGCGATCTCGGCACCGCCCGGTTCCTGGTCGATCAAGGCGCGCAGATCGACGCGCGGGATGACGACCACGATTCCACGCCTGCTCAATGGCGCATTGGGAAAGCTCCGGAGGTTTCCCGTTATCTTCTTGATCGCGGAGCGGCCCCGGATATTTTCCTTGCTGCTGCGCTGGGCGATATCGAACTCGTTGGCAAGCTTATCTCGAAAGATCCCAGTTGTGCCAGCCATCGTATCGGCCGCCTGCCAGGGTTTCCTCCTATTGGATACCGAGGTCGCGGCGGCACAATCCTGCAATGGACTCTCGCCTTCAATTCCTATCCTCACCAGGTCGCGCTTCTCAAGGGGCATACCGGCGTTTTTGATCTTCTTTATGAGAACAGCGATCCGCAAACCCGTCTACTCGTCTGCTGCGTACTTGGCCGCCGTCAAGAAGCAGAGGCGATCCTTCGTCAGCATTCCGGCCTGATAGCGAACCTTCCCAGCGCCGATCTCGAACTCCTGCCTCGTTATTGCTGGGAGACCAACACCAACTATGAGGCGGTCCGCCTCATGCTTGACCTTGGTTTTCCCATCGCACAAACCGAATCCAGCCACGGATACTCGCCGTTGCATAACGCAGCCTGGTCAGGCGATTCCGCGCTGGTCGAACTCCTTATTTCGAGAGGACACCCGGTCGATCTCGTTGACCCGCGCTATAAGGCCACA
>Ga0126381_100007604_pt1 | contig 12079 bp, 33 predicted proteins | sample PanSoiMetPlot_28_FD_96465 | JGI IMG/M metagenome (GOLD analysis project Ga0126381, IMG submission 96465) | Tropical forest soil microbial communities from Panama - MetaG Plot_28 | ecosystem: Environmental > Terrestrial > Soil > Tropical forest > Bulk soil | place: Panama | collected 2016-02-17
ATGGTGAGAACAGGAGAACCGATACGATTAACTGGCAGGGGGCATGGGGGGTTTTACTAGACCGCGTGGCCTTTCCGGTCCTCACGCTACTCCTGGGCGGAGTAGTCGGCGAGCTTTATTACATTCATGGCGTCATGGCGAATAATAGGTTCGCTTATTTTGACCCAATGATAGCAGCACAGGCGCAATCGACCAAGGATCGCGCGGTAATGCTCGAAAAGTTGGCCGAGATTCAAACGCAATTATCCGAGGAGTCAGCAGACCGCCGTCAGCTCGATAGTTTGGCTGCTAAGACTTGGGACCAGAATGTACAGATGCAAAACGATATTCACTTGCACGACCAATTCGCCAGGGAGATGTTTCAACGGCTAGTGGGCATCGGTGAACACTTGAACGGCGGCGATCCTCCCAAGCATAAGCATTCGCGTTAACGGGCAACCCCTATATGAATCCTCATTTCTATTACTACCCAGATATGCGGGCGCTAAGAGCTGCGGTGATGGCGGAACAGGAACGGCGGGACTCCCGCCCCAAGTGCTCGTGGCCGATAGGCAATGGTCAATGCGGTTCGGAAGAGCATGTCTATCGCGTCAGGGAGACGTCTGGGCAAGAGAGCGACATTTGCAGGAAGCATCTGCCGGACGTGATTGGGGCCAGGAGTTACGATACGGCGGTGCCGCTGGACACGTTGCCGGAGAAACAATGATCCTCGACGTCTTTCTTGTCACGGTTGGTTGGCTGTTAGTCTTCGGATTATTCCCGCGAGCGCCGTGGTACGGACGCGGGGGGGCCTCGTGGGGCTGGCCGGGCTACATTCTGGCGTTGGGATTATGGGGGGCGTTGGTATTCGAGTTGGCGGACTTGGGACGATTATGACACCGAATGCAATGATCACCAGTCAGGAATGCCTCGAAGCATTGGCGCTGGGCGAGGAACTAGACGTGCCCTCATATCCGGCGTTATGTCAGGCATTGGCGCAGCAGCTATTGATGACGCGCAAACAGTTATGGCGGGAAATCGACAAAACCGCCAGCACATGCGGCCCGTCCCTGGTTCCAATAAATACGATTTAACGTGACCGCCGCTGAGCATGATTTCTTTGAATGTTTACGCTCAATCATTGACTCCGGGTTAGCATCAGCATTGTTTAAAGGTGATGGCGACCACATGGTGGAACCTGCTGAGCCAAATCGACAAGATCCTGTCGATTCTCGGCCAAATATCAAACGAGGAGATTAAAGTAATGGCAGCAATTGACGACCTCACGGCGGCGGTAACCGCAGAGCAGGCAGAAATAGCCGCGCTCGGTAATACGCTGAACACCGTGGCTACCGATATTCAGACGGCAATTACTGACCTCGCTAATGCGAATCCGAGTAATCCGGCGATCGTGGCAGCCACGCAAGCAATAACGGCTGCGACGCAGCAGCTTACCGCGATGGCGACTCAAGCGCAGACTAGCGCCACCAACCTTGAGGCGGCCTTGCCGAAACCTTAATGCCTGCCTGGATTCTCATCATGCTGACCTATCTCAGCCTCGCCGCTGAAGCGGAGCCGCTGATCGAGCAGCTGTTGGGCGGGATTGGGCAACTGGTGGCACTACTATCCCGGCACCGATGGGGGGATGCCGCCACGCCCGGCCTCTCGGCGTCTTTGCAGCAGGCGGAGGGGCTGGTTAGGTCAGTAGATGCGGGGTCCATAAACACGGATAAATGGCTCGTGACGATGTGGCCGGATATCGAAGCATTGTTGCAGGCGTTCCCGGGCCTCAGCGCCAGCCTTTATGCCAGGCACAATCTCATGGCCGATCAACACATCGGGCATTCGATGGCGGCCAAGGTGGTTGAATCTGCGCATGCCAACGTTCGGATAGCGCGACAGGTAACGCCATGACAGACGATGCGCCGCGGCTGATTTGTCTATGCGGGCATAATCTGCAGGATCATAAAACCCTGCCATTAGGGCTCTGCCTTGTAGCAGGCTGCACTTGCCGCAAATATCAAGTGAGGGTGGACTAATGCCGAAAGTAGACCCGTCCATCTATAAGTTAGCAGGCGAATTTGCCGATGTGGTCAGGGCGCACGCCATCGTTGAGTCTGGAGAGAATCCGGAAGCTTCATATGGCGATGGCGGTCGCGCCTTTGGGATACTGCAGCAGCACATGGCCTTTGTGAAGGACTACATCCGCTTCGCCGATATCAAGCCCAGCGACACAGTATCAGAAGGCCAGGTCAAGATTGCGGCGGCCTTTTACAATATGCATCGTGACGAATACTATGATCGCGATCGCCGCGATCTGCTGATTCAATCGTATAATAAGGGTTATGTCGGCGTATTTGGGGTGGATCGTTTACGCGCCCCTAAGTATCTGGCCGACTGGCACGAAGCTATGAACCAAATCAAAGCTAAGAACAACACTACCAAAGTATAGGGAGAAGTATCATGCCAGACGAAGAACAACCCGTAGAAGAGGCACCAGCAGCTGAACCCGAAGCAGCACCGGAGCAGCCGGCAGAGGAAGCACCCACCGAGCCGCCAGCTGACCAATAATGCCGGACCGATTCAAAACGCCGGAATTCTTTGTCGTGGTTCTGGTCATATGTATGGCGTTCACGCTTTCGCTTGTGTGCCTTTTGTTCAAGCTTCCCGTTGAGAAGGACATTGAACTGATTGTGGTAAATACCTTCGACGTGGGAGGCTTCATGACCGCGCTGAATTACGCGGTGGGGACGTCGGCGAGTTCCAAGGCAAAGGACGATACGATCGCGGCCGCAGTCAAGAAATGATGGCATCCGACCAAAGTCCGATAGACAACGAAGAGAATCTGGTCCGCTTTCATGAGCGGGTAAAGGCAGTGTTAGCCCTGTCGATCTTCGGGTCGTTCGTGCTTCTGCTCGTATTCTGGACTCTGGTGCCGCCGAAGATGTCGGATGCTGGCCGTGCCGGCATTATCTCGATGTATCAGACGTTGATGGGAATGGTGGCGGGAATCTATTTGCAGCCGATGACGCGTCGGCTACATCAAATTATCAATGGGAACGGTAATGGTCAGCCAGTGGAACTAAAAGCCCCACTGGCCGAGATTGCCACGAAACCCTAGAACCCTTGGAAATTGCCTACGGTCCGCATAAATCGGCCCGTGCGCAGATAATACGGCCGTTCCATGTCGGGATCCGCGGCGCATGCTACCGCAAGCCCGCTAGTCGATTGCAGGAGGTCTTGGGTTGGGAATGGTACGCCATAGATATAGCCGAGCAATACGTAATGCTCGATCCCCCCACTGAAGCGATCTATATAGACTGGAGCGCCGTCGTCACCGGCAATCCAATTGCCGAAACCCACCCTGATTGTCCAACAGCGGTCCTGATATAGCGCTCCCTTTTGCTGTTCGCTCGTGTATGCCTGAAAGGCAACGGTGCCAGTATGAAAGTCAGCGCCTACACCTGAGTACCACTGTAAGGTAACTGAGGGTGACGGGCCGGTTGCGAGTACACCGCTCATTAAGCCATGGCGAGTGTCGATCAGAACCAATGTCCCGGGGGCGACCGCAAAATCTGATGGTACTACCCGAGTGCTGACAATTCCCAAGCTATGCGCAAAACAGTAAGGCGGGCTCTGTCCGTTCATTTGCGTGGCTACGCCAGCGCATACTGGCGAGATGGAATTAACGCCCCAATCATAGGAACCCCAGGCGCTATCGCCCTCATTAAACATGCCCAATGGCGGCCAAGGAGAAAGCACCACGGCATCGCTATTTATCGTTGCATCGACGGGTTCACAGGTAGCGAATGACTGAGTGCCAGCGCTGCATAAGTGGCCCCGCCCATCTACGCCGCCTGGTTTGTACATGAAGTAGCCAGCAGGGAAGAAGGGGGGGTCGAAAATAATGCCCATTGAGTTGAAAAGCCCCTGCTCACCGACAAGATAGTTGTAACTGTCTCGGAACCAGCCGCCAAACGTGTCGCTCCACACCCAACATACCTTCGTAGCGACATCGCAATCATAGTGCTCATTACCTATGGCGTCACCTGCGTGTATCGGTAGGGTTCCGTTCTCGTAAGGTTGGAGATTAGAGCCGGTCCCGGCCGCGAATGTACCCAACGGCGCCGTGCGGTTATAATCCGCCATAAACTCGGTCGCACGCCGCTTCAGGTCGTTGGGGTGCAATAACAAATGGCCCTTCGCATCCTTCGCGGTACGAAAGTATTGCTGACGCAGCTCGTCTTCGCCCTTCACGAATGCATCCAGCGACGGATAGCCGTACCGATGGGCGTCCTCTTCGGCCTTCACGCGGGTATAACTCCCCATCGTAAAGCCTGGGGGCGGTGAATCCAGTGTTTTACCTTTGTAGAAAAAGGTTGGACCCGGGTGAGACACTGTAATCGCCGGTGGGAGGCCGTTGGCCTGCCATTGTTGTGCATGTGCCATCACGCCTCCGCTCTGGACAGCAATTAATATTGCTGTCATCATCAGAACTGTTCGGATCTTGTTCATCCTCATCTCCTCAACTGGGTTAGGGACGGCGGGCGTGTTGGGCGCCTGCCGTCGTTTTCTCAATCTCCCTCTATTACTCCACTGAATATTGTCCAGTCATCGGCGCCTATTTGAATCAGGCTGCCGTTGGGGCAGGAGCCTGCAATACCGCCTCCGTTGGGTGGCAGGCCCGCACTCAATATCACGTTGTGCATGTCGGTGATGAGAATGCCGTGCGCGCATGACGGCCCCCCTTGGATGAAGAGGCCAGCGCTGAAATTGAAATTCAAGCTGAGAGCATCGGGAGCCGTATCTTGAGGCAGAACTACAATTCCGTTGCGGCAGTGCTTCAGGAGCACGGCGGTATCGGCCGCGGAGATGTAGCCTCCTACATTTGCCTCGATGCGAAGGGCGGTGTCGTTGCCGTTACAAAGAATCTCGGATGGGGCCGGAGCATAGAGGCTGACACCCGGAACGGTGATGTCGATGCAGGCGCCGGTATGTGCAGCAGGGGTTTTCAGAAAATGTGGCCAGGCATAATTACCCGCCTTGGTAATGGTCTGGCAATGAGTTATTGGAGTCTGCGCATGTGCCGCACTAGTGACCGCGCTCATCGCAACGGCAATAATAAGCGACTTCATGGACATGTCCGTTCCTCCAGTGGCGTACCGGCGCATGGGTTTACGCAATGAGCCACCCAATATTCGAGTCTCCATTTACCATCTATGCACACGGCCATGCCGACGCCGTCTCCAGGACGTACCACATCCCTAAAGCGTCCTTCGCCTACGTGGCTAACGGCAGCGACCATGCCCAAGTGAGCTTTATCGCAGCGCGGCAAGTCCGCAAGGTTTATCCAGTGTGGAGGCGTTGCTTGTGTATGCGCAGCGGGACAACCCCAGATGCTGCTCATCGTGATAGCGATCACCGTAGCGCAGAACCAGAATAGAGCTGAGCGGGTTGTCATTTCTTCTCCGGTGATATCGAGCCGTGGACCCAATAATCGATGAAAGCTGCTATCGAACCGATAGCATACATAGCACAAGCCGTAATGCCGTCTCCGTGGGCGGCATATCCCGATGCCATCACTGCATTAATCAACGCCAGTAGTTGCAGAAGTCTCATGCCGCCTTGCCTCCGCGAATCGACGCGGGCTATTGCATTTTATCGGATGCCTTATTTCCCGTAGAATCGGCGTCCAGCATAGCTTGCATCTTTGCCTTCAATGAAGGCAGATGATGATAAGAAAAATGGCCTTCTGAGTTGTACATCAGGATTAACAACGATTGGAGTACTAGCCGTTCAAATTCAGTCATTGTTTCTTCTCCCGTTCATAATCGGTTGTCATGCTGCCTTACCTCCGCGAATGGAAGCGCTGATGGCATCGTGTAGCGCGGTAGCCTTGTTAACTACTTCTGTTTGGGCGGCGGTCAAGCGACGATTGGCGGTAGCTTGCTTGAGTACTTCGGCGTTGTTGTCAGTCAAGCGGCGATTTACATAATCGATAACTACCGCCATTTGCATATCCCGCACCGTTGACAATTCCAGAAATGCAGAGAGCATTTGCCGGTCGGCTTTACCTACGTGAATCATGCCCATAGCTGTCGCTAGTTCCCGATCCCAGTAAGAAATCTTGGTCATTACGGCGCAGATGTCCACCGGCGGACGTTTCCCCTCCATCGTGCTTCCCTCTTTCCCCGAAGCGCGACCCTAACTTAGGTCGGTTTAGTGATTGCGTAGCGGAGCGGCGCCCCTGTCAATGCCGCGTTTAACCCGTCAGCCAGACCGACGCCATCCACAATATGACCAAGACGACGACTACGGCGATTCCGATCCACGCGCCATCACGGTCTATCGGTGGGCCGCTCATATCAGCCACCACACTATTACTGCGGCATAAAAGGGTAGGGCTATGGCCGCACCCCACAACAGGAAATTCATTGGGAAGCACATCTCAGCGCCTCCATAGCCAGCGGTACAGTGATGTTGTCCACAGCAGCGTCGTGAACCAGAGAATCAATGCCGCTGCGGGGATGAGACATAGCAGGGCAGTCACGGTTCCACTCACAGCACATCCTCCAACCTCATATTCCTGCGATGCGCGATGTCTTGGCAGCCCCAATCTAGACAGATGAGGTCGCCGCGCATAATCTGCGTGTCGATGTTGTCGCACTGACCGTCATCGGCGGGATGCTTGACTAGGATGTGCTTGTTAGTGGCGCACATATGCCAGCACTCCGCGGGGGCCTGTGTTCCCGCGAGGAACTCCAACAGCTCTCGTTTGCTCATCACCCTTTCTCTCCTTATGGCGGCGCAGAGTCCTCATAGTGTGTATATGTATACGCTGGCGAGAGTGCCCATGATTACGATGATTACTATAGCGATGTAGTTTAACCGACTGCGTGTAATAGGAGACCCCGCAATATAAAGAATATTAGGAAAGCAACAGGCCACCACGATGGCCCAGATTTCCACATAGTACAACGTGTTATCCATCGCTCATCGTTCCTTCATCGGCCTTAGCCGCCAGTTCCCACATAAATTGCACGCTGCTCAGCATCTCTTCGAGGTCAATGGCGGTTAGCTCGTCCATGTGGCCGCAGAAATATCCGGCGCGCTCGGCAATGCGAATCAGATATGTGTTGATGAGGATACATTGTTCGCGGTTCATTCGACCCCCCTGACTTCGAGCCGCGCACCGCAGCGGCATTGCGCCGCTCGGGGCTGCTCACGGATGCTGTGAATCAGCCGCCCGTTCAGAATGGCGTCGCGGCTCCATGAAAAATGAATGCGATACCAGCGCACAATGGCCTCGGTATCCTGGTCGGTAACGCGGGTAGTGTGAATGCTGATCATTCCTTAATCCCCAGATAGTCGCAAATGCAGGTAATTGCTTCTTGCGCTCCCTTTGGCACTTCCACTTTGTAGTGCTGTTCTACTAATCGCCCAATCCACCATTCTTGATCCTCGGTAAGGCGACCACCCTTGGTGCGCTTTAACTCCATCCTCAAGCCATGAAAGCCGTGCCGTGCGACATCTAAATAGATATCGGGACAGCCGGGCTTGTTACCGCTACGCTTTGCCTTTACTGCGAGGCCGATGGGGAGCCTGATGCCGTTCAGGGTTGAGTGCAGCAGCTTCAATTCGGGGTGCTTCTGTTCGTGCAGCTTGGCCCACGCAAAGATGATCTGCTGGTCTTCAAGCTCAGTAGGTACGTAGGGCTTCAGCTTGAACTTGCGCTTCCGTGTGCGCGTGGCAGGCTCCCAGATGCTCATCCCCTGCTCCTATGTGTGCCAGCGGTCCACAACTTTGTAACCCGCAGCGTCTTCCAATTCATCGAACAGGGACAACAGGCGACGTACCCATTGCTCATTATCAGGTTGTGCGGTTTGCAGGAGCACGAATAGATGCTCGGCCCGATTCATCAGCCGTTTAACGTCCATCACCCCCTGCTCCTATTCGACGTGAGCGGTTCTTCCCGCAGATTGCCTATACCGTCAGGCCGTAGCCCTCGGCGTAGCTGTGCCTTAACTCCCGATTTCTTGTGCTCCGGGTAGACTTCTTCGATGCAATCAGGATGGTCCGCCAACCAGTGGAAATATGCCGATATATCTACAATGTCGCCGTTCAGCTCAAACCGGGTGTTGCTGCCTTCGATACGTGGGGCGTCTTCCACTGGAGCAGTTATGACCGGAATGGCCGGAGTTGCTTCCATCTCTACCGCCTCAGCCAGACGTTCCTCGGCCTCTTCCGGCGATGAAGCGGTTTCTGCTTCATGTAGCTTGGCGTCTATCTCCTGCTGTTTCTGTGCTTCGGCTGCTTCAGTAGCGATCCGCGTAGCCTCAAGGTCACGCCGCCGCTTGTCGTCACGGCATTGTGTGGCGTAAGCGCCCTCTATACCGCCTGTAATATCGCGGGCCGCTATCGCGCCGTACTCCATTTTGTTGCAGAAACCAGTAAAGGCCTTATGTGCCGCATCTAATGCCTGTTTCGTCGGGGCTGTCTCTTTGCGAAAGGCTTGGATCCATAATTTACATTCGGTATTTAGGTCGTGGGAGAGCTGCGCCGTGATTGGACTTATGCGCCCGTTAACATGCGGTCTCGCCTTGATCGCCAATGCCCGTTGCTCGAAGCCGGTAAGCGTGGGCCGGTGCTTCGCCTCAATAGCTGCCGTCTGCAACGGGACCAATGCGGTAGATGGATTAGCTGCCATTGTTTATTTCCCTTGGTCCGCTTTAACGCATGCTACAAGTACCCAACCAAATACGATTAGAACCACACATAAGACTAGGGCCGCTGGCCACGTCATAATTTATCCCCCTATTGAAGTAAGATGCCTCATGTACTTGCACTCGCAGATGTCGCGGTCACACTTTCCGTGCTTACCCTGATGACAGGGACCGCAGGTACACATACAACCGTCGTCGTCCTTCTCGCCCAGGCACATAGAGCAGATCGTCGGGTTGGCGAATACTGATTGCGGTACACGGAAGGCGACACTCTTACCGACTTCCTTGTCGCCCACTTGGAGCGACAGGGCGTTACCGGTCAGGCCCTCGTCACAGCCGGTTATCAGCCAGCTATCCAGTCCACGCAGAGATAGGCGTCGTTCCTTCATGTGCTTTATTCCTTCCTGCCTTGTTTGATGTCCGCCAACAACTCTGCGATCTGCCTACCGATGGTTTCTATGTGACCATCGATGATATAAAGGAAGCCGCCCAGCAATATGAAGCAAAACACCATCATGCATAGCAATGCACGATAATCATTTACACTCATCGTCGATTCTCCCGCTGCAGTTATCCTAGCGCCATGAAGCACAAGGCCAGTAGCCAGGCGCCGGCTGCTACCCCAATTAGGAACCACAACTGTTGATCCCGAGTGATCATCTTCACAGTAGACCCTCTCCTCGTAGAATATTGTAATAACTGAGTATGGCCTTTGCTCTGACTAGGTCTTGTCGGTCGTTGCGCTCCACCCATTTATAGGTGCCGTCATAGAGATAGAGGTTCGCGCGGCGGCAGGGATTGTAGCCAGCTGCCATCGCATACAACGCGAGCTGCATACGATAGGCGAAATCCATGTCGGGATTTGGTGATCCACATTTCAGATCGACGATCCAGATTAATTGATCGGCGTCGACCTCGAATCGTCCCAGCCAGTCCATATGCCCTTGGTAGCCATAAGTCGAGTGCGTAATTTCAACACTGTGAGTCGTCAACTTCCACTTATTCTCGCGCAGGAACTTAGAGCCGCCTTCCACATAGGGCCGGCATTCCTCGTGGTCGATATAGTCATGCTCCTTCTTCTCGCCACTACCACCTTGCCACCACGCATCGGGAATCTTCTTGCCCTGTGCCAGCATAGTCACGCAATGTTCCACGTAGCGGCCACGGCGCAGATACTTGGGCAACAGCCACGGGCTATCCTGCCCCCGCATTATTGTGGAGCTGATGATCGACGGATGCGGGAGGGGCTTGCCGTTATCGTCAGTATCGCGCCAGACGTGGGGTAGCTCAGTCATGGCTTCACCAGTGCTAGTGCATCGAGCGCGATGCGCTCCACTCCATTCGCGCATTCATACGGATCGTAACAGCAGCGTACCTCTTCGGCGATCTGTCTGAACGATTCTCGTTGTGTGTCAATAAGGTCTATAAGTTCAAGAGCGAATTGCTGTGGGCTACGCTTGAAATGCGGCTCGACCCAGAAGGTCCAGTCATTGCCGTAATCGTTGATTAGTCGCCGCGCCTCTGCGAGTTCGACGGATGTCATTCCAACACAAACCTCCGCGATGTCGTCACGCCTAATGTCAGGAGAGCGGCGACTATAGCTACGTTCTCGTCGTCAACGAATTTATTTGCATTCGCGGGATTCTCCAGAGACTCCACCATCTCTAAGAAAAGACTCACTACGTAATCAATGTCTGACTTGTGGAAATCGCTAATGTCGCTCATATTTCCAATGCCTCCTCTATCGCAGTCATCTCGTCAGTGCGTAATTCCTCGGGCGCACGCTGGAAGTGTTCAGCTACGGCAGCAAGGAAGTCCTCAGTCTTGGTGCCAGGGTGGGCAGTGCGGTAACGTTTCATCAGGTCGAAGGATTCATCGTCATTGAGCAGCCTGCCCCCTCCGCCGGCCGCCGGAGTGGAGACAGCCTCCGACGACCGGCCCTTATCCGCAACCGTGGCGGAGGAGTGCGGCGGTTGCGAATCATCATCGGGATATTCATCTGGCGGTAGAGGGTTACCGGTGGTTTCCTTGTCGAAGCGGGTATCGGCGTTACGCAGAGCGTTGAAGCGCTCGCCGGCTTCGCCCTCACGCTTGCCGCGTAGCCGCTTACAGAGACGGCGGATGACACTTTTCTTGATCATCTCGCCCTCGAACGAAGTCCAGGCGGGAGATAGCTTGCCGCCGGTGATACGCATCGAGGCTTTCTTTACCGCCTCGATATCGGAAGCATCGAATAGCTCGAAATCGGTAATGCCGTCGGGCAGAATGGCTACGGCGTAGGCGGCGGTATGCCTGCCACGCTTCGGGAACGCGATCTTGTGATTCAGGGTGCGACCGTTGGAGCCGGAGACAATTTCGACCGTATCGTGCTCGCAGACCAATTCGGCATAGATATGAGATGCGGCCCCAGCTTCGATGGCGCGACGGATGACACCACGCACCATTGCTGTAGGCGTTGCTTCGTTGCCGTAGGGAATGACCACCGCTTCCTCACCGTCTAATTCCAGCCCCCAGTCGGCGATACGCTTTATTGCATTGAGCAATGATAGTGGCGTGCACTTTTGCAGGGCCGGATTCTTGGCAACCTCAACCGCCATCGCCCACCACCTATCGGGCGTGCACCAGGACGGCAGATGCGCCAGGATATCGTCGCGTTGTTCAGTCAGTGTGGTAACGAGCGCATTGTCAGCCATTGCTTTCCCCCTTGCGCAATTGGGCGTCTAGGTTGCGGTCTACCCACTGCCGCATGCGGTCATAGGTGGCGGGTACTTCGCTTTGCGCGCATTCCATTTCGATGCCTATATCAATGCGCAACGATTCAAAGTTACCGAGATTGACGGTCATGCCGCGGCTATATTTCAATCGCACCATACTTGGACTAAGGGTGTCATCAGCCATTGGCGGCGGCCCTCCTCCTAGCCTCTTCCATCGCCTTGCGTATCGCGTCAATCTTGCGGCGCAGGGCGTCGTTGGGCAGTGCGTGGCAATCCCTGCATAGCGCTACCGAAGTAGCCGTGCTCATGTCGGGAGTGCTGATTAGCACTTCATCTTTCTTGGAGCCGCAAATAAAACAGCCACCATGCTTAGCCATTCTGTTGTGTCTCCTTGACAGCCTGGTCCATTACTTCCCGTACCAGTTCGGTCAGTTTCACATCTCGTCGGCGGGCTTCCGCCCAGTATGCCTTGTGGCGACGTTTATCAACATAGATCACGATGCGCTTTTGCTTGAGGGCTGGTGCGGTCATGGGCACAGTATGGGCATAAGTTAGCACCATGTCAAGGGGTACCGTCATGGATACTTGACAAATAATGTACTCGGGGGTACAACCGACATTTGCCGCGTGCGGTGGGGAGTAATGATGACAGATAGACTCGCC
>Ga0126381_100007605_pt1 | contig 12078 bp, 8 predicted proteins | sample PanSoiMetPlot_28_FD_96465 | JGI IMG/M metagenome (GOLD analysis project Ga0126381, IMG submission 96465) | Tropical forest soil microbial communities from Panama - MetaG Plot_28 | ecosystem: Environmental > Terrestrial > Soil > Tropical forest > Bulk soil | place: Panama | collected 2016-02-17
CTTGCCGCGAGTCCCGACGGGTCAATTGAAACGCTCTATGTAACCGGCGGCGGCTCCGAACTTCCCTCCGTGATGCGCGTGATCAGGGAGACATTTGGGCGAGCCGCGCGGCGCTCCGCCTATATGCGATCCGCCACCGCCATCGGCCTCGCCATCAGCGCCGATGAGAAACCGGGCCATGTATTGCGTGACCGCTTCACACGCCACTTCGGGGTGTGGCGCGAGTCCGACCACGGCCGCTCAGTGACATTCGATGTGCTCTTTCCGCTCGGCCTGGAGGTGCCGCGGCGAGGCTCGCCTTCGCTACGGGTCGTGCGATCCTACCGCGCCGTCCACAACATCGGCCACTTCCGTTACGTCGAGGCTGCCCACATCGCCGGGGACGGCCAGCCGTCGGGAGGCCTCACGATTTGGGACGACATCCAGTTTCCCTTTGACCCGGCTCTGCGCGGCGCCGAGAACCTGACGATGGTTGACGTGAAGCGTACGGATGGCGATGCGGGCTACGAGGCGGAAGAAGAATATTCCTGCGATTCCAGCGGCATCGTCAAGGTTAAGATCTGGAACCGCTCCGCAGCGTACTGTCGCGAGTACACACTTGGCCGCTGGTCGAATTCTGCCGCGCGCGCTGCCGAAGTGCTGGCGTTCAAACCCGCCTGGAGACACCGCCCGCCGCCAACACGCAGCACGATATGAGATCCAGCGGCACGCGCTACAGGTAATGAGGCACCATCTCACGCCAGTGACGGGCGCGATGGGCTTCTCCGGGCCAGAAGACCAGCCGGTGGGGAATGTCTTTATCAGTTAGCGCGCGGCTCAATACGCGGTTGCTCTCATAAAACGGGTCTTGTACGCCAACGGCAAGCGTGATATCCATGCGGCGCATCTGATCGAGCAGGTTAGAGTCGTTCAGATTCGGTAGGAAGTGATTCGGTGTAATGAAATAGATGTCCTGGTCGTAGTACCCGCCGAACAGATCTTCGAACAGTCCTACGGGCCGGGTAAGATCGTATCGGCCGCTGAGAGCCACAACCTTGCAGAACAGCGTTGGATACCGAAGCGCGAGGTTGATTGCATGGTAGGCGCCGATACTGCAGCCATGCACAATTAGAGAAGGAACACCATTCTCCGAAAGCATAAACGGGATCACTTCATGGAGAATGTAGGATTCGTACTGGCGATGGCGGCTGGTCCGTGCCGATGGAGGCACGGATCGGCAATAGAGACTCTCAGAATCCACGCCATCCACACAGAAGAGCCGGATGTAGCCGCCGTCTATGGAGCGTCTGAGGGCCTCCACCAACCCCCAGTTCTCGTAATCGTAGAATCGTCCTTCCCGAGTGGGGAAGACCAGGACCTTGGCGCCCGCGTGTCCGAATACGAGCAGTTCCATGTCACGACCCAGCCGATGGCTGAACCACTTGTGATACTGCCGCCTCACCTTCCTTTTAGAGTAAGAGCAACGTGTTCCAAAATTGCCATTACTCGGTTAAAATTTGGTGGCGATAGGGTGCCAACAGCCGGGCCCAGAGCCGGTATGCATCGCGATTCAGGTGCAGGCCATCCGGGAGGAAGAGCTCGGTGCGGGGTTTGCCCGACTTGTCCAGCATGGCTGAAAACACGTCAACATAGTAGCCCGAAGGCCGGGATTCGATTTCCTCACGAACCAGATCGTTGAAGCGCCGGATGCGGTCGTGGATCGCGCGGCGGGCGGGGCTGGGCTTGACGGATACAAAACCGAACGGGACGGCGCCAAGGGAGGCTTCCACTTTGTCCGCGAGCGAGAGGAAGAAAGCGAAAACCCTTTCAACAGCCTGACCATCTCCCAAATCGTTATCACCGGCGTAGAGCAGTAGCGATCTTGGGTGTACCGGCACTACCAGGCGCTCGAAGAAATAATCGCAGGCTTCGAGGGTAGAGCCCCCAAATCCAAGGTTGAGCACGCGAGGATCAAAATCCTCGGCCAGGGTCTCCCACAAGCGGACCGAAGAACTCCCATAGAACACGGGTGGCCGGTCGCCGTTGTGGCGGCTCGCAACCTCCCGCTCAAGCATCTGCACCTCAGGCTCATACCATTGCATGTCCCCAGCGTACCGGACGGCAACGAGCGCAGGTGCTTGTGGATTATCGGGTCACCATCGGCGAACAGCACGGAGTCTCCACGGGCTTGAGCTCCATCATCTCAACTCGTGTGAGATCCGGATCGTAAAGATTCAACTGCCACTTTCCGTCGCGACCGATCTTAGGCGGCTGCGCGGGCTTGTACCCTCGATCCAGGACCTGTTGATAGGGCGCCTGAATGCCGGTTACTCCCAACGCTAAGTGGTTCATCACGCCGCGTGTCTGCACGGTCGGGTTATTGTTCCCAAGCATGTACTCGATCCAGTCATCACCGTCCGGGACCCGCATATCGACCCAGTTCAGTACATTGTCCTGCCTGCCGCCGTACCACATTACGCGAAAACCGAGAATATCCCGATAGAACTTGTCCTCGATGTCCCGATCGTGCACGATGAACCCGCTGTGAATGATGTGGCTGGAGACCCGGGTATCCGGGAGGAGCTGCCCAAATTTGCTGCTGTGGAGCGATCCCTTCATATACTGAACGAATTCGATACGCCGGCCTTCGGGGTCGTTCACGGAGAAGCTGAGGTTCTTATCGAGGCCCGGCTTCAGTTCTTCCGGCACCTTGACGCCTTTGGCGGCCAAATAGCCGCGGAGTTTGCGGATATCTGTAGTTTCGAAGGCGATGTGAGAGAGGCGATCCATGTCATCGCCTTTCAGCCCAGGATAGATCTCGACGTATTGGTGGTCGTTGACCTTGTAATAATTCAGGAACAGGCTGCCGTCGGGCTTATGGAGATCGAAATGGGCCAGTCTCAGCACGTGGCCGTAGAACTCGTCGGCCTTCTCCATGTCGCCTACGAAGAATCCGACATGCGCCAATCCCACGATCGGAGGACGTTCCGGGGCTTGGTACGCGGAGGCCACGCTACTCCGAAACTGAAAACCGGCGACGATCGCCGTAACACCGATTCCAATGATTACCGAAACTCTAACTCTTTGCATTGTTCGAGATCCTTCCCTTTCATCGCACCTTGCCGGCCGCAGCCTCGAGAAGCACATTACCGACGACGGCCGTATCCGACTTATCCGGGAAATGCGAGCAGAAGCCGATGCCCACATAGAAAGGCCCATCGAAGTGGAGAGTCATCGGCGGACCGAACTGGTGAAGATCTTCACCCGTAAGGCTGACAAACAGAGCGATGGCATCGCCATGCTTTTCGATTCCGATGCGCTTGGCATGCACGTTGGCCATGGTCCCTCCAAAGCGGAACTGCATATCCTTCATGACCGCCCCCTTGTCCGGACGCTGCGCCAGGTGGATCATGCCTGCGCCGTGCTCGGCGGCCATGATTTCCTTGGAATCGTCATCCAGATTTTGGCGAATGACGAGGACCACTTTGCGGTCGCCAAAACCTTCCGGATCGGGGTAGCTGATATCGCCCGCGAGCGAAACGTCCCCCGCCATCCTTTTCCAGAGATAGCGGAACTCGTCGCGGGTGTACCAAATGTTGTAACCGGCGGAGTGGATCGTATACGCCTTGCGGCCGGCATCATAACTGGCGCTGGACGGAACCAGGGCGCTGCCTATGTCGGACTGTCCTTCGAATATGCCGATCGGCGTGTCGAAGTTCCTGCTCGGCCTATGAAAATCCACAGGCGGCGGTACCTGTTTATGCGTGGGAGAGTTCGGATATGCCCAGTCCGGCACTGCCAGCGGCGGCGTGGCCGGTGTCCCCGGTTGTTGCCCCTGTGCCAGGAGCGGCGCGGCTGCGAGCATCAGGAATGGCAAAGATGCTCGTAAGGCTCGCCTGGCCGTGTAACGAATCATATAACTTTTCATTTGGTCATCCATTTCAGATGGTTAGCTATTCAGTTACTTCGGGAACATTGGAAGAGTCGTCATGGGCGACGGCATACCGTCAACCGTATGGTCTTCCATCAACTCGACGCGCATACCATCCGGATCGAACAGATTACATTGTTTCTTGTGGTTCCGGCCGACGTGTACTTCCAACTGCCGTTTATAGTCCTTAATGGCTGGATTAGCTTTTAACTTAGCGACGGCCGCGTCCATATCGGGTACTTCCAGAGCGATATGATAGACGGTGCCGTATCGTTCCGGAGTGGGCGGTGGACCGAGTTCGAACTCCACGTAATCGGATCCTTCCGGCACCATCAGATTGGAGTAACTCGCGGCCTTCCCGTCCGCGGAGCCTCGCCAGAACTCCCTGAAACCAAGAACGTCGATGTAATATCGCGCCGTCTCGGGTTTCGAAACATAGAACCCGACATGCAGCAGGTGCGTGGAGACACGCTTATCGGACATGTCTTTGCCCACATCCTGCATGCTTTTGCCGTCCGGCGTGTATTGGGTTACGTCGATGTGATTGCCGCCCGGATCGGTGAGTCCGGTCCCGATATTGCGGATGCGCCCCCGAGCGGCGGGCTTGTCGGATGCCATGTATCCTTTGGATTTCACATAGAGGCGAAGAGCATCGGCATCGTCGGTCTCCAGCGCGAGATGCACGAATCGCGGCTGGCTGGGACTCTCATCGGGCGAGAGTTCGACATACTGGCGATCGTTGATTTTAATGAAAGCCATCACCAGCTTACCGTCGGTGACGATGTCGAACGGTTCGCTGTAGCCGAGCAAATCCTTATAGAAGTGGCGCGAGGCCTCGATGTCGTGAACTCGAAAATTGACATGTGGCATGCCGACGATCCGAGGGCGCGCGGCCTGCTGAGCAGACAACAACATGGCGCCGGCGAGTAGAAACGGTACTTTCAAAATCTTTGCGTTTTGCATCTTAACTGTTCCCACCAGTGTCTACATTGCGGCTACCGCCAAACTATTGCAGCGGCTTCAGGGCCCAATACTGAACGAAGCCGGGATAGCCGTTATCACTGGCGAAGTTAGCTTGAATCGCACGGCGCAGTTCCAGGATATCGATCTCGCCCTGTTGCTGGTAGACCACTTTGCCATCAGGATTGATCACCATCGTGAAGGGCACACCGCCGGCCCAGTTCCTGTCGAAAGCTGCCATCATGCCGTAAACATCGTCGGTCGCGAAAATGAGATTATGGGTGACTGCGTGCATGCCTTCGAGAACCTTAAGGGCGGCGGATTTTTCGGCGGGATCATTAGTCGAGACTGTCACCATGTCGAAGCCGCGGCCGCGGTACCAGTGCAATGTTTCCAGCAGCGAAGGCATTTCATCCAAGCACGGGCCGCACCAGGTCGCCCAAAAATTCACCAGCAACATTTTGCCGGTGGGGTTGGCGCGCAACTTCGCCAGATCCTCGGCGGTGGCTGTGTCGAGGGTCACGGGTTGAGCGAGAATCTGTTTCATCTGGCTTTGTTTGTGCACGATTTCTTCTTTCCACTTGGTAGTGCAGCCGAACACGGCAGTGTGCGTGACCTCGACTTGCCTCCCCGCCAGCACGGCATCCAAGGCGTTGCGAGTATCGTTCACCTTCACCTTCGCCTGGTTATGGTTGTCATCGATTCGCCCCTCAAAGCGCAGTTTGCGCTCTTTATCGAAGATGAAGACGTGCGGCGTGGCCACGGGGCCGTACGCTTCGGCAACGGATTGCGTGGCGGCGTCGGAAAGAAATGGATACGTGATATGGCGGTACTTCGCCCGGATCATCATTCCTTCCAGGCTGTCAGGCACATCCGTATAACCGAGTTCGGACGGGCTCGCAGCCAGCGGGTCGTTGGGGTTGATCGCTACCATAGCGACGCCCTTATCGCGATAATCGTCATACAGTCTTTGCACGCGCCCTTCATAGAGCTGCGCGGTGGGGCAATGAACACACGTGAATACAATCATGAGCACTGGACTGCTACTGTAGTCCCGCAGCCGGTGTATCTTGCCGTCAATGCCGGGAAGACTGAAGTCCGGGGCTTGCGATCCGATGGCCAGAACTTTGTGCCCTTGCGCGACACTCCGGAGCGCCATCGTGTCGCGTGGCTTTGGCTGCCCGCCGGCGGGGGCGTTCTCCTGACCGGCGGCAAGTGTGACTAGAGTTAGAAATCCCAGAAGCGGGACAAGCGTTTTCATCGCTACCTCCACGTAATGATTCAGTTGAAGGTCAGAACGCGAACCGAAGCGTGAACTGCATATGCCGCGGCACGTTGCTTTGGGCCGTGACGCGGCCGAAGGTCGTGCCGACAGTTGTGCTTGGGGCCGCGAAAGTTACCTGATGCAGGTCATTGATCGCTTCGAAACGGAACTGCACGAGAAGATGCTCGTGGATGTGCGTCTCTTTCAACAGCGAAGCATCCCAATAGTCGTAGGCGTCCGATCGAAGATTCCCGTACCGCAGAGACAACGTCCGCAAGTTGTACTGAAGCTGTTGCGAAGGAACGTTGTTGAATGTGCTGGTGTTGAACCACTGATAAATCGACCTCTTGCCTGGCGCAAGCGGTACGATGCTCTCGTTTCCGCCGGTGAGAAGGAGATTGGGTAGCGTAATGGGGAAACCGCTCTGGAATCTGAAAACGGGAGAGAACTGCCATCCGCTCACCAGGTAATTAAGGGCGCGAGGCAAATTACTCCCGAGTTTCTGCCCCTTTCCAAACGGGAGTTCATATATCGCGTTGACGGTGACGTGATGAGGAGCGTCGACGTCGGAGATGACCTTTGAAGGTTGAGGATCTCCAGGATTCAGCAGCGTAGTGTCTTCCAGGAACTTTGAAAAAGTATATCCGGCATTCATGCTGAAGTTGTTACTAAAACGCTTGGTGACACTCGCTTGAACGCTGTTATACCAACTTCTGCCGTTGTAGGTGTAGTAACCAATGCTGCTGAACTGTGGATAGGGCAGCAACAAATCCAGCGCCGGTATGAGGGAGCCGGCAAGCTGGGTTCCCGCGAATGCGGGGACGTTGAAAGGATTCGGGACCAGCCTGGTCAGGGCGTTAATCGTGGCCTGATCGCGAGTCGGAAGCGTGCTCAAGTATTTATCGGGAAGCGCGTCGAGTGAAGTTGTGACCGACGCCGGTCCATTTCCAACCTCCAGGTTTCCGCCGTTCTCTCCTGATGTCCCGATATCGACCAGCCAGTCTCTTGCGACTTGCCGCTGGATATCGAGCGTCCATTTCCGCAGGCGGTTCGGCTTCGGATTCTGGTTAAAGAATTGAATGGGATTGCCGATGCCCGCCGCCGCGGAAGCGCCAGGAGGTTGAGTAAAGCCATTGGGAAAGGGGTTGGCCATGTTGGCCACGAAAGTTTGACCGCCATCGAGCGAGGGCACTACGTTCGTATTCTGGCTAAAGCCGTACTGCAGCGCATCTTGCAGCCTGGTCCCCAAGGAGCCGAAGTAGGTTCCCCATCCGCCGCGAATGACCGTTTTGTCATCCAGGCTATAAGCGAAACCGAGGCGCGGCATGATCTCCAGGTTGAACGGATTATAGAGGGACTTTGAATTGCCCCCAACGCCAGCGAACATCAAGCCTCCGTTCACATTGAATTGGGACACAGGCAACTCCGGTATAGGATTAGCGGCGTAGTTCGCCAGTACTTGGGCAGCGAATGACTGCTGCAAGTTCGGATTGAACCCCGTGACGGAGCGATTGTAGCGTTCCCACATCGCTCCTTCCCGCTCGTAGCGTAACCCGAGATTGAGAGTCAGCTTCCGGGTAACTTTCCAATTGTCCTGGAAGAAGCCGGCAAACATATTGGAACTATCTGCGAAGTTGGTGGTAAAGGGCAACTGCAAAACGCCGGCTGACGGTATGCCGTAGAGGAAGGCCGCCATGGACTGCCCTCTGGGCGCGGCAGCAGCAGTGCTGAGCGGCCCTCCGGTGTATGCTGACGTAAAATCAAGCTCGAATAGTGGATGCCCGGTAGCCTGCGTAGGGCTGCTGTTCGCCGAAGTCTGGTTGTCGGGGTAGCTGCGGTACTCGGCGCCGAACTTGAAGTCATGCTGGCCCAGGATTTTGTCGAACTGGACGGTGAGGTCGCGCGTCTGCGTTTGCTTGAAAAGGGGCGTGCGAGGACCCGCCATGGTGTATTCGCCGTTGAAGCTGATATTTGGGAACTCCCAATTCGCCTGTGAAATATTGTTCTGGATGTAACTCGGGAAACCCAGGCTGGTGAGTTGAAACGTCCCCTGCCCGGTCTCCGCGTGTTGCGCACGAACAAAGGCCTGATCCGAGGCTCGTATATCCATGACCAGAGTCGAACTGAACGTATGAACGACATCCAGGTCATAGCCTTGCGTAGAGGTCCAAAAGAATGAGCCGGTCGCCGGGTCGCCATGTCCCATGAAATCGCTGTCTTCGACGTTATGCCGGTTTGAGTCCGCGCGGAACATCACCCGCGTCTTTTCGCCGACCACCTGGTCGAACCGGTAGAGTTGGGTGTGATAGGGGATGTAGCTCGGCCAATTGGTCCGGTTCACGTTATTTCCGCCATCAGCTGTAGCCGTGCTGATGTTCGCGTCAGGCATCGGGATGTAGGTCAGGATATTTTTGGAGATCGGACTGATCTGAGATGCCGGAATCATATTCCCGGGAAGCGGTGTATTTTGGTAAATACCGTTGCCGGCAGGCACGCGGGAAAAGGGGTTATAGATTTGGTACTGGTTGCCCAGCGCGAGCAGGGCCGAGAAGTCGCCATTGCGCTCAGCCGCGGTCGGAACCGTCAGAATGCTCGATAAGTCCGTATTGGATTGAATGTGCTCGAAGGCAAACGTGAAGAAGGTTTTGTTCTTCCCGTTATAGACCTTCGGGATATAGACTGGACCTGTCATAACGCCGCCGAGGCGCTGGTAGTTGAAGCCCGCGGCCGGAATTCCCGCCAGATTGGAGAAATACTGGTTCGCGTTCCATGAAGGGAACTGCTTCCCCCAATAGAAGGAGCCGTGAGGCTGGTTCGTGCCCGACTTCGTGCTGTAGTTCAGGACCATCCCCTCGGTTTGGCCCACGGTGGCATCGAAGGTCAGCGTCTCGACCTTCATTTCGGCTACCGAATCGCTAGTTGGCGTCCAGCCCTCAATCACCGAACCGCGTAACACATCGTGCGCCGTATTCGACTGGCCATCGAGTAGGAACTCCAGGCGCGACTGTCGTGAGCCGAGCGACGAATATGCCGTATTGAGAGTTTGCCACGGCTGGTCTTTCGTCAACTGGTCGGTGAACGACACGTTCGTCGCCAATCCAATGATGTTGTCCGGATCGCCATGTTCGATCGGCAACTCTTTCACGTCGCGAAAGTCCATCGCGCGGCCCGCCGAAGCATCGGTGGTCGAGAGTAACGGCGATTCGGAGGTGACCGTCACTGAATCGGACACCGCGCCAAGTTCCATTTGAAGGTTGATTTCGAGACGCGCTGCGATATCGACTTGAATCCCATGGCGCACGAGTCTCTTGAATCCTTCTTTAGTGACGACTATGTCGTACTGGCCAGGAATCAGATATGGAGTGAAGAAGTTCCCGTCCTCGTTCGTCGTACTGGTCACCATAACGCTGGTTCCAGTATTAGTGACCTGGACCGTTGCGCCAGGCACCACCAGGCCCGAACTATCCGTTACGCGGCCGAGAATAATTCCCCGGGACTCCTGCGACCATGCGGGTTGGCCGATGGTCCCAGCCAAAAACATAAGATGAACCACGCTGACGCGACGTGTGAACATACCTTGTTCCTTCCTTAATCTAGTTGCCAATCTAGTTGCCTCTCATTCGACTACGCCGGGGACCGCGCATGCCCCGTCCACCTCTTCAAAGTGGAGCCGTCGAACAGTGGCCGGTATCCTTCCTCGTCTCGGGGAGAACTTTGGCCCGCACGGCGGGCGCCGCCTGCGTTAAGGTGCAACCGACCCAAGATGAACTCGCGCGTCTTAAACGACGGCATTTTTCGAGATACGTTTGCCCGATGGCACCCGGAATGCACAGACCGACCTCTCATTAATCGTGCAATCTACCCCAAAAGACTTTCGCAGATCAAACCTTGGGAGTATCCTATGGGTCCTAGGAATGTTCTTTCAAGACATAAGCCGTTACAAAACGTTATTTAACGTCTGCAAGTGCCTGTCAATACAGGGCAACGAGGTGCCCGGGCTAACGGCGCTCGCGACGGCTGGCGTGGGTAGCCTCGTCTGATCCCCGTGCGGGATTGCTCCTTAACCTTGCGGGTGAATTGGAAACTTAAGCAGGTTTCCGGTGTGATAGAGTGTTTTGGCAGAGGCGGCCCTTGGAGGTCCGAACAGAGTTTTCGCTGAAATCCCCGGAGAAGATTCAGGCTCTTGACGAGGTCCTGCAGAGCCAGACTTTCGCCCGCTCCGATCTGCTGAAAAAGTTCCTGCGTTACGTTTCGGAAATGGAGGCCGCCGGCCGCGGGGCCGAGATCACAGAGTACTCCATCGGCACCGAAGCCCTCGGCCGTCCGGTCACTTATTCGCCCGCCGAGGATTCCAGCGTCCGGGGAAGAGCTCACGACCTGCGCCAGAAGCTCGAGCACTTTTATGAACATGAGCGTCCCGATCTCCGCATACGAATCGGACTGCACAAGGGCTCGTATGTACCACATTTCTATGAGGTGGCCGTTGCTCCTAAGGAACCGCCAACATTGCCTGCGGTGGTGGCGTCTCAAGCGGTCCAGCAGTTAGTTCTTGCGCAGCCAACCCATCGGCAGCGAATTTTGGACACAAAGTTGGCAATCGGGGTACTGGCGGCGGCCGTTCTGCTGGTTTCAGGAGGCGGAGTCTGGTTGCAACTGCAGCACGCCCACCAGGCCAATTCGATATTGCAACAGTTTTGGGGACCGATATTGCTCCCGGGGAGCGACGTGGTCCTGTGCCTGGCGACGCCGCCCTCGCTTCGAATCAAGCCTTTTCCCGCTCCGCCCCGGCATGCCGGTTTTGAACCTGCCCCGAAGGAAACGGCGAAGTGGTACTCCAGTCTCGGCCTTCCGGGCGTGGGAGACCTCTATCTGTATCACTCCACGACTTCACCGTTATTCGGAGATGCGGCCGCCGCAATTCAAGCCGCTCAAACCATCGCGGCATCCGGTGGTTCTTTCCGGTTACTGCCGGAGAACATTATCGTCGGACAGGTTGCGCTGGCCAAGCGGAATATTCTGGTCATCGGCGGACCGAATTACAGTCCATATGCGGCCAGAGTCTTGAGGAACACGCCGTTCACGATTGAGGAGAGCAGCGAGTTCGGCGAAGAAATCATCCGCGAGCGAACGCCGCATTCTGGGTCGCCTGTCGTGTTCGTGCCCAGCCGCGGGCAGACCGGCGGAATCAGCGTGGCGTTCGGGCTCATCACGGTATTTCCGAACTCGGCCGGAAGCGAAGAGGCTCCGCGTGCGATCGTGGTTTCAGGAATCACCGGCGCAGGCGCTCCCGCTGCAATGGAATTCTTCACTAGCCGGGCAGGCTTGACGACTCTGCGCAACCAGTTCCGGAAAGACGGACTGGCGAGCGTGCCGGCGTCATACCAGGTAATCGTCAAAGGGAGTCGCGATGACTCCATGCCGTTGAACTGGCAGATGGTGACGTACCGCGTCATGGAGCATCCGCCGTCGTTGGAGTAGAACCGTAGAGCCAGCCTAGGAGGTTTGGGATTGGGGTCCGCCCCCGTTTTGGCGTACAGCCGAGCCGATTTAAGTGGTGCGCCCGGAGAGATTCGAACTCCCGACCTACTGGTTCGTAGCCAGTCGCTCTATCCAACTGAGCTACGGGCGCGTGCGAGGTTAGACTCTTCCAATTTAACCGACCGGGCGCGCGCGCGCAAGCGGGTTCACCTTTGTCACAATGGGATTCTCCATGACCGAGCGGCTCTACTACACCGATTCCTATCTGCACGACTTTCGCGCGCGCGTCGCCGGCGCATCGGCTGACAGGCTCACCGTTTACCTCGACCGCACCGCGTTCTATCCCACTTCCGGAGGGCAGCCGTTCGACACCGGCACGATCGCCGGGGCGGACGTGGTCGAAGTAATCGATGAGGAGGACCGCATCGCGCACCGTCTTGCGGCGCCGCTGGCCGTTGCTGCGACC
>Ga0126381_100007606_pt1 | contig 12078 bp, 9 predicted proteins | sample PanSoiMetPlot_28_FD_96465 | JGI IMG/M metagenome (GOLD analysis project Ga0126381, IMG submission 96465) | Tropical forest soil microbial communities from Panama - MetaG Plot_28 | ecosystem: Environmental > Terrestrial > Soil > Tropical forest > Bulk soil | place: Panama | collected 2016-02-17
AAACCTCCCAATTAGCGAGGGAAGTAATCGCTCGCTTGCTCCGGCCAAAATAGTCACCGCAATTAATGCATAAACATTGGCTGGCAGCGGATTACCCGGCCATGGATTTGCGGGTGGATTGGCAGGACTATTAGCAAGATTCAAAAATCCGACCGCGATATTACCCGACGCTGCTAACCAGACGAGAAGGCCGGCGGCGAATCCGATCGTATAGCGAAGCAAAGCTTCAAGAAAGTGTAGGATCCGACCAGCGGTAGGAGCGCACGGAATCCGCTCATTTCCGATTGCTGTTGAGATGAACGCTCCGAGTCCTCCGCCGAAGGCACAAACAAGCGGTAGTGTCGTAATCTGCATCTGGCCTTTGCGATAAAGAATTAACCCGATCAGGACAGACACTGCAAAAAAGACAAAGAACGGCCCAAAATACCACCCACGGCTGGTCTCTCGTCCTCTTTGGGCGATGAATTTCTCGGCCGTGTCCAATGCCGCATTAGCATAGGCTTGGTTCTGAGTACAAAACATTACGACGAGCCCTTCGCCGATGAGTTGTCGAGCGCTCATCAGATCCCTGTTACGCAGGGCCTGGCGCAGAAATTCCGATTTTGCCTGTAGTTCACCGGCTCGATTAAAAATGGGGGCAGCGTGATTTGAATCCATGACCGAGTTCCAATGCCAACGGACAATCAGATTCCGGTCGATATAAACGATGTAAGTGTCCGCCTTGATCAGGACTTCTTTGATAACTACGCCAACGAGCGGATCAGTGTCACCGGCTTTGAAGTCTTGGAAAAAACTCTTTTCGACTGGAACAACGGGCTTTGCTACCGATTCTGATGGGGCTTGAACCAGCTCTCTTGTTTGCTGTGCTGGTGCAATTGGAACGGTTGGTTGAGGCGCAGGCGTTTCCGAAACGGGTGAGGCCTCAACAACAGCGCGCCCATCTACTGGGAGAGCGCCGACCTCGACTTCAGTATTATTTTCCGCCATAGGATAACCTTCCATTACGGTTGCTGATTTCCTTCAGGCAACATACAGCATATAATAAGACTGCATCGACTACAACCGCTCTGAAATAGCCATAAAACTCGAAGACGTTTGGCCTCCCCTAGTGAACCGCCTTTTCTATTATCAAGAACTAACCATAGTGCTTCGGTTGAACCATTGCTCGATCGGGTAGCAAGAGACTATTGCTGACGTTTCGCCCTTCGGTATGTTAAGGTCTTGTGAGGCGTCACAAATTGGACAGAAGGAAATAAACAATGCGGACATTTGCACAAAAACAGAAGGAAACTAAACAGGCAAATACGACCAATTATATGGTGCATGGCGCATCACGTGTGCAGGTGGAGTCAAAATTAACGGTCAATACACCCGAAGATATGTATGAACGGGAAGCAGACCGAGTCGCTGACCAAGTGATGCGCATGCCCGGACCGCAGGTACAACCCGCTGCCGCCGACGGCGGAGGCTGTCCCGAGTGCGGCAAGGAGCAAAGCGGTCACGAACAATTTCAGATTGGGCCTGTTGAGGCAAATAGTGCTGGCGAGATTACCGTGCCACCCGTTGTCCATGAGGTAATGTCGTCACTCGGCCAGCCATTGGACCCAACCACGCGGGGGTTTATGGAGTCCCGCTTCGGTCACGACTTCAGTAAGGTCCGGGTTCATACTGGTCCTCGTGCCGACGATGCCGCTCGCGCCGTCCAAGCTCGGGCATTCACAATGGGGCACGACATAGTGTTCGGTACCGACCAGTACGCTTCCCACGGAACAAGAGAACGAAGGCTTTTGGCGCACGAGTTGACTCATGTGCTCCAGCAGCGGCCTAGTGTCGACTCCGCAGCGGCACCCATCAGCGGAGTACCGGCTGTGCGCCAGCGAGCCCCCGCCCTCAGCGTTCAATGCCAAAAGGCGAATCCAGCGCAAAGCGCGGCCGATGACGCTGCGTTTTGGGAATGGTGGAAACCCGTCAGTGGGATTGAGGGCTCGTTTAAGGATTGGGAGATGAGGCCGGAAAACATATTGTACGACCGTGGGGGCAAGACCAACTATGGGGTCACCATAGGGCTATACATGAAGTACGCCAAATCCCTGGGCCTTCCTGCAACCGAGGAGGGTTTCAAGGCCATGACACCTGATCAAGCCACGGGTTTCGGGCGAATGATGTGGAAGGCATCGGGAGCGTCCAAGGTTAAGAACACGGGCGTCGCGCTCGTGCTGGCCGACTGGTATTGGGGCGGCGTCGACCTCCGCCGCTTCTCGGCCTTGCTCAAAGAGAAGGGTCGCGCAGCGACTTTCAAGGAGGGGAAGCCTGATGACGCGACGATCGCTTTCATGAACACCCTTCCGCCGAGTGAACTAGTCGAACTTATGTCCGACGCCAAAAAGGCTCAATATCAGAAAGAACGCGAGACACATCCGGAGCAACGGACATTCACAGAGGGCTTGCTGGGTCGTTCCGAGCAACGCCGCGCACAGGCGCAGCCTTTTGTAGCTGCTCCAGAGTCCCAGCCTACAGGGAAACCCACAACCGGCATGAGCCTTTGGGATCGCGGGCAGCGTGCATTGGAACAAGCACGCGGTGTGCTTGAAACGGGAGAGGCAGCTGGTCCCAAAGAAAAGAAAGCTGCCAAAGAAGAGCTCTGGAGCGTTGTCTCCCTAATTGAGCAGAAACAAAAGACTGGATTTGCCCATGCCGAAGAAGAAATGGAGCTCAGAAACCTGAAGGGACAACTATTGAAAAAAGTCGGGGGGCTAATGGGTACCGGGCCTTAACCGTTGTGGTTGGTCTTCTGCGACAACGAAGGCCGTAAGCTGGCTGTTGGTGATTGTTTCGGGCGGATCATAGAACGGTGGCGAACTGCCCTCCTTCACATCCTGGGCGGGCCCAAACGATAAGCGTTGCTCAGTCAATACTTCACCTGTGGAGTCACCGCCGCGGCGATAAACGCCGATACGCTCCGTAACCACCGTCTGAATGAAGCCCAGTTTGATGGAATCTGCGCCCAACCAGTTGCCCGGCCTCCCGGCGTTGCCAAGATAATCCAATCCGGACCTTCCATCAGGATGATAGGCGTGGGTACTCGCGCCCGCCGAAGTGTCCGAAATTCGAAAAATTCCCGTGCGTATGTCGCAGAATTGAGTCAACTCCGCACGGTTGGACCGAAGAAGAAGTAGCCTGTGTCTTTCCAGTTTGAGGTCGGCGTCTTGGTGTCTTCGACCAAACCAGGCAGGCCGAGGACCTTGGACGTGTTCTTATCTATCTGACTCGGTCCGACCTCAAGTTTGCGGCACCCGGGGGGCGCGAGCGGGTGGGTGTGAAACCAGCCAACCGGATAAACGTGTTTTTCATCCGGTGGCATCTGACCCAAGTTGATGCGAGCGGATTCACACCCCTTTGCGGGGTCTCCCATCTCGACACGTCCCGCGGAGGACTTGTTCGTTCGCTGGTCCCACATAACGTAGAAGCCGCGCTCGCGCCCGTCCTTGCACGTCAGACTATAAAGCGAATCGAAGTCGACGGCTGCACCCACGAAATCGGAAAACCAGGTATAGCAGCTAGGATAGGCGGGGGGCGGTGGCGGGATGTCAGGCTGACATTGTAGCAGCGGGCCCAGCGTGGGATCAGGTGCCGTTTGCAACTGCCCTGGATTGCCCCTGTCCTCTTCAAACAGCGGTTCCGTGATGTCGATGGATCCGGAAGAAGGTTTCGGCTGCGACTTGTTTGCTCTATCGGCTTCCTCGTCGGTATGATTCGACTGGCGTTGGACGCCTGGTTTGGAGGCCTCGGCAAACTCTCCACCCAGGTCCGCGATGCGGTCGGCAGCGGCCTCGGCCTGGCGTTCGAACCTGTCGGCGGGATCGCCTATCGGAAGCTTTGATTGCAGCAGGACAGCCTTAGGGGGCCCATGGCGCTGCTGAACCACGTGAGTGAGTTCGTGCGCTAGCAATCTGCGTCCGGCCCTCGTTTCTGGCGAGTATCGGCCAGATCCGAACACGATGTCGTTCCCCACGGTATAGGCGATTGCTCCCACGCGTTTTGCCGATTCGGCGGCCCTCGAGTCAGAATGCACCCGGACCGCGCTGAAATCGTGGTGGAATCTTTGCTCAAAAGCAACCTGTACTACGCGACCGAGAGGCTGCCCCTGGTCCTTCAACACCTCGTGCACGATACTTGGCGCCATCCTTCCACCGGCCTGGACCGACCCGACCAGCTTCGGACCTGCGACTGCCTTCGTCTGCACCTGAGCCACCTTCGGAGCAAACATGGTTACACGTTCTCTAGACGGGGAAATGGTTAAAATCAGTTAAGAATGGTCGCTTCAGTCGACGCGTGACTTTTTGCGGGTTAGCGAGAGTGCGCTTTTTCCCAATCAGCGGAATAATACTCCCCGTACGTCATGCCTAAGCCGCCTGCGACCGCGTGGGGACCGAGGCCGCGTTCTCTGACGAAATAGCGGATCGCGGCCTCCGCTCTCTTTAGTCCTGCCTGGTGCAATTCGGCTTCCGACGCCGCTGGACTCGCTTTCTGCGCCATTTCACGCCCAGTGTTGTATGCGCTCCGAAAAAAGTCAAATCTCGGCGGAAATTTGGCATTGACCGGCAGCTGTCCCTTCTTCTCAAGCTCCAGAGTTGCAATCCGGATTCGGCTTGCGCATCACTTGGTCAGCGATCCGGTCCGCCTCCTGCTCGAGAGGATCGTGAGCCTCCCCGATAACAAGCTTTGCCTGTATCGCACCTCTGACCCATGGTGCGCTGATCGGAGATTGCACTTGGGAGCGGTTTGCCCGGCCGGGTGGATCTACAGAAATCGTGCTGAAATCAAAGGGCAGTCCGCGCCCTGTCTCTTGGGACGTCACAGTCACGCGGTCAAACGCTTGGTCATTGTTAAGTCCGCGCTCGTTTCCGGGCAGGCTCAAACTTTTGTTAGCCACAGGGCGCGAGGCTGTTTGACTGTCGATGCTCCGCTGGACCAAAACCGCCTGCTCGACCGTGCCGTTGCCCCACGAGCGTCGGGCGCTGGTGCGCGAGGCAGTCGTCGAATCTGCCGCTGCCTGCATCTGCGGCTTCCTGACGTGCGGAGCAAACATGTTGAAACCTGGTAGACGCGGATGATCTCGAACAATCAATCTTGGCGTAACATCAGCCTGATTTCAACCTGCGGCGTTCTACGTGTGTCGTTCGCATTTGCCGATCCGCAAGAAGGGCACAGGTCGTTGAAAGCAACGCTCTTAACCGTACCTAATGTACGCGAGATGTAGAGGAGTCAGAGCAGCCAAGCATGTGGCGCACCTTGTCACGGACGCTTGACACGCTTAGTCGTCGCAGACAATCAATCCGCCCTGCACAAGTTTGGAACCTGCGGCCAAACCAGCATGGCTCGCAAGTCAACCCTGTGCGCAGCACGCGGACATTAGCTGGGAGTCGACCCAGAGTCACATCTGGCGTCGGTCCAAATAGAATAAGAGTCGGCGTGCCAACGGCCGCAGAAACGTAGGCGAGGCCGGTGTCATTCGCCACCACTGCGCCGGCGGATGCAATAAGCTCGGCGGTTTCTCGAAGCGTGAGTCGATCGACAAATGTCTTCACGTGCGCAGTGAACCGTAGCGGCATTTTGTCATGGCGCTGAAGGTCGTCCGTGGTACCGACCACCGCGACATCGTCAAACTCATTCGCGAGTTCTGAAAAGTACGGCCACCGCTTTGCGGTCATTTCTCCAGTTTTGGAGCCTGGAGCGATGACCAAGGTGCGCAAACCGACCTCTTGCATTTTCGACGACGCAATGGGCAGACAAACAAGAGGCCTTTTGTCGGGTGGGTACCCAAGCCGGCGCGCGAAACTAAGGTAGAACTCCTGTTCGTCCAGGTAGAAAAGGGATTCGCTTGGGCGAGACAAGAGTGGAACTATCGAAGAGAGTTTGGGTGCGCAGCGCGGCCAATAGAATGGGGGAATCGCCGGGATGACGTAATTGTAGGCTCTAAGGTCTAAAGTCGCATCGGGCGAGATGGCTCGAATTACGCTCCAACCTTTCAGTAAATCAGCCGTCTGCTCGTAGTCGCCGGCAAGCCAGACGTCGACCGTAAACTGTAATTCGCTCAACGCCACAAGTAACGGAGTGGCAAGAACGACATTGCCGATGCCGGCTCCGATATGAACCAATACTTCTCCGGCGTCACCGGTCACAAATGTTGTTGGTTCGCTGAGGTTCGTTCTTGCCGCTAGCGCGAGGACGGAGATGCTGTCGAAAGATGTGGGAAATCCTTCGGCCACCAGCGAAGATCCTTGAAGTGAGGGATGACTTCTTTGAGATCGTAGCTGCAAATTCCGCCTATCGTTGACCCGTTCACAATCTGATGTGGGTCTATATGCACCGTCGTGCGCTTTCCACCGGTGCAGACGTGCAGGCCGGGTGAACCACTCACGGTTTCGCGCCAACACGGCGTCGTACCCTCGGCGGCCCAGTGGTAGAGACCTCCCACCGTGTCTCTGCAGAACATTCCGTTGCCTTTTAGCGCGGCTTCCAGCCCAGAACGATCATTGCATACGAAGTCGAAGCCGTCCGAAGTGCCGGCCCACGTATTGTAAACTGCTTCCACAAATTTCCAGGGGACGGTGGCCGCAGTCCAGCGCTTGTAGACGCTTTTGATCACAGCGAGCGCCCCATCCTTCTCCAGCTTCGTCAGCGCCTTCCAGAAATCCGCCGGTCGCTCGCCCCAAAAGGCGTTGCTGAGATAGTCCTCCGAACCTGGCAACCCTGCCTGCCGGCGCGCGTAGCTATGGTAGAGAGTTTCGAGCAGTGGGCCGGGAATACCTTTCGGCGCGTCTTGAGGCGGCGTGAGCCCGCCCGCGGGCACCGCTGGGTCCGCCGGAGTCGCTGCCGCCGGATACGTCGCGATCACCGCTGCCTGATCCGGCTGGGGCAATTGCTGCACCAGGGAGCGGTAGCGCGCGAGCATTTCGGGCTCTGGCTGTGTAGCCAGTTCCAGGCTCACTGTCTCGGCTGCAACCCGGATCAGCAAGGCCGAGCGCGGCCTTACCCCGATTGCAACGATCGCATTGGACTCAACGATCCGAGGATAGAGCGCATTGAGCGTGCGCAGCGCCCGCAGCACAGACAAGAGCTGAGTCCAGTCCAATCCCAACAATTTGCGAATGCCCCGGACGGGGTCCGGATCGTGGAGGAGGGGGCCGATCTCCGCAGCGAGCGCGTCAGGGTCGCCGGGTGTTTTCGAGGCCTGGGGTTGCCGGCGGATCGTGCCGTTCTTCTGCTGGATAGCGTGGGCGAGTTCATGAGCGAGCAGCCACCGTCCTCGATCCGCCCTTGGTGCCCACTCACCCGAACCAAAAACAATGTCACCCCCCACCGTATAGGCGCGGGCCTTCACTGCAGTAGCCGATAGACAAGCGCGTTCGTCTGTATGTAATCGGATCCGCGAAAAATCCCAACCGAAACGTGGCTCGAAAAAATCACGAGTAGACTTGTCCAGGGGATGACCAGGCGATCGGAGCGCCTCGTGCACGATTGCGGGTGCCTCCTGTTCAACGCTGGTCCAGCGCCTTTCTGTCTCCTTGGCGCGTAATGTCTGCGCCTTTTCTTTTTCCTCGCAGGCGGCGCATGGCTCTTCTGTTTGCTCGCAGGCGGCGCATTTGCGGCTGAGCTGCAACGGCGCTGGGCTGATCGCGGGCTCGGGGTGCGGCATGCGCATGACTTGATCAGCAACCCGGTCCGCCTCGCGCTCCAACGGATCGTCGACCCGTCCGATTGCGAGCTTCATGCGTATGGCACCCGGCAGCGGAAGCCTCACGAACTGCGACGGCGCTTGAGTTCGGTTCGGCCGATCGGGCGAAAATATTGGGATCTCGCTAAAATCGGATGACAGGACCAGTGCCTCCCGAGCAAGCGCTTCAGCCTCTTGCTCGTATTCATCGCTACGTTCGCTTCTGATTGGGCTTCGAGCCTGTTGTGTAAGAGGCCTCAAGGTTGCTCGATTACGGGTGGCGCGCTGTAGCACCTGTGCCTGCTCGTCCGAGCCGTCGCCAAATCGGTGTGCTCTAAGCGTCGAGCATCGATGTGCTAATTGGCTAATCGAACTTGTGATTGCCGCAGTTTGGGATGTTGCGACTAGCCGAGCAAACATCGCTGAATTCTCTCTTTGATTACCCTACCGAGGGAGGCTGCCTACCACTTACGGATTGTATCTCTACTCCGCATCGCCGTTCGTCGGGAACCAGGACAAGGGTTTTTTCGGGTCGTTGAATGGATGGCGATAATAACGACGCAGAACCCCTTCACGAGAATTTTCGGGCTCCGAAACTCCCCATTTCTTTGAAAAGTAAGCGCGATTCTTCTCGAACCAGTGGCTGACGTGGTGCCTCATCTCGGCGTCCTCTCGAATCGTCATGGAGCCGTGGTGAAAGAACTGAGCGCGATGCACAACCGCACACTGCCCGTTTCCAAGAACGACGCGCCCATAGTAGTCGTTGTCCTCGAAATACGCGGGCCGGTAATTAGGGTCGAAGAAACCATGCCTTAGCAACGTTTCCGCCCTTATCATAAAGCACGAAAAATCGGCGCCGTCGGTGACCTCGTTTGGATCGATATGGCTTCGATTATTGAAGCTGATCGCTGACCACAAATCTGTTGCGCTTCTCTCGCCAAAAACGACGAGCTCGTCGAGGCAGTCCTCACGTAATTGCGTATCGTTTGCCACAAATGCCAGGTATTCGGCACCATCGGCCAAAGCCAATTCGCATCCCTTGTTCCACGCGCCCGCCACGCTTCTTTCGACTCCAGGCTCATGCACGACGATAACCTGACCTTGAAACTGACCTTCAAGGTCCTCTTGCAGAGCCTCTGGCAATCGGGCATTTAGTCGATTACAAACGACATACAGCACGCTGGGATGTTTTGACTTGAGGTGGAAAACAGCTTCCCGCGTTAGCGTCACGAGGGTTTCGTTTTGCAGCACTACAGGCATCACTATGGCCAGCTTCATGTTTAACCTGGATTCCGAAGTTGGGGCGGAGTTCTCGAGGACGAGCACGAGCAGGAGGACGAGTCCGGCCACTAGCCTTCAGACGAATACAACGCCGATCCCCATCTCGGGCTGGTCAGGCGATTCAATCAATTCGCACGTTTTGACGCCGGACTGCACAATCTCGCGCCACAGCCGGGCCACTTGGGAAGTGGGACGGTCCAAAACATCATGCAAGGCAATCAGACCGCCGGGTTGAACCAGCGAACCGTAGTGAATGTAATCGAATTTGACCGCGGGGTAGCTGTGGTCGCCGTCCAGGAAAAGAAAGTCCAGACCCGCGTGTATGTCACTGGAGCGGGATAGCGTGCAGTCTGCGCCGCATCTCTCGATGAGAGCCGCGCGCACCGCCGCCAGAGTCGCGAAATCGTTCGAGGAACCGTTGAATGTCTTGAGGTCGACCCCGAAGCTTGACGCCCACTCAGCCCAGAGACCATCATGCCCAGCTTTCTGTGGCGCGTAACGGTCGTCTTGGGTAGAGACCAGCGCGTCTATGTTCAAGATTAAGGCATTTGGCGGCGCGTAGCGCATCCAGTGCCAGAGCGTGCCGCCAAAGAGCGAACCGATCTCCAGGACCGTCTGCGGTCTCAACGCTCGGTAGAGATCCAGCAAGGCGCCAAACTCACCTGCGGATTGGAGCAACGGAACGGGGCATTGCTCCGCAGTTTTCGTTGAAGAATCACAGTTGTCTTCCTTCCATCGGCAAACGATGAGGCCGTTCCAAAACGGTGAGGTGCGGAAATCTTCGGTGCGAAAGTCCTCTAAGACCGGCAAACCGTGTTCGTTAATCCAGCGCTCGGTGGCTTGGCGCGGCGCCGCCCAGTTAGTGTCGTCCACTGCTACGACCGCACCTGGGGCTAGAAACGGCTCAGCCAATTTGAGGCCCAGGTATGTGGCCTCCTCGCTGTGTTGACCGTCGTAGAAATAAACCCCGACTGATTGGCGAGGCAGCGCGTCGTCCGCGAATACCTCTTTGAAATCCGTTAGGAACACCTCAACACGACCTGCTACTCGATAATGATCGAGCGTGGCGCGCAACTTGGCTTCGGTCCCGCCGAATTCGGAGAAGTTGTCGATAGCCAGCGCCCGGGCGCTGTTTCCCAGCAGAGCTCCAACTAGCGTTAACCCGTGAAAGCTTCCCACTTCCGCGTAGCACAGTTGCCGCGGTAGGCTGGTTACGTACCGGTTCAGCAATTCCAGCACGCCAGCTGCCGAGTAGCCGGGGATGTCCCGCACCAGCGCAGAAAAGTCGGGAGTGGGCCGCGGACGAATTGGTGCGGTTTTGTCTTCGGCCTTCATCCGTTCTCCGGTCCGATTGTTCCCGTGCCAGATGTAATGGTTGACGAGCGCATCAACGTGGCCCCAGGGCCTTTTAAATTGAGCAAAGAAGGCCTGGTCTTCACAGCCGCTGGTGAAGTCGGTGAAGCCGTAGCCCAGGTTGCGTACTAAAACATCACCCGTGTCCAATCCCATGCGGCAATCGGAACACCACAGGGCTACGCGCCCACGAAGATAATCCTCTTCGCTATTGTAAAGCGCCCGGTTGCCCCAGACCAGTTCGCAGTCAGCGTTTGCTCTCAAGTAGTTCGCCAACAACCATAATTTGCCCGGTTCCATCACGGCGTCGTCGTCGAGAAAGGCGAGGAACCTGCCGCGCGCCCTTGCCAGGGCGGCGTTGCGTGGCCAACTGGGATGGCCGGTGTGGCTTGGCAAGTTGTTCCAGATGACGCGACCATCGCTGAGGGCCCAGCTGTGAACCAGCCGGCCGGTATCATCGGCGCAGCCATCGCCCACGACCAGCCATTCCCAATCGCTTAGGCTTTGGGCGAGAAGCGAGTCGTATGCCCTACGCAATTGGTGTCGTCGAGAGACACCGCCGACGGCATACGTGGGAGTGATGACGCTGACGAGAGGCGCTCTGACGCTTTGCACGGTTTCTACTCTGCTGACGTCGCGACCCAAACCCGGAATTTGCGTCTATTTTCAAAGCCGGGTTCAATCTTTTTTGACCGCCGCAGCTTGCACTTCGATGTCCACCCAGCCCACGAGCCTGCGGTCTCCCTTTTCCTGGCCAGCTTCTGCCACGTCCCCCTTTGAGAAGATTCCGGTCTTCTTGTTGAAGGTGCGGCTGCGCTCGTATATGAAGTTCACCTTTTCGTATTCTCCCTGTCCGCCGTCGGTGACTACCCACCGCTCAAGGTCGGGCTTGTCAGGAATGGACGCCTTTGATTTGAAAACCCCCATGTGCGCGACGCGATTATTCGGGATGTCCCAGAGCCAGTAGATGTCACCCGGCTTGGGGCCTTCAGGATTCTTGTCCAACGTCTTCCAGCCTGGTAAATCGACGGGTGGGGTGAAGGTAAATTGCTGCTTTTTGCTGCCTCCGGCGGCCTGGAATACTTCGACGGGCCATGCCGGGCAGAGTGTGGTTTTCCCGTGTGCCGGATAGCCTGTCGGGGGCGCGGGTGGCTTCGGGAGCTTAGGCCCACCCTTCGGCTTTTTCTCTTTCGGCAGGGCCTTGTATTCGTCAGAGATGCGTTGGATTTCGGTGTTCCACTTTGCGAGCTCTGCCTCGTAGGCCTGGGCTTCCGCCTCATGCTTCTTGCCGAATTCTTCGCGCTTCTCCTTGAACTTCGCAACGTCCTGTTCCTTTCGCTTCTTCGGGCCTTCTGGGCCCTCCTGCGCCTGCCCTCCGCCCACCTGCTCCAACCGTTTGAGGGCTTGCACGCGAAGCTTGGAGAGCGGGACTGCATTCTCGCCCATGACCCGCTCGCTGCGGCCCTCGCCGGTCTGCACGACTTTGTAGTCATACTGCATGCCGGTGCCATCGGGTAGCTCTACCACCACGGTGTGGCCGTAGGGGTCAAGGGTGAATGTCCCGCCCGCGAACGGTCCGGAATCGGGGCCCTTGAGCGTCTCAGTCTTTTCCTTATCGGACCGAAAGGCTTCCCGCTGGATCAATGGCATTGGCGACTGGGATTGTTGGACGACGTGAGCCAGTTCATGAGCGACCAATCGGCGCCCTTCCCAAGTGGCTGGGGCGA
>Ga0126381_100007607_pt1 | contig 12078 bp, 11 predicted proteins | sample PanSoiMetPlot_28_FD_96465 | JGI IMG/M metagenome (GOLD analysis project Ga0126381, IMG submission 96465) | Tropical forest soil microbial communities from Panama - MetaG Plot_28 | ecosystem: Environmental > Terrestrial > Soil > Tropical forest > Bulk soil | place: Panama | collected 2016-02-17
CCTGAAACGGAGACTCTGATCCTTTCGATTGACCACTCCAATCAGCTGATTCGTGAATTGATCCTGGCGGGAGTCCGCGGATACATCCTGAAGAGCGATTCCGATAGGGATCTGTTGGCGGCCGTCGAAGCCCTTGCTAGCCACCGTCCATACTTCGCCATCTGCGCTACCGAACTGATGTTAAATTCGAAAAGGAGCAGCGGGCGTGCGGCCCCGGCGGCGGAGCTTTGGCAAGAGCCGCTTACGTCGCGGGAGCGGGAGCTGCTTCGGCTCATCGCCGAAGGCAAAAACAGTCGCGAGGCCGCCAAGGTACTGGGTATCAGCGCAAAGACTGCTGATACACATCGGGCCAATCTGATGCGCAAGTTGCAAATCCATTCGGTTACCGAATTGGTGCGCTACGCGCTGCGGAACCGCATCGTTGCGCCCTAGCTGAGTCCTATCGGCCCAGTCTCCAATACCTCTCGGTCTAACACTCCCAATGCTTTAGCGGCAATTCTCCCATCGCATCTATCACGACGATTTGGCATGATCTCATGCGCTGATCGACGACGGAGGATAAGCGCATGCCAAAGCGTTTCGAACGTGAACACCCGTCACCATGCGCCGCGGGGCTGACGCGGCGCGGCTTGTTTCGGTGGACTCTCGGAGCTCTGGCCGCAAATGCGTTTGTCAGGCGGGTCGCTGCGGACACTGCAGATGGTGTGAGCCCAGTGATGGCCGGACTCAGCGCCTACATGGCCGATGCGCGCAACCGCGCCTTACCCCAAAACGTGCAGGAAGAAGCTAAGCACCACATCCTCGACACCGTGGCGGCCATGGTTTCCGGATCGCAATTACCGCCGGGCCGGGCCGCACTTCGCTTCGCAGGCTCATTCGGCGGCGAAAAAATCGCCACGGTGGTCGCTTCCTCGATCTTGTGCGGCCCTATGGAAGCGGCTATGACCAATGCCGAGTTGGCTCACTCGGACGAAACCGACGACGATTACGCCGGGGGCGGCGCGCATCCGGGCTGCGCGATTGTGCCGGCTGTACTGGCACTGGCAGAGCAGTTCGGTATTAGTGGAGTGCATTTTGTGCGGGCCGTGACGCTTGGCTATGACATCGGCATGCGCGCTATGAAGACACTGGGAACCGAGGCGGTAAAAGACACGCACAACCTGGTCGGCACGTTCGGCGCATGCGCCGCGGCAGGTTCCGTTGTGCAACTCAACCCAGAGCAAATGCGCTGGCTGCTCGACTACGCGGCTCAACAGGCGGGCGCAGGCATTGGTTCATGGCGGCGCGACACCGAGCATATCGAAAAGGGGTTTGTTTTTGGCGCGATGGGCGCGCGAAATGGCGTAACCGCTGCGCTGCTCGTCCATTCGGGCTGGACGGGGGTGAATGACGTGCTCTCGGGTCAGGACAATTTTGTCGCCTCTTATGCACCGAAGGCCGACCCCGCCGGTTTAGTCAGCGAGTTGGGAAAACGCTACGAGATTGCCCTTACCACCATCAAGAAATGGACCACCGGCGGACCGATTCAGTCGCCCCTTGACGCGTTGGAGAATATGCGCAAAAAGCATCCGTTCGATGCCAGCCAGGTGCAGAAAGTGGTGGTGCGCGCGGCAACCAGTGCGGCCTTTACGGTCAACAACCGCGAAATGCCGGATATTTGTCTGCAACATATTGTGGCCGTGATGCTGCTGGACAAAACCGTCTCGTTCCGCGCCGCCCACGACAAAGACCGGATGAGAGACCCGGCCGTGCTCCGTGAGCGCGCCAAAGTCGAACTAATCCCTGACGAGGATCTGGAGCACCTGATCCCCAAACGAGTGGCCATCGTGGAAGTCACGTTGACCGACGGGACCAGGCTGACCGAACGCGTGGAAGCCGTCCGCGGCACGCCGGAAAATCCCATGAACCGCGAGGAAATCGTCGCCAAAGCTCGCGATTTGATGACACCTGTTTTAGGCGCGGACTCCTCGGACAAGCTGATCGATCGTCTGCTCGCCTTGGAGACACTGAAGGATATTCGGGAGCTCCGGCCCGTATTGCAAAGGACTTCCTAGAGCCGCGTTCGTGCGCTCACCCTGCGGCGAAGAAGGGCTTGTCAGCATTTTCGACGATACACGGCTGGTCTACTTCGCACTGGCTCCTTGGAACGGTGAGATTCAACTGGCTCCAGCAGCCGAAGAGGGCAATCAACGAGCGAAGCCGTAATAATCCTCTCCAAAATATGTTGTACCCGGTTGTCCTACGCCTTAGAAAGAAGTTGCTCCCAGGAAAATGTCTTCCAGCGCGTTGGTGTCAAGCTGAACCAGATTGGTCGCGGAAGAAATAAAGGCCACTGTATGACCATCGGCACTGATCGCGGGCTCGACGCTGTTTCCGTTCGCCGCCGAAGGCAAAGTGCCAGCGGGGTGGCTAGCCAGGACTGTGGTGGGGACGCAAGCTGTTGTGCTGGTGGCGAGCGTGTTGCACGTATTGCGGATGTAAATGTTTTCCACGCCATTGGCAGCATTCGTCGAGAGATTGGACGCCTGCGAAGCGAAAGCGATGAATTGTCCGGAGCCGGTGCTCGCGGAATTGATGTTTGGATTCTCGCTGGCGCCGTTCGCGGGAGATGTACCGTTCGGCGTAGAAACAAGCTCCGTAGCCGGTGTACACGTAGAGGTGGCCCCGGTACAGGTGTCGCGCACAAAGATTTGCTGAACCCCGCCGGTCGCCACGCCAAGATTCAAGGCCGTAGATGAAAATGCGACAAACCGGCCGTCAAACGACATGGTCGGTTCGGAATTGACACCGCCCGCCGGCGTGGCCCCGTCGGGAGTAGAAATCAAGGTCATCGTGGGCACGCAACCTGGCGTGGCAAGCTGGCATTCGTCCTGCCTGAAAATTTCCTGTTGATTCGAGTTTGGTGCACCGAGGTTGCTGGCCGAAGAAACGAACGACACGAACGTGCCGGTATTGCCGATTACTGGGTGCGAACTCGGACCGTTTCCGGGCGTGATCCCGTCCGGAGAAGAAACCAAATAGGTTGTAGGAGTGCAGGTGGAGGTAGTGGTCGACTGCGCAAGCGACAGGGGCGTCGCGCCGCTGCATATAGTCCGCAGATAGATCTGGGGTGTAACGCCGTCGACGGTCACGCCGGACACCAGATTTGTTGCCAGAGAAACAAAGGCTACGAATTGCCCGTCCGGACTGAGCACAGGATTGTAGCTGTCGGCATTGCCCGGGTTACCGTCCGCTCCAAGCGAAACGAGTACGCCCCCACCGATGCTCGATCCTGCCGTCGTGGACGGTGCCGCGCAGGCCGCGACAGCGCCACTTGTGCCAGTGCTGCCCGTCGAACTGGGCGTCGATCCTGTGGCGCAGACCGGCTGCCAATACACCTGGCGAACTCCTGCCGGAGCGGAAACGTAGTTCACTACATTGGTGGCACGGGAAGTATAGGCAGCATGAGCGGCGGCCGTGTCGGTGGATGGCTCGAAACTCGGTCCATTGGCTGCAGTGCCATCGGCCGCAACGCTCACCGTGAATGTGCTCGGCGTGCAGGTGCCGCCCAGACAGGTGTCGCGGACAAACACTTGACTGGCGCCATTCACCTGATTAGCGACCAGGTTGTTGGAGATGGAAGCAAACACAACGAGCGCGCCGCTTGTATCCACGGAAGGCCTTGCGCTTCCCAGCGTCAGACCAAGCGCGCCGCTCGCGCAATTGGCCGGGCCGCCGCAAACCCCCGCATTCGCTTGACTGCCGTCAAAGGCGTAATCCACCAGGATGGGTAGACCGGCTGTAGTCGTCGGATCGACCGCAAACGTCACGGCATTCGATGTACCCCCGCCTGGACCTGGGTTCATCACCTGAACCCGATTGACGCCGCCCGTGGCGAGGTCAGCCGCATTCAACACAGCCGAAACGGAAGTGGCGCTTGCAGCACTGGTTGTACGCGAGGCGCCATTTATGAGCACAACGGAGTTACTTACGAAGCCTGTTCCAGTCACCGTAATCGTCGAGGACGTGCCCCCGGCGGCTACGCTTGCCGGGCTGATCGAAGTCACTCCAGGCAGCGGATTGTTCACCTGAAAAGTGTAAACATTGGAACTCCCGCCACCCGGCGAAGGCGTGGCGGGATTCACCACGGTAAGCTGCAAGGTGCCCGCCCGGCTGACGCTGTCCGCCGGCACCGTAACTTGCAGGAAAGTCGGACCTATAAAGGTGGTCTGCAGCGCCACGTTCCCTATATTGACTACGGAAAGCGACACAAAATTCGTGCCGCTTACGCTCAGCGTAAAAGCGGCGCTTCCAGCAACCGCAGATTCGGGTGAGGTGCCGGAGATTTGCGGGGTTGGGCTCGCCACGGGGTTGATAGTGAATGTGAGCGCCGCCGTTGTGCCGCCCCCCGGGGCCGGAGTCACAACGATTACGTTGACCGCTCCCGGATTCTGAATCAAGGTTGACGACACTTGGACGGTAAGAGTGTTCGTATTCACAAAGATGGCGCCGAGGGCCACGCCGTTCCATTGGACCGTGGACGCAGGAGTGAAGTTATAGCCCGTAACCGTAAGCGTAAAAGTCGGCTGTCCTGCCGAAATGCTTGTTGGAGAAAGGGTCGCAATTCTGGGCGCAGGGTAGTTGATGTACTGCTGACAGCCGGTTAGCAAAACGGCGGCAAAAAACAAGAAGAAAAACGAAGAGAAGCGAATTCTTCCCCGCAAATTCCTCACCTGAGTCCTAGGTTGTGTCACCCGCGAGACGATTGAAACGCAATGGTAGAGACTACTAAAGATGTCCCTTTCGGGCAATCGGATGCCTTGCGAAATCATCCCGTTTGCATTGGATATTACTTCAGATAAGTGCGCACGATTTCGATCACGTCGTCCGCCGCTTCGGAAGATTTGGGCGTACGGGGCATGTGGTTGCGGATGTGGTCTTCAAGCAGTTCGCGCATCAAGGCATTGATGGCGCCACGGGCGGCCGCCAGTCGCTGTAGCACTTCCGCGCACGGGGCGTCCTCGTTGAGCGCGCGTTCCACCGATTCCAGTTGCCCGACGACCTTTTTGGTGCGGTTCAGCAGATCCAGCTTTTCTCGAGAAATATGCGACATCGCCGTTGTTTACCCTAGGGGGGTATGGTAGCATCCTTCGCAAGCGGAAAGGATCCGTTGCGGAATCGCCGTCTGGTTCCGGTTGCGAATGCAGCCCCGGCCTTCGCCGGTTTCTACCCGATGGGAGCATAGCAGAACCTGGGCGCAGGCTTGCTCCGTTCTTGGGTCCCCTGATTTTTAATGAGGCCTTAATGAATTTCTGGCACGATGCGAGTTTCATCCAGGCGACGACGTAACTGCATGCAGCAGCTATTTTCGTCAATCCCCAGTGTATCAGCTTGCGCGGCGCTACTCTTGTGCCTGGTAGCTCCGCGATTCACCCTGGCGCAGGATGCTACTTTGAACCAAACCGATCAAGCCGCAAAACCCTCTGGGGATACGACTTCTCAAAATACGCCGCTGACGATGATTCCGCATTCAGACACCACGCGATACTGGATTTCCGGGCAGGCGAATGCGATCCTGCAATGGCACGCGGCATTCCCCGCCCAATATACCGGCACGAATAGCCTTACGCCGGAAGGGCATAGCGCTACCACGCACATTCTCACCCTTTACACCGGCTACGAACTTTCGAATACGACTGAAGTATTCGCCGACATCGAATATGCGACCGGCGGCGGCATCGGTGGGGCGTTCGGTCTGGCCGGCTACACTAACTTGGATTCCGTGAGGACGGCGCAAGGCATTCCCCTCTCGGGCAGTCCATATCTTGCCCGGCTCATGCTGCGCCAAATTATTCCGCTGAGCGATGACCGGACTGAAATGGACCGTGATTCGCTGCATTTGGCCACCTCCGTCCCGGCTAGGCGAATTGAATTCCGCGTCGGGAAGTTCAGCCTCGCGGATTTCCTGGATATCAACCGGTGGGGAAGCGACAGCCACTTGCAATTTCTTAACTGGACCGTCGATAACGACGGTGCCTGGGACTACGCGGCCAACACACGCGGGTATACCGACGGGGTGCTGCTCGAATACGATGACCGGAACTGGTCAGTGCGTTTCGTTGAAGCGCTCATGCCCAAGGTGGCTAACGGCATCAACCTGGATGCAGATCTGGCGCGCGCGCGCGCCGAGAACCTTGAAGTCGATGTCTATCCTCCGTTCTTCACTCATCGCAAGACAGCCATCCGGCTGCTCACCTACTTGAATCAGGCCAACATGGGTAACTATCGCCAGGCGATCGCCGCCTTCCGGGCAGGCAAGACAACCACTCCCGACATTACCGGCACTCGGCGCCAAGGCCGGCACAGATATGGCTTTGGCCTGAATTTCGAGCAGGAACTCACGTCGGATATCGGAATCTTCGGGCGCCTCGGCTGGAGTGATGGGCGCAACGAGTCTTTTGCCTACACGGAGGACGACCGAACTTTGGAATTAGGCGCGTTTACAACAGGCGCTCGATGGCACCGGCCGAACGACCGTACCGGCGCCGCGTTCGTGGCCAACGGTATTGTAGTCGCCCATCAGCAGTATCTGGCTTTGGGAGGTTTGGGATTTTTGCTTGGCGACGGGGCTTTGACTTATGGTCCCGAAAAGAGTTTTGAGGGCTTCTATACGGCGCATCTGTGGCGGGGTTTATTTGCCTCTTTCGACCTTCAGCACATTGACAATCCCGGGTACAATCGGGCTCGCGGCCCTGTGCTCGTTCCGGGGATTCGCGCCCACGTCGATTTCTAAGCAATCCAAATCTTGGCGCTACCTTCGCGGTGAGGGAATTGCTTGACCAGGACCCACGGCGACATGGGAATTCGACCTGAGCGTGTCCTGCGCTTCGGGAGGAAGAGTATTGGCGCGGGCCAGCAGCGCGCTTACATTCCATTTTTCTTCTTCGCTTAAGATCGAACCGAAGCTGGGCATGCCACTAAGCCGGATTCCATTCTGGACCTTCCAATAGGTCACGCCCACCGGATCGTCTGTCACCATACCCTGCGGTGTGAGCAACTGGGGGGCCTCCGGGTACATCTCCTTGGCGATCGCAGGGGCTGGGCTTTGGTAGGATCCGTGACAAGTTGCGCAATTTTTTTCGTACACTCTGGCTCCAGCGACAAGATCCTCAACCGTAAAATTCGACAGGTCCCTCTTCGGAGCCTCACGACTGATTCGTTTTTGCAATGCAGTACCAGCGATAAACCTTTCGAAGGGCATTGGCGGGGCCGTAGAGGCAGCCGGAGCCAATCCGAGAACCAGATACATCAATACAATCACCGGAAAAACGAAGAGTCCGAGAATAACTCCCAATAGCAGCTTTCCCACCAAATTCCCCCTTCACGCTCTGCATGCGGAATGGCCCACCTAGATAACACAGAGCCGCTCAAGATCACCATGTGCATTTTTCCAGCGTCCCAGCCGGCTGGTTAGCTTCAAAAATCCGCGGCAGAAAACCAAATAATCTAAGTAGATTTACGGTGGGAGCCCTAAAGACCCGCCGGGAGAATTTAATCCGGCGCCATCCGTTTACTTATCGCGGGAAGAAACCAAGCGTGGGTATGAAATCCGTGGCGCGACAAAACGGAAAGAAATTCGCGCGCGCGAGGGTTCGAAAAAAAATCAACGATTTCCAGATAAGACTCGTCGGCAAAATTCTGCTCGAGTCTTTTGTCGACGCGCCGACAAATTTCCAATCACCATTTTCGCCTTTATTGATGCGGTGTTTGCGCGCTTGTGAAATTTGGAGCGACGCTCACCGAAAAACAAGGCCATCGATAACAAAATGCCCGCACATCCCGCTTTGGGAGATTCAAATCCGAGTATCTTTTGGTTTTCCGGGAGGCTCAATCGCTATCGTTTCACGCAATCGGGGACCATGCGCGATCCATCGTGATTTGGTATTACGACATTCCAATCGATCGATATATTGACATACGCCACACCCATCGACAGAATATCTCCCGAGGTTTCATCACATGGAGAAAATTCAGGTAAAAGTCTCTCCAAAATTCCAAGTCGTAATCCCCAGAGCCCTTCGCGAGGAATTGAGCATCGAGCCAGGCCAACAACTGCTCATGTATGCCCTGGACGGCTCGCTTCACCTGGTGCCGGCCCGTTCGATCAGAGAGCTTCGCGGAATTGCCAAGGGCATGCGGTGGAAGGAAGAGTATCGTGAGCGCTCGGAGCGCTTCTGACCTCTACGTTATCGATTCCTCCGGATGGCTCGAATATCTTACCGAAGATTCCAAGGCCGCTGGGTTTGCCAACTACCTCGAAGGAGAAGGAACAGTACTTCTGCCCACGATCGTGCTTTGCGAGGTGTATAAGCATTTGGCCAAGCACCGGGGACGGGTTGTGGCGGAGCGGTTCATTTCCCAGGCTTTCCACCGGCAGGTGGTCCCCTTGGACGAAACGATCGCGATCGCTGCGGGGAATCTGGCCGTCGAGCACCGCCTCAGCACTACGGACGCCATTGTTTATGCCACCGCCCGGGTGTCCGAGGCGCAATTGGTAACCACCGACACGCACTTCCGGGGACTGCCAGGAGTGATCATTCCATGAGCAGGCCCGCCACCGCCCAGGTAAGGAGGCCGTGACGAACCAATCGTCAGGGCCTCGAAATGCCCGCACCGGGCAGAGCCGTTCAGGGGTGAATCGTGAGCATTTTGCCCGCGAGCACGGTCACCTTCTCCTGGTAGAAGGAGTGCCCGTCGAGTCCGCTGGCTTTCAACCATCTGCACGCGATTGTAGGCCCCGGCGTTTCTCGACCAGCACCCCCGCTTGACACGAGTCGCACCTTGAAGACCCTGAAAAACCGCGGCCCGAAGGGCTATGACCGCCTTTCGCTCACGATTTTCAACCCCCCAGGGGATACGAGGTGGCCGGGCTCCGCCAGTTTTTCGCCTGTATTGACAACTTTCGCGTGCTGCGTTGCAATGGCCAAGCCGCTGTCTTGCGGTCCAAAACCCCGCCATATTCGGAGGTCGTCGTGCTTCGATTAACTTTTGCTGTCGCACTTCTTTTCGCCCTAGGATTTCCGGCCATGTCCCAAACCCTCCGCGTCGAGGGTGGCGAAATCTCCGGTACTACCGCGTTTGATCCCAACGTGCGTGTTTATAAAGGCGTCCCCTTCGCTGCTCCTCCCGTTGGCAATTTGCGTTGGCGCGATCCCCGGCCGGTTCCCGCCTGGCAAGGGGTGAAACAAACCACCGAATTTTCGCCCATGTGTATGCAGCGCGACCGTCCCAAGGATTCCTACCACACCCCTGACATTTTGCCCGTCAGCGAGGATTGCCTCTACCTGAATGTCTGGACGCCCGCGAAATCCGCTGCCGACCGTCTTCCGGTCATGGTCTACATTCACGGCGGTGGCTTCGCGGTGAGCTCCGGTATCGAAAAGTGGTTCAACGGCGACCATCTGGCCGAAAAAGGCGTCGTAGTAGTCACTATCAATTACCGCTTGGGTGTCTTCGGTTTTCTCGCCCATCCCGAACTGACTAGAGAGTCTGAACACCACACCTCCGGCAACTACGGCATGCTCGACCAGATCTACGCACTCAAATGGGTACAGCGAAACATCGCTGCGTTCGGGGGAGACCCCAAGCGAGTCACTATTTTTGGCCAATCCGCCGGTTCGGAATCGGTCTGCATGGACATGGCCACGCCCCTCGCCAAAGGCCTCTACATTCGCGCCATCGCCGAGAGCGTTGGCTGCTTTGGTCCCTTTACACCTGAACCAAAGCTCCCCGCGGCCGAGCAGGAAGGCGTGCAATTTATGCAAGACGCCAAGGTCACTTCCGTTGCCGACTTACGCGCCATGCCAGCCGAGCAGTTGCAATCCATCAGAACCCAAGTGCGCTTCCGCCCCATCATCGATGGCTACTTTCTGCCCGCAGACCCCTCCACCATCTACTCGAAGAATCAGGAGAATATCGTTCCGGTGATTCTTGGCTCGAATAGCGACGAAGGTCTTCTGATGGGCCCCGCTCCTGAGTCGCTCGCAGCATATCTGCAAAAAACCAAACAGATGTATGGAGAAAAGGCCGACTCCTTTCTGAAAATTTATCCCGCGAGTAACGATGCCGAGGCTCGCGAAGATGCCTACACTATCGGACGCGACCAGATCGCCTGGCAGGCGCGCTTTTGGGCCGACCTGGTTTCTCGCGGTAAGGCCGCAACCTATCGCTACTATTTCAGCCATGTGCCGCCTGTGCCTGACGGTGTGTTCCGCGAGCAAAAAATTCACCCGCTCGGCGCATTTCATCAGGCCGAAATCGTCTACGTATTCGGCACGCTCGATACGCGCAATTGGATGTGGACCGACACCGACCGCAAGCTTTCAGGCGTGATGATGGCCTACTGGACGAACTTCGCCAAGACCGGGGACCCCAATGGTGCCAACCTGCCCAAGTGGATACCAAGCGATCCGGAAAACGACGTGGTTATGGGTTTCGGCGACATGATCGGTATGCGCCCGGGACCCTCGAAGGCCGCTCTCGCCTTTTGGGACTCCTTCTACTCCACGGGTTTGCCTGCAGACTGAAATTCGGTGCGTGCTCTTTGAAGGCCGTCGCGCCGGAGAATTCGTCTTCCGTAGCGGCGGACTTTAATCCATCTTCTTCGCTTTCTTTCTGCGATCTGTTTCTGGTTGCTCTCTTAAGCCGAACGGAATCGGCAGAGCCGGTTTTTCGCTGGCGGCTACCGCGGCGGCTAGCTTCTGAGTCGCGCTGGAAACAGGAAGCTGCCGCACCCGGCTAAGCTCCACTATTCGAGTTCGCGGTAGTTTGGGCAGCTCCGCCACGCGGGAAAGAAACGGCAGCAGCGTCATATTTCGGAATGTTACGGTATGCCGCAAGGCCCGAAGCGCTCGAAATGACGGATCGCTGATCCCAAGGGTCTCGCTCACGTGCCGCTGCAACTCTTGCTCTGCGTTGGCGCTCACCTCCATCGCCGGGAACTGCCACATGCGCGAAAATAGCGCGCGGTCGTGCGCGCCGGGATCTTTCACCAGAAAAGTCCGACCGCGTGGATCGCACAAAATAGCAGCCGCGATCTGCAGCCGGACCGGCGCTCTTTTCCGCCGTGGCGCCGGAATCAAGCCAGTCAGCTTCCTTTCATGCGCAACGCACGCTCGCCACACGGGACACTCGCCGCACCGGGGATTCTGCGGCGTGCAGATGACTTCCCCCAACTCCATCAGTGCCTGATTCCAGTCCCCCGGTGCCTCTTGAGCCAGCAGCGTTTCAGCCCTCTTTGTTAGCTGCCGCCAGCGCTTCGGCTTGCGCAAGTCGCCTCGCACTCCCCCGGTCCGCGCCAGCACCCGCGCTACATTTCCGTCGAGTGTCGCCAGCGGCGCGCCATACGCGATGCTAAGCACCGCTGCCGCGGTATAGCGGCCGATTCCCGGCAGCCCAAGAGCTTCCTCGCTCGTGCTGGGAAATTTGCCGGCGTGTCGCGCCACAATTTCTCTGGCAGCGGCGTGCAGATTCTTCGCCCTGCTGTAGTACCCAAGCCCAGCCCAATATTGGAGCACTTCTGGCGCGGGCGCTTTTGCCAGTTCTTCCACTGTAGGGAAACGCCCCAGGAACCGATCGTAGTATGGAATCACCGCGGCGATGCGGGTTTGCTGCAGCATTACCTCCGCCACCCAGACGCGATAGGGATCGCGGCTGGCACGCCACGGCAAGTTCCGCCGGTGTTGCCGGAACCAACTTAGCAAGTTCCTGCGAAAGTCGACTTCCATGTGGCGCCCAGTTATACCACCGCTATCGAATCCGTTTCCGCGTCGGCTGCTCAAGGGCAGGCAACATTGCTGGCTTCTCTGGTGTTCAGCTTGTAGCCTCCAGCCTTCCTGTTGTTGTATGTTAACCGCCAGGCGCATAAGCGACCGAAAATCTTGCTTTACCGCGCTGCGAGGATCGAGATGCCTATGGCAGAAGACGAAAAAATGCCCGTTGACCGCAGGGATTTTTTGCGCACCGCAGCCGGGGCAGCCGCCTTGGTGGCGACCGGCCCAGTCTCCAAAACCGGCTTTACGTGGCCCTCAGCGCGGCGCG
>Ga0126381_100007608_pt1 | contig 12076 bp, 6 predicted proteins | sample PanSoiMetPlot_28_FD_96465 | JGI IMG/M metagenome (GOLD analysis project Ga0126381, IMG submission 96465) | Tropical forest soil microbial communities from Panama - MetaG Plot_28 | ecosystem: Environmental > Terrestrial > Soil > Tropical forest > Bulk soil | place: Panama | collected 2016-02-17
GGCGGATTCCGACGAGCCTTGGATGACTGTTGTCGGCGTTGTCGGCGATGCGCGTCAAAATTGGTGGAATCCCGCGACTTTCCCCGTCATCTATCGACCTTACCTTCAGTCCTCGCGTAGTTTTTTTCGGTTTGTCCTGCGCACGGCGTCGAATCCGATAGGGAATGCTTCCGCAGCGCGGGCTGCGATTTCTCAAGTCGATCCGGAGATTTCCATCACGGAGCTGAAGACTCTTGAGACCGAAGTGCAGGATTCGATTGCCATCGTTCACATCATGGGGCTGTTGATGGCCATCTTTGGATGTGTCGCTCTATTGCTTTCTTCCATCGGCGTTTACGGAATTTTGTCTGAAAACGTTGCACAGCGGACACACGAGTTTGGCATTCGTTTCGCTCTTGGCGCGAATCCACGTGACGTGCTTCGACTCGTGTTCCGGCACGCCCTAACCGTCTCCGGCGCCGGACTGGGAATTGGTCTTCCGATTTCGCTCGCCATAAGCCGTGCTATGGCTGCTTTCGTTTTTGGCATTGTCTCCGTGAGTTTGCCGGTTTTGGCATCGCTCGCGGGACTCCTGCTTCTTGTGGCGCTCGTCGCCGCGTATTTTCCTGCGCGGCGAGCGCTTCGCGTCGACCCGATGGTAGCGCTTCGTTACGAATGACCGTGCCAACATCCATTAACCCAGCCCGCAAACAAGGGAGTAATTGCCAATGACAACACCTCTACGACAATTTTTCTTCCGCCTGCGCTCTTTCTTCCGCCGCGCCCAACTTGACCGAGACCTGGACGCAGAAATGTCATCTCATCTAGAACTCGCCATCGAGGAGAATCTCCGGCGCGGCCTCTCGCCCGAACAAGCGCGGCGGCAGGCGCTCGTCCACTTCGGCGGCTCGCAGCAAGCCAAAGAGCAACACCGCGAAGCTCGCAGCCTTCCCTTCCTCGAAACTCTGCTACAGGATCTCCGCTTCGCCTTACGCGTGCTGCGCAAGTCTCCCGGCTTCACTGCAATTGCTGTTCTCACTCTTGCCCTGGGTATCGGTGCTTCAACTGCCATCTTTTCAGTCGTAGACGCCGTGCTGCTTCGCCCTCTTCCCTTTCCGAACCCGCAACAAATTGTGACAGTGCGTGAACAGGAGGCCCACGGTCATCTATCACATTTGGCGGACCCGAACTTCCTTGATTTTCGGTCGCAGAACCATACGCTTGCCGCCCTCGCCACATTCGCTTCTGGACGCGAATCGATTTCCGGTGGCAGCGAACCGGTGCGCGTGAATGTCGGCTATGTTGCCCAGGACTTTTTCAAAGCGTTGGGCGTGGAACCCATTCGAGGACGGGAGTTCGCGCCCGACGAGCTCATCGAGCACGGCGCGCCTGCGATGATCGTAAGTTACAGTTTTTGGCGGCAATTTCTTGGGGGCACCGAGGATTTGTCCCGTGTCCGTTTGTCGATGAGTGGCACAAGTTATTCAGTCATCGGAGTAATGCCGCTGGGCTTCAACTTCCCCGACGGTGTTTGGGCGTGGACTCCTGTGGAGCGTTGGGGCTGGTCCACGAGTCGCGACTCCCACAACGGAGAAGGCATCGGGCGGCTTAGGCCGGGCGTGAGTTTGGCACAGGCGCAGGCTGACCTGAGCGCCATTGCAAAACGAATCCATGCCGAGTACGGAAAAACGGAGAGTCCGGACTACTTCTTGGAAAACGCCCTGGTAACGCCGCTTTCGGAGGAACTGGTTGGGCCCGTACGCCTGGCGCTGCTTACGCTTTTTGCCGCAGTGATCGTGTTGTTTCTCGTGGCCGGCGCGAATGTCGCCGGGCTGCTAATGGCACGCACTTCCGCCCGCCGCAAGGAATTGGCGGTGCGCGGCGCTCTCGGAGCCGGCCGCCGCCGGCTTGTGCAGCAGTTGCTGGCGGAATCGCTTGCGCTGGCAGCGGGCAGCGCCCTATTCGGAACTTTGCTTGCTTTGTGGATAACGCGCGTTCTGCCCACGATTCTCCCTGCGAATTTGCCGCAGCAGCAAGGTATCGCCGTCAATAAAACCGTTCTCTTGTTCACACTCGTCGCCACGTTGATTGTTGCGGTTGGCCTTGGACTGCTCGCGGCATGGCGTGCTGGCGAAGTAGATTTGAGTGAATCGCTCGGCGCGGGCTCGCGGAGTTATAGCACCGGAAGCCAGAAGGCACGCAGCGCGCTCGTAATCGGCGAAATAGCGGCCACGCTGATGCTCCTCACAGGAGCTGGCCTCTTGGGCCGGAGTTTCTTAGGCCTGATTTCTGTCAGCCCAGGCTTCAACGAGCAGAATCTGCTAGTCATGAAGTTCTCGCTCCCTTCACGGGACGAAGCGACCCCCCAACACGCGCCGGCCGAAATCGCGCGCCGGAGCTATTTCATTGATGACGCGCTACAACGCATTCGAGCCATCCCCGGCGTTGCGTCTGCCGGCATAACCGGCGCGCTTCCCATAGCCGATCCAGACGGGTTTCCCGACGGACTCTACTTCATTCTCAACGGTCAACCGATGCCCACAACGGACGAGGAATGGAGGAGATTCGCACTAAATAAGGATCAGACTGGTACTGCTGACTACGCCGTTGCGAGCGCAGGATTCTTCGAGACTGCCGGAATTCCGCTTCTGCAGGGGCGACTGTTCGACGCTCAAGATGGCCCCGACGCACCGCACGCCGCGGTTATAACGGAAACTCTCGCCCGCGAAAAATGGCCGCATTCCAATCCCACCGGTCAGCAGATTTTCTTCGGCAATATGGACGGTATCATGAAGCCGCTCACGGTCATTGGTGTTGTCGGCGACATTCGCGCCGAAGGCCTGGATAAGCCAACCACGCCGGTGATTTTCGTGGATTATCGGCAGCGCGGCTTTGGGGGCAACAGTTCTCCAGCCATCGTGTTCCGGATCACCCTTCCGACCAGCGCGATTGTTCCTTCCGTTAGGTCGGTTTTTCGCCAGCTTGACCCGAACATTCCGGTTGAGTTCTCAACCTTCGCGGAAGCTCTCGGCGGATGGATGGCGGAGAAGCGTTTCCTATTGCTTCTTGCGGGAGCGTTTGCTGGGGCGGCCTTGCTGCTTGCCGCTGTGGGCATTTACGGTCTAGTTGCGCATTCCGTGACGCTTCGAACGCAGGAAATCGGCGTTCGCATGGCGTTGGGGGCGCAGCGCAGCCGCGTGCTACGCCTGATCATTGGCGAAAGTGTGCGGTTGGTGGCAATGGGTTTGGCGATTGGCACTGCGGCGTCGCTTGCCGCGGCACAAGTATTGTCAAGCATGCTCTACGGAGTTACCGCCACGGATCCACTCACATTTTTTGTCGTCGCTGTGCTATTGACCATCGTTGCGCTGCTGGCTTCGTACATTCCCGCGCGTCGCGCCATGCGCGTCGACCCGATGGTCGCCCTGCGCTACGAGTGATGGTCTTAACGCGCGTCAACGTCACGCACGGCGAAAAGGAGTCTCGCAAAAAAAATGACAAGTTGGCTTCAGCAATCCCTTCAGCGACTGCGCTCCTTCTTCCGTCGCGCGCAACTCGATCGCGACTTGGACGACGAAATCTCGTCGCATCTGCAACTCGCAATCGAAGAGAATCTCCAGCGCGGGCTTTCTCCAGCAGAAGCTCGCCGCCAAGCGATCCTGCGCTTCGGAGGTCCGCAACAGGCCAAGGAACAACACCGCGATGCCCGCAGCCTTCCGCTCCTGGAAACTTTTCTCCAAGACCTTCGCTTTGCCTTTCGCATGTTCCGCAAAAATCCAGGTTTCAGTGCGGTCGCTGTACTCACGCTTGCCCTTGGCATTGGCGCCAACACGGCCATCTTCAGCCTGGTGAATGGAATCCTGCTTGTTCCTCTTCCCTATCCAGGCCCTGAAAGACTCGTCAGCATCACGGGCACTTATCCCAAGGGCGGCGTGGTGGCGATGCGCGAGCAAATCAACACCATGGACGTCGCCGCCTATTACGAAGGCCATGAGTTCAATCTCACTGGCCAGGGCGCGCCTCTTCGCCTGACAGGCACAGTCGTTTCTGCAGATTTTTTTTCCGTGCTTGGCGCGCGTCCGGAAATAGGCCGCACGTTCACTCAAGGGGAAGACCTTCCCGGACAGGATAATTACGTCGTACTGAGTCATGCGCTCTGGCTGCAACGTTTCGCAAGCGACCCCACAATCATAGGCCGCGCGATTCCATTGGAAGGCATAAGCCGCCAGGTGCTCGGCGTGATGCCGCCCGATTTCCGCTTCCCCACTTCAAAAACGCAAATCTGGGTTCCGCTTCGAAATGATCCGCGAGACACGATTCTGTATTGGGCTGATGATTACATGCCCGTGATTGGCCGGCTTCGTCCCGGCGCCACGATCGAGCAAGCGCGAACCGAAATCCGGATGTTTCAATCGCGCGTAGGTGCGCTGTTTCCCTGGACCATGCCTAAGGACTGGAACGCGGATGTCACCGTGCTTCCTTTGCGAAGCGGAATGGTCGCCGACATCCGCTTGCGTCTGCTCCTGCTTCTCGGAGCCGTAACTCTGGTCGTTCTAATTGCCTGCGCCAACGTTGCGAACTTGATGCTCGCGCGCTCAGCAACACGCGAAAAAGAAATTGCCGTACGCACCGCTCTCGGCGCCGAGCGGCGGCGCATCGTAAGCCAATTGCTTACGGAGAGCGTTGTGCTCGCTGGCTTCGGCGGTCTTCTTGGACTGGCGCTCGCGACAACGGGCTTCTCCTCTTTGAAGGCTATGCTTCCCGTCGATACGCCTCGCTTAGCCGACGCGCATGTGGACTGGCGCGTTCTCCTGTTTACTGGTGGCCTCGCGATTCTGACCGGTCTCCTTTCTGGATTGGCTCCCGCTCCGCAATCCTTGCGCACGGCTCCTGTGGAAACGCTTCGCTCTGGTGGACGAGCCGGCACTCTTCCGATTTCTCGCCGCCTGCGCCGCGGTCTCGTAGTCACTGAAATCGCCTTCGCGGTGCTTCTTGTGACTGCTGCAGGCGTGTTGATCCGCAGTTTCTGGGCGCTTTCTCATGTAAACCCGGGATTCCGCACCGCACATATCCTCACCGCCCGCATTTCGCCCAACCAAACGTTCTGCAACGATGCCGAGCGCTGCCTCGCTTTCTACCGCACTCTGCTGGACCAAGTGCGCAGTTCTCCCGGCGTCGATTCTGTCTCTCTCGTGAATACGCTGCCTCTCGGCGGCAGAGTCGCCAAGCGCTCTCTGGACATCGAAAATCAAACGCCCTCCTCCGGGCAAGAGCAGTCTCCGCTCTTCTGGCTGCACGTCGTCACGCCTGACTATTTTCGAGTGATGGGTATCCCGATCGTCGCCGGACGAACGTTTACCGAATCCGATGTTTCCGGTGAACCGGTTGCCATCATCTCTGTGGAGACTGCGTACCGTTTCTGGCCCAATCAAAACGCCGTAGGCAAACACATTCATCTCCTCGACGACAAAAACTGGCGCACCATCGTAGGCGTCACCGCGGACGTGCGTGCTTACGATTTGCAAAGAACCATTCCCACTTGGATGAAGGGTGTTGCCTACGTCCCATACAACTCCACAGCAACGCTCGAAGACCACCGCATGCCCGCCGACCTAACCATGGTGATACGGACCAGCGTGGACAGCTCACAAATGGGGGCCCTGCTGCGTGAAGCCGTGGCGGGCGCCAATTCAGAAGCCGCCGTCGGCGAAATCAAAACGATGAGCGCCGTAGTTTCCGACGCCGTCGCCGCTCCTCGCTCGACCGCGATTCTATTCATCGTCTTTGCCGTTCTTGCGCTCGCCCTGGGCAGCATTGGCATCTACGGCGTTCTTTCTTTTTTGGTTGCGAATCGCACGCGCGAAATCGGCCTTCGCATGGCGCTGGGCGCGCAAAGACGCGAAGTGCTTTGGTCCGTCCTCAAAGAAGGCGGCCAAACTTCTCTTTTGGGCATCACCTTGGGACTCGCTGCGGCCTTTGCCCTCATGCGCGTGCTCTCGAGTGAACTTTATGGCGTCAGCGCAGTCGATCCTCTCACCTTTGTCGCCGTCGCCCTTATCGTCGCGTTCGTAGCCTTGCTCGCGTGTTACTTCCCTGCAAGCCGCGCCATGCGCGTCGACCCCATGGTCGCCCTCCGCTACGAGTGAATCTCTCAGGAGAATTTTGCGCTAAAATTGTTAGCGCCCGGCAGCCCGCGCCCGCACCGATGTAGAGGTAACAACAATGATCACCCGCCTTCTCGACGCTCGCGGCCTTCCCTTCCTCGACTCCTTGCTTCAGGACCTGCGCTTCGCTTTTCGCATGTTGCGCAAGTCTCCCGGCTTCACCGCCGTCGCCGTCATCACCCTCGCTCTTGGCATCGGCGCGAACACCGCCATCTTTAGCCTGACTGACGCCGCCCTCCTTCGCTCGTTACCTGTCCGTGATCCGCAGCGGCTCGTCGTGTTCCAATGGACCGCCCACAGATCGCCGAATCTGAAAGGCCACTACAGTTACATGTCCTGTCCGGCCCCGGACGCAGGCGCAACCGGTGAACACGGCTGCTGGTTTTCCTATCCCATGTTTCGGCAATTTCAATCGAATCAAGACGCATTTTCGGCGGTCGCAGGCCTATGCGGGAACGTTGGACTCAATCTACGGGGCAATGGCCCAGCCACTTTCGTGCAAGGTGAAGTGGTTTCTGGAAATTATTTTGACACGCTCGGTATCGGAGCGGCCCTTGGGCGGACTTTCGGTCCTTCCGACGACACGCCTGGTGCGCCACCCGTTGCGGTTCTTTCTTACGGCTACTGGCAAAGCGCCTTCGGTGGCGATCCCACCGCGGTCGGAAAAACTGTTTGGCTGAACAATGTTCCCGTTACGATTGTGGGGGTGGCGGCCAAGGCATTCCCGAGCCTGGATCCGGCCCGCGTTCGCTCTCTCTGGCTTCCGTTGTCAGTCAGCCCGCAGATTGGACTGGATTTGTTCGGGAGCGTCAGCGGAGATCATCCTTCGTTGGGAGCCGGTGATGACGTCTGGTGGGTCTATCTCGTCGCGCGGCTCAAGGAAGGAATGAGCATTGGGCAGGCGCAAGCCGCCGCTGGCGCACTTTTTCACAACGATGTTTTGGACCAGTCGAAAGAATTCTTCAAGAGCGAAGACGCGCCGCGCCTCGTTCTTATGCCCGCCCCTCAAGCCATCAGCGGGTTGCGCGAACAGTTTTCAACGCCCCTGACCATCCTCATGACCGCAGTTGGCATGGTTCTTTTGGTGGCATGCGCCAACGTGGCCGGTCTGATGCTGGCTCGATCTTCTACTCGCCAGAAGGAATTTGCCGTTCGGCTGGCTCTGGGCGCGGGTCGCGCCAAAATCGTCGGGCAATTGCTCACGGAAAGCCTGCTCCTTTCTTTGGGAGGCGGAGCAGGGGGAATTTTGCTTGCCTACTGGAGCGTACAGTCGCTGGTAGCTTTCATGTCTCGCGGCGGACTGTGGCCGTCCCATTTGGCGGTGCATCTTGACCTGCGTGTTCTTGTGTTCGCCTTGGCGGCTTCCGTTCTCACGGGGATTTTTTTCGGCCTCGCGCCTGCATTTCGCGGCACGAGGTTGGACTTGACGCCTGCACTCAAAGAAAGTACTTCCGCGCTTGCTGCCGGTGCATCCCCCAGACGATGGCTGAATCTAGGCAGCGGCCTCGTCGTCGCTCAAGTAGCGCTCGCTATTTTGGCGCTTTCGGGAGCTGGCCTGCTGGTGCGCACACTCGAGAATCTGAAAAGCGTCAATCCCGGTTTTGACACGCGCAATATCCTCCTCTTTAGGTTGGAGCCTTCGCTCAATGGCTACTCAGGGGAGCGTTCCAAGAACCTGTATTCCGAACTGTTAGCACGTCTACAAGCAATTCCTGGCGTGCTTTCCGCGACTTATTCGTTCGATGATCTGCTGAGCGGCAATGCTTGGACTACGAGCTTTGGCATCGAAGGAGAATCGCATAACACAACGCTTTCTACACTCGGCCTTAAGGCGGGGCCAAGGTACTTCGAGACCATGGGCATCCCCCTGATGACCGGGCGCCTATTCACATTGCAGGATTACTCTCTGCCGCCCGACACCAAGTGGGAGCCGGCCGTAATCAACGAGGCCTTCGCTCGGACCTTTTTCAAGGATCAGAATCCGCTGGGGCGGCGCATCACGGGCGTCGGCCATCAGGGTACAAGCCGTGAAATCGTCGGCGTCGTCGGGGACACAAAATTTCTAAACGTGCGGAGCGAAATGGCGCCAACGCTGTTCGTCCCGGCAGGAGGAGGCGAGGCTGTATTTGAGGTCCGCACGGCCGCGAACCCAAGAACGATTATGCCTGAGGTTCGTAGCGCCATAGGCCAGTTAGACAGCAATCTCCCACTCTTCAGCGTAAGAACAGAAACGGAGCAGATTGATCGCTCGTTCTTTCAAGAGCGTTTGATGGCGCGCCTATCGAGCTTTTTTGGTGCGCTTTCTCTTTTGCTCGCTTGCATTGGACTGTACGGACTGCTTTCCTATGAAGTTGGGCGCAAGACGCGTGAAATCGGCGTACGTATGGCGCTCGGAGCGCGGCCAGGCAATGTGTTGCGCTTAATCGTGCGGCAAGGAATTGGATTGTCAGCGGTTGGCACAATCCTTGGCCTTTTAGGCGCGCTGGGCGCGACGCGTTACATCGCAAGCCTCCTCTACGGCGTTCGACCCTATGATCCGGCAACGTTTGCTGCCGTGGCCTTGTTGCTTGTGCTCGTCGCTTTTACTGCGAGCCTAATTCCTGCGCGGCGGGCCATGCGCGTCGACCCGATGGTCGCCCTTCGCTACGAGTAAACTTCACGGCAAGTGTAATTCTTCGGTTCCATGCGAAGCGCACTCGGCCTGGGTGAAATTGGTTTCCTCAATCCTGCCAAGTTATAGGACAATGCCGCCCATGTCTCTACTCGATTTGCTCCTAGGCAAGCCGCTCGCTTCGGATCAGGCGCGCGCCGAGTGCATCGGCACGGCCGCCGGAATCCCCATTTTTGGCCTGGACGCTCTCAGCTCTGCTGCCTACGGTCCAGAAGCTGCCCTCACTCTGCTGATTCCTCTCGGCGCGGTGGGAATCGCCTACATGGTTCCCATCAGCATGAGCATTATCATCCTGCTAGCGATTGTTTATTTTTCTTACAGGCAAACCATCGCAGCGTATCCCGGCGGCGGCGGGTCATATACCGTCGCCCGGCAAAATCTCGGCGTTACCGCAGGCCTCCTGGCCGCCGCCGCGCTGATGATTGATTACGTCCTTACCGTCGCAGTCGGCATTTCCGCTGGCGTAGGCGCGCTAGTATCGGCTGTACCCAGCTTGCAGGCCCACACTTTGTCCATCTGCCTCGGAATCCTGGTGCTCATCACGCTCATCAACCTCCGCGGTATGCGCGATACTGGAGTGATCTTCATGGCGCCGACTTATTTGTTCGTGGGAACCTTGCTCACCGCCATGGTGATCGGCTTATTCAAGACGTTCCTTTCCAGTGGTCATCCGGTTCCGGTTGAAGCGCCTCCCCCCGTTTCCCAGGCCGCAGCGCTCCCCGGCGCCTGGATCATCCTTCAAGCGTTTGCTAGCGGCTGCACCGCCATGACCGGCGTCGAAGCCGTAAGCAACGGCGTGAAAGCATTCCGCGAGCCGGTGGTTAAGACAGCGCGGCGCACCCTCACAATCATTATTGCCCTCTTGATGGTGCTGCTCGCCGGAATCGCTTATCTCGTCAGAGTCTATGGCATCGCCGCTACTGACCCACTACGCCCCGGCTATCAGAGTGTGCTTTCGATCCTGCTCGCCGCCGTTTCAGGCAAAGGCGTCTTTTATTACACGGCGATGGCTTCCATCCTGATGGTTCTGGCGCTCTCCGCGAACACCGCCTTCGCAGACTTCCCGCGCCTTTGCCGCGCCATCGCGCAGAACAACTATCTCCCGCATTCTTTTGCAACTCGCGGGCGCAGGCTGGTGTACACGCAAGGAATTCTCGCCCTTGCAGTGGTCGCTGGGCTGCTTCTCATCATCTTTGGCGGCATCACCGATCGGCTGATTCCTCTCTACGCTGTGGGAGCTTTTCTCGCTTTCACGCTTTCGCAGGCCGGAATGGTGGGCCACTGGCGCCGCGTGGGCGGCGAAGGCGCGACGCGAAGCATGTTGATTAATGGTTTCGGCGCGTTTGCCACTGGCATTACTGTCATTGTGGTTCTCGTGGCGAAATTTGTCGAAGGTGCGTGGATCACGGTGCTGCTGATCCCTGCGTTACTGATCGCCATGGGATTGGTGCGCCGTCACTATCACCACGTTTTCCTGGAGGTTCGCTGCCCGACGCCGCTCGAGATGGATGATGTGGCGCCTCCGTTGGTGATCGTGCCGGTTCAGGAATGGAATCGCATCGTTAAGAAAGCCCTGCGGTTCGCCATGAAAATCTCTCCACACGTTCGCGCCGTTCATGTTGACCCGGGAGAGGGTTCGGAGATTCTGCACGACGAATGGTGCCGCTTCGTCGAAAAGCCCGCGATGGAGGCCGGAGTGGCTGCTCCAGAATTGGTAGTATTGCCGTCCCCATACCGGCTGATTCTTGGCCCGATCGTGAATTATGTTCTCCAAGCCGAGCGCGAGAATCCGACGCAACAGATCGCTGTTTTGATCCCGGAGCTGGTTGAGCGCCATTGGTATCACCATCTGTTCCACAATAAACGCGCTTCGGTTTTGAAGACCCTTCTTTTGCTCCGCGGCAACCAGCGCATCATCGTCATCAACGTTCCCTGGTATCTCGACACGTAGTACACGCCATTCGCTAGTCAGCAAAATTTTGCATACGAATCATTCGTTTTTCCGGCTTGACCATATCCTCACTCGGTTTAACATCGCGAAACATAGGTTCGAGCCATGCCTGGAGGGCGCTCGATGAAAAAACTCGTTCTTTCCTTGCTTGTTACTCCACTTCTGCTGCCAGTATCGGCTAGCGGTCAGAACCACCACGACAAGTCGAGGGCAGAATTCATCACCATGTCTGGCCGCGTGAGTGAGGACGGAAAGAGCCTTATTGCGAAAAACGGAGAGTCCTGGTGGGCGACAAACCCGGGAGCGCTAGCGAGTCATGAGAACCAGGAGGTCAAGGTTAAGTGCGAGACTTCAGTGGATCACAGCATCCGCGTGCTTTCGGTGAAAATCCTGGCGACACGAGCGACGTATCATGCCAATCCCGGCGATTCCGCCTTTCGCCGCTAATTTCTTCGCCTCCTGGCCGTATTCCATTGCACTTGCAGGAATCCTCGGCCTCACCACGCTCCTTCTTTCTGGCCCCACCACCAAATGATACCAACCGTCGCGGTATTCTGTTCCTTGCTTAAGATTCCCTGCGTGTCGGTGAGGAAGGACGGTTGATTTGAAAAATCACGCCGCCATTCGTAGCGCATCAGAAATCCGCTGGCCAGGTTGTAATCGAAAGTGACTGTATTCTCTTTCAGCGCCTGTGTAATCCCGCTGAACACGCCGCCACGGTCGGACAAGTATTCGGCACGAGTAGCCACGGCTACCTTGGGCGACAGTTGGTAACGAAAATACGCAGCCCCTCCATCCACATGCGAAGGAGCCGAAGACCGGCCAGGCGCTTGATTTCTCCACAAACGTTGAATGAAATAATCTCCTTCGAGGGCCACCGTCAGCTTCGGCGTCGCCTGCCATGTGACGTAGCTATCGAAAATGTGAGTCCGCCCATCGGGTGCGGGCGTAATCGCTTGAAAGCTAAGTCCCGGCTGAACTGGTATCGGGCCGGTCGGCGGGACTACAACTCGATCAGGGTGTTCCTGGCCCAAATAGTAGTTCATCGTCCAGGTGAGAGAACTCTTGGGCTTGGCGGTGAATCCAAACAGCTCATCCTTGAAGCCGTTGGTTGCTTCAACCTGGTTGGTGCCGTTCACTAACCAATAGTTGAGACTGAATTTGCCATTGAATGGATAACTGGCCCGTACACCCATATGGTAGAAGGGCAGGAAGTCGAACCAGTACGCCCGCGAATAGTTCATTTGGTCTTTTGTGTAGTTGCCTTCGATTCCCAGGGCGCTTCCCCACTTCCCAAAATCGACAGTCAGA
>Ga0126381_100007609_pt1 | contig 12075 bp, 11 predicted proteins | sample PanSoiMetPlot_28_FD_96465 | JGI IMG/M metagenome (GOLD analysis project Ga0126381, IMG submission 96465) | Tropical forest soil microbial communities from Panama - MetaG Plot_28 | ecosystem: Environmental > Terrestrial > Soil > Tropical forest > Bulk soil | place: Panama | collected 2016-02-17
CTTGAGCAAACGCTCCACGGTGTCGGAGGGACGCGCTCCGTTCTTCAGCCAGTGAGCGATCCGGTCGTGATTCAAATTCACCGCGGCCGGCTTAGCGACCGGGTTGTAGGTTCCGACGACTTCTACAGCCCGGCTATCGCGGGCTCGTTCTTTTTCGATCACCACCACGCGGTATGTGGGCTTTTTCTTGGCGCCAAACCGCGCTAAGCGTATCATCAGCATTTGTCAAGACTCCTTATCTCTCGCAAGGCGCAAAGGACGCAAAGATTTATTGTGGTCCTAATCCCATGGGCAGCTTAAATTTCGCCAATCGTTTACCCAGAAATCCGCCGCCGCCGGTGATGCTCTTCATCATTTTGCGGGCCTGGGCGTACTGCTTCAGCAGGTTGTTGACGTCCTGCACGGACGTCCCGCTGCCTTTGGCGATGCGGCGTCGGCGCGCGCCATTGATAATCATATGGTTGGCGCGCTCCTTTTCGGTCATAGAATCGACGATCGCAACCAGGCGCGTGATCTCCTTCTCGTCCACTTTGACGTTCTTCAAATCTTTCAACGGCCCAAGTTGCGGCATCATTCCCAGAAGCGATTCGAGCGGTCCGAGCTTGCGCAGTTGCCGCATCTGATCGCGGAAGTCGGCGAGAGTGAATTCGTCCTCCAGCAGCTTGCGCTGCATTTCTTCCGCATCTTTTTGATCGATGTTTTCCTGGACCTTATCGATCAAGCTAAGCATGTCGCCCATGCCCAAAATGCGCTGCGCCACGCGATCGGGATGGAACGGCTCGAGCGCATCCGGCTTTTCGCCAACGCCGACGAACTTAAGGGGTTGGCCCGTGACGGCGCGGATGGAGAGCGCGGCGCCGCCGCGGGCATCGCCATCCATCTTGGTGAGCATGACGCCGGTAATGCCGAGCCGTTTATGAAATTCGTCGGCCGATTTCACGGCGTCCTGGCCGGTCATGGCGTCGGCGACGAACAGGACTTCAGTGGGGCTGAAGAGTTCCTTCAAGTCGGCAAGCTCGATCATGAGCTCGTCGTCGATGTGGAGACGGCCCGCGGTGTCCACGAGTACAACGTCGCGTCCGGTCTGAGCGGCCTCCCGGCGCGCGCCGCGCGCCAGCTCGCGGGGTTGCGCCTCCTCAGGCGCTCCTTCATAAACCGGAAGCTTCAAATCGCGCGCCAACACGCTCAACTGCTTGCGCGCGGCCGGGCGGTAGACGTCCACGGAGACCATCAGCGGAGAATGTCCGTTTTTCGAGAGCCATCGCGCCAGTTTAGCCGTCGAGGTAGTCTTGCCGGAGCCTTGCAGTCCGACGATCAGGAAAACGCTGGGCGGCTCGTTCGCCGTGCGAAGCCGGGCCTGGTGCTGGCCCAGCATCTTGACCATTTCGTCCCGGACGATTTTGACCACCTGCTGCGTGGGGGAAAGCGCGGTGAGCACTTCCTGGCCCATGGCCTTTTCCTTCACGGCTTCGATGAACTGCTTGGCGACGCGAAAATGCACGTCGGCCTCGAGCAGCGCCACGCGGATCTCGCGCAGCGCGGCCTCCATGTTTTCGGCCGAGAGTTTTCCCTCCCCGCGCAGCTTTTTAAAGACGCGCTGGAGTTTGTCGCTTAGGTTGTCAAACATTTGCCTAGATATTATGAGGACAAGTCATGGGCCAAGCCCGGGCTCGTCCGCCAGAGGGGCACTCGGACTTATTCTAGCGTAAGGGCTGCGGCGATGCTGGAGCGTCTCACATGTTTTCGGGCGGGCGTGGGTTCGTTTCGCCGGGCCAGTTCTTTCGGGAAGTGGCTGAAAGGCGGAGTGAGGCGAGTGTCCGATTCTGGGATTTCGGTTCGTTTCGCAAAAATGCATTTCGCGGCGACCGATTTGATGCGAGTTCTTCGCCATTCATCAAGAAGAAGATAACGTGGGGGCCGGAAGCGGGGAATTGGGGCGGAAGTAGAGGTGGGGAAAGGAGAACCTTCTGTTGGGCAGGGCGGGAATGTTGCGACGGGATGCTTTTCCGGCAACTACCGCACGATGCGGATGGTTTCGACGCTCACGCGGACGACTCGGCCGCGGAGCCGGACGATGTAGCCGGGCTCGTCCTCGCGGTTGGGATCGGAGTCGCCTTTGACCTGGCGGCCTAGCCAACACGCACGTTGGAAACTCCGTCGTGCTCAGGGCGCATAATAACCGCTCCGTGCGTGCACGTTCAATTTTGGCACGGTAGTCACACGAATTCGGCGCCATTTGCCGGCCAGACCGGCCTCATCCGGCCGGTATCCGAGAACGTATTGATTGCGAAGCGCCTGTCCGGCTTTCGCCATTCCATCCCGGGCCTGCTCCGCGTTGCGGACATGGAAGTACAGTCCGCCGGTCTTGCTGGCGAGATCTTCCAAAATGTTCGAGGCCGCCCGCTCCGAAGCTTGGTCCCCGGATTTCTTAATCAGGCTCGGCCGGTAGGGGAGCGTGTTGCCTCCGGCGCGGTCCACTCCGTTATCGACGATAATCGCGTAAATATGAACGTCGGCTTCGAGCGCGATGCGCAGCAATTCTCCCCTTGCATATCTGCTGTGATTGTCGGCGCCGTCCGAAATAACGATTATCGCCCGCTGGGCGAGTTGCGTATGGCGCATGCGGTTCAGACCGAGATACAGCGTGTCAATGAGAGCAGTGAATCCGCCGACTCGCATCGATGCGATGTTCTCTTGGACCGCCGCGGCGTCGGTCGAGAATTCGGGGTCCGCGCCTGGCAGAGTTCGTTCCGAGGCGTGGCCGTCGAAAATAGACCGGTCCAATACAGCGCTCTTCCACGCACGTTTTGCCAGTGGAGATCCCCGCCCACACTAACCTGCTCGATTTGAACTTCGCCCGATCTGAAACTGCTCGGTTGAACCGCCCGTGGTGTGGTCTTTAGGTTGATTGAAGTCTTGAATATAGTTCGTGTCGAAACGTATTTCGAGAGTGAAGTTATCCTTCTCCGGTCCGGGCGCCGGAGCGGTGATGGCTTCGGGAATCGCAAGTGTTGCTGTAGCCGGGGGAGCGGGCGGGGCCTCGGGCGGATCGGGGGCCTTCGCGGCTTGAATCTGGGGCAGACCAGCGGCCGGATTCAGCGAAGCTACGGGAGGACCGCCGGCGGCCGGAGAATTCGCAGGGACCGCTTCGCCCTCTTTCCCCTCCACCGCCGCAAGCCGCGCTTCCAGATTTTCGATGCGCTCAAGCAGCTGCTTTTTCCGCGCGGTTAGCGGCGCATTTTCGTGAGCGGCGGCGGCTGCGACGCTTTCCAGCCGCAGATCGACGCGCACGGTCCTACCGGCGATCACTTGGATCGGCTTAGTGGCGCGTTGGAAACCCTCCTTGCCGGCTTCCAAATCGTATCGTCCCGGCGCCAGGTCGGTAAACGTAAAAATTCCATCGGCGCCGGTGACCGCCGCGTAATCTGCGCCATTGCCGAGATTATGAGCGACGATCTTCACGGACGCCAGCGGCTTGCCCGTCAGGGAGTCATTCGCGATTCCCGCGGCCAATCCCACTTGCGTCTGCGCGGACCCACTCACGGAGAAGAGCGCCGCGCACAATGCGAGGGCAAACAACCTCAACGGAACGCTCTTATGTACCGAATCCGGATGGTGGTTATTCGCAAGCACCGAGCCGAAGCCGTGGGCGCGGCTTCGAAGATTGCGCGATTTCCTGGCGAGGGGCGGATCCCTCATCAAGGCGAATGGAACGTTTGCCTTAAACGCGGACTCCACCGCTTTGCTTAACCAGCGCTTCCGATCTTGACGCGATTGCGTACTTTTTGGCTCACGATTACCACATTAGCTCCGCTCTCGTAATGCGCTGGATCATCTGGATTCAGATTTTGTTGCGTTCGTTTTTTGTGACGCTTTTTGCAGCCGCCGTCTCGGGCATCAGAATGGCCAGAGCCGACGGCAACCCAGGTTAAGACGTCGAAGGTGCACGCCGTCCGGAATAGTAGCGAGAGGCGCCACGCGGAGGCCCTTTCGGATCAACTCGGAGGCGGATAGTCCCGCCGCGGGAGCCCACTTCAACGCCCGAACGTCCTCCTCGCGGAGACGAACGGTTGTGGAAATGAGACGCGCCACACTATCAGTACACGACCATCCCTGTCTCCAACGGTCAGTTCGCAATGGCTTAAGGCAAAGCGAAGACGTTCAGAGTATCCGTCGCCATGATCGCGACGTACTCCTTGCCGTTCTTACCCCGGTAGATCATGGGGTTCGCGTTGCCGTTTCTCTCCATCTTGTAAGTCCAGAGTTCTTTGCCGGTCTTAGAATCGAAGGCGCGGAAACGCCCGTCGTTCGTCGCGCCGATGAAAACCAGGCCTCCGGCGGTGACAGAAGGGCCGGCGCTGCCACTGTTTCCCGTATTCTGCTTGCCTTCGGGAAGCCGTTCGGTCAACCCGAGGCGCACTTCCCAAGCGATATCGCCCGTGTTGGCGTTGACGGCGAAGAGCCTGCCCCATGGCGGTTTCTGGCAGGGCATGCCCATCGCGCTGAATCCGTTGTACGGGCCGGGACCGTTGATGCTGCCGCGGTCATACGGCTGGGGCGAGCCGTTGCCGCTGCCGTAATTTCCCCCTTCGACCTTCTTTTCGATCCAGCCGCTGAGAGCCGAGTCGTGAGTTTGCACGTAAACGTAGCCGGTGGTGGGATCGGCTGCGGTCCCGCCCCAATTCGGTCCGCCGTTTCCGGGAAACTGGAGGGTGCTCTTGGGCGGCGCGCCCGCTTCATGAAAGAGAAACGGCGTGAAGGGGCCGGCGTTGTAAAAGCCGCCGGCTTTGTCCCAAAGGTCCTGGCAAGCTTGGGCGTGTTCGGCCGTGGTGTCATCGGCGGTGACCATGTCCTCTTTCTGAAAGCTGGTTCGCGCGAGTGCCGGAGGTTTCAGCGGGAATGGCTGGGTACGCGAATACCACTCGCCTGGCGCCTCGCCCTTGGGCACGGGCCGTTCTTCCACGCCGAATACCGGCTTGCCGCTGGTGCGATCCAAAAGGAACATCCAGGCGCTCTTGCCGATCGCGGCCAGCGCCGGGACGGTCCGTCCGTTTCTGCGAATATCGATCAGGCTAGGACCGGGAGGCAGGTCGGTGTCCCAAAGATCGTGATGAACGATCTGGAAATGCCATTTGTATTTGCCGGTATTGGCATCCACGGCGACCACGGAATTGCCATAAAGATTCGCGCCTGGGCGGTCTCCTCCCCAGTAATTGCCCGCGGGACTGCCGATGGGCATGTAGATCAAATCTTGTTTTTCGTCGACGGTAAAGTACCAGCCCCAAGTGTTGAGACCGGCGCGCTTCCTCCAGCCGTCGTTCAGCCAGGTTTCATGGCCGGGCTCGCCGGGTTGCGGAGTGGTTTTGAACTCCCACAATTTCGCGCCGGTTCGGGCGTCGACGGTCCGTGTATCGCCGGGCGGGCCATCGGTGCTTTCGCCATTGTTGTTGCCCAGCACGATCAGATTCTTGTAGACATACGGAGCGCCGCCCCAATTTATGCCGATTTCCACCGCGCCTTCGTTGCCGAAGCCCGGGTCTACTTTTCCGGTGTTGGCGTTCAAGGCCATCATCTTGGCGCCGGTGGTGAACAAAATTCGCGGCGGACTCGTTTGATCCCCGGGCCAGTACCCGACGGCGCGATTGCCAACGGCTGCCGGCGCCGTGTAGGTCCAGATTTCTTTTCCAGTGTCCGCCTCCAGCGCAAACACGCGATTGCCCCCCGGCAGATACATGACGCCATTCACCACGACGGGAGTGACCTCGGCCGATAGACCGTTGGCTCCTCCACCTTTTCCCTTGCCCTTCGCGCCGCCCTTCGCGGCGTCGTCGGGCGGCGAAGAAAGCGGAGCGGGTTTGTAGCTCCAAGCGAGTGCGAGCTTAGAAACATTGCCGGTATCGATTTGTTTGAGGGGAGAATAACGCGTGCTCGCGAGATCGCGGCTGTACAAAGGCCAATCGCCTGGCGAGATCGGTTTGACAGCTTGCTTGCCTTTATCGGCTTGAGCGAGAAGCGCCGGCAGCGTGAGGCCGGCGGACAGGAGCACGGTCAATGGGAAGCGCATGATTCTAAGTGACGCGAGACAGCATATTAAAGGACGCCTCGGGAGAGAGTGCTAGTTACCGCTAGCCAAATCGGGGCATAACCAATTCTAGGCACCAATTCTAGGCATCATTGACACCGGGGATTGCAGCGTGTAGCATCATCGGCGGGTGTTGGAGAGAACCATGAACAAAAGACCTCTTGTTCCCGGAGTTGGGGCTTTCACGGCCGGCCTGTTTGCCGTAACCGCCCTTGCCGCCGGCCAGGCTCTGTCGCCGGCCGCGAAAACGGCGAATACCACTCAGAAGGCTTGGACTGCGCCACGCACGCCCGACGGTCACCCCGACCTTCAAGGGGTATGGACCAACAACACTACTACTCCTTTGGAAAGGCCAAAGGCACTGGGCGCGAAGGAGTTTTATTCGGAAGCCGAGGTAGCCGAAGCACAGAAGCGGGAGCGGGAACGCCTGGCAAAGAACGAAGAGGAGGGTCGCCCCACGGAAGCAGGAACCGCAGCTGACGTGCATTACGACTTCAGCGAGTATGCACTGGACCCCGCTCAGGCCAAGCAGGCTTGGAGCCTTCGGACTTCGATCATCGTCGGCCCGGAAGGGACTATTCCTACACAGACTCCCGAAGCCCGGAAACGCATCGCGGACGCGCGTGCGGCTGCCAGAGGCCACGAGTTTGATGGTCCGCAGAGCCGTCCGCTGGAGGCGCGGTGCATCGCTCGGGCCAATAACGGTCCGCCGATGCGCGGCGCCGGTTATAACAGCAATCTGCGGATCTTACAGGGCGACGGATATGCGGTCATTGAGGCTGAAATGATTCATGACGGCCGCGTGGTTGCGTTGAACGGACGCCCGCACCTTCCTTCGAACATTCGCCAGTATTATGGCGATTCGATCGGACATTGGGAGGGCGATACGCTCGTCATCGATACCACGAATTTTACGGATCAGACCCCTTATCCCGGAGCGCAGAACCTGCACGTGGTCGAACGCCTGACGCGCATGAACGCCGACACGATCCGCTATCAGTTCACCGTGGAAGACCCGGGGATGTGGACTAAGCCCTGGTCGGGTGAGACCGTCTTTAGCAAGGTTGACGGATTGATCTACGAGTACGCCTGTCATGAGGCGAACTACGGTTTAGCGAATACTCTGAGCGGGGCCCGGGTCGCCGAGAAGGAAGGCCCACAGGCGGCCGGAAAGTAAAACAGTAATTTTGGGACGCGCGCCGCTACTCAGGGCGGATCGCAGCAACGAATACGATAACGTGAGCGAAAGGGATCCAACAGATGAGAACGAAACTATACGCTGTGCTCATTTGCATCGGCTTGGTTCTGGCCGCGGCGCCCGTGTGGGCGCATCACGCGTTCGCGGCGGAATTCGACCAGAACAAGGCGATCAAGTTAAAGGGAACGGTCACCAAGTGGGAAGTCGTCAACCCTCATTCATGGATCCACATCGACGTCAAGGGCGATGACGGCAAGGTGACGCCTTGGATGATCGAAGGCGGTAGCCCGAATAATCTGTACAGACTCGGCTTCACGAAGGACTCGTTGCCGCCCGGAGCCGAGATCATTATCGATGGCTACCAAGCCAAGGACGGATCCAATCGAGCAGTCGGTAAGAACGTTACGTTCTCTGACGGCCGACGGCTCTTCCTCGGGCTGCAGGCAGGCGAGAGCGATCCGGGCAAAAAGTAAGCGCGGAACTCTTAGGCAACAGCCCTGCAAAACGGAGCGCGTGGGCCGCTCGCCTTACTGGAATGAGGGAGCCCACGCGCCCTTTGCCGCCTAGCGCGGCTTGAGCGGAGCCGGTTTGCCAAACTTTGCCTCATCCGCGGGCACGTTTGTCTTTATCTCACTCAGCACAATGGAATCGCGTCCATCGAGCCAGGCGTAGGTAATGCGGAACGGCAATTTGATCCCGTTCACGTCGCGGTAATCGGCGAAATCGACTTGCGTGGGAACGCGGCCGATGGGAGAGGGACCGTATCGCAACTCCCGCAAGAGCAAACCCGTCTGCCGGTCGAAGTACAGCGTCACCAGCAGGCCCCTGGGTCCGACTCCCTGGACGACATTGACGCTGTGACTCTGCCCCAAAGTCACGTCCTGCTGAAGCGACGACTGGCTATCCGGCGCGGGGAGATCCGTAATTGAATTCGGCGGTCCGGATTTCAAGTTCGTCAAGATCTGCTTGATCTGCCCCGGAAACGACAGTTGTGCGTCGAATCTGGCGCCGTCAAGATCGCCGCCCCGCAATTGAAATTCTCCCAATACATTGAGGGGAGTTCTGACCCAGCCGTCATGGCCGTCATAAGCCCTGATCTGATCTCCCCGGCCGGTCTCGGCTTTGAAGAGGATGATGGTAGCGCGCTTGTCGGGAGCCTCTGCGAGAAGTTCGACAGCTCCACCGCCGCCGAAACCACCGAATCCGACGCTGGTGCCCTTGCCCACGATCGTCTTGAGGCCGGCGAGGCGTTGAGCGCCTCCAGACGCTTCGATGTATTTGTCGAGAATGGACTCGGGCGAGGGCAGGCCTGGAGGGCTCACGATGATGTCGTCAGATAGCAGTGCCGGCGAACCGTAGATTGTCTCCATAAGAGGGGTAGTCAGAGGCCTATCGCGATTGCGATGACAGGTCCAGCACGTCACCACCTGCCGCCCGCCGAAGTTGTCTTTATTGATCGCCGCAACCATGTTCACCATTCTGCGCGCCGTGCGCTTTCTGGGAGTATCCGCCGCCCAATTCACTGAGTCGGTGCCGGCCCCGACATGACAATCCGCGCAGTCGAACTGAAGAGCCGCTGACATGAGCCCCATCGTTTCCAGGAAATCGTCGACGGGAATTCCTTTGAGCGCCTGGACGTTCTTGAAGACCTGTTCCGCCAAAAGAGGTTTATCCTGCGATGCAGGCTGCGCGAAGACGAGTCCGGCGCCTATCAGCAGAGCCGTTACGATTCCCGCAACGGTGAATATCCGCGCTCTGGTCCAGAGTCCGTTGAACGTCATATGCGTCTTTACATCCCTTCCAGAAGTAAACTGTAATCTTACCTCTCCAGCGCAAACCCTGCACTCGTCCAGTCTTTGCAGCATCCAGTCACACAGAGCAGCGCTGTGGCGCAGGCACTCGTGCCTGCCGCCTCGACACTCGTGTCGAGGCCAGGCGACCGGCGAAACTCCGGTGGGCGTCGAGACGAGTCTCGACGCGGCACGCAGGAGGTGCGCGCGCCACGAAAATCGTCGCGGCCGAGGATATGCCCACTTGGGGCATTGACACTACAAGCCCTTCCAGGTACCATCAAAATCGCGCGAGCCGGGGTGTACAATATTGTGGTTCGCACCCTATGCAAACGCGCTGAGAGAATTTTTCGATGCAAACTCGTTTTCACCCGTTTATGCCCGCTGCAGCGTTGGCAGCCCTCGCTCTGACTGGGTTTCCCGCGCTAGGCCAACAGGCCCAAGCCCCCTATCGCGCGCCGCGCACCGCCGACGGCAAGCCGAATCTCAATGGCGTCTGGCAAGCCATGAACAACGCCAATTGGGATCTGGAAGGCCATGCTGCTGGAATGCCCGCCAAAGAAGTGGTCGGCATCCTCGGCGCCCAGTTCGCCACGCCTCCTGATTTGGGAGTGGTGGACGGCGGCTCGATTCCTTACTTGCCCGCGGCGCTCCAGAAGCGAAAGGACAATTTCGCCAGCCGTGTGAAGCTGGATCCGGAGGTGAAGTGTTACATGCCGGGCGTTCCGCGCGCCACTTATATGCCGTATCCTTTTCAGATCGTGCAATCGACGCAGAACGTTATGTTCGTGTACGAATACGCGGGCTCAGTTCGGGTGGTGAATATGGCGGCCCCGACCAAAGCGCCGGCCGATAGCTGGATGGGTTGGTCTAATGGCAAATGGGACGGCGAGAGCCTTGTGGTCGACGTGACTAGCCAAATAGAGGACACGTGGTTCGACCGTTCCGGCGATTATCACAGCGACGCCCTGCACGTAGTCGAGCGCTATACGCCTCGCAGCCCCGATACGATGATGTACGAGGCCACCATCGAGGATCCCAAAGTATTTTCGCGTCCGTGGAAGATCAGCATGCCTCTGTACCGGCATGTGGAAAAGAATGCGCAGTTGATGGAGTTCAAGTGCGTGGAGTTTGCGGAGGAGGTGCTGTACGGGCATCTGCGCAAACCGGGTACGGATCCTTATACAAGTACGAATCCCAATAAATGATCCCTTTAGGAGAAGAAGAATGAGCCAACGAGTAGTCGCCTTCCTGTTCTTCGCAGCTCTGATCGCGGTCGTGCTCGTCCCCCCGCCTCTCGCTGCTCAAACTGCCAACGCCGTAAAGAGTTGGACTCCGCCCAAGACGGCCGATGGCGTGCCGGATCTTCAGGGCGTGTACTCTAACGCGACCACTGTGCCATTCGAGCGGCCGAAGAATCTCGGCTCGAAGGAGTTCTATACGGAGCAGGAGACGGCGGAGAAGGCCAAGGCGGATGCAGCAGCCGCCGCAGCGCGAGCGGCCCGGGACGCCGATCCGAATACCGTGCATTACGACCTCGGCCAATTCGGATTGGATCAAAGAGTCACCGCCGTCAGCAACCGCACGTCGCAGGTGATCGGGTCGGAAGGCACGATTCCTCCGCTGCTGCCGGAAGCGCAGGCAAGGATCGCGGCGAAGAACGCAGCGATGCGCGGACACAACTTCGACGATGTGCAGCATCGCTCTTTGAGCGAACGCTGCATCATGTGGCCGAATGAAGGCCCGCCGATGCTTTCGCCGGGTTACAATAGCGATCTCCAGATCGTACAAGGTCCTGGTTACGTCGCCATCATGCAAGAGATGATCCACGACACCCGCATCATTCCGACGGATGGCAGGCCACACCTACCCGAAAATATCCGGGTGCTGATGGGCGACTCGCGTGGTCATTGGGAGGGAAACACTCTGGTGATCGACACCACCAATTTCACCGACCGCACCGCTTTCCGCAATTCGGGCGAGAACCTGCACGTGATTGAGCGGCTGACGCGCACCTCGGATAAGACGCTGCTGTATCAGTTCACGGTTGATGATCCCAAGACTTGGGCGAAGCCGTGGTCGGCAGAAGTCACATGGGTGGGGATCAATAACCCGATTTACGAGTACGCCTGCCAGGAAGGCAACTACGGCTTGCCAAATATTCTGAGCGGCCAGCGCGCCGCTGAGAAGGAACAAGCGAACGCCGCGAAGTAGGAGGAGGATCATCATGCGAGCCATGTTCGCTTGGTTGATTGCGGGAGCCGCGCTGCTCACAGGCTTGCCGGCGTGGGCGCATCACGCTTTCGCGCAGGAATTCGACGAAAAGCGTCCCATCAAGCTGCAAGGGACCGTGACCAAATGGGAAGTGATCAACCCCCATTCCTGGATTCACCTGGACGTAAAAGGACCAGACGGGAAGGTAACAAGCTGGATGATCGAAGGCGGCAGCCCGAATGCTTTGTTCCGGCAGGGGTTCACCAAGGACTCGCTCCCGACGGGCTCGGAGATCGTGGTGGAAGGCTTCCAGGCGAAAGATGGGTCCACTCGGGGCGTCGGCTCCAACGTGGTGTTTAAAGATGGGCGGAAGCTATTCCTCTCCAACAACACACCGGGGCAGAACGGCGCTGCCGCTCCCGAGAACTAGCCTCCATTGAAAGCCGCGGATGGCCACGGATAAACACGGATGAATCACAAACTCTTATCTGTGCTTATCTGCGTGCATCTGTGGCCGGTGGCATTTGCCCAAAAAGCCTGGACCGTCCCCCGTACTCTCGACGGCAAGCCGGATCTCCAAGGCGTCTGGAGCAACGTCACCATCACGCCGCTCGAGAGGCCTCGCGATCTTGGCGACAAAGCGTTCTTCACCGAGCAGGAAGCGCTGCAATATGAAAAGCAGGTTCGGGAGCAGAACAATGCCGATCGCCGCGACGGGGGCGCGCAGGCCGACGTAAACCGGGCCTACAACGATTTCTGGTACGACCGTGGGACGAAGGTGGTGGCCAGCC